>Ga0172373_10009216_pt1 | contig 12310 bp, 5 predicted proteins | sample Lak10m_2_FD_114546 | JGI IMG/M metagenome (GOLD analysis project Ga0172373, IMG submission 114546) | Freshwater microbial communities from Kabuno Bay, South-Kivu, Congo - kab_092012_10m | ecosystem: Environmental > Aquatic > Freshwater > Lake | place: Democratic Republic of the Congo: South-Kivu... | reverse complement strand
TGGTGGCGTGGTGGCAGGGACCTTTGCCCGCAGGCTGCCGCCAGGCGGCTCAGCCAATGGCGTTGACTTTCTTGCGGAAAGAGCATCTGGCTCCCCTCTCCCCGGACCGGGGAGAGGGTTCGGGGGTGAGCGGTGAAACGCGCCTGCCACGCGCAGCACGGACAGTGCAGAAGGATGCTGGATTCGCAGTGTCCAGGAAGTGTTGGCGAGGGGACTGGCAGTGTTCTTTGACCCCTCACCCCCGTCCCCTCTCCCCTCGAAGGGGAGAGGGGGGATTGAGGCCGATTTTCGCCCGGATGGAGAGAACTTCAACGCCATTGGGCTGCCGCCGGGCAGCTGAGTGGGTGGAGGTCGATGCGGATTATTTCGCGGCGGCTGTTTGGGGTTCGGATGCGAACGCTGTCATGCGAATGACTTCGACGGTTTCGACGCACACGGTGAGATGATGTTTGGGGATAACAGTGGTGCGGAGGAAATCAACGATCTGATCGCACAGTTCCGGTACTGCAATCACTTCGATGCGGGTGCAGTCTACGGGTGGTAGTGAGGAGTTTTTGAGACCTGTGCGTCCGGAACCACGGCAGGGAATTTCCGTATAGCCTGAGATGCCGAGTCGGACGATGCTGTCGATGAGTTCGGGGGCGAGTGATTCTTCGATGACGATGGTGAGTCTGCGGACGGGGGTCAGTCCGCGGCGTCGGGCGGCGTGGGCGCTGGCGGAGAATGGGCGAAGGTCATCGAGGCCCCGGAGTTCGAGACGGAGTCCTTCCTCTTCAAATTCGGACTGGAGTTCTTCGAGTTTTTCCATGACGCTGGCATCGACCATGGCAGTGCCGGAAAGGTCAAGAATCAGGTTACGTTTCTGCACAAGCCCCACATCTTCGATTTGTCGTCGGAAGGGAATCCAGTTGCTGAAGACGGCGGATTCCCGAGCGATGATGAGGCTGGTGTGTTCATCGACGTCTTCAACTTCGAGATAGGCTTTAAAGAACGATCTGAGGGGTACGCCGTTGGCGAGGTGGATGATCATTTTGAGAGCGACACCGGCGGCTACTCCGATGAGCAGATCTGTGGCAAGAACAACGACGAGCGTGACGACGAAGATTGCCAGCTGTTCGCGTCCGATGCGGTACACATTGAAGAACTCATTCGGGTGCGCGAGGCGAGTGCCCGTGTACACGAGCATCGCGGCGAGTGCTGAGAGCGGGATGCGATGGAGAATTGTGGGAATCAGCCCTACGCAGAGCAGCAGAAAGATGCCGTGCCACACATTGGCAAAGCGCGTGCGAGCACCGTTATCGATGTTGGCCCGGCTGCGGACGATTTCGGAGATCATCGGGAGACCGCCGATCATGGCGGCTGCCAGATTTGCAGCTCCAACACCAAGCAGGTCGCGATTCATATTGGTGCGGCGTTTGTATGGATCCAGAAGATCAACGGCCTTGGCGCTCAGCAGTGATTCAAGGCTGCCGATGATGAAGAACATGAAGATCCACTTCCACGCTTTGGACTGGTTCAGCACGGAGAAATCAGGGAGCGTTATTTCATCGAATATACCGAAGACACGATCAGGCATTTTGACGAGGTATTGTTCGCCGAGCCGGTATGTTTCATGGAAGACACGGTATTCACTGGCCTGAGTCAGGTTCAGCACCACTCCGAGAGGAATGGCGACAACGAGCACCACGAGATGCGCGGGAACGAAGCTGAGGGCCTTGACGCGGCTGCGGACAAGTGGCCATGCAAACATGATCGCAAGACTCAACAGACCGATAAATGCAATGGCCGGGTTGGCGTGCCGCAGAAAATCCGGTATCTGCCGCAGAAGCGAGAGTGGTCCCCCTTTGGGTTCGAGAATTCCCAGGGCAACCGGGATTTGTTTGGAGATAATGATCACCCCGATTGCCGCCAGCATTCCATGGACGACGGTACCGGGAAAGAACTCACCGAGAATACCGGCACGAAGGAATCCTGAGAGGATCTGAAACGCAGCAGCCACTGCACCGACAGCCAGTGCGGCTTTGTAAGCCGTCTGGTCCGCCGCGAGCCAGCCACCGGAATTGCCATTGCCACCGAAGTCTTCGATACATCCGATGACAATCACAATCAGCCCCGCGGCCGGGCCCTTGATGGTCATTTCTGAATTGCTGATCAGCATCGTGATCAGCGCACCGCAAATAGCGGTGAAAATCCCGGCAAGAGGAGGAAAGCCGGACGCGAGTGATATGCCAACGCAGAGTGGGAGGGCGATCAGGAAAACGAGGAACCCGGACGTAATGTCCTGGCGGAGGAACGTCAGGAGGCTGGCGGGATTGCCACGGGGGACCTGAGAATTGTGATTCATAACGGGAATCCGATAAGAAATTGAGGATTTTTTCGGTGGGATTCAAACGGGGCACGCCTTGCGTGCATGATCAGGGAGGACTGCCGGAGTCTGCTTCCGGTGCGGCGTTGGCTGAGGATTCGGACTTCTCCGGCGTTTGCTCTTCTGCCAGAGGTTCGGCGTCGATTTTAAAGAGGCCTTTGCCTTTCAGCCGCAGCAGTTCCACCGCGGCGTGGTGTCTTGAGGCGACTCCGGGCTGGGGCCAGAGTCCTCCGCCGATTATCAGCAGCGTGAGAATGATCACAGAAAAGCGTTCGGCGGGTTGTGAACGCAGAGATACGGCTGTTTGAAAGCGATTTCCTGTGAAGATGCGGAACCATGCCCTGAGAATGGAGATACCGTTGAGCGCTGACGAGATGACAAGGATAAGTCCCACAAGTGGATAAAATTCCACACAGCCTTCCACCAGCAATTCCATACCCACAAACCCAAGGGTTCCCGGGAAGCCAATGGAGGAGAGTCCGGTGATGAGCGACAGCCCGGCGAGTGTGGGAGTATGTTCGGCGAGCCCGTAGAAGCGGTTCAGCTGGATGCGTCCGATGCGGGCTTCGACGGCGCGGATCGTAAGTCCGTAGCCGGTGAGTGAGAGTCCGACGGAGAGCCAGACGCAGAGGGCGCCTGTGAGTCCGATCACATTGACAAGTTCCAGCCCGGAGAGCACGAGTGAGGAGTGGCTGAGAAAGAGAAAGCAGAAGAAGCGTCTGGCATCGGTTTGAACAGCTGCCATGCCGGCAGCGTAGAGGGACGTGATCAGTGAGAGGACGGCGATGCTTTGCATGGCCCAGCCTGGCACCACGGGGAAGACGAGGTGCATGACAGCATAGGCGCCGGTCATGGGTGTGAGGAACAGGAGCGCGGTGCCGAAGGAGGCTTTTTCAAACAGATCAGTCATCCAGCAGTGAACGGGAACAACGCCGGCGCGGAGGATGGCCGCAGCGGTCAGGAGGGCAGCCGAGAGTCCCGAGGCGGAGGCGGTTCCATCGGTGCGATCGACGAGTGCCCAGCCGACCAGAAGCAGTCCCGTGAAAAGTCCCATGTGAACCACGAAAACTCGAGTGGACTGTCCACGTTGCCGAAGTTCGACCAGAGGAGGGAGAACGGAGAGTGAGAGGAGAATGATCAGCAGCCACGGGTCATGGCAGCTGAGGGTGGCGTTGGTGAGCGAGAGTGAGAGCAATGTGAGGCTGAGAGGAAAGCGTTCCAGCTTGGTGCGAAGGGTGGCGAGCAGGACAAGCAGGAACAGCACGGAGGCAAGTGCCGGGAGCGGGGCACTGAGTTCGTCGATAACAAGGATATCACTGCGGCCGGTAACCCGTTGCAGCAGATCCCAGTGATCGTGAGCCTCGAAGGCATGGAGTGTGGCGAAGTCGATCCATTCCCCGATGGTGCAGAGGGAGGTCAGACCCGCGGAGATGAGTGCGATGAGATGGGCGTGGTGCAGTTTTCGAATACAGGCGCACGCAGCAGCTCCTAAAAGCGGCAGCAGGATGGCGATTTCAAGCCATGGTAGATGGAGTTCGCCGATCATGAATGAGCTTTCGGGAGCGGGTGGATGGACGATTGCGGCGGATGGCATTCGGAGAAAGTGGAGAACCAGCGGAACACTTATTCATCCTGACATGGCACTATCGTCCGACGCGTGCTGCGCCGCCCTGCTCTGCCCGGTACTGTGACTACCGGAGAGCCACGTCGTCCAGCGACGTTCCATCCGATCAGACCAGAGGAATGCGGATGTGATGGGGCGAACAAGGTATTCATCAAGGATCGGGTCAAGATTACCGCGGTCAAACGCAAAGCGGTAAAGACGGGCTTCGCGTGCCGGCGCGGTAACTCCGATCTTTTCCGTGTTGCTGCCCCGATTACCAAGGGCGTTGATCATGGCGTTGTAGTCTTTAAGCAGCGACGGGGCGCGAACGAGCTGGAGTGTGCGAAAGCATGCATGGCCGATGATGTGAATCAGGGGTATATAGCGAAGCCCGAATCCGATCTCGGTTACGATCAGACTGACCTGAATGAGGGAGGCGAAGGCGAGGCTGCTTTTGATGTCCGCCTGAACGCGGGACGCCATCGCAGCAAAGGCACATGTGGAAAGCCCCAGAATCACGACGAGAGCCTGCAGGAGGAGCGATTCTTCGAGCAGCGGTCCCATGCGGAGAAGCAGAAAAGCACCGAGGTGCACCGAGAGGGCACCATAGAACACAGCGCTGGATGGTGTTGGCCCTTCCATGGCACGGGGAAGCCATCCGGAGAACGGGATGAGTGCTGATTTGCCGGCAGCTGCGAAGAGCAGGAGGAGGCCGACGAGGATCGCGGAGGTCGGCGAAATCACGACGTTGCCTTCAGGCCAGGCTCCCTGCCCTGCGAGCCCTGCAAAGTCACCGGAACCAGACAAGTGATGGAGCGTCAGTGCAGCCAGCAGGAATGCTGCATCTGCGATACGGTAGATTGACCAGACTCGTAAACCATTCTGCACCGGTCCACGACGATCCTGAAAGAAGGCCACCAGTAATGCCGAGGAGAGGCCCACGAGTTCCCAGCCGAAAAACAATGTCTCGATGGTTCCGGCGGAGGAGGAGAGGATCATGCCGGTGAGAAAGAGGGAGAAGAACAGGAAGAATCTGGGGAAACCCTGTTCGCGATGCAGATAGCGACTGGCGAACGCGCTGATGACTCCGCTGAGCACAAAAGACATGATCACGAATGGAACGCTGAGGCGATCGAAGACAAACTTCAACGTGAAGTGAAAGTGGGCTTCGTCGGGGCTCCCTGCCGTGACATGATGCTCCGACATTTCCACGGGGTCGTTGACATGCAGTGCTGCGGATTCAGGGAGACGAACCCAGTCACCGGCAGACACGGGGACAGAGCGACTATCGGTCAGCAGCATGGTGACAAGGATTGCCAGCGAGGCGACCAGCCCGGCAGCGACAGCGGTGGCAGTCAGACGCGATATGCTGCGTTCGCTGAGCTGGAGGCGGAACAGCATGCACAGGCCGAGGACGGCGGTGAGCAGGAGTGGTGCGGCAACAACGAGCAGTCCGAGGAGTTTCAGCATGGTTGGCTCATGCCTTCCGGGTATGAATTCAGGTAACAGGATGGATAGTTGCGAAAGGCAGATGTTCACGGTGCCCCTGGTACCAGCTGAGCGAACTGGCAGCTTCGGGGAGCGAGTGTGTTTCGGGTTGCCGTGGCTGGAACGTTCCGTTGACAAATCTCTGAATGGTGCTGGAGTGGGGATCGAGTACAGCAAGCTGAGCCCAGCCGTTACGGCAGATGGCAGCGATATTGGAATTGCGTTCCATGATCTGCAGCAGAGCGTCAGGAGTGGATTCGATCAGGAACAGCAGTCGCACGGGTTCATGAATATCGACGCCCTGCCAGGGAAGGCCGGGTCTGAGGTCACTGGCAGCGCCATCCATGACGCCGAGCAGCGAGGTGATGTTGTGTGGAAGTTTAGTGCCGCTGCCCCAGCCATGATTATCGATGGCAGAGAGGGTATAGAGCAGATTGATGCCTTCGCAGACGGGGATGACTGCAGCGAGAATACGTGCAAGGATGGCGGCGTCTGGAGAATCGAGTGTGGCGTCGTAGGACATCAGAAAGGAGCGGCGGTCAAGAAACAGGCCGCGAATTCGGCTGCGTCGGCCGACGAAGCACATGGCGTTGGTGCAGTTGCCGTATTCGGGGCGGGTTTGAGCGAGGTCTTCGGCGCGTTCCTGGACGTGCCGAAGGGCTTCGGCGGCGGGCAGGTCAAGGTCAGCGGCTTCGAAGCGGCGACAGCGTTCGTGAGCATTGCGTTCGAGCACAGAGCTGAGGAGTGAGCGAAGGGAACGGAGATGGGCGACGTGGGACGAGGGCAGCAGTTCGAGGTCGAAGAAGGTGATTTCTTCCGTGGCGGTGTTGTGCAGTCCACCGATAAACCAGGCTTCTTCGGGAATGGCAATTCCGCGAGCTTCGAGTTGTCGGCGGACGCGGCGATCATTGAGCATGGCAGCCAGCGCCCGCGCGTTGGCTCCTCCAGGATTACCGGAACAGGCCCCGCAGTGATAGGCGGATTCGTGGGGATTGTTGAGGCAGACGGAACCGTGTCCAAGAATCAGCACGATGCTGGAAAAATCGTTGACGAGGCCGATATCACGGAGTGAGCGTTCGGAAACATTCACCATTTCAGAGAGCGTGAAACCAATACCTTCATCGTGGGGGCCGGCTGGCGTTCCCTCGGGTCGTTCGAGTCTGAGTCGCGTGATGGCTGGCGGAGCGACAATACGTCGAGCCGTGCGATTGATTCCTGCTGTAAACCGCGGAAAGAGTATCCGTCCCAGCAGGGGGGCTGTGGCAAGTGGGCCAAGGAGGGCGGTGAGCAGTGCACCGGAGACAGACGAGCGGCTGCCGGAATCGATCCCCTGGGACGCGCGTCCAAGAATTCGTCGAGCGGCAGCGCGGTTACGATGGGAGTCTTCGAGGGCGTAGACGACGTCTTCGACAATCCAGTTCTTCGGCGTGACAACAACGGGGCAGAGAGCCGTCCATGTGGCTTCAGCGGCACCGCGATAGTACATGGGCACACAGAAAAAGCCGGCATTGCCAAAGGTTTCGACTTCGGGACAGGCTTCTTCAAGATGCCGTCGAAAGGACTCTTCACGGGCGTCGATGCACGTCACGATCTGGAATTTCGGACGCTCAGGCCTGATCTGCGGTCGCGCAGCGCGAATGTGGACTGCATCAAGTGCCTCGTGGAGCAGTCTTCGTTCGAAGGCGAGGTGGAACAATCGACGGCGTTCAAGACTGTCAAAGCTGTAGATTTCACGGTGCAGCGCCTGCCATTGTTCACGGGTCAGCCCACTGAGTTCTGATGGGCTCCAGCCGTGGATTTGGGAGAGCTGTAACAGGACGAAGGCTTCATGAGAGGACCGCGACTGTTGTCGTGCCGAAAAGTACCCGGGCAGCAGCTGCGATGTGGCCTGCTGAATGTTCACAGCAGGTCCGAGGTGCTGACGAATAACTTCTTCAGCTGCAAGCTCATCCAGAATCAGGCGAACTGCCAGAAACTGCAGCAGAGTGCCAGAGGGCGAGGCGCGGAACACGCGGTCAGGGCGGGTTTCTGTCTGCCAGAGCATACCCGCCCAGCCGCGAAGGGCGAGCAGAGATTGTCGCAGCCAGGTGCGACGATCAGGCTCCGCAATCCCGAAGGTATTCAGCGAATTCAGGATGCTGGCCGCAGGCGTAATCCGACCTGCGCGAAGCGGTTCGAGAGCACTCGCAAGCTTCCGCAGCCATCGTCGACTGCCGATGACAGACTGGCGAAACAAGCCGCAGAAGGCCGTGAGAAACCCATCTTCCTGATCGGGCAGCGTCCATTTGGCATAGCCTTGATCCAGCCATGCGGCGCAGAATCCGACAAGCACTTCATTTACCAGTTCGTCGGGATCCTGTCCGGTGGCGTCAAACAGCAGAGTGCGGAGGCGAACGGGACCGGAGCCGGGTGGCTTTGCTGCGGAGTCTGAGTGGGCGGGAAGACCCTGCCGAATCAGATCCCACATTGCTCTCAGCGTGGTTTCTTCAGGCGTGGCGTCCTTCTTCGAAACGGTAACCGTGGTCTCTGCCTGCTCCATCCACTTCCTGCAGGAAACCAGGAGTGCAGTCCGGCTGGAGTCAGTCACTGCGACATGAAATCGCCGGAGCCCATCCAGTTCGGCGATCATCCAGTTCAGTTCATGATCGGTTTCCGGCGCGACGAGGTCCTTCAGTCGCGTGAGACGCAGGTCAATTCGAGCAGCGAGGCCCGCAATGGATTCCCGAGCGGACGGACCACAGTCCTCTTCGAGGATCTCGCGAAGGTCAGCCTCACAGATCCGGCCGCGCTGCAGTTTGCTGCGGTAGCGAGTTTCGCTGAGCCACGGTTCGCAGCCGTAGATCTCGGGAACCTGCCTGAGAACATCGAAGAACGAGAACTGCTCCATCCCCTGGAGTGGGTTGAGAAACGCGAAGGACGTGATTGGCCCCTGCAGTGGGAGCAGTTCGGCAAGCTCCCGAACCTCACGCTCGACTTCGGAAAAATCTTCTGACATGGCCGGCTCCGGCTGCCCATTGCCCCAAAGGCTGGCGGACAGGGATTGTGGTTACTTTCGTCGCGGAAATGGAAGCGCAGAGACTTCCTGTGGCAGTCTGACCGACATTGCACTCGGCGCGGCAAATCGCCCCCGGGCGGTCGGACGGCAGGTTGCCTGATGCAGGATTTCAGGCAATCGCAATCTGGGCTGCAGACAACGGAGCCACGCAGGCTTTTAGTCGCGCTGGCGATCGATGCGTGGTTCAGCCATGGGACGGAGGCGGACGACAACCCCGGGCGTCGATTTTCAGGCAGATCAACGGGCGAGCAGACAACAGCACCCGAAAGCCACCATGGAAATCGCCGCGAATCACTGTGACATCGGCCTGGTGGAAGAATTCAGACTCTTCGAATTCAGTCTCTACAGCCGAACAAACCGACTGCTGTGCAGCCGCGGAAATCATATCATCGCACTGACCGTCGGCTGTGGGACAGTGCAGCGCGTGCGCACCCGAGTTCCACAGCCAGATAGACTGTGTGAGGACGAGCAGCGAGAAAGTGAACATCTGTCTCATGGCAAAGTTTTTTACTTACTCTGCGATTGAAGTCAAGACAGATCTGCGTGAAATGTTCCGATCGTGGGGACAGATGCTTCAAAAATCCGCCTGCGTGGAACAATTGAGTGTCAACTCCGGCAGATTTCAAGGCCTGGTGATCGCCTCATCGGTATTCATAAGTGTGCTGATGGCTGTGGACCAGGCAGCGACTTCGACGGGATCCTGAGCGACTGGTGCCTGATTTGCCGGCGTGGATTCCGAAGGTGCTGGCGGTGTGGCGATCTGGGTGCTGCTGAGCAGTTCCTGAGCAGCAGCGGGGTGGGCCTGAAAGTGTTCGCGGGCGGATTTCAGCACGGCGTTCAGGGCATCTGTTTCGGCGGCGGCAGGTGGTCGGCAGAGGACTCGCCGAAATGCGGACTCCCAGCGTTCGGTGTCGCTGGGCAGCAGCAGAATCTGTTTTGCAAGGTGCTGTGAAGCGGCAAGGTACGTGGGGTCATTGAGGAGCGCGAGGGCCTGCAGTGGGGTGTTGGTGCGCGAGCGGCGGATCACGCAGGTTTCTCGATCGGGGGCATCGAAGGTGGTCATTCCGGGGGGCGGGCAGGTGCGTTTCCAGAATGAGTAGAGGCTGCGACGGCGGGCATTTTCGCCGGCATCGGTGACATACTTTTCGCGGCGTTCAACAGAAACATCCTCCCAGAGGCCGGCGGGCTGCCAGGGTCGGACGCTCGGCCCCCCCACGGTCGTGCTGAGCAGCCCACTGGCTGCCAGCGCGTTGTCCCGAATGAGTTCCGCGGGAAGCCTCAGCCGCGGTGCGCGGGCAAGCAGTGTATTGCGGGGATCGATTTCACGAAGTTCGGGTATGACAGTGGAACTTTGACCGTAGGTTTGGGAAAGGAGCATCGCCTTCAGCAGAGCCCGCTGATTCCAGCCGGATTCAACAAGCTCAACTGCCAGCCAGTCCAGCAGCTCAGGGTGCGAGGGTGGCGAACCCTGAATTCCAAAGTCCGCCGAGGTTTCCACGATGCCGGCCCCGAACAGCATTTCCCAGAGCCTGTTGACGGCGACGCGACTGGTGAGCGGATGTCCGGGGTCCGTGAGCCAGCGAGCCAATTCCAGCCGTGTAGGTTCTGCGGCGTCGGTCGGGGCAGGTGGGAGACTGCGAGCGAACACCTCGGGGATGGCAGCTCGAACCTGCTGACCGCGCTGGTCATACTGACCGCGTTTGAGAATAAAGGATGGCCGTCGCTGCGGCTCTTCCTGCATCACCATCGTGACAGGGATCTGTTTGTCAATTTCACCGCGTCTGGCGGGGATTTCGGCGAGTTCTGCACGAAGGTTTCGGGAGAGCGGATCGGCGAAGTCGAGGAAGTAGCTGCGAATGAGCTGCTGCTGTTTGGGCGTGCGTTTGTCGGCGGGCGTAGCGAGCAGTTCACGGAGGCCCGCAGCAGGTGCTCCGGCAGCCAGACGCGCAGCGTCGGCCTGTTTGAGCACTGTGCTGAAAATTCGAAGGTCGTCGATGGCCCCGCGAAAAGCTGCGGAATTCTGACGACGTCCAATGTGGAACGGCTTGTCAGTGCGAAGCGTGCCTGTGAGCGAATTGTCGGTCGTGGCTGTCAGCTTCTGCGGGGTTCCGTCGACATAGAGGCTGAGGCCTGTCGAGCGACGAGAACCATCGTAGCACAGCAGCAGATGCTGCCACTGATTCAGCTGCAGCGGCTTTTCGGCGACCACTTTGAAGGCGGTATCGGGCCAGTGATGCACGAAGTGGGCAGCCGGCCGACTGGACTCGAGAATCAGATCATAGCCGCGATAGGCGGCCGCATCATCCATTCGGCTGAGCACGGTCGCGGCATCACCTGCTTCCGGCTTCACCCAGACAGACACCGAGAACGGCTGATCCGCTTCAAAATCACCCACGGAGGCGGCAGCTATCCATGCCGAACCATCGAAGTAGGCGGCCTCGCCGAAGCGCCCCGGCACCGACTTGCGGGGGCCGTTTGGAATCCCGGCGGGGGTTGCGGTGAGCTGTTCAAGGTAGTTGCCGCTGGCTTCATCGAGTGCGAACGCGGCGGCGAGTCCAGGCTGGGCAGGCTGGTCCAGTTCCGCGGGTGTGAGTGCGGCCTCCCAGGCGGCAACAGCGTCTTCAGCGGAGTCACGGCGGTGCTGAAGCCTTGCCTGCAGATCGACCTCAAGTGCCGTCAGGCGATCCAGTTCAGCCCGCTGAGCGGCAGTCGGCACTTTCAGGAGCGGTTCGGCCATCCGTCCGGCGCTGTAGGAAACAATTCGATCCGGAACATTGTTGAAAAAGGCTGCCAGCTGATAGAAGTCCTGCTGCGAGATCGGATCATATTTATGGTCATGACACCGTGCACACTGAATGGAAAGAGCGAGGAACACCGTGGACGTGGTGTGGATGCGGTCGGCAACGTATTCCGCGTGATATTCCTCTTCAATGATGCCACCTTCTGTGGTGAGCACGTGGTTGCGGTTGAAGCCGGTAGCGACCTTCTGGCTGAGTGACGCATTGGGAAGAAGGTCGCCCGCCAGCTGTTCGGTGAGAAACTGATCGTACGGCATATTCGCTTGAAACGCCTGAATCACCCAGTCGCGCCACGGCCACATCGTGCGGGTCTCGTCGTTGTTATATCCGTTGGTATCGGCATAGCGGGCGAGGTCCAGCCAGAGCATTGCGAAGCGTTCCGCGGAGGCCGGTGCAGCAAGCAGACGATCGACGACGCGTTCGCGAGCGTTTGCCAGTGATTGACCGCGGATGTCGTCAAGGAAGTCCTGTTGTTCGACAGGTGACGGGGGGAGTCCGGTTGCATCGAGGGAGACGCGTCGCAGCCACGTGAGCGGCGGAGCGGGCGGCGAAAGCTCAAGGCCCTGCTGCTGAAGGCGCTGCAGAATGAACGCATCAATTGGCTGTACTGAGTCGTGGGTGGAATGAGCAGCAGAAACTGCGGGCACCGCTGGGCGGACGGGAGGAATGAAGGCCCAGTGTTCCGCGCGGGGAGCTCCGCCGGCGATCCACTCTTCCAGGAGCAGTTGTTGACGGGGGGAAAGGGGGTTCTGCGTTTCCGGGGGCGGCATGACAAGATCCGGGTCGGTGTGCCGGACACGGCGGACGAGTTCGCTGTCGGCCGGCTTTCCGGGAACGATCGCCGGAAGACCACTGGCCCCGCCCTTCAGACCCGGCTCGTGCTGGTCCAGTCGCAATTCAGCCTGCCGACTGCCATCATCCCGTCCGTGGCAGTTCCAGCAGTGATTGGAGAGAATGGGGCGAATATCACGGTTGTAATCAATTTTGCTGCCGGCGTTTTC
>Ga0172373_10009206_pt1 | contig 12323 bp, 4 predicted proteins | sample Lak10m_2_FD_114546 | JGI IMG/M metagenome (GOLD analysis project Ga0172373, IMG submission 114546) | Freshwater microbial communities from Kabuno Bay, South-Kivu, Congo - kab_092012_10m | ecosystem: Environmental > Aquatic > Freshwater > Lake | place: Democratic Republic of the Congo: South-Kivu... | reverse complement strand
TTCGTTGGCAACGGACGCGCTCCGTACAAGTTGTTCTGGGAGTTGCGTTATCAGGAGTATGAAGCCATCGAGGGCTGTCTTGCCGGTCCGAATGGCAACGGAAATTACAACTGCGGCGGCGGAACCGGACATCGCGGCATCACGGGTTATGAATGGAAAGCGCATTCCAGCGGAGGCGAGATTCCCCCATCTGCTGTGGCGAATCTACCTGCCGCAAGGATGGCGGATATCAACAACGATGGAACCCCTGATGCCTATTGGGATACCAACCTAACCCTGAGGCGCATGGACGACGCCGGCAGTATCAGCAATCCTCAATATCAGCGTTCCTGGAATTGGGGCGGGATCATCTATTGGGCAGTGCGTGAAGGGCAGGGACAGATCGGCTGGCCGGAAAAGTAGAAAGGCTAGTAACTTGTTAAACTATCAGGACTTACGCAAAATTGCTTTCTTGTCCGCTAACACTTGCACCTGGCGCACACCGTCCTGGCGTCCTGTGCCAGGGAGTGCAGGTGTCTACACTAATACCCAACGGGCACAATGTCTTCGCGAATTTTGAACAGATTAGCGAGGATTGGCGGATTAAATCCGGGTTTTGCGTAAGTCCTAACTATATAAAAGACTTGTAAATGAAAGTGACCTGCCCCAAAATGGATCCAAAACCAGTGTTAGGGTAGGATCAATTTGGAGGCAGGTCAAAAACGATCTATGCAAATTCCTAGTCCACCAAAATCTTCTCAACTAATTTCCATTGTCTGATTGAACGATCTACCTTGCTGACACATTTATAAGACATCAAGGTATAGAGTGCATTCGTTACATCTGCTTCATTTAGTTCCTTATATCCATATTTTGTCCTCTCGCTGTTAGTCATCCTGACAATTAGGGATTCAGGTGCTATTCCTGCTTTGTTTTTAGCCTTATAGAACCCCCATAAAACACTCGCTTCTCTTTCTTCCATTTTTTGAAAAGACAGTTTGAGTACGCCTTGTATGATTAGTAGAATGCCGGCAATTACCACGTACAGATTTGCGTGGTACTTATCCTCCCCTGCCACCATTAGTATTCCTGCCAAGGTTTCGAAAGTAGTGGCTATATCGATGGATCTTATATTCTTTAGCTTTATAGACTTTGCACCACCGACACCGCCAGGCATCAAGGAAATAATCCTTGCATTATCATTTGGCTCTATGTTTGGGAGAAGCGTCAAAAGAACCGTTTGATCAGTTTCCGCTTTCAAATCTTGAATTTGTACCCAAAGATTACTCCTAATGCTGGAAATAGCATTGACTTCTTCAGAAAAACATAGAAGAAAGTCGTTATTATCGCTTAATAACTTCATGGTTTCGACTACTATTTCTCTTATTTGATCTTCATCACTACCATTGATTTGGAGAAGAGAAGTTAGGTTTTGAACATAATTGGCTTTGATTTTTGTCCAATCCTTATAATCAATAATTGGCAATGCCTTCTGAACTGAAAAAAGGGCGACAATAAGATTTTCAACAGACCAATCTTTTTCCATAGTAAACCTCACAATCCGATGAAATTGAATGCTGCCCAGTAAAATGGATGAGAATACGGTTTTAATGAATCTATGTTTCCCTTCACACCAGCGACAAACTCGGAATATTCCTCTTCATTCATCCGTGTATTCTCATTTTGTGGCGTGGGGATATCACCATACTGTAAATCTTTGAGCCATATTTGCGCTTTTCTCATAGCTTCAGACGGCGAGAGTTTCATTTCTATGTGAAATTCATAAAATTTCTGAAACAATAAGCTTGTTGCCTGGTCATCAATTCTCCACCGTGCGGTGATAAGAGATGGCACACCCACTCTCATAAAGCTTGACGCAAAACCTATATACTCGTTTGGATTTTCAATGTCAACCATGCCAGTTTCACAAGCCGACAAGACTACAAGTTTACAATTATCAAGATTCAATTTTGATAATATTTCATGAGTAGCTAAAACATCATTCTTCGCGATCATCAGTCCAGAATTCCATGGATTTTCCCAGTCGTAAAAACCGTGGCACGCAAAATGCATGTGAGAATACTCACTGTAGCTTTCAAAGAAAATCTTCCGTTGGTTGGCTTCACCGGAAAGAATTTTTGCCGATGGAAATATTTTTCTAAGAGCCTCCCCTTCTTCGTATGCAAAGTCTAAATCTTTTGTTGGGTTGATAATTCCCAATGCACGCGTAATATTTGAGTTTTTTGTTGTTTCTGCTTTTCTATTAAGTGCAAGATACATCGCAAGAGTTGGTATGGTCACCAGTTCGAATTCATCGACTAAATAAATTCTCTTCCCCGAATCCATGTGCCAGATTGCCTGAAATGGTAATAAATTTAATACACCCTGGGGAATAATATATATTTTCTTAAATCCATAATCTGTTATGTATTTGTTTACATAACAGAAAAACTCATTCCAAAATACTTCCGCAGACCCATCAATCAAATTATGCCAATCATTCTTCGTATGGTTGTATTTGTTTTCCGAATAGTCACGATAGAAAGTCAAAAGTCCAGGAAGGTCCTTGGTCCCAACAAAAATATTGGTCAAGCTATTAGTTGAAAAACCATTAATTGAGATTACATCAAGATTCACACCCCCATTTTTGTTTGAAATGAAAAAGACCTTCGAGCCCAAACTGGTAATTACTGGAATTATCAAGCAGGAGCTTGTTCCTAGATAGCTGGATAAATCTTCTACAGCAAAGTGACGAGAATATTCCAATTCTGGTTTTTCTTTCTTCAACTTGTCAATATATTGATACAAGTTTTCTTTGTGAAATCCAATAAGGTTTGAGTTCGACACATTTACGTAACCAGAAAACCAATTCTCTTGGTGAAGTTTTGTTTCACGGGAACGAATACTTTGCAATGTTTGGAAAATATTCGATTTTTCCTGATCATCCAACTTAGTCAAATCAATATTCATACCCAAAACATCTTCTGAGATACTCCTGGCTCTGACTGAATCGAGAACATAAATTGCATCCCTGAATTTGCCTTCTTCGGCCAACATGTAAGCCATATTTTCGCCAATTTTTGGAATATCGCGCATGTAAAAAATTTTACTTACATCTGATACAGCTGTGTGTATAAATTCGTCCAATGAATTCAACACTTCGAAACCGATTCTGAGTGCATCTTCGAAAGCACTATATCTAAAATACAGACTTTGCAACTGAATGATTGTAGTCTGCCAATAAAATGGAAAACTGCTTTTACTGAACACATCCAACGCAGAAAGGAAAGCCATTTCCGCTTTCTCAAAGTTTCCCTTAGATTCTCTCATTAGACTATAAGTAGATCCCAAATTGAGTTGGCAAAGCGCCCACTCACGAGATGATATATCCCTTGAATATATATTCAATGCTTCTTCTATATTTTTAACGGCTGTGACTACGTTCACATCTAATTGTTCAATTTCTGCTAAAAATGAATATGCATTCCCTAAATTTAGGTAAACCTTTGCAACAAATTCCATTTCTCCAATTTCCTGTGCGGTGGAGAGTGCAACCTTGTAATAGTCAATTGCCAGTAACAGGTGGGCCGGATTTCTATTTCTTGAATATAAGAGCCCAAAGTTTAGATTAAGACGTGCATACTCTTTCGGATACGTTTCTCGCTTATAGAATTTTTCGACAGTGTTCAAACAAGTTAACGCAGAACTAAAATTTTGCTGTGCTGATCCAAACGGCGCATTAATGTAACAATCGGCGATATTAAGATTTACCATATTCCATTCTATTGGATTCCCGTCTGGACTAAAAAACTCCAGCGCTTTAAGCCCATGTCCAATAGCATATTCGAAATTTTCTACCGGATCTCCAAGTATTCGGTGACTATATGCCATGCAGGCTCCATTATGGGCCTGTGCCCATTCAAATGGATGATGCCTTGGATCAGTTTTATCAATCAAATCATTGAACAAGGTTATGCTCTCTTCCAAGCGGTTTACTCTATCCACGGTGTTCAGTTCTAGCAACCCATATGCCAAATTAATACTTGCTGTAAACCACTGGTGAAAGTTATTTTCAGGAGTGAGTTCTTTCAAGGCAGAGCGAATATAAGAGACACCTTTGGTTACATTCTCGTATTTATTCAAACTTGTATTTTGAACTAAGACTGACCCCAGTTGAATCAACACCCCTATCTCGGCTTGCTTATCACCTATCTGTCGATTGAGTTCAAAGCTTTCAGTTAAAGCATTTACGGCAGAATCAAATGTGTCATTTGAGGTGGAAGAATAGAAAACTGTTATGGCTCTGTTTAGTAAAATGGACGCCAAACCACGGTACTCATTTTGGGCTATATATATATTCTCTGCCAGGTCAAAACATTTAAGCGCCTGACTGGTTACCTGACTGGAAATTGGCAATTTTGAATATGCAACACCTAATTTATTGTAACATTCTGCCAATTCTGTATCCGCAAAAACGTTAGTGAACAAAGCGGCAGCCTCTTGGAAAAAATCAATGGCTGTCTGCAAATTAGTCATATTATTTCTGTCGGTTATATCCAAATAGACGCTAGCGCTTGCCGCAAGCGTTTGCCCTCTTTTTAGTGGAAAATCGTTCGAGGTGTAAACACTCAAGGCTCTCTCATAATAACTATTGGCTTCTTCCAAATCGTCATTTGTACATGTATTAGATGCTACTATAGCTGCACCTAAGTTATGACAGGCAGTAGCCCATAATTCATCCCCAGCAAATTTCCTTCCAGAGTCTATTATTTGAGTTAGAAGCGACATATATTTTTCATGATTTTGGAGAGAGTCCCCTGAGGACCGGATACTGTAAGCTAAGGCCAAATCAAAAAGAGCTTTTAATCGATTCTGCCTTTCTCCCATTTCCCAATAAGATCTCGTAACAATCTCCAGAAACTCTATTGCCGTTTCTACATTTTCGCTCTTGTCTCCAACTATCCTTTCTCGGTATGTTTTCCCGAGTAAATGCATAATGGGAATCATAATATCCGACTGGGTAGTACCAGGAAGGATAATTATGAGGGGCTCAAGCAAATTAATTGTTGCTTCGTAATCCATTGATTTTTCATTCGAAGCACGAAGAAAATATGCTGCCCCCAGATCAATCTGTGTTATTAGCCAGTAGGAATTACTGTTAGTACTTTTGAAGATTTTTGCACATTCTGAAAGATTGCCGATTATTTCATCCCATTTGGTTTCAGAAGCCTCAGCTTGACTTCTTAATTCAAGCCTAGATTTCTGCGCACATATAATTGCCCAATCTAAAGGATATTGTGTTTTATCGATTTTTTCTAACGCGAGGACACAGATTTCATACTGAACGACTAGGACATTATTCTTTTCAAGTACCTGCAAATAATTCTTAAGAATAGCTAGATCGTTATCATCAAGATTTTTGTTGGAGAATAAGATATCTTGTAACAAGATCACTACTTTTAGCCTCAGAAGCAATTCACCTTTGATTTTTGGGGTGTCTGAATTTACTTCTGCTTCTGAAAAAAACGTTTCAATCCACCTGTAAAAATCTCTATTGAATATGCGTAGTTTAGCCAGATTAATAAATTCATCCGGTTGGCAAGTCCCTAATTTCTCAAGTTGCAAATAATTCGCATCGTTCATAGTTTATGTCTTGTCACTCGGGTTTGTGTGGATGATATTTTTGAATCTCTGCCAAAACTTCTTGCCTCATGGCGAAATAGCTATTATCCGAGTCGTTTGCAGTTTCTACTAAGATTTTTTGGAACAACTGCAGAGCGAGTTCGGTTTCCCCAATGGCTAGGAGGGCCTTTGCCATAAGGAAAGACGCCTGCGTAAAAGATTGTAAGTCATTGTATTTCATCGCAAGATCAAGAGCCTCTTTGCTTGAGGCAATTGTCTCAACAAACATATCATTTTGAAAAAAAACAAGGGCAAATGATAATTGAGTGTACATTACACCAGGCAGAGTATTTGTTTGCCGAAATGTGTCGAGCGCCTTGTGGAGTGCGTCTAGCGATTCGTCAAAGAAATTGCCTGCAGTATAAATTCTTCCCCGAAGATGAAAAATATTTGCCAGTAGAAGAAAATCTTTGCATTTTTTTGCGTAGAGTTCTGCGAGAAAATTGGAATCAAGAGCTTTTTGCAGTCCTTCAGTTGGATAATCGTAGTTTTTCTCGCTTATCTCGTAGTACTTCTTTGCCAAGCCCGACAAGTCATTCTTACGATGCAATTCATTGATCATTTTTTCATTTTCTTCAATATTTCCTTTTGAAGCAGGATTCTTGGACTGCACTCTCGTACTTTTTTCCCCTTCATATTGATTTATTGTTTGCGCTGCTTGTTCAGGGTCTGCCTGTTGCCATTTATCTATCACGTTACTTAATATTCGTTTACCTTCTTCGACTTTTCCCCATTGAACATAAGCTTTTGACAATAATTGCGCATTAAAAAACGCATCCCAGTACTCACTACATCCCAGCTGATGTGTTATAAGCCTTTCCAATGTTCTACCGATATACTGCGCCTTAGGCAAATCTTCCGACTGAAATAACATAATTTCAAAAAAACTTCCTAACAAAATTCCTTCTATAAAATCAAGTCCTTCTTTGTCTACAGGAGAGCCATCAATATTTCTAATTAACTCAAGAGGAGCAGACCTTACACTGTGCTTATCATAAAGCTCGAGAAACCATTTACGCAGGTAACGAGCTATCTTTTTATGATTATCCCGAATCTGCTCTACACTCAGGCTGGTGATTATCAATTCCCGTAACTGGAGAGGAATATTAAACCAAGGGTCATTTTCTATATCAACTACGGCCGTAATTACTTTGCGCTTGATAAGGGTATCTAGTAATGTTTTGTTAATGCCAAGTTGTTCGCAATGGGATGGCCCGAACGGGCCATCCCATAATACCAAAGTTTGCAACATATCAATTTCATCAGTAGATAAGTTCGCATATATAGCATCGTAGTTGTCAATTAATAATTCCTGATATGTCAAATTGGAAAAGGCCGAAATCCGTGCCAGCTCAAGAGGGTCAGCAACTTGCTTTATATCATCCTGAGCTAAAGAAAATGCATCTGCTAACTTCATTTTTGTTAGTATTTCTTGCCAAGAATCGCTAAATTTGTTTTGAGGGTTGATTTTTATTTTTAACGGGTGGTCACCAAGAAGCAAGAAAATGATCGAATGAAGCAACTCTTGAAAATCATCGTCATTCTGAAAATCCTGGGCATTTTGGAATTTTCGTACAAGCTCAAACCACTCGGCCTTTTTTTCAGCGTCCATTGACATCACACTTACAGTTTGGCCTACAATATAATTTATTGGATTATTATTGGAGTCTATGGTCATTGGAATTCTTTGCTCGCTTTTGGAACACCCAGTGGCTATTTAATATCAGAAGCAAATAAGTGGCAGTTAATTTGATGATGTAACATCTCACAGTGAAAAGAAAATATCAAAAATATCTGTAGTGCAAATAAACCTTTAGAGTCAACTTTAATGCTTTCCGCCAATCCATTGCTTAAAGGAGTTAAGCAAATATTATGAACATCAACGCACAACAAATGTCCATCCTATTGGAATTTCTTAATTCTAACTCAAAAATGTCTCGCTATTCAATTATCAAGAATCATCATGATGTAATATTCCACTCTTCATCAATCGAAGTTATTGTCAAACTACTAGAACAGCACAGGGGAAATCCGGATATCTTTCATCGTTTGGAACAATGTGCAGCCGAAATTGAGCGTTGCCACAATCTTGGCATTGACAGTGCGTATTCTCAAGAACTCGATAACATATTTACCCAAGAGATATTGCCAGAACAATTAATGGAAATCGAGAATTTTAGCGAGAAAAGCCAGTTTTGCGCATATCTTGCAGAACATCCTGAGATGTATCCTTTTCAGCGAATCATGAATGATCAGTCAGGAGATTTGTTACCCACACTTCTAAGTAAAGGGAAATTTGATGAATATGAAGCAAAGCTATCTCTCCTGAAATCTCCTCAGGACCTACCGGAAAAAATCAAAATTTGCCAAGATTTTTTAAGTTATGTTGATCCTACTTTATATCCTGAAGTCTGGGCCGCCTGGGAAGGTCGCTTGGGAAATTGCTTTTTGAATAACCCCATCGGCGACTTTCAGTCAAATATTGAAAAAGCAATAACTCATTTTCAACTTGCCTTGAAAGTCAACTTCCCAAAGTCACAAATAAAACAAAAAGTGTTTATTCTAAATGACCTAGGCTTAGCGTTCAGGAGGATACCAAATGGAGACAAATCTAAAAATCTGGAAAAAGCGTTACACTACCTGCACGCATCACTGTATGAATGTGATGAAAACGAACTTTTCACATCATGGTCAGTCATTAATATATCGTTAGCAATGACATATGCCGAACGCATAAAGGGGGAGAAATCAAGCAACATTAAAAAGGCATTGACATATTGCAATGCAATTCTAAATTCCACCAATTGCGTAACGCATTCTCCAGAGTGGGCCAAATCCCATCGGACATTAGCCAAATTATTCGTGTTGAGAAACGATGGCGATTTAGGTGAGAATATTGAAGAAGCGATGCTTCATTCAAAATTAGCCCTGGAGGTATTTACCATCCATAATTATCCAGTAGAGTGGGCGGAAGTTAATCTAAATCTAATAACGATTTTTACGAATCGGAGTCGCGGGGACAGAAAGGAAAATATCGAGAACGCAATATTTCATGCAAACCAAGCTTTTCAAGTTTTCAATGAACTTGATTATCCAATCGAGTTTGCTGATGTAAATATTGCATTGGCTAATACCTATCTGAATAGAAAAACAGGCTTCAAGAAAGAAAAAATACAAAGAACTATGGAACTCCTTAACTATGGGTTAGGCAATCCAAAGGTAGTTTACGATGAACTTGTTTACGGTGGATCTCGTGAAAATGTCGAGTTGGCAATCGGGCACCTAGCGAAAGCGCTTACGATTTACTCCAACAAAAATAATCCGTTTATGTGGGCTAGAATTCAAGTTAGTTTAGGAATCGCATATTCAAAAAAACGCTCTGGAGATCGGAAAGATAATTACCGACAGGCAATTCAGTATCTCGATGCCGCTCTGGAAATATTGTTCTCGACCCCAGAGGACAAGGTGAAGATATTGCAAAACCTGGCATTGTTATATCTGATGTTGGAAAAAGAAGAGGTGAACGAAGACAGTAAAGAGAAGTATGGGGAAATTGCCATTGAAAAAGCCCAACTTGCTCTGGAATCGGCAACTGAGAGCAGCCTAAGCAACGATTATAGATTCCTAGGGGTTGTGGGAGATTTTCTTTTCTTACAAAATAGATGGCGGGACGCGTTACATTATTATGCAAAAGCGATCAGTACTAGTGAACTTTTGTTAAACAATTCATATACTGAAGAAACGCGTAAAGAGTTATATCAAGAGAACTCAAGATTTTATAGTAATGGAGCATATTGTTTCCTCAGAATTAACAGGATTTACGATGCCATAAATTTACTGGAGCGCGGTAAAACAAGAAAATATTCTAATAGCTTATTATCAGATTCGGCATCACACGATTTAACAACTACTATTGACATAGACAAAATAAATCTGTTAAATCTAAAGGTAAAAGAGATTGAATTTAAAATCAAAAACGATCACGATTTTACACCAGACACGAACTCAAATCTCACCGCCCAACTGGAAGAATTAAGAATGCAGTTGCTTCTAGCAGAATTTAGAATTTCTGACAACGACCTTATCGCAAATTTATATTCGGCAATGCCGCCTAATATTGTGGTCATAATACCCATTATTACTTATGCTGGAAGCGTTATTACTCTGATTGATACAGGAACAAAAGATTTTTCACTTGAGAATGTGATCTGGATCGATGATTTTAATACTGAAAAAATGGCCGACATCCTTATCGCAAGTATCGATGAAAAGACTTTTGAAACACAGAATGGGTGGCTTCAATCTTATTTGGCTTATCGGCGAAGTGAAAGTGCCAATTCTGGAAATGATTTTTTTGAATCAATCGTTTCTTCAACAAAAGGCATTTGGCACTCTCTAATTGAACCAATTTTTGATCCGCTAGTAAGATCAGGAAAAACTCACCTTGTTATTATTCCGGAAAGTGGATTACAGCTTTTGCCGCTCCAAGCTGCTTGGCATTATAAGGCAGGGATAAAGAAGTACTTAATTGATTATTTTGAAGTTTCCTATTCCCCTTCGCTTAATGCACTCTTAGCATCGTCTAAGCCCAACAATGATAATGCCAGAGAAGCTTTGCTTATCGGGGTAGATAACTATGAAAAGCTCCGTTCCCTGAATTTTGCCGTACAAGAAGTTAGCAGTATTAGCAAATTGCTCAACTCCGTCACATTAATTAATTCTAAAGCTACTAGAGAAGCTTTTTATGAAGAAATTATTGGCAAAGATTATATACACTTGGCCTGTCATGGGTCTTATAGCTGGGACGGAAATCCGCTTGACAGCGCCCTTTATCTTTCACAGGATACAAAAATTACTTTACGCGAATTATTAAGTAGGAATTTGAATTTGTCCAATGTAACCTTGATCACTTTGTCGGCATGTGAAAGTGGCATATCAGAAATGGTCAACGAACCTCAGAGTGAGTTCGTTGGTTTTCCGATGAGCTTTGCGGAAGCTGGAGCCAAAGCTGTTATTAGTAGCTTATGGGTTGTTGACGATATAAGCACATCGTTACTTATGGATAAATTCTACAGTTTACACTTAGAAATGAAAAAGCCTTTAGCTACGGCTTTAAGAGAAAGTCAGATTTGGCTTAGGGATGTGACCCAAAAGGATATCGGAGATTGGCTTCGTACATCATCGAGAATTAGCCTTGACGATTTTGATCAGCAGGTTTCGGCAATGCTCAAAAGCTCGGATAATCATTGTAAATACTCAAACCCGTATTACTGGGCCTCTTTTGTGCTTTTAGGCATCTAGACCGTTTAAATATTTTGATAGCCCAATGTTAAATATCTAATACTAATTGGAATCAGAAAAATCTGGTGTGTTGAATTCAATGGATATTTGACCTGCCCGGCAAACAGGTCCTGTATGACATCACGTTTGGCTTTTGTTACGACGCCAAAATGTCAAATGTTCATTTGTAATTGAAATGCGTTTTCCATCAGGGGTACCTGCAGCACAGTCCACATAGCCCGATCTAACAGTCTACAATATCGCCTTGTATCCAGGTCCGAATGTAACTGCCCTTCCATTTCCCAGGCATATACTCCGTTACGAATGTAAAGGAATTCCACCGACTGCCCCGGAGCAAACTTCCTGCCGTGTGCCTGTAGTTGCAAGGCGGCTCGCGCAGCTGGAGATGGGGTCTTGTATGCTTCAATTATCCGACTTAACCTTTGACGGACAACTAATTCTTCCAATGGAACACGTCCAATTCTGAGGTCTCGTTTTGCACATTCCACCAACGCCATAACATCTGGAATGCGGTCGGCGAATTCATGCGGGGTATTCGCACCTGCCAAAACTTCCAGCACCGCCAATTGAATCTTTCTCACCCACAGGGTTGTATCCCTTCTACGCAATTCAATCCCGCGATATTTGAGTGTCCCATCCTGAAACGTACCAAAGTATTGGTTGGGCACGGGTACTCGCGCATCCCTTTTTGACGCCAAAAATGCCACCCACTTGAATACTCCTTCCAATGCAATCGGGATGCCTGTTTTTACTTCAATGGCATTCATAAGGGGCGTAAAGTCTGATGATCTGTGAAACCCCTCCTGCTGGACGAACAAACAATCCACATACAAATGTAAAACCGTGAATCCCATATCCTCTGCAACCTCCTTGGCTTGCAACATCAACTCGCGGCTCATGGCGGTCACGGCTTCATGGGATTCGATTTTCCCAAAACGAGCATTCTTGTATCCCAGGTACCCAAAGCACACGACCAACAACCACTTGAGCGCCGAGGCGCGCGCTTTGAGAATCTCCACGCGACAATCGCGCGGGTTGAGATCGGATAGGATATTCTTTAGCATCAGGCGTTTTTCCAACAGAGGTCGCAGGGTTTTTGGTATCAATCCCTCTGGTGCATTTTCCAGCCCAACGGTCTCCGGAGAGATATTGTGTTTCACCATGATTGCAGGATACATGGAAGAGAAATCGATCTGTGCCACATTACCGTGGAGTCCGATCAAGGGTTGGTAGATCAAACCGCCATGATCAGCGCGGATCAATTCGGACAGAGTCTTCCTCCCTTCAGCTTGTTGCTTTTGAACAGGAACCATGATGCCATTACATAAAGCCGTCAGCATCTGCATGGCAGTGATGCCTGC
>Ga0172373_10009205_pt1 | contig 12324 bp, 14 predicted proteins | sample Lak10m_2_FD_114546 | JGI IMG/M metagenome (GOLD analysis project Ga0172373, IMG submission 114546) | Freshwater microbial communities from Kabuno Bay, South-Kivu, Congo - kab_092012_10m | ecosystem: Environmental > Aquatic > Freshwater > Lake | place: Democratic Republic of the Congo... | reverse complement strand
GGGCGGTGGCAACGATGAACGCGAGCAGACCCTGAACCAGATGCTGGTCGAGATGGACGGCTTCGAAGGCTCGGCCGGCGTCATCGTCATCGCCGCCACCAACCGCCCGGACGTCCTCGACCCGGCCCTGCTGCGCCCTGGCCGTTTCGACCGCCAGGTGGTGGTGCCGCTGCCAGACATCCGCGGCCGCGAGCAAATTCTCAAGGTGCATATGCGCAAGGTACCGGTGGCGCCTGACATCGACGCTTCTATCCTGGCGCGCGGCTGCCCTGGCTTCTCCGGCGCCGACCTGGCCAACCTGGTCAATGAGGCGGCGTTGTTCGCCGCGCGCGGCAACAAGCGCCTCGTGGACATGGAGGACTTCGAGCGCGCCAAGGACAAGATCATGATGGGCGCCGAGCGCCGTTCCATGGTCATGCCCGAGGAAGAGCGCAAGAACACCGCCTACCACGAGTCCGGCCACGCCGTCGTGGCCAAGCTGCTGCCCAAGACCGATCCGGTACACAAGGTCACCATCATCCCGCGTGGGCGTGCCCTGGGTCTGACCATGCAGCTGCCTACCGAGGATCGCTACAGCCAGGATCGCGACCGCCTGCTCAACACCATCACCGTGTTGTTCGGCGGCCGCATCGCCGAAGAGCTGTTCATGAAACAGATGACCACCGGCGCCTCCAATGATTTCCAGCGCGCCACGGATCTGGCGCGGCGCATGGTGACCCAATGGGGAATGTCGGACACCATGGGGCCGATGGTGTACGGCGAGGAGGAAGGCGAGATCTTTCTCGGCCGCTCGGTGACCACGCACAAGAACGTATCCGAGTCTACGATGCAGAAGGTCGACCTTGAAATCCGCCGCATACTCGACGAGCAGTACGCGCTGGCACGTCGTCTGCTGGAGGAGAATCGCGACAAGGTCGAAGCCATGACAGCCGCGTTGCTGGAGCTGGAAACCATAGACGCTGACCAGATCAACGACATCATGGCCGGCCGCCCGCCGCGCCCGCCCAAGCCCTCCAGTTCGGCGCCAAGCTCGCGCGGCGATAGCGCTCCCGGTCCGGAGCCGACCGCGCCCGCACCGGCCTGAGGTGAATTTGCACCAGCCACGGCCGCCGATGCAGCAATGAATCGGCGGCCTCTTCATTCATGAGCCAGGATTTTCACTGCGGGCGCTTTGTCCTCAACGCGACGCGGCCGCTGATCATGGGCATCGTCAACCTTTCGGACGATTCCTTTTCCGGCGATGGACTGCACGGCGATACGCAGGCGGCGCTGGACCACGCGCAGCGCCTGATCGAGGAGGGTGCGCATATCCTCGACTTTGGCGCCGAGTCGTCTCGCCCTGGCGCCCATCCGGTTTCCGCGCAGGTGGAAACCGAGCGCTTGCTGCCGGTGGTCGAGGCCTTGCGCGACTGCGGTCGGCCACTTTCGGTCGATACCGTCAAGCCGGACGTGATGCGCGCGGTGATCGACGCCGGCGCCGACATGATCAACGACATCAACGCCCTGCGCGCGCCGGGCGCGCTTGAGGCGGTGGCGGCCAGCGGCGCGGCGGTTTGCCTGATGCACATGCAGGGTGAGCCGATGACCATGCAGCAGGCGCCGCACTATGGCGACGTCGTGGCCGAGGTGGCGGATTTCCTCGCCGCGCGCGTGGCGGCTGCGGAGGCGGCAGGTATTCCCTTGTCACGCATCGCCGTCGATCCCGGCTTCGGTTTCGGCAAGGCCTATGAACACAACATCGCGCTGTTGCGGCGGCTGGAAGAGCTTGTGGTGCCCGGCCTGCCACTGCTGGTCGGCATGTCGCGCAAGTCCATGCTGGGCCTGATCACCGGCCGGCCGGCGACCGAGCGGGTGAGCGCTGGCATTGCCGCCCACATGCTGGCAGTATTGCGCGGCGCGCGGATCCTGCGCGTGCATGATGTCGCCGCGACGCGGGACGCACTGGCCGTGCTGCAGGCCGTGGAGGATTACTGATGGGACGCAAGTATTTCGGCACCGACGGGGTTCGGGGCAGGGTAGGCACGGCACCGATCACGCCGGATTTCGTCATGCGCCTGGGCTACGCCGCCGGCACCACCTTCGTTGCACACGATGCGATGCCTGCAGGCGACCGCCCGGCGGTGCTGATCGGCAAGGACACACGAATTTCAGGCTACATGCTCGAGGCCGCGCTGGAAGCCGGGCTTTCCGCCGCCGGGGTCGACGTGATGCTGTGCGGGCCGATGCCGACGCCGGCAGTGGCCTATCTGACGCGCGCCTTGCGCCTGCAGGCGGGGGTGGTGATCTCGGCTTCGCACAATCCGTACGACGACAACGGCATCAAGTTTTTTTCCGTGCATGGCACCAAGCTGCCCGATGTCGTCGAACACGAAATCGAGGCGCGGCTCGAACAGCCCATGACCTGCATGGAATCGGCAAGGCTCGGCAAGGCGCAGCGGGTCGATGATGCGGCCGGACGCTATATCGAGTTCTGCAAGAGCACCTTTCCCAACGATCTCGACCTGCGCGGCCTGAAGATCGTCGTCGATAGCGCGCACGGTGCCGCCTATCATGTCGCGCCCAGCGTGTTCCATGAGCTGGGCGCCGAAACAGTCGGCGTTGGCGACACGCCGAACGGGCTCAACATCAACGACCAGGTCGGCGCCACGGCGCCTGGCACCTTGCGCCGGAAGGTACTGGAAGCCCAGGCCGATCTCGGAATTGCGCTCGACGGCGATGGCGATCGCCTTGTCATGGTCGATGCGGCCGGAAACCTCTATGACGGCGACCAGCTGTTGTACGTCATCGCCCGTCATCGTTCGCGTGCCGGCAGGCTGGACGGGGTGGCCGGAACCCTGATGAGCAACCTTGGTTTCGAGCATGCCCTGGGCCGCCTTGGCGCCGCCTTCGCCCGTGCCAAGGTGGGCGACCGATATGTTCTGGAACTGATGCAGGAAAGGGGCTGGGTCCTCGGAGGCGAGAACTCCGGGCACATCATCTGCCTCGACCGACACACCACCGGTGACGGCATCATCGCCGCGCTTCAGGTTCTCGCCGCGCTGTGTGCCGGCAACGAAACCCTGGCCGAGGCCTGCGCCGACCTCAGGCTTTATCCGCAAAAGCTGATCAATGTGCGCATGCCGGCCGGTTTCGACTGGGCCTCCGATCCGGGTATCAAGGCTGCCGTGGTGGAGGCGGAACGGGTACTCGACGGCAACGGCCGTGTCCTCCTGCGCCCCTCGGGGACCGAGCCGCTGCTGCGGGTGATGGTCGAGGCGCGCGACGATGCAGTCGTGACCGAAAGGGCAGAAGCCATCGCGCGGGCAGTACGCACCGCATTCGAGGGCTGAATCAGGGGCTATGCACCGCGCGTAGCACGGTCTGTGTTTCATCCCGGCGCACGCGATTGGTGAACCACCAGATGCCACCTTTCTTGATGGTCCAGTTGGCTTCATTGCCGGCGAGGAGCAGCGATGCCAGCCTGCCAAGGGTGGGCTGGTGGCTGACGACGATGACCGCACCATCGTAGTCGGGCCAGTTGACTGCGCCCAGCAGGTCTGCCGGGCTGGCGCCGACCCCGAGCTGCCTGGCGATCTTGAAGGGCAAGCCCAGGGTTTTCGCGGTCTGTACCGCGCGCTTTGCCGGGCTGGAGATGACTTCCACCTTGCGCAAGGGTTGCTGGCGCAGCCAATCAGCCACTCTCTCCGCCTGCTGCCTGCCACGCTCGGTCAGGCCGCGGTCGGCATCCGCCATCGAGTCTTCGGCATCCTTGGCTTCGGCATGGCGCCAGAGTAACAAGTCCACAAATCTCTCCCTGTCGAAACGAGGCCGGAAGCTTAGCGGAGGCATGTGACAGGTCAATTACAGCTGCAGACCTTGCTGCGGCGGCTATCCGCAGACGAGGCGGCCACCCTGGTCGCCGCCCTCGACGACGACCGACTGCTGAAGTGGCGCCAGGTGGACGAGCAGTATTGCGACAGAATCCTAGAACTCCTGCTGGACCACTTGCGCAAGGAACTGGTGGCAGCCTTACCGCAGCAGGCCGCGCGGCAGGAAGCGGATGTAGTGGAACAGATACTCCTCGAAATGCGTGTGGTAGGTGGACACGCAGGGGATTCGGCGCCGGCGGGCAAAGCGCTGGCCGGCATAGTGCGCGGCGAACGGCGTTTGCACGTGTACCAGATCAAAGTCGGCGCTGGCGAGACGGCGATCAAGGCTGCCCAGATAGCGCCAGTCCATCAGGCGATCCTCTGGATCCAGGGGCACCGCGCGCGATGGAATGCGGACCACTTCGGCGCAATTGGCCGCGGCGCTGTCGATCCCGTCCACCAGCCCCGGATAGTCCGGGGCGACGAGGGTAACGCGCACACCAAGGCGGGCGAGCGAGGCGGCGAAGGTTTCGATCGACGTCGAGACACCGTTGACCCGCGGGTGACATACGTCGCTGACCATCAGGACCCGCAGGCGTCCTGTCGGGCGGAGGGCCGATGTCGGGTCTGGAGTGGCGATGTCGGCAAGCGCGTGACTGCTCGACGTCATGCCGCCATCGGTTCCGGGTTCTTGAGGAAGTGCCGCATATAGCGCTGGTTCATGCGCGAGATCGGCAGCAGCAGCAACAGGTCGGCGGTGTTGAAGTCCGGATCCCAGGCCGGCTCACCGCAAATCCAGGCGCCGACGCGCAGGTAGCCCTTGATCAGCGGTGGTATCAGGGCCGGCTGGTCGTTGGCGAGGCGCTCGAAGGGCAGGCCGTTCTGCGGGAAGACGTGGTATTCGACCGGTGCCATGTGCGCCGGCGCCATCTGCAGGTAGAGGTTGGCCGCGTTGTGGCCGCCGTCGGCCATGCCGATCGAGGCGCAGCCGATCAGGTAGTCGTAGCGGTTGCTTGTCATGTAGTCGGCCAGGCCGGCCCAGAGCAGGGTGATCACCGCGCCGCTGCGGTGGTCCGGATGGATGCAGGAGCGGCCGACTTCCACCATGCGCTCGCGCAGGTGGTGCAGGCGGTTGATGTGGAACTCGTTCTCCGAGTAATAGTTGCCGACCCGGCGCGCCGCGGACGGCGACAGGATGCGGTAGGTGCCGACAATCCGCTCGGACACCGTGTCGCGCACGATCAGGTGGTCGCAGAAACGGTCGTAGTGATCGATGTCGTGGCCCGGAATCCGCGTCGGCACATGGGCGCCGAGCTCCTCGACAAACACCTTGTAGCGCAGGCGCTGGGCCTCAAGCACGTCTTCTTCGGTGCGGGCCAGGGAGACCCGGTAGGTGTTGCGCGGCGCACGCGCGTCGGCGATGGGTATGGCGGATGTCAGCTGTTTGTCGGTCATGGCGTCTCCTTGTCTTCTCTCGTTTGGGTTCGCCGTGAATTGTTTTCCGCCGCCGTTACACCCCAATTGCCGTTTCGTTACGGAACGGTTGCGGACAGGTTTCCGTTTCGTGATGTCGCAGCGCCTTGCTGGCCGCCAGATGGGCGCGGTGGGCAAGTTGCCGGCGATCCGGAAGCGGCGGGCAGTAGCTTTCCGCGAGTGCGATGCGAACGCGCATCCCGTTGCGGGCGAGCACCGCCCGCAGGCAATCCATCAGCGTCAGGTCGTCGATGTAGGCCGGTGTCGTGGTGCGATTGCCGGTGGCATCGAGGTATTCAACGGCGAGGACATGTACCTTGGCAGAGGCGTCGATGGCGCCCTGGAACATGGCGGAATGGAAGGGCAAAACCTGTACCCCGGGGCTGGTTGTGCCTTCGGGGAAGACGGCGAGGCGTTTGCCGGCGGCGAGCGCGCTCTGGATGCGCTGCCGGGTGGCCTGCGCTGCGCGCCGGCTGCCGCGCTCGATGAACACGGTGTCGTTGCGCGCGGCGAGCCAGCCGATCAGCGGCCAGCCGGCAACCTCGTCTTTCGCCACGAAGCTTGACGGCAACACGGCGTTGATGGCGAAGATGTCGATGAAGGACACATGGTTGGCTACCAGCAGGCCGTGGTCGATGTCCGCCAGCGGGTCGAGCGCGGTCTCGATGCGCAGCTTGAGCAGTGTCAGCAGTTGGCGCGACCAGGCACTGCGTATGCGCTCACGCCTGGGCTGGCGGATGAAGGGGTAGACAGCCGCCACGATGCCGGCGCCCCACGCGAGATGCAGTCCGACGAGGGCAAGGCGGAGGTTGATCGACACGTGTTTCATGAATCCGGAGGCTACGCTGCCGGTGTTACCGAAACATGAATGGTCCGCGTCGCGCGATCCCGCCAAAGGCGCTGTTTCGCCTGTGTGGGCGTGGGTCGGCGGAAGCGGCCGTGCCCGTCGCCGCGGCCTGCCGGCCATCTCCGGATATGCCTTTGGCGCGCCGGGGATGGAATTCACGCTTCTGTAACAATTGATCCCTAGACTCCGGCCTGTTCTCATTGCAATGCACAAAAGGAGCCCCAATGAAATCCCTGAAGATTGCCGCAGCCCTTGCTGGTCTTTTTGCTTCCTCTGTCGCCTTTTCCCAGGCCCTGATCAAGATTGACGGGTCGTCCACCGTGTTCCCTGTCACCGAGGCGGTTGCCGAAGACTTCCAGAAGGCCAAGAAGGGCAGTGTTCGCGTTACCGTGGGCATTTCCGGCACCGGCGGCGGCTTCAAGAAATTCTGCCGTGGCGAAACCGATATTTCCGACGCCTCGCGGCCGATCCTGAAGAAGGAAATGGATGAGTGCGCCAAGGCCGGCATCAAGTACGTCGAGCTGCCGGTGGCCTTTGATGCGCTGACCGTGGTGATCAATCCCAAGAACAGCTTCATCAGCCAGCTGACGTTGGCCGAACTGAAGAAGATGTGGGAGCCGGCTGCCCAGGGCAAGGTAATGAAGTGGAAGGATGTCAATCCGGCCTGGCCCGATGCGCCGCTGAAGCTCTTTGGCCCGGGTGCCGATTCCGGTACCTTCGATTACTTCACCGAGGCCGTGAATGGCAAGTCCAAGTCCAGCCGGGGTGATTTCACCGCTTCGGAAGACGACAACGTGCTGGTGCAGGGCGTTTCGCGCGACAACAACGCGCTGGGCTTCTTCGGTTTCGCCTACTACGACGAGAACAAGGGCAAGCTGAAGGCGGTGCCGATCGTCAACCCCAAGGGCAAGGCGGTGACGCCGTCGATCGATGCCGTGATGGCCGGTGAATACGAGCCGCTGGCGCGTCCGATCTTCATCTACGTCAGCGCCAAGTCGATGGACAAGCCCGAGGTCAGGGAATTCGTCGAGTTCTACCTCAAGGAGGGCGGCAAGCTGGCCAAGGAAGTCAAGTACGTACCCCTGGGCGCGGCCGACTACAAGCACGCGCTGGAGAACTTCAGCAAGAAGAAGACCGGCACGGCCTTCGGCGGCCATCCGGAAGTCGGGGTCAAGGTCGCCGACTTGCTCAAGCGCGACCCGAAGGAGTAAGTTGCATGCCGCCGGGGCCGTTGCCGTGTTGCGGCGACGGCCATCCGGCGGAGCAGCATACGGAAGTGCATCCGCCTGATTTCAACGTGTCCGGGTTTTTCCAATGAGTGCCAGCGCTGCCGCGCCAGATCCATCACTGCCGATCAGCAAGACCGTCAGCGAACGCCTGAGCAAGAAGGCTTCGCGCCATGTCAAGGAGCGCATCATCGAGGCACTGCTGTTCGCCGCGGCGGCGTTCTCGGTCTTTGTCACCCTGGCCATCGTCTATGTGCTGGTCAAGGAGTCCTGGGTCTTCTTCCAGACCGTGCCGCTGTCGGATTTCCTCTTCGATACGCAATGGACGCCGCTCTTCGATGACGCCCACTACGGCATCATGGTGCTGCTTTCGGGCACGCTCACCAGTTCCGGCGTGGCGCTGTTGGTGGCGATTCCGCTGGGCACCATCATCGCCATCTACCTGTCGGAATTCGCCGGCTTCAAGGTGCGCGAGATCGCCAAGCCCTTCCTCGAACTCCTGGGCGGCGTGCCGACGATCGTGTACGGGTACTTCGCCCTGACCTTCCTGACGCCCATCCTGCAAAAGATCTATCCCGACCTGCCCGGTTTCAACCTGCTCTCGGCCGGCCTGGTGATGGGCATCATGATCATTCCCTACGTCGCCTCGCTGTCCGAGGATGCCATGCGCGCGGTGCCGATGTCGCTGCGCGAGGGCTCCTATGCGATGGGCGCGACGCGGCTGCAGACCGCCCTGTGGGTGGTGACGCCGGCGGCCACCTCCGGCATCGCCTCGGCGTACATCCTTGGCATTTCGCGTGCGGTGGGCGAGACCATGATCCTCGCTGTCGCCGCCGGCATGCAGCCCAACCTGACCTTCGATCCGACCGAGCCGGGCGCCACCATCACCTCCTACATCGTGCAGGTGGCGCTGGGCGATTTGCCGCACGGTTCGATCGGCTACCAAACCATTTTTGCCGCCGGGCTGACCTTGTTGTTGATGACCCTGGCGTTCAATCTGCTGGGCTACTGGTTGCGCAAGCGCTTCCGCGAGGTTTACTGACATGCTTCAAACCGCTGACCTCAATGCAATCCGCGCCATCATCGCCCGTGCCAAGCGCTGGGACCTCTTCTTCTCCCTGCTCGGCATCCTCTCGCTGATGGTGGGGGTGCTGACCTTTACCGTGCTGTTCCTGGACATGGCGATCCAGGGCGTGCCGCGCCTGAGCTATGAGTTCTTCACTTCCTTCCCTTCGCGCCGCGCCGAGAATGCCGGCATCCTCTCGGCCTGGGTAGGTACCATCCTGGTGATGCTGGTGACCGCGTTGTCCGCCGTGCCGCTGGGCGTCGCCGCCGGCGTCTATCTCGAAGAGTACGCGCCGAAGAACTGGATCACGGACATCATCGAAATCAACATTTCCAACCTCGCAGGCATCCCCTCCATCGTTTATGGCCTGCTGGCGCTGGGATTGTTCGTCTATTACTTCGGCTTCGGCCAGAGCATCCTGTCCGCCGGTCTGACGCTGGCGCTGCTGATTCTGCCGGTCATCATCGTCGCCACCCGCGAATCGATCCGCGCCATACCGCAGTCCATCCACGAGGGTTCCTACGCCTGCGGCGCGACCACCTGGCAGACGGTGAGCGACCACATCCTGCCGTATTCGAGCGCCGGCATTCTTACCGGCGTGATCATCGGCATGGCGCGTGCCATCGGTGAAACCGCACCGATCATCACCATCGGCGCGCTGACCTTCATTGCTTTCCTGCCCAATGCGCCGTTTACCGGCGATCCCCCAGCAGGAATGTTCGAGTGGATCTTCGCGCCCTTTACCGTGATGCCGATCCAGATGTTCAACTGGACGTCGCGCCCCGAGGCGGCATTTACCATCAATGCCGCGGCCGCCGGTTTCGTCCTGGTTTTCATGACCCTGGCCATGAATGGCCTGGCCATCTACCTGCGCTATCAACTGCGCAAAAACATCAAGTGGTGAACGATATGCAAGTTCCAAGCGTCATGGAGGCAGGTGTCGAGGGCACCCTGCTCAAGGCGGAAGTGCGCGACCTCGATTTCTACTACGGCGCCTTCCATGCCCTGAAGCGCGTATCGATGCCCATTTACGACCACAAGGTGACGGCATTGATCGGCCCGTCGGGTTGCGGCAAGTCGACGCTGCTGCGCTGCTTCAACCGCATGCACGACCTCTACCCCGGCAACCGTTACGCCGGCGGTGGCATCGTGTTCTACCCTGACAACACCAATCTGCTGGCGCCCGATGTCGATCCGATCGAGGTGCGCATGCGCATCAGCATGGTGTTCCAGAAGCCGAATCCATTTCCCAAGTCGATCTACGAGAACGTTGCCTACAGCCTGCGCGTGCGCGGCATGAAGAGCAAGAACGAACTCGACGATCGCGTCGAATCCGCCCTGAAGGGTGCCGCGCTGTGGAACGAGGTCAGCAATCGGCTCAACGAACTCGGCGCCAACCTTTCCGGTGGCCAGCAGCAACGCCTGTGCATCGCCCGCGCCCTGGCGTCCGACCCCGAGATCATCCTCTTCGACGAGCCGACGTCGGCGCTCGACCCGATCGCCACCGCCAGCATCGAGGAACTGGTGACGGAATTGAAGGAAAAGGTAACGATCCTGATCGTTACCCACAACATGCAGCAGGCCGCACGTATTTCCGACTATACGGCCTACATGTATCTCGGCGAGATGATCGAGTTCGGCGTCACCGACCAGATCTTCATCAAGCCGACCAAGAAAGCCACGGAAGACTACATCACCGGCCGCTTCGGCTGAAAGTCGGCGCTGGCGGTACGGCGTCCGACCGTTGGCCGGACCGCGTGCGACATAAGCGGGGCGGGTTCGCAGGGATCGAATGGGAGAAACAGTTGAAACTTAAACCGCCTACAGATGAGTACCTGGCAAAGGCCGCAGGCCTGAGCCGTGACGAGGCAGAGCGCCTGTTCTCGCGCATGCGCGGCAAGCTTGCGCGCAAGTTCGAACATGAGAAGATCCCCTCGCTTGAAGCGGTTGCCATGCAGCTGCAGATGGAAGACGAGGATTTGCAGGAGTGGCGGGCGCGCTGGCGCGAGTTGTCAGAACAGGATGCCCGCCACTCGAAGGGCAAGTAGCGCCTGTGTTCAGCGCGGGCGGCAGCCCGGTGCGGTGAGTGGTGCCGCCATCGCTGTTGCTGGCAAGGCTGCTGAAATCGACTCCAGAAAGGCCACCAGATCGGCGGCTTCGCCTTCGCTCAGGCGCAAGGGCTTGAGAATTCGTTCGCCGTCGCTGTGCAGGCGGTCCTCGTCAAGTTCGGAGTAGTGGCGCACTACCTCGGGCAGGCTGGCGAGGCTGCCGTTGTGCATGTAGGGCGCGGTCTGCCGCAGGTTGCGCAGTGTCGGCACCTTGAACTCGCCGAAATTCCGGTGCTCCGGGCGCAGGTGGCGCGTGGCCGTGGCATTGCCGCGCGTTGCATCGTCGTTGCCGCGGCCCAGCAGGTTGTTGGGGTTCGCCAGCAGTCGCCGTATGCCGCCCTGGCGTCCGGGATCGACACCATCGGGTTTGATGAAGAAGGGCACGCCGATGTCGGCGAACTCGCCATTGCTGAACTGCGGCCCGGCGTGGCATGTCGCGCACTGGCCCGGTCCGAGGAAGAGTCGCAGGCCGCGCTTTGCCGCCGCGGGGTAGGCGCCGATGCCTGAGGCATCGTTGGCGAGCAGTGCATCGCGGAAGTGGTCGAAGGCCGTGCGCGGCGAGACCAGGGTTTCCTGCCATGCCGCGATGGCCTTGGCGATATTCACCAGCAGGTCTGCGTCGGCGCTGTCGGGTGCTTTGCCGAAGGCCTGTCGATAGTGGCAGGCAAGGTCGGGGTCGTTGCGCAGCCGCGCTGCCGAACGTGCCGCGCTGCCGCCCATTTCGCCGGGGTCGACAATGGGGCGCAGGCTTGCCGACCACAGGTTATCGTGCGCGCCGTCCCAGCCGAACCAGCGCTGATGCCTGACGTCGAGCACGCCAGGGGTATTGCGGGTTCCCGTGCGCAGCCCCTGGGCGTTTGCGCGTCCGTCCTGAAAGCCGCGCGCCGGATCGTGGCAGCTGGCGCAGGATATGCGGCCGTTGGCCGAGAGTCCGGGATCGAAGAACAGGCGAAAGCCGAGCCGAATGGCAGCGTCATTGCCGGAGACGCGGTTGCCCGGGTCGCCGTGCCACGGCATCGGCCAGGGGCCGTGGCCGGCAATCCTTGCGATCTCCGCGGTACTGAAGCCGCCGTCGGCGGCGGTCGGCTGCGCTCTTGCCGGCACCGCCGGGCCGGCGAGGAGCAAGCCAGCAGCAAGCCAGGCGAAGATCTCAGCGAATCGCAAGGTCATGGAACAGGCGCTGGACCTCCGTGCCGGCGGTAAGTTCGAATTCGAGGCGCCAGTCACCGCTCATGTGAAACATCATGCCCTCGACGCGAAAACGTCCGGCCCCGACCTGGCGGATGCGTGGCCGGTAGTTCATGCCATGGCGATGGGCGGGCATGGTGGCATCGATCCGTGACAGCGTGGCGGGCGAGGGCCCGGCGCCGTCACAGAGCTGCACCTCGACCAGGAAGTGCCGTGCCATGGGGATGAGTTCCGGCGCGATCGCGGTGCCATCCTGCAGCAGGGGCCGCCACGCCAGCTGCAGCGGCGGCGGGCTGGAAACCGCGCTGAAGCCCTTGTCCACAGGGCATGCCGCCAGCCCCTGCGTGGCGAGCCCGAGGCCGCAGAGCAAGGCGAGGCATGGCACACCGCCGTGCCGCCAGCGCCGACTTTTCACCTTTTCTCACCCATCATCGAGGCGAAGAGAGTCTCGCCATTGCGCCAGCCGATCTTTTCGGCCACCTCGCGTGGCAAGTCGCCGAGCCATGCCCGGGACCATTCGGCGTGATCCGCTATGTAGTACCAGCGTTCCGGCGTAAAGGTGTCGGTG
>Ga0172373_10009202_pt1 | contig 12327 bp, 8 predicted proteins | sample Lak10m_2_FD_114546 | JGI IMG/M metagenome (GOLD analysis project Ga0172373, IMG submission 114546) | Freshwater microbial communities from Kabuno Bay, South-Kivu, Congo - kab_092012_10m | ecosystem: Environmental > Aquatic > Freshwater > Lake | place: Democratic Republic of the Congo: South-Kivu... | reverse complement strand
GAGCCGGAACCGGCTATCTGAGCTGGCGCATGGCCGAGCGTGTGGGCTCAGCGGGGTCGGTCATGGCGGTGGAGATCCAGCAGGAGATGCTGGATCTTCTCGCCGTCCGGATGAAAGAGCGTGGGGTGAAGAACGTCCGTGGAGTTCTGGGCACGATTGAGGATCCGAAACTGCCTGAGGGGAAGATCGACCTGGTGATCATGGTCGATGTGTACCATGAGTTTTCGCATCCCTACGAAATGCTGCGTCAGATCACTCGAAGCCTGAAGCCTGGGGGTCGCGTGGTGTTTGTGGAGTATCGAGCGGAGGACCCTGAGGTTCCGATCAAGCGACTGCACAAAATGAGCGAGGCCCAGGTGCGGCGTGAGGCGTTGATTCACGATTTGGAGTGGGTGGAGACCTTGAAAGACCTTCCGCGACAACACGTGATCATCTTCCGAAAGAAAAATTAGATTGGCATTGGATTTCAGCTGCAAACCCTCGGGACTTAGGGGCAAGATCTGCCTCATCTCAAATCACATGAAAGCACTATTTCTCGCGATCTGCTTTGCCGCTAGCACCCTGATCGGAGCCGACCTCAGTTCCTTCAACGGAGTCTGGGTGGTTGAATCCGTTGAAATGAACGCCACACCGATCCCTGCGGAGGTGTTGACGGGCATCACGATGACTTACGACAGCGGCAGCTACATCTATGAATCCCCGGATACGAACGCCAAGGGGAGTTATACGGTGGATTTCAGCAAGAAACCTTACACCATGGACGTGGTGGAGAAGGAAGGGCCGAACTCGGGCAAATCGATTCTCGGGATAGTGGAACTCACGGCCAATGGATGGAGAGCGTGCTATGCGATGCAGGGAGGAGATCGGCCGACGCGCTTTGCCACGGCGGACGGATCGGGGCATTTACTGGCGGCGTACAAGCGAAAGCCGGGTACGGAGCCCCGTGTGGCACCGATTAAGGCGCTGCTCTTGCTGGGCGGTTGCTGCCATGACTATGCCAAGCAGAAGGACATTCTCAAAGCTGGGCTCGAAGCTCGTGCGAACGTGGTGGTGGACATCATTTACAGCCCGGATGGCAGCACCAAACCTCCGATGCCGATTTATGGAAATCCGAACTATGCGGCCGGTTATGATGTGGTGATCCACGATGAATGCTCGGCTGACATCAGCGAGCCAGCAGTGGTTGAGGGCGTGTTGAAGCCGCACCGGGACGGCGTTGCGGGGGTGAACTTGCATTGCGCGATGCACAGCTATCGCATTGGAAATGCGAACGAGCCTTCCAAGTCGGGAACGCCCCATGCGTTCTGGTTTGATTACCTCGGTTTGCAATCCAGTGGGCATGGGCCGCAGAAGCCGATTTCGATTGTCTACTTGGACGCGGACCATCCGATTACCAAAGGGCTGGCCAACTGGACCACGGGGAACGAGGAACTCTACAACAACATCCAGATTTGGGGTGCGGCGAAGGCCTTGGCGCGCGGGAAGCAGGAGGCGGGTGATCGCCCTGGCCGCAATGACACGGTGGTGGCTTGGACTAACGAGTATGGAACCAAGAAGGCCCGGGTGTTCTCGACCACGATCGGGCATAACAACTCGACCGTTGAGGATCCGCGATATCTGGATTTCATCGCCCGCGGTTTGCTCTGGAGCACCAAGCACCTTACGGACGACGGCGCTCCTGCGGCTGGCTACGGCCCGGTGAAGCGTTAACGCTGCTCGGCTCGAAGCACGGCTAGGGGCGGGTGGCGGGTGAGGCCGAGACTTGCGAGCAGGCCAGCGGCAACGGTGAGCACGCTCACGACAATCACCCCGGCGAGCACGGGGATCAGGTTGAACGTGAAGGCAATCTTGAACACGAACAGGGCTAGCGCCCAGCTCGCGACCAGTGCGAGCGCCCCGCCTGTCGCCGCGCCGAATACGCCCAGGAACAAGTATTCCGCGAACAGAATCTTCAGGATCTGAGCACGGGAGGCTCCGAGGGTTCTGAGCAGAACACATTCCGAGACCCGTTGGCTGCGCCCACTCCAGATTGCGCCGACCATCACGAGCAACCCGGTGCCGATGGTAAACAGGGCCATGAACCGCACTCCGAAGGCGATCTTGCCGACGATCTCATCCATCGTTCGCAGCACCAGTTCGAGATCCAGCATGGAGACGGTCGGAAATGCGGACACCACAGCTCGCTGAATACGTGCGGATTCCGTCGCGTTCGAGGCACGTGTTGCGAGGATGTACCAAGTGGGGGCTTCCTCCAGCACCCCTTTTGGAAAAACCACGAAGAAGTTTGCCTGCACCCGGCGCCAATCTACTTTGCGCAAACTGGAAACCCGAGTGCGGATCGGCCAGCCTTGGACGTCGAACTCCAGCTCATCCCCAAGCCCAACCTGGAGATCACGCGCGATTCCTTCCTCGAGCGAGATGGGCACTGCGCTGTTGGTCGCTGCGGTGGGATCGACGGAACCGACCCACTGACCGGCCGTCAGCTGTTCGGAATCGACCAACTCACCTCGAAAAGTGGATCGATACTCACGGCGCACGACCCAGCCAGGCACATTTCTCGATTTGTCGGCGAGCAGGGCATCGACCTTGATGCTTTTGACCGAAGCGATGCGCATGTTGACGACAGGTGCTTCGCTCAGGAGAGGGGCACCCAATTTTTCGAGTGCTTCTGTAACGCCAGGTTTCTGGTCGGGTTGCACATCGAAGACGATCATATTGGGCCGTTTGCCGCCGGGGTCGGTCACGAGTTCGCGCAACAGATTCGAGTGAACCATCGACAAACTCAGGACTAGAAACGTTCCGAAGCCGAGGGCGACGAGCGTTAGAACCGTGCGGTTATTGGGGCGATAGAGATTGGCCAGACCCTGACGCCAGACGAAAGCGGCGCGTCGGGGGATGAACCGACGCGCCAGTTTTCCGATCCCGACCCCGACTCCGGCTAGAATGAGCAACGTCGTGAGCAGGCCTCCCGCTAGGCCTAAGCCTTGGTACCACTTCTCGCTATGGCGTATGGCAAACGCGGTGACGACGGTAAGCAGCACCCCTTTGAGCACCCACGCTGCAGGATCGTGTTGGCGACTGAGTGCGTGTTCGAAAGGCATTCGGATGACTTGAAGAGGACTGACGAACCGGATGGGCAAGAGCGGCAGACACGCGAAGAGCAATGCAGTGGCGACGCTGGTGAGCATGGCCTGGAATGCCACCCATCCGTGTACGCCGGTTTCCACCCGCATCGGCAGAAAATCCGAGGCGACCCAAGGCAGGGATTGCTGGAGTAGGACACCGATCAAAGCCCCTGCGACTCCACCCGCCAAGCCGAGTCCAGCGGCTTGGGCCAGGTAGATGGCCACGGTCTGCGAGATGCGAGAGCCGAGGCACCGGAGCACCGCGACGACACCTAAGCGTTCGCGGACATGAACATGCACGGCGCTGGCCATGCCGACCGATCCCAGCAATAAGGCAACGAAGCCGGAGAGACTGAGGAAGCGATACAGATTCGCCATCGAGTTCCCGACGTCCTCTTTGCGCTGTTGCACGGTTTGATGATTCAATTTGAGCGCATCGAATCGAGGTTGCAGTCGTTTGACCAAGGCGGTGGCGTCGACGCCGTCACCCAATTTCACGAACACGCGATAGCGCGCGAGGCTGCCGCCTTTGAGCAGGCCTGTCTCGGGGAGTTTTTTGAGATCCATGAACACTCGTGGTGCCATCGTTGCGAAGGCCATGGTTTCTCCCGGCACTTTGAGCAAGGCGCCTAGAACCGGAGCACTCCAATCACCAATCCGCGCTAGATCACCCGTTTTAGCTCCAAACTGGGCCAGGATGCTCTCCTCGATCAGCAGGCCGCGCCCTTCACGGAACCCAGGCACCGCGTTGGTCGGAGAGCCGTCCAGGTCGCCATAATAAGGAAACGCGCCTTCCAACGCTCGCACTTGGACCAATCGACTCCCGCCTTCCTTCGGGAAATAGATCATGGAAGAGAAACTGATCTCGCGGCTTTGGGTGCCGCCGATCTCGCGGAACAGCGCCTCGGCTTCGGGGGGGAACGGGCTTCGTGATCCAATCACTAGGTCCGCACCCAGGAGACCTTTGGCCTGCTTCTCAATCGCGGCTTCAAGATCTTTGGCGAATGAACCAACGGCGACCAACGCTGAGACACCGGCTACGATGGAGAGGGAATGGATGAGCAGTCGACGCCGCGATCCACGGGTGTCGCGTGCGGCCATTCGCCAGGTCCAAGGATCGAGGAGGGCGCGCAGCAACTCTTGGAGTCCGGACGCCCAAGTCGGTGTTGGGGAGGGGGGCGAGGGCACCTCGGGAGATGGAGGATTCGGGTGCATGGGAGGGAGTGGTGTGAACCGCGATGGGATTGAGGCGTGGGGGCGAAAGGTTAGGAGGCGGATTTGAGTTCCACGACCTCGCCGCCCTTCAAGCGGAGCAGCGACCCGGTTTTGCCCGCCAGCTCCAGGTCGTGCGTGACCAGCACGAGGGCGGTTCCGAGGTCCGCATTCAACCCGAACAGTAAGTCTACAATCCGATGACTGTTTTCGAGGTCGAGATTACCCGTGGGCTCGTCGGCGAAGAGAATTTTGGGACGATTGATGAACGCTCGGGCGATGGCCACGCGCTGCTGTTCACCCCCGCTCAGTTGCGTGGGATAATGATCCGCACGAGCGCCTAAACCGACACGGTTGAGCAGTTCTTTGGCGGCGCTTTCGATGCCGCGTTCGCCGCGGAGCTCCATCGGCACCATCACATTTTCGAGGGCGGTGAGCGAGGGGATGAGCTGGAAGTTTTGGAACACGAACCCGACCATGCGATTGCGGACTCGGGCGCGACCGTCTTCGGACAGACCTTGGAGCGTCTCACCCCCAAGTGTGACGGTGCCTGAGCCCGGTTCGTCCAAACCGGCGCAGAGCGCGAGGAGCGTGGTCTTGCCGCTGCCCGAGGGGCCTACGATGGAGAAGGTCTCACCGGCTCGCACCCGAAAGGAGACCTCACGCAGGACCGTGAGCACGCCGCCTCCGCTCGGGTAGGTTTTGGAGAGTCGGTTGGCATTTAGGACAATCTCGGTCTGCATGGTAATCGACGATCGACTCTGGGTTTCGGGCTTAGACCCAAGCACACGCGTGCTGGCTGGGTGTGGGACGGCCCGTTTCACGGCGTCCGAAGCTTACGCGTTTCCGCTATCCCCATCACCGCGCCGGACGAATGCGGCCTGGAAAAGGTGGACAAAATCGGCGGCAACGACAGGTCGCGGGTTGAAGTTTGCAGTCCACTGGCGTGCGGCTTCTTCGGCAAGTTCTGGAATGGCATCGGCAGACACGCCACACTCTTCGAGCGACCGCGGCATTCCTGCGGCGTTGAGCAAGGACTCCAGCCTGGCGATCAAGGCTTCGTGAGCGGGGCGCAGACCTTCACTGACGCAGGCAATTTCATGGGACGAAGCGAGCTCGGCGTAGGCAAGTAGCGCGTGTGGGTCGTCGCCATTGAAGCGAACCACATGCGGGAGCATGACGCCGACGGCGGCTCCGTGGACGACGTTGAAATGCGCGGTGAGCGGGTTGGCTGCGGAATGGGCAGCTCCGAGCATACTATTCTCGATCGCGGTTCCGGCCAGCGCGGCCCCGAGCAGCATGCGTCCGCGCGCTTCTTGATCCGTTGGCGTGGCGAGCACGCGCGGCAGCCCTGCGACGCAGAGTTTAAACGCCTCCCGGGAATACATTAAGGAGAGGGCGTTGCGCTTCCGTGTGACGGCGGTTTCGACCGCATGGGCAATGGCGTCGATGCCCGTGAGCGCAGTGACCCGATGGGGCTGAGAGAGTGTGAGCAGGGGATCGAGAATGGCGACGCGTGCTGCGGCTTTGGGGTCGAGGCAGGCCATTTTCTGATGGGTGAGTTCGTCGGCGATCAGTGCGGCCGACTGACATTCGCTTCCGGTGCCGGCGGTGGTTGGGATGGCGATCAGGGGCAGCATTGGCTTTGTGGCCTTGCCGACCCCCCAGTAGTCGCGCATCTCGCCGCCATTAGTGAGTAGAAAATTGCAGCCCTTGGCGGTGTCCATGCTGCTCCCGCCGCCCAGCCCGATCAGCAGATCCGCCATCCATTGTCGGGCTGAATCGACGCATGCGGCGACGTGGCGAGTGGTGGGGTTTTCGCGGACCCCATCGAACACGGCGGCTTCGATACCGGCTTCGCGCAGTAGCCGTTCGACGTGTGCGGCATGACCGGCGGCGACGATGCCGGGGTCGGTCACGATCAAGGCTCGTCGCCCTCCCACCTCGCGGGCGAGCTCACCCACCCTGGCCGTTGCGCCTGTTCCATAGACCAAACGCGTACGGGGATGGTGATCGAATGGGGTCATTGCGAGCTATTGACAGTGCGATGCCACAAAGGATTCAAACTTTTATGCGATCTCGATGCTGCGACGTTTGTAAAGGAACTCGAACATATTGCCTTCGTGCGGTTGATCCCAAGAAACCTTCATCGTGGTGATGGGGCCCAGGTTGAGACGTTCGATCAAGTGAGAGTCGAGTAACTGATCGATGAACGCGGGATCCTTGGTGATCGCGGCGACCGCCAAGGAAGGGCCGATCTGCTTCAACATCTCCGACTGTGGAACCTGGACGACGCTCGCATAAGGACACAGGAACTCGCGGTTCGCCAGCGGGTGGTTGAAAGAATCGCAGAGCACGATTGTGGGCCGCAGGTAAACCCCGCCTTCGAATGTGACCTTGCGCGATCCGTCGCGGTACTTGGCGGTGACATCGATCGCGCCCGGTGTTTTGAGATCTTGCTCGATTGCGCCGTCGATGTAATCCGCCATCTTCGGATTGGCGAACCCTGAGAGTTTGGCGTTATCGTCCTCGGGCGAAGTGGGTGCGAAGGGGCCGAGCCTTTGAGCGAGGGCATCGGCGATCTCGGCGGCGTATTTGGGCGTGACGACGGCTGAGGCGTTGATGCAGCTGCGGCCCCCGTTATCGGAGATGGAAGAAACGATGAGATCGATGAACTCGGGCCACCGTTCGACCTCGTCCTCGCCGATCAAGATTTTGCTAAAACCCGGCCCGTGAATCTGGATGGCGGGGTTATTCGCGTACTGAACGGTGGTGCTCTTGTCACCAAAGATGAGCGCGCGACCGCAGGTTTTGAGGATCTCACCGGCTCCCTCGTGGTCGGTGGGATAAAACCCGAATGCTTCTGGGGGACACCCGGCAGCGATGAACGCTTGGATCAGACGATACGGGGTCCAGGGTTCCTCACGTCCCGGTTTGATGATCACGGGGATCTTGAGTGCGATCGCGGGCAGCCAGAGGGAGTTTACGGTGGGTGAATTGCTCGGCATCACCAATCCCAAGGCTTGGGTGGTGGCGAAGTAGGAGCACCGCGTACCCGCGTGGGAGCCAAAACCTTTGTCGATGATGCCGAGGTCCAATCCCCGGGTGAGACCGTTAAGCACCGTCCGGCTTCCGGTCAGGGCCAGGTGGATCTTTGACATGGTGCGACGGATCATCACATGCGGCAGACCGCTGGTGGCGGAAAGGGTGCGGACGTAATCGTCGGGTGACTGCGTGTGGCCTTTATCGCCCAGAGGCAGCGTGGCGTTGAGGAAGAGGTCGCCTGCTTTAGCGGAGATTTCAAGAAGCTGTTCGACGCTCAGTTTCTTGAGGATGGCGCGCGACTCTCCGACGCGTTGCAGATCTCGGCGCACGATGCCGGCGTTGACCTGGCTGATGGTCGCCATGGGTTCGCCCGTGCGATGGTTGATGACGTTTGCCTTGTCGAGGCTTTCGTAGGCCTTGCCTCGTCGAAGGACCGGTAGATGCGGTATGGAGCTCATTAGAGATGGCACAATGGCGTCACGCCAGCGGTGTCGCGCCCTAAAATAGGTGTTGCGCGACGCTCCGCAAGGGATCTTTAAATCGAGATCTCAGTTTCGAAGTCTTGCAGGTGCAGAAACTCGAGGATACGGCCGACGGATTCGGCCACCGACAACGTGGTTGTGGGCAGCTCGATTTCGGGTTTCTCAGGATGCTCGTAGGGTGCGGAGATGCCCGTGAACTCGGGGATCTCGTTCGCGCGCGCCTTTGCATAGAGGCCTTTTGGGTCGCGTTCCTCGCAGACCTCAATCGGCGTGTTGACGAACACCTCGATAAAGCGACCCTCTGGCACCATCTGGCGCACGAGCTCGCGGTCGGTTCGGTAGGGCGAGATGAAAGCCGTGATGGTGATCAGGCCGGCATCGGCGAAAAGCTTTGCGACCTCGCCCACCCGACGAATGTTTTCGCGTCGATCCTTGGGAGAGAAGGCGAGGTCCGAGCACAGGCCGTGGCGGACGTTATCGCCATCGAGCACATAGGCTTGGCGTCCCATGTTGAACAGCTCGCGTTCGAGTTCGACGGCAATGGTGCTTTTCCCAGAGCCGGAAAGTCCAGTGAGCCAGATGACGCAGCCGGGGTGACCGTTTCGACGCGACCGATGTTCCACGGTGACCTTGCCGTGACTCCAGTAGAGATTGTCGCTGCGGTGTGCGCCGTCGGAGGTGCGCTTGGGATAATTCCCGGCGACAATAATACCGCCACCGGAGACATCGAAACCGTCGACAATCACAAACCGTCCGGTGGGAACGATTTCGGAGATCGCATCAAACGCTATGGGTTTCTTGGTGCGGAGGGTCAATTCGGCGACTTCGTGTCGCCCGACGAAGATTTCATTCTGCTGACGGCTCACGGTCGCGAGCGTGGAGGCGTCGATGACCTTTTCGATGGAGTCGATGGAGCATTCGACCTCCTGGGTCGCGAGTTTGAGTTTGTAGGATCGACCTTTGCGGAAGGGTTGTTTGCCCATCCAAAAGACACGGGCGTTGAAGCGGGCGAGTTCGTAGGGCGGGGCGCTGTCGAGCGCTGCGATGACACCACGTTCGACGAAAATTTGCTCGGTCAAGGTGATCCCGACGCTTTCCCCGGCGGAGGCCGAATCATGGGATGGGGCGTTCCAACGTTCGATGGTTTTGACGACGCTCGTTTTGGTGCCTGGGGCGAAGATGAGGCGGTCTCCCACTTTGATACTCCCGCTCTCGACGCGCCCGGCGAGGATGCGACGTTCGTCGAAGCGGTAGATATCCTGGATGGGGAAGCGCAGGGGTTGATCTTTGGGCAGATCGGAGACGCGGAACTCATCGAGTGCTTGGAGGACCGTGGGCCCTTGCCACCACGACATGTTGGGGCTGCGCGAGGCGATGTTATCGCCGTGTTTGGCGGCGATCGGGATGAAGACACGAGCCTCGACGCCGATGGATTTGAGCCAAGCGGTGTATTCAGTAACGATGAGCTGGAAGCGGGCCTCGCTGTAATTCTCCAGGTCCATCTTATTCACCAACACCGCGATCTGACGAATGCCGAGCAGGTTCAGCAGGTAGCCGTGTCGACGGGAGTTCTCCTGCACCCCTTCGTTGGCGTCGATCAGCAGCAGCGCGGCCTCGGCGTTTGCGGCGCCGGTGACCATGTTCTTGAGGAACTCTTTGTGGCCGGGGGCATCAATGATGACATACTGCCGCTTCTTGGTTTGGAACCAGATTTGCGTGGTATCGATCGTGATGTTTTGGTCGCGCTCGGATTGGAGGGCATCCATCAGGTTCGCCCACTCAAACGGGACTCCGCGACGTTCGGCGATGCGCTGGAGTTGCTCCAGCTTGCCTTCGGGGAGCGAGCCCGTGTCGTGGAATAGGCGTCCGACGAAGGTGGACTTGCCGTGGTCGACGTGTCCGACGATGACGATCTTGAGTTGCTCAGTGGCTGCGGTGTTGCTCATGGTAAAAGAAAATCAGAGGGCCGGAAAGGCTGCGTTAGACTCGGTAGGATGCGGTTGGAAGCCGGAGGCCGGGATGGGGAATTGGGAGTCGACACTCGGGGCAGCTCGGTTGACAATTTGCGAATAAAGCGTTTGGTAGACGCAATTCGTCTCCGGCCATTTGGCTGGGGTTTAGTGTCAATTACTAACAAAACCGTTAACGTCAAGAAATCCGCATGAGTGATTCCACAGTAGTGACCGTTGGGCAGGATGTTCCGAACTTCGAAATGGAAACCTACGATCCGAACGAGCGATCGTTTGGTAAGGTGTCCCTTGAATCCCTGAAGGCCGCCAAGAAATGGACGGTTCTGGTTTTTTACCCTGCTGATTTCACTTTCGTGTGCCCCACGGAGTTGGCCGATCTGGCGGAGAAACACGCCGAGCTGGCTGCTTTGGGTGCCGAGGTGATCTCGGTTTCGACCGATACCAAGTTTGCGCATTTGGCATGGCGCGACTCGGAGAAGCTGATGGCGGGGGTTAAATACACCATGGCCGCCGATGCGACCGGTACGGTTTCGAAGTTGTTTGGTGTGTATGATCCCGGCAGCGGCTTGGCTTTGCGGGGCACATTTATCATTAACCCCGCAGGCAAGTTGGTGTCGTCCGAGGTGAACTTCTACAACGTGGGCCGTAGCGCGGCGGAACTGTTGCGCAAAGTCGAGGCGAACACCTACCTGGCGACCCATCCGGAGGAAGCTTGCCCGGCGAACTGGAAGCAAGGTGCCAAGACCTTGAAACCGAACGCGGCGATGGTCGGTAAGGTGTTCGAAGCCCTCCAGTAATCGCGTTCCCTGGGACGCGCGAGCGGCCGGTCGGCTCGAAGCCGGCGGGTGCTCGCTAATCGCTGGGGTCCAGGGTGACATGGGATTGAATCAACGGCCCGCGCTCGGCGCGGGCCTTTTTGTTTGGGTCGGGGTCGGAGAGTTGAGCTGGGTCCGGCCTGGTGAAGCCTCGCTCAACGATGGACCTTTTACATGTAGCCGTCGCGGCGGAGTTTCTCGAAGGCGTCTTCGCTTTCCTTATCTTGGGCGCGACCGGCGCGTTCCGGGGTTTTGGTGTTGCGCAGCTCCTCGATAATCTCAGCCACGTTGCTCGCCGGGGATTTGATGGGGAAGGTGCAGGGATAGCAGCCGATGCTCCGATATCGCTCGCCCTTCTCGTTCGAGAAATAGAGCGGGATGATCGGGATGTTCTCGCGTTGGATGTATTCCCAGATGTTCAGCTCGGTCCAGTGCAGCAGAGGATGGATGCGGATGTGCGCGCCCTTGTCGTAGTCCGTCTTGAACTGATCCCAGAGCTCGGGCGGCTGGTCTTCGACATTCCACTCCATGTTTTTGTCGCGCGGACTGAAGTAACGTTCTTTGGCGCGGGTGGGTTCCTCGTCGCGTCGAACGCCGACGATCACCCCGTTATAGCCCTTGGACTCAAGAACGGTCTTGAGGGCGTCCTTCTTGAGCATGCCGCAGCATTCGACCCGAGTGGCTTTACCGTTCGGGAAGGTGCGACCCTCTTTGAGCACGGACTCGTTGCCGCCAACCACAAGCTGGAGGTTCCATTGTTTCACCAACTGATCGCGGTATTCGATCATCGATGGAATCTTGTAGGTGGTGTCGACATGCACCAAGGGGAAGGGAACATGTCCGAAGAAGGCTTTGCGAGCCAGCCAGAGGAGGACGGTCGAGTCCTTGCCGATGCTCCAGAGCATGGCGAGGTTTTCGAATTTGTTGAACGCTTCTCGGAAGATGTAGATCGACTGGTTTTCCAGTTTCGAGAGGTAATCCATAGATGTCGTGGTGTCGGCTTAATCGAAATTGAAAGGGGTGGTCTGGTCCAGGCTCGGTGAGGGTGGAGTTCAGGCTTTTCGAGCCATGAACGTGTGGATCCCGCACTCGGTTTTGTTGAAACCAACCCAGCGTCCAGCGCGTTCGTCTTCGCCACCGGACTCGCGGCTGGTGCAGGGAATGCAACCGATGCTACGGTAGCCCTGATCGTGCAGTGCGTTGTAAGGAATTTGGTGCTTTTTGATATAGTCCCACACGGCTTCGCGTGCCCAGTTTGCCATAGGGTTGAGCTTGATGATCTCCCGGCCGCTGGAGGGATCGAACAGATAGCTTTCGATGATCCCAATCTCGGTTCGGGTTTTGCTCTGCTGCCGTCGCAACCCTGTGATCCAGCAATCGATCGTGGAGAGTTTGCTTTGGAGCGGCACGACTTTCCGCAGCGTGCAGCAGGAATCGGGATCGCGTTTCCAGAGTTCGGGGCCGTAGGCCTCTGCTTGACGTTCCACCGTAAAATCCGGTTCAAGACTCTCGATGGTGAACCCGAAGAACTGCTCCAGCTGCTGCTTCAGCGCGAGGGTTTCGGGAAAGAGTAAACCTGTATCCAGAGTGAACACGGGGAACTTGAGGCCCCGTTGCAGGCCCAGATGCATCATGACCAACCCCGCTCCCTGGAAGCTGGTGCCGATCGAAGCCTTGG
>Ga0172373_10009199_pt1 | contig 12331 bp, 12 predicted proteins | sample Lak10m_2_FD_114546 | JGI IMG/M metagenome (GOLD analysis project Ga0172373, IMG submission 114546) | Freshwater microbial communities from Kabuno Bay, South-Kivu, Congo - kab_092012_10m | ecosystem: Environmental > Aquatic > Freshwater > Lake | place: Democratic Republic of the Congo... | reverse complement strand
GGCGAGATAAAAGACCAAGGCTCGATTCTTGCGGCGTAAACCATCCAGCGGCTGACCGTTTAAGGTCAAGCTCGGCGTGCTAAAAAGTTGGATTTCAAGAGAAGGTATGGCTTTATCTATATACATCTAAAATTTGCTCGAGTATACTCCCTCTGTAAAAAGAAGTCGCGTATTATGCGACTTCTTTTTTTAATCCAAATTTTGCAGAACATGACTGACCGCTGTGGAGGCTGGCCCGCCGAGAGATTGGATGAGCGCAGTCTTTGCGCCTGCGATTTGGTTCGCTCCGGCTTGACCTCGTAACTGGATCACTGCTTCGACGGCTTGATACACACCAGCAGCGCCGCCGGGGAATCCGCGGGCTTTCATGCCGCCCATCGTCGCGCAGGGTAGTTTGCCTTTGAGACCGATATTCCCATCTGCGGCGAATTTCCAGCCTTTTCCCTTGATGGCAAAACCAACTGCTTCCAACTGTAGCGCGGCATAGATACTGAATGCATCATGATATTCAAAGAAGTGGATCTGATCCAGAATCACTCCCGCTTGCTTCATAGCTTTGCCCGCGGAAATTTGCGCGGTGTCGAAGTACAACATATCTTTTCTGTCGTGCAGCGCCAGCGTATCAGACGAGGCTGCCGAACCAGAGATCTTCACGAGTGGATTCTTGAAATCGGACGGGAGCAGCTCGCGGCGAGTCAGAACGAGCGCGGCAGCGCCATCCGCGTTGGGAGCCGCGTCAAACATGTTGATCGGGTCGCTGACCATTTCTGCTTTGGCGTACGTCTCGGCTTTGATGGCTTTGCGGAACATGGCGTGTTTGTTACCTGCGCCGTTTGCGTGCGCGGTCAATGCAAAATTGGCGAAGCCATCTGCGGGGACGTTGTTCTCGTGCATGTAACGTTTCATCAACAGCGCGGCTTGCGCTGTGGTGGTCATGCCTTGCACAGCTTCAAAATCTGAATCGGTGATTGTGGAAACTGCCTCTTCCACTTCCGAGCCGACCTTGTCTGTAAATTTTTCCACGCCGACCACGAGCGCAACGTCCACCATGCCGCTGGCAACAGCAAGATACCCTTGACGAAGCGCCGCTCCGCCCGATGCGCCCGCTGCTTCAAGAGTAATCGCTTCAATGCCTGTGAGACCCGCATAGTCTGTGAGCAGCGCGCCGACATGCGCCTGCCGAGAAAGATTCGGCGCGAGCATGTTGCCCACGAACAAGGCTTGCGGCTTCAATCCGCCCGCGTCTTGAATGGCTTCGTGCATGGCGGCATACGCGAGTTCACGCAGACCAATATCCCAATGTTCGCCAACTTCGGTTTGTCCAATTCCTGCGATAACGACTTCTGTCATGTGTTCACCTTTTCGTCATTGCGAGCCGTTCTTTGGCGAAGCAATCTCCAACTTAATCATGAGGTTGCTTCGTCGAGCTGAAGCCCTCCTCGCAATGACGGAATAAATTTATTTCCAAATGCTCTTCAAAAACTTCAACTTCTCCAGATCATGAAAACTCTGTCCGCCTTCGTGACCGTTGTACGTGTAGACCTTGATATCTTTTTCGCCAGCCCAATGATTGTACGCCGCATAAACCGTTGAGGGCGGGCAGACTTGATCCATGAGGCCAACGGAAAAAAGCGTTTTGGCTTTTGCGCGTGCGGCAAAGTTGAGGCCGTCAAAATAAGAAAGCGTGTTGAAGACCGCATCCACTTTATCACGGTGAACGTGACAATATTCCGCGATCTCTTTATATGGATAGGCATCGCTAATTTCGGTGGCGCGGCGATAATGACAAAGGAACGGCACATCAGGCATGGCGACTTTGACATTGGGAACGAGTCCCGCCGCAGCGACGGTGATGCCGCCGCCTTGTGAGCCGCCCGTCACCACAACACGCGCCTCATCCACTTCGGGACGGCTGGTTGCTGCTTCGATAGCTCTCACTGCATCTGTGAACACGCGTCGATAATAATAATGCTGCGGATGGTGAATACCTTTGGTCATGCTGCCAGGGAAGTGAGCATTGCCGCCATCTGCATATAGATCGGGCGTGTCACCATGTGACCATGTGCTGCCTTGTCCGCGTGTGTCCATCACGAAATGAGCATAACCCGCGCTTGCCCAAAGCAGCCAATTGAATCCGAACTGACGTCCGCCGCCATAGCCGATATATTCGACAACGACAGGTAATTTTGTTTTTTGTTGCGCCTTGGCGGGAAGAATCAGCCAGCCTTTGACGGGTTGTCCGCCGAAGCCGTTGAATGTGACATCGTAAGTTTCCTGCGCGACGAGGCCATAATCCACTTTTTCAAATGTCGCATTGAGTGGAAATGCTCGTGCTTCATCCAGTGTGGATTTCCAAAAGGCATCAAAGTCCGCGGGTTCTTCACGCGTGGGGAGGTAGGTCTTGAGTTCAGAGAGGGATAGGTCGAAGAAGGCCATGTTTTGTAATTGGTTGATTGGTAAATGGTAATTGAAATGACTATTCGCTAATTATGTGTTTGCTTGAGAACTCATTAATCTTCTTCAGGCTCAGGCGCATAGAATTCGAGAAAACCACATTTCCTGCAGCGATAGGCGGCTAATTCATAGACATTATCTTCTTCGCCATCTGCTTGCCATCCCATTTCTGTGCTGTCAAATTGCATACTTGCTAATATGCCAGACTGCATTTTCCCATTGCATTTTGGACATTCTTTTGTGCCAGACATGTTTTCTCCTTTTATAGCCCTGTTATCTCATTGCTAATTTGCCGCGGAATCTCACATACGTGGCGTAGTCGATCTCTGTGCGGCGTTTGATGTATTCCTGAGTCTTCGTGGCGAGGCTTTGGCGTGCGGTCACTTTATCAGTGACGCTAATGTCGAAGGCGTCTGACCCTGCCCCAGAGCCGAAAGAGACGACGAGAATTCTGTCGCCGGGTTGGGCGATGTCAAGAGTCGCAGTCAGACCGATCATCGCCGCGCCTGCATATGTGTTTCCAATCGTGCCGACAAGCAAGCCGGGTTCGATCTGTTCGGCAGAAAATCCAAGCTGGCCTGAGACACGCTGCGGGAATTTTACGTTCGGCTGATGGAAGACAGCCCACTTGTAATCCTTTGCGGTGGAACCCATGGCTTCCATGAGGTGGGTGGCGGCTTCGGTGATGTGTTTGAAGTAGGCGGGTTCGCCGGTGAAACGCATTCCGTGTTCGGGATATTTTTGATATTCACGCCGCCAGAAATCGGGTGTGTCGGTGACGTAGGAATACGAGGCGTTGATGGTCGCGAGGGATTCTTCAGCGGGGCCAATAATGTACGCGCCGCCGCCCGCGCCTGCGGTGTATTCGAGCGCGTCGCCGGGCTTGCCTTGCGCGGTGTCCATGCCGATGGCCATGGCGTAATGTCCCATGCCCGAGCCGACCAATCCCATTGCGGCGACCATCGCTTCGGTGCCCGCTTTACAGGCGAATTCCCAGTCTGCGGCTTGCGTGTTGGGGACAGCGCCAATCGCTTCCGCTACTAACGTTGAAGTTGGCTTGACCGCATAGGGATGCGACTCAGACCCGACCCAAACCGCCCGCAATTCGGTCGGGTCAATTTGAGCGCGGAGCATGGCGTTCCGCGCCGCTTCAATGGACATGGTGATCACGTCTTCATCGAGGCCGGGCACGGCTTTCTCTTTGATGGGAAGTCCGCCGCTTTTGCCTGTCCATACGCGCGCAACTTCTTTTGCAGGCAAACGGAAGCGCGGCACATACGCGCCATAGCCGACAATGCCAACGGGTTTAACGGGTTTGAGAAGAGTAGGGGAGTGAGGTTGAGGAGTTGTCATTTAGGTTTCCTGAATTTGTAGAAGAATTTTAGTTAGGATGTGCTTTCAAAAGCTATCTTGTTCACTTTCAGTGTCAAAAGATGGTTTCGTCGTCTTTTGTCTTGCGCACAGTTTATTGCATGTTTCTTGACCAGACTGAAGTATATCTTCAAGTTTGAATTAGAATGCGGTGGCGATGATGCCGATGATTGCCGTGGCGATGCCAAGCCCTTGAAATTTTGAGATGTGGTCTTTCAAGAAAATCACAGCCAGAGCAATGGTCACAATTGACAAAGCGGATGCGATAGGTGTAATCAAGATGGCGTCGCCAATGGTTAAGCCGTAATTCACGAGGGCCACGGCACCGGCTTCGATCATACCCATTAATACGACCACGAATCTAGTCTTTTTCGAACTGTGCGTTAATCTGATTTCCTGTTTTATAGCAAAGGAGAAGATCAGTAGGAATATGGCAATTCCTAATTTTACAAGCAGAGTCGTCAATAACCACCCGATCTCTTCAGAAATTATCTCACTGATGTTCCAAAAGATTCCAAAAAACAAAGCTCCCAGAATTGCCTCTTTGACCCCCAATGAAAGTTGAAACCTTTGTTTTGAAAGATTGCCCCAATCTAGCGAAGCGAGTGTCGCGCCGAATAGGATCAAGAAAACGCCGATGGTCTGGATTGTGCTCAGACGTTGCCCCATAAAAAGGAAGGCGAAGAGCATGGTGAACACTGCCCACAGATTCATGGTCGCGGCAATGATCGATACATTCCCTTTCTCAAAGCCTTTGAAGAAAAACAAATAACCAGCCGAATAAACGATGGCTGCAACGGGGGACAAAATGATTGCAAGGTTGGAAATGTGAAATCCTGTTTTGAGAGTAAAGGCAATCAGAATAATGGAAACCAAACCAGCCAACTGTGACCAAAATAAAGACTTGAAAGACCCGATCTGTTTCGAAAAAACACCGCCTAGAAAATCATATATTCCCCATCCAAACATACCGCCTATTCCCAATAAGATACTTAAAATAGTTGTATTCATGAATGTCATGAACCTTTTTTACTTCACACATACCAAAACTTAGACGTCAACCCTGCCTGCTGGAAAACCTCTGCAACCTGTTCGGCGCTGCCTCAGTATGTGGAAGCCCTTCGGGCTGACGGGCGAGTCGGCTTTTAGCCGACTTTCACGCCCTGAGGGAGAGGTTTATCCCGCTCCGTGCCAGAATATAGAGACCAATCCTGCCTGTGGTTTCCAGCGGACTTGTTTACCTGTCTACTTGTCTACATTTCTATAGGATGTATATTGTCCCATCATTTCGTCCGCAAAGGGTCTGTCGCTGGCACGATAAATTTCAGCCATCTTCTCCATGTCCAATAGCACACGGACAAATTCCAGCCGGGTGTTGGATTTTTCAACTGTTAGAATGGCATATTCTGCCCAGGGATCGAGCAGATTTTGTTCGTTTGATTGTTCGTGATTGAGCGCAATGCCGACGCTACCGGGGTTGAAGAAAAAATTCTCACTGCCGGGCAGTCGGCGTGTAAATTGAAGGTGTGTGTGTCCGCCGGTGAGGATATGACCTGCATACGGCTTGAGAATTTCTTGAAATTCATCCTCAGGTGTAGATGGTAAAAGGGCTTGGTCGAAGGATATGGGTGAGCCGTGAAAAGCAAGCAGGTTTTTACCATGTCCCAGCTCAACAGTGACCGTTGGTTGAAAGGAATTAATAAAAGCCCGGTCTTCTTCGTTCAGTTTGCTCAAGGACCACTCGCGGACAGTGTTCAGTTTCTTGCGGCGTTCTTCCGAGATCGATTCCGCATCAGTCTCCACCCCGGTTAGCAGCCATGCATCAGAATTACCCATTACGATGGGACAATTCATCTCTTGCAAAAGTTGAACGGTCTCATGGGGTTGAGGTCCGCCCTGGATCATGTCACCATTGCAAACGATCTGATCGAACCCTTTCCTTTTTGCATCTGCCAAGACAGTTTCGAGTGCCAGACAATTTCCATGCACATCGGATACGACTAGGATTCTCATTGTATGTCCTTTATGGATACCAAAATTTTGAAGCCAACCCAGCTTGTTTGAAAATCTCCGCAACTTGTTCCATGCTGCGTCCATGATAATCCAGTGACATGCGATTACCGTACCAAAGTTTGGAAAGCTCCCACACTTGTTGCAGGGATAATATCTCTCCACGTTCGAGATGATTTCGCTTGCACCACTTGTCAACCCACTCCTCCGACTGGAAGAGAAGCATGGTCGCTCAGGTGAAGACGAGGTCATCGTACCAGCGGGAGAAGGGGATAGGGAAGTGAATTAGCAAACTGCTTGAGCCGCCGTCCTCGGCGGCGGGGACGCCGCCGAGAGCATAAACTTTTCCATCTTTTACTTCCAATTGAATGGACTCATTGCTTTCTGTGAACACAGCGTCAATGACCGCGTCGCAGTACAGCGCGGCGGGAATGCCGAGCATATCCCAGGCACAGTTGGCGAAGTAGATCTTCCCGTTCGCGTGGACTTTGAAGTCCGTGGGAACGCCTGAGAACGGGTTTGCCATGCGGATGGTCAATGTCTCTGGTTCAAGGAAGAAGGAATGGCGGTTGTGTAATTCTTTGTAAAGCTCGCCAGCTTCTTCGCTGCTGATGTTAAAGTGCACTGCGGTTTCATCCACGCTGGGCGGGTGGGTTGTGTCCGCAAAGTGGGCATAAACGAAATGACGAACTTGCCAAAGGAGAGATTCGTCTTTCATCTTTCCACTTTCTACTTTCCGCTTTGCAGTGACTTCAATATCTCTTCCGCACGATCAATGCGTACGATTTTCTCTGTCACCATTTGCGCAGCGACCTTCTCGATCAACTCTCCAGATGCACCTGCGGCGATAGCGACTTGCCTTGCGTGTAGCGACATGTGTCCGCGTTGGATGCCTTCGGTGGCGAGAGCACGCAGAGCAGCCATATTTTGAGCAAGACCCACCGAGACGATGATCTGTGCAAGTTCGTTGGCAGTCTTCACGCCCATCAACTTAACCGCAGCTTGCGCGGCGGGGTGGACCTTGGTCGCTCCGCCAACTATTCCAACTGCCATTGGCATTTCGAGCGTGCCGACGAGGTTGCCGTCTTTGTCTTTGCCCCAGGTGGAGAGAGAGGTGTATCTGCCAGAGCGGGCGGCGTAGGCATGTGCGCCTGCTTCGATGGCGCGCCAGTCATTGCCTGTGGCGAGGACAACCGCGTCCACGCCGTTCATGATGCCTTTGTTGTGGGTGGCGGCGCGGTATGGGTCAGATGCGGCAAAGGCGTACGCGGCAATGATCCCGTCACGGACGGCTTCGCCGTTGAATTCATCGGCGGCCATGGTCAATTCGTTTACGGGGATGGTGGCACGCACGCGGGCGATTCTGCGGTCTGCTAAATTGGAGAGAATCTTCAAGTGGATCTTCCCGCCTGTAATGGCTTCGATCTGCGGGGCGAGTTTTTCGCAAGCGGTGTTGACGGCGTTTGCGCCCATCGCGTCGCGCACGTCATAGATGAGATGAACGACGATGAAAGACCCGATGGGGGAGTCGCCGATCACGCGGACTTCCAAATCCCTTGCGCCGCCGCCGAATTTCTTGAGGATGGGGTCGATCTCGTCAGCAATGGCGAGCAGTTCGGCTTTGTGCTCGTAGATTTTCATCTTGGCTTCTTCCACGTTCACCAGGTTGATGAGCTGCATTTGGCCGATCATCAACGGGTCGGTGGTGGTGGCGAAGAATCCACCGCCTGCTCGGACGAGTTTCGCCATGAACGAAGCCCCCGCCACAACGGACGGTTCCTCGACGACGAAGGGCACGAGCACATCTCGCCCGTTCACCAGGAAGTTGAGTCCAATGCCGAGGGGCAGGGAATGCATACCGACCACGTTTTCGATCATGTGGTCGGCTGATTCAGCGGAGAGTCCGCCCGTAGTCCACGGGGCAAGCTCAAGCGGGGAAAGATGCGAAGCGTCCGCAAGTTTGGCGCGGCGTTCTTCGATGGTCAGGTTGTAAAATCCAGAGATGCGGGAAGTTGTCATGTTGGTTGCCTCAAGTATAGTTTGGCTTTCTTTCAAATTCTATCAAAACGCGTTGAATTGATTATATTATGCCCGTGGTAAAAAGTAGCGTTTTCAGCAACTTTTTACCGTGACGGGTATAATGGTTACGAGGTGTCTTTTCATGCTATTAACCCGTGAACAATTGCAGGAGCGCTTATTTGCGCTTCATCGCGCTAGTTTGGAATTGGTGAAGGATGTTTCGCTTGAAACGTTGCTTGAGCGCATCGCGTCTACGGCTTGTGAACAGGCGGATGCCCAATATGCTGCGCTGGGGATATTGGATGACGAAGGCAAGTTAAAAAAATTCATTTCCGTCGGTATGACGGATAATCAAATAAAGCGAATAGCGCATCCGCCCGTTGGAAAAGGTCTGATCGGCGAATTGATGGACACCGAAACCCCGATCCGCTTGTCTGTGCTTCAGGAACATCCCAGATCTGTGGGTTTTCCCGAGCATCATCCACGAATGGTTTCCTTTTTGGGGGTGCCGATCCGCACGGCGGATAAGCAGCTCGGTCAGATCTACCTGACTGAAAAGATCGATGGCAGCGAATTTACACCCGACGATGAGATGATCATCCAGATGCTGGCTGCCTACGCTGCTACTGCCATTTCGAACGCACTCTTATATGAGAGGATGAAGGAACGCGATGTGGCGCTGACCCGCCGCAATGTGGATATGTCTCTCCTAAACGGCATCGCCTCCACCTTAACCTCCAGCCTGGAACTCGACGAGATTCTTAATAAGACCCTCGGGCTTGTGATGAACTACATGAAAGTAGAAGCAGGTGAGATTTTCCTCCTGGAAGAGGATAAAAACACCCTGCGAATGGTGCTGCACCGTGGTCAGGCTGCTGAAGCGTTCTGGCGGCGCAATACATTCAATGTTGGGTATGGTTACCCAGGTATGGTGGCGAAAAGCCGTCAACCAATGACCAGCACTCAATTGGCGAGTGATGCGAGTTTTCTGCGAGATGCAGTCGTAGAAGCGGGATTCCAGCAAATAGCCTGTATCCCTCTTCTTTCGGGCGAAAATCTGATGGGTGTAATGAGCGTTGCCACTCGCGGGACCGATCCATTTGACGAGCGCAACATCCAAATGCTCACTGCGGTGGGGGCGTGGGCGGGTCTTTCCATTGAAAATGCCCGCCTTCATTCTAATGCGCGCCGTCTGGCTGTGTTGGAAGAACGCGATCGCATCGGCATGGACTTGCATGATGGCATCATTCAATCTATTTACGGGGTGGGTCTTGCGTTGGAAGGCGCGAAACTTACCATGAATGAAGATGTCGAAGTTGCCAAGGAGCGTATCCATCATGCCATTGATGGATTAAATCAGGCGATTCGAGATATCCGTTCGTATATTTTGGATCTGCGTCCACGTCAACTGGGTTCGGAAGGCTTGTTGAATGGCATCAAACGTCTCATTGCCGAGTATCGAGCGAATACATTCTCTGAAGTTCACTTCACTGGACCTGATTCTGACCTCAAAGACCTGCCGCAATCCCAATCATTGACCCTTTTCCACATCTGTCAGGAGTCTTTGGCCAATGCAGCCAAACATGCAAAGGCAAAAAATGTGCAAGTTGCCATCTGGACCACCGATGACCGCGCATTGATGGAGATCCGCGACGATGGAAAAGGTTTTGACCTTGACAACATGCACTCATCCATTGGGCATGGACTCGCCAATATGCAGACTCGCGCGCATGCAGTGGGCGGTGATATCGATATTTCATCGGTCAGTGGGGAAGGAACAACCATTCTTGTATGGGTTCCGCGTTCGATAAAAAAATAAATCATGTGAATCGATGATTCATTCAAAACGAATCACAGGAACTCGAGTCTCATTCACAACGAATCAAAAATGTTTTGCATAACGATTCTTTAAGATAGATATGCCCTGTATGCCTGAAAAACGCCCGTCACACCCATATATGGGGGGTGTGGATAACTTCCAGGTCGCTAGTGGCTGAAACACTCGTTCTATAACATAACAATATCATTCACGAGTACGAAATAATTCTTTAAGATAGAACAACCTTAAAAAAACACATCTTTTTAACTTAACGTAGGTTGAACGCCTGTTATCATTTGAAAGTATCTGCTAGAATGGATGCACGCTGATATAAAGGATGTTTGTCCCTCACATCCGAACCCCGCAAGAATCTTTAAAATATAATCATTAGTTCCAATTAATAAGCCGCGACTCAGGCGGGCTAGTTTAATGCACGAAAAAACACACTTTAAGGAATGCTTTATGAATGCAGAGCAGGCTTGGCAATCAGTACTCGCACAACTTCAAATGGAAATGCCGCGCGCCTCTTTCGATACCTGGGTGCGCGATACTCGTCCTTTGGCGTACGACAACGGAATTATCACCGTTGGCGTGCGTAATGCGTATGCGCGTGACTGGCTCGAAAGCCGCCTGCAAACCAATGTCAGTAAGTTATTGATCGATATCCTCAACTCGAACGTGGCTGTGAAGTTTGTCGTCTCTCAAACGGATGAAAACGCCTCCACCACGGACCTCGAACCTGCCGCCGCTTCCATTGAAATAACGCCACCCGAGCCAAAACCCCGCCATGTGACGTTAAATCCGCGCTACACCTTTGATACTTACGTCGTCGGTTCAGGCAACCGCCTCGCCCATGCGGCATGTCAGGCTGTGGCAGAGAAGCCAGCCCGCGCCTACAATCCGCTTTTCCTCTATGGGGGCGTCGGACTCGGAAAAACTCACTTATTACACGCCATTGGCAATGCTTGTCATGCCAGCGGATTAAATGTCCTTTATGTTTCCTCCGAAGAATTCACGAATGACATGATCAATGCCATTCGTACTCACACCACGCAAGCCTTTCGTGAGAAATATCGTTCCGCTGACGTTCTATTGGTGGATGATATCCAGTTCATCGCAGGCAAGGAATCCACGCAGGAGGAATTCTTCCATACCTTCAACACCCTGCATGGACAGGATAAGCAGATCATCGTTTCATCAGACCGCCCCCCAAAGTCCCTCAGTACCCTGGAAGAACGTCTGCGCTCCCGTTTCGAGTGGGGGTTAACTGCAGATATTCAAGCCCCAGACTTTGAAACCCGCCTTGCCATTCTTCGCTCCAAGGCTGAACGCACAGGCCGCCAGATTTCGGATGAGATACTCGAAAGTGTTGCCAAGCAGGTTCAGTCCAATATCCGCGAATTAGAAGGTGCATTGAACCGCATTATCGCTTTTGCTGATCTGAGCGGCTCCGCCCTCACACCCAGCCTGGTGGAAGTGGCGCTCGCCGACCTCATGCCCGCCCGCGGCGATTTGGAACCCGAGCAGGTGGTGACACGAGTAGCCAGTTATTACAAATTGACCACCGAAAAGCTTTTAGGTCGTGACCGTACCAAGGAAGTAGCTTTCCCTCGTCAGATTGCCATGTACCTGTTGCGCGAAGAAGCAAAGATCTCCTTCCCGCAGATCGGCGAAGTCCTCGGTGGACGTGACCACTCCACAGTGATGTCTGCTATTGAGAAGATCAAAGAACAGATCCGTCACGGTGACAGCCGACTAGAAAAAGATATCGCTTCCATCAAACAGCAGTTGTACAGTCAAGCTGTAGTACCCGCATAAAAAACAGGAACGATAAATTATGAAGCAGACGCACCCATGGGTGCGCCTGCTTTTTTGTGTTATCTGCCAAAGTGAAGGTACTATTCGGGGTAGATTCAGGCTCAAGGTTCAACGGGAGGCGGGAAAACTGAGGAGATTATGATCTTGCGAAATTGAAATCCATCTTGATAGCTTCTGATAGGCACACGGGATAGAATTATATTCATAGAAAGGAACACACGAATGGAAATCCCAAGACACTGGCGACTTAAAAAACAACGATATGGTTTGGTAGGCGAGGTTTGCCCACATTGTGACCATAAAATTTTCCCGCCCCGCGATGTTTGCCCGAATTGCGGTGATGAAGCAAAGGAACAATTTGCCTTCAGCGGTAAGGGTGAAGTTTATTCATACACGACAGTTTATGAAGCTCCCGCGGGCTACGAAGCGAATGCTCCGTACACCGTGGCAATTGTGAAGTTGGAGGAAGGCCCCATGCTCACTGCCCAACTCACCGACGTAGACAACAGCGATGTGCAGATCGGCATGCCTGTGGAAATGGTCACCCGAAAAATGCGCAATGACGGTGATGAGCGCGGGTTGATCGTGTATGGGTATAAATTTCGCCCCGCCTGGAATATGCCGCAGGGCTAAGGTTCTCAAAACCTGCATCTTGATCGAGAATCTTTTGTAAATCCAAGCGAATCACAACATTTAGTTCTCGATTTCTGTTGATCGTCACCTCCTCAACCAAGGTATCTACGACCTTTTTCTTGAGTAAGAATACTCTATGCCGCTCCTCTTCAGTTTGAGGAGCGGCTTCTTTTAACTCTACAACGCCTACCTGTAAATCCGCCAGGT
>Ga0172373_10009198_pt1 | contig 12332 bp, 21 predicted proteins | sample Lak10m_2_FD_114546 | JGI IMG/M metagenome (GOLD analysis project Ga0172373, IMG submission 114546) | Freshwater microbial communities from Kabuno Bay, South-Kivu, Congo - kab_092012_10m | ecosystem: Environmental > Aquatic > Freshwater > Lake | place: Democratic Republic of the Congo... | reverse complement strand
CTTCATCGTAGAATACCATAGCTACTCTGCCAATCTTATGATCTAGAATGTATTTGCATTCTTTCCAATTTTTTCCACTGTAACTAAAAGTCATGTCGTACCAACTAGGCTTAGATTTCATCCTAGAAAAAGACTTGGTGTAATCGTATAGTTTAAACTTATTAAAATTCGAGATTTTGTCAGGAAGAGCGCATGCCCCTCCAATACAGAAGTTTTCGATAAATGGTGCGACAAACTCCCAAGGAATATCAGAAGTTCCGTTTGCTCTCAGTGCAAGTTTATCATTAGTCTTAGAGCATGATCGCATAGCCGAAACAATCTCTGAGATCATGTTCATCATAAATTTATAAGGTGACTCAACCATCATCTTTGTTTTGGCGATTCTAGCATCCTGCACATTCTTCATCGCTCCTCTACCTGAGGAGTTTAGACACAATTTTCTGCACTCGTCAGTAGCCCAAGCGCATGTGTTGTATCCGCTTACCCCGGCTGGAGCAAGAAAAAGACTATATAGCCTATATCCAGCAGTTCTGTCGGTTTTTTTTGCTAGCTTTGTATTAGAGTCTGGTTTTGAAAGAATCGGTCTATCATAAGGAATATGTCGATTACTAGATAGAATTTCCATGCAATCGTAAAAAGCTCTTTGAAACTCTCCTGATATTTCGGCGTACTTTATGGTTTGTCCCTTGGTTATGATCACTGGAAGGTTCATTTACCACCCCGCAAAAGGTTCTTTTTTCTGAAGCACGAATTTTAGTTTTTCACCAAGAATCTTCTTATAGTCCTGTTCTACATTTTCGCAATCTTTTTTATTTGTAACAAATGTATATATTTCAACCTCTTCTGTTGATTTGTTTACTCCAACAGCCCAACAAGGAAATGATTTATTTTCATCTTCCATAAGTGTATTTTAAATAAATGTTTTTTAAAAGTATTTTAAACAAAATCGCTAAAGCTAGTTTGATAGAAAGCCCAGCTGTTCCACCAGATAATTTTGAGCCGTTAATTAGAGCTATAAATAGATGCGGAGATGTAACTCCTGGTTATGCTCCGACTATCTTCTTACCAGAAGGCCCTAACTTAACAAGTGGCCCTCTTCCTGAATTACCGGCTTGTCCAGACATTCAATACGAACAATATGAACAATACAGGCTTGCTTATAACGCCAAAAATAGGTGTCCTAAAGTTTCTCAACTACCTCTTGTTTTAGAGCTTAACGGAATAAATCCTCAATCTTTGATAAATCCACCTTATTCTAATGCAAGAGGATTTTGTTTAAATTACGAAATAACCGCATTTCCTAAATATGTACAGGAAGGTTTTAATCCATGTCCTTTAAATACAGTTCCAGCATGTAGATGTTGCTGTTATACAAGATCTGGGTCAATTCTTAGAGCTAGCCCTAATAATCCGACAAATTATGAAGGACTTTGTGGGCACGTCCCCTATTTACCAGGTCCTATTTTAGGAGATTAATGTTTTTTTGTGTATTAAGATATCAGGTGAAAAATGTCTTTAAAAAAATCATTAGAAAAATTAAGAGCAGCAATGAATCCTGGTGGAAATTTAGGTGGCGACTCTCCTGCTAGAAGAGGTTTGCCAACATGTGCCTGCAAAACAGAAACAACTAGCGGTGCACTTATGTGCAATTGTTATAAGATGAACACCGCAAATGGTCAGTGGTATCTTTCAGGTAGCACTTCAGGTGGATGCGCTCAATTTAATTTACCAGCTGGACACACCGCTCCTCCTTGCCTTATACAAAACTTCGAGCTTTGATTTCATTCGTAAGTGATTTTGGCGTATTGTGTTCTCATTTGACCTTCCTTGAAGTCATTTCGCCACATTTCTCCGTCTTCTCCCGTCCAATTAATTTCGCCCCGCTTAACAAACGGGGCGATTTTCTTGATGAACTGTTCTTCATCACCTAGTTTGTTGTCGAAATCAATAATATATTCGTTCTCTTTATTTGTTGGATCAATGAAAAATCCCCAACACTGAAATACCTGCTTTAAGTCCTTTTTAGAGCAAGCGTCACTAAGACGGTTGGAATCAACCCAAGCATAGCTACGATTTGAAAGAGTCCCATTAGCCCATACGCCTCCTCTCATCATATCTGTTTCGTTCAGCATCATTCTGACTGCTAGAAAAAGCTTATCAAGCTTGGAAGAGTCGATAGTGATTGAACCAGTTCCTCTTGCAAAGTATCCCATTACTATCTCCTTGAGTCAAGCGTTGATACAATATTCTTAGCCAAAGCCGCGATTACAGGTACAACTACAGAGTTTCCCATCTGCTTGTACATTTGGGTACGAGAAACAGGAAACTTAAATTCTTTAGGGAAGCCCATGATTGCCTTGCATTCATTGGCAGTAAGCATTCTTAGTCCAGTAGGGCCATCCTTAACATACATGCCGGTAAGTCTGCCTATCTTATAATACAGCGCCATCAGCGTATTGACGGGCTTAGTTGTACTAGCGTCAACAACCAATGGTCTGTTATCGTCTTTCTTGAATAGATATGATTTCTGATAGTATTCGGTGATTTCGTAACCTTCTACGTTTTGTTCAATGAACTGACCGATGCCAACAGGCTCGGTGACAGTAGGTTCAGGCCAACTGAACTCCAATGAATTATCCAAGAATCCTGCTATAAAGACCCTCTTGCGCTTTTGTGGAACTCCAAAATCCACTGAGTTGATGATCTTGTATTTTACTGAGTAGCCTAAATCTTCCAAGCTATCGATTACCGTATTGAATGTTTTACCTTTGTTGTGGTTGATAAGACCAGGGACATTCTCCAATAAAAACGCGGCTGGCTTGTGGTGCTTTAGAATCCTGACGATGTCATAGAACAGAGTGCCTTGTGTGGGGTGGTTAAATCCTTCCCTGTCTCCAAGTGTGGAAAATGGTTGGCAGGGAAATCCTGCAGTCAGTATGTCAAAACTAGGAATAGTGTCTGCTTGGATTTTTGTGATATCCCCACTAGGCTTATCTCCAAAATTAGCTTCATAAGTTTTCTGAGAAAACTTATCCCAATCTGAAGAGAAGACGGGGAGGCATCCCGCCTGTTGAAATCCAAGTCTAAAACCGCCAACGCCGGCAAAAAGTTCGATGAATTTGTAGCTCATGATAGTTTATCGTAGAAGTACAGCGCCACTACATTCGCAAGCAATTAGCACTTTCATTTTACCTCCAAATAGCGTTCCACCATACGCTCTTCCCATTTCATGGGATCTATATAACCCTTGATCTCCTTCATGATTTCTTTTGGAATGTCTTCTTCTAGAATCTCTTCATTTCCATCACACAAACTAACGTCACCAATATCAAAGTCTACGTTAACAGGCTCGTAAAAACGCCCAGTATAATCCTCGTTTTGATCAATGTCGAAGAAAATAGTTATACTGCAAAAAGCATTGTACCTTTTTCCGTTCAATTCGAATTGTTTATTGATTTCATGATAATCTATTTCAATTTCGTAATCATGCATTTTTAACTCACAATGCGTCGAATTTTATATGTATTACCACCAACCCATTACATTTCCATTGTTCTTATGAACTACTGAAAACCACTTTAAAAGTGAGTATACTTCATCAGTAGAAATATCATAATCGGCACTCTTAATAAACTCAATATTCTTATTTATATTCTCACACAAGACAATCTTCAAACTTCTAATAATCTCTTCTATATCTTCAGAAGACATTAACTCCTGATATAAAGACACTCCGCTGATTGTCTTAATAAAACTATCATAAACTTTACCTCTGAATGAAGAACCGTTTCCTTGTCCGCTGAACATACCTCCACAAAGGGGGTATTTAATATCTTCGAAAAGACTATCGTCTAAACGAATATATTTATCTTCTCCTTGACCTTTTTTAACAGCATATGTATCTAAGCCCATTTAATTAAACCTCTTCTGCATATTCTGCGTAATCAATTGAATAAGGTAAAAACTCAAGCTTTCCAGCTTTCGCTAAATTGTATTCTTTACGTTTCAATCCAATCATAGCTACCGGCTGAAGATAAAATATATGGTTTGTTTTTATAACAAAAAAACCAAAATCTTGATTTACTGAATTATTTAATTTGGCGTCTAAATACCTACTTATAAGATGAGATCGCCTATCAAGACTTTCTATTTCTGAACTTGCATACTCATATCTTTTTACTAAATCTTTTAGAGTTTGTAAAACTTCAGCGCTGTTTAATTCAACACCGAGCTTGTGCAAATTTTGCATCAAGTTAAAAAGTCTATCTCTAAAATCTCCAGAAAGTGAAACTTTTTTATAGTATTTCACATCTGGCATCTTATCACTTATTTTTTTGAAGATATTAAATATTTTGTTTTTCAAATTCAGCCTCTATTTTTATCTTATCGTCATCAGAAATAGAAAGCCAAATCTGTCTGTAAGAAGACTTCTTCCTTTCTAGTTCATTTAGCATAGAATTTAATCTAGACGCTATTACAGCAATCATTGAAGTAAATTCATTTGTTCTAAGAAATTTATCTTCTGACAAATATTCTTTAAGTTTTTCTAGCTTTTTATCTGGGTATCTCACAAAATATTATAGCTTAAAGTTTTCAGCATACTCAATGCAAAAATCTTTAATCTTTTTAATGTCTTCAAAATCTTTATCTAAAATATATCCATTAAAACCAACGCACCAATTGGTAAATCGAGCACCAGCTTGTCTGTATCGATAAATTTGCATAATTAAACATCTGTTAATAAAAGACAGCTTCTCTTCAGTATCCTCATTAATTGGTATGTTCCTACTAATAAAGTGTATTTTAAAATTCTTTGAATAATCAGCGTTTACATTTTGATTATTAATTAGTGTTATCACAACACCTTCAGGAAATCTATGAGTGTTAGTTCTACTATTAATAACTGCTAAATCATATTATTCTGGTAAATAAAGACCTTTAAAACTTTTGATGTAAACTGTTTTATCGTTTAAAATCTTCATTGTTTCTCCAAACAAAAGGAGGGGGCGCTAGGCATCCCCTCCATTTATTTAATGTTTCACTTTGATTATTACATCGACATAGCCAAATCAAAAGCCTGTCGCTTTTTTACCGCACCTGTGGTAAAAAGAACGCTTTCCATTCGATTATTCTTACGATCATAATCATCTTCGCCTTTTGTTGATCGCTGATGATCTACGAAACGAGTCACAGCATTAAATGCTGCCCAAGCTGTTCCGTCAGTTTCTTTAAACTCATTTTCTTCAAAATTTACCGCAATCATATTGCGCATATTTACAGTTCTAGTATTGTTCTTAGCCTCCTTGTTGTCTGGAAAAAGTCGCTCAACGTAAGTCTTGAACTGAGCCGCATCAATCTTTACAGAAGCGAGATAATTTGACTGCTCGTTGTATTCTTCGATTTGAGAATTTACAATCTTCAGCCTGTCACGAGCAATATCAACCTTGTTCTTCATATTCCTAGTGTGACGGATCTTGATACCGCTTTCAACGCTGAATTGATTGATCGCAAGAGTATAAGTGTTGTTGCAAACAACTCGCGTTAGAGTTGGCATCATCATCAGAGATTGAGACCCATCATGAGAAGTGCCAAGGAGCACATAAGCATTTGTGCGGTCTTCTGTACCCTTGATAAAAAGCTCTTGCTTAAGATTGGCAAGAATCCAAATCTTGCGTCCTCCATGCAACGCTCCCGCAGTTTCATAGACAGCGAGCTTGTCTCCAACAATCTCATCAAAAAACGAGAACGCTTCGCTGTTTTGGAAAATGTGGTAGTTCTTTCCGACAATACCAAGTGCAGCATTTGTGTCTCCTCGCACGACAGCGAAAGAGTCTGGAATTTCTAGCTTTTTTCCATCAGGATCAATGGTAAAAACTTGAGTCTTATATAGATCGTATTCCAAACCAGCAAGCTTAATCGCTTCTGCTGATGTTACAGCGTCTTCTTTGATTACAGTACCAAGTCCGTGCCAAGGCAACATTCCGCGAGAAGAAAACATCGAAGCCTTGCCATTAACGATATCAAGTTCATGTGCCATTGTTTTTACTCCTGTTTTTTACATTACGAATCTTATTGAGGGCGGTCGCATCGCCCCTTTTGTAGAAGTTAAGGTTTAATTTCGTCGGCAGCAACGGTGGCTATCGCCAAAATCATCTTCATCATCAAAGTCATCTTCACAGCAACTATCTAGACAATCACTTGTATAGTGATCTCCTTCTTCTGTGTAAAGCGGTCGATTGAACTCACCTTTAAATTCAGAAACTACCTTATACTTGCATGTGCGAAGCTTTCGATGATCTTCACTTGGTACGCTTACAACATCTGCTGGATTAATTTTTACAATAATTTTTCGAGAGTTTTGGCCACCGTAGTTTTCTACATAAGACAATGAACCAGCATGGAGTCCGCTGCTGCAACCATTGTTGCAGTTGTCATCAACATTGAACCTAGGCATTGAGACTACGCTTCCAATTCCATTGTACACAGTACCACTGTAGATGTCGTAATAATCTGAGCGAACAGCTTTGTAGGCTAGGAAGTGACCATCTTCTGTAACCGGAAGAGACTCAGTCTCAAGAAAACTATAAAGCTCCTTCCTTGCTCGGAAAGATGGATTTTTCATAAGGTTTTCAAGAAATCGAACAAGAGGTTCGAACGGCATACCTTCACGCATAAAGCCAATGATTCGATCAGTAATCGTGTTTGCGACAATCTCTCCAAGATAGTAAATCTGACCGTTAGAAATCTTTACGTCTCCGCTTTGAGAAACGTAATTCTTAACGCATGATTCAATATCAATATTTTCCTTAAGAGCTGACCAATTACGAGCCTTGATATTTTCTAGACACTTTTTAAAGTTAGGGCTGTCACTTGTAATGCTTCGTGGCTTTTCGCCGTCGAAAATTACGCTGATTGAACGAGAGGTTACAATGATTGATGGGTTTTGCATATGATTATATACGTTTCTAACCTAGAAAGGTTTCAAAAAAGATTTAAATTAACTGCACTTATCAATTGCGTTTACGTATTCACAGATGTAAGAAAAAACTTCGCCAACTTCTTTTGGATTAATTAATTCGTTTAATTTTTTGATCAATGGGTACTTTTCTGAAACCTCCTTTGCATAAAGGGAAATCTTTTCTTCGGTTGATTTGTCAATAAAGTCAGATGGAATCTTAATAAGAAAGTTGATATCTTCCACTTCTCTTACATAGTCATTATTCCTATTAGACAATTTAGATGTGATAGCTATGAGTTTACTTAATGGGCTATTTTTAGAGCATGTGTTTTTGCTTTCGTCAATGTGACGATGAAAAAATCTGATAAAGTGTAAATCACTCCATATCTCTAGTTTCTGACTGATGTTTTGATTTCTCAAAAAGCTGTAGCTGTTTATAAAACTACTAGATCTTTTAAGATTCTCTAGACAAAAATTCTCAATAGATTTAGACTCGTCTAAATTCAAGTCTTCGATGTCTTTAGTTTTGACTCCATAGACTGTTGGTAAAACAACGCCAAAAGCCCTCACTGCTTTTTCTAGTTTAACAATTGAGTCTGAAAATCTGTCTACCTTTGAAAGTACAGGTTGAAATCTGTTAAGTTCAACATAAACTTCAATTTCAGATTTATTAACCGCAACTTCCTTCCAGTTGACGCTTTGAGTACCGTAGTTTTTAAGAAGACCCTCATTAAGGATATATACTCTTGTTTTTCCTCTTTCTATACGATTTGCAGTTTTGACTTTGTTATTTTCTTTTTCTAGAACGAAAGATGAAATTTTCTTTAAATACTTAAGAGGAACAATCCATTTATCTAGATGATCTAGACCATTAAATTTTACAGATCCGTCTTCATTCAAAACATTTTCAGCTTTAAATAAGTAAAAGAGTCTACCTGGAGAAGCGGCTGCCATTTTACGCATTTTTACAATGCAATTTTTAGAATCGTCATTCAGCCAAAGTGTGCTATTTTCTAGATCTTCTTTAGCAACGGTAAAAGAAGAAACGCCTTCAACTCTATTTAGCTTGGAGTTGCTACCGTTAAATCTGTAAGAGTCTACCCTTATTCCTTTTTCACTGTCAATTGAAATAAATGAAGTAACTAATTTTGTTTGCCACTTTACATCCTTAGACACTAATGTGCTTAGCTCATGGCTCAGTCCATTCAGAATATCTGAGCTTAAAAGCCTAGCCTCCATTATGTCTTTACAATTAGAAACTCGGCTAGATACTAAGTTGACTAATTGCTTTTCTGCTAGCTCGGCCTTTTTCTTAATAGCATCAATAACCACATCTGTATATTCCAACTCCTCTCTAGAAGCTGAAATGGAAAGCTCGCCAATTTCAAAGTAAAGCACTGAGTTTGTAGCTAAAAAGCCGTAACCAGGAGGATACTTTGGGTTGTAGTAATCATGTCTGTAACTAGGATAAACTAACCCCTTATCAACGGGGTAAGCAATGTTTCCCATAACTGCAACACAAGTTTTTCTATTATCGTAATATTTAACTTGCTCTCCTGTAATAATTTTCCAAAAGCTTCCAGAGAAAATTTCTTTAACTTCTTTAATTTTTGGTCCATTGACCAATGGTTTTACTTTAAAAAAGCTGAGAGCGCTAGAGATTTTATCCTGAAATACTGACACATCTGCGGACTTTACTGGAATACTAATCTCAATACCAGACGGCTCTTCCGTTTTAGTTTGAGATACTTTTGCTATTGAGCCTAATTTAGACTCATCAATATATGCGGTATATACGCATTTTACACCGTCTTTAAACGATGTGATGTTAAAAGAGTCCCCGTATGCAAATCCGCTTTTTGAACCTAGACCTAGTTGACCAGTAAAATCATTACTATTTCTTTTGGTAGAGCGCCCATACATACAGTAGACGCTTCTGATTTCTTCTTCAGATAGACCTTTTCCAAAATCTCTAACTGAGAATTCAGGAGACATGCTTGAAGGCGCTGTTACTACAATTGGCTTTTCTGAAAACCCATTTTCTATATTGGCATCCATAGCGTTTGTCGTGTACTCACGAACAACTGCCATGATTTTATCAGAATAAAGCTTATTGCGTAAAATATCGAAGATATATACGAGATCTTCATTACTAGCGATACCAAACTTAGATTCTTTAAAATCCCCATATCTTTCAATCACAGGTGTCGAAGAATTGTCTTTCATCAGGAATCCTTTCTTTTATTTTTGCCATTGCCTTATTTTGTATTTGTCTGACTCTTTCTCTAGATATATTTAAAGTTTTAGATATTTCTTCTAGAGTTTTTTCTTCTTCGTAAAAACCGAATCGTTGTTCAATGACAAAACGCTCCCTAAAAGGGAGGTCTTTTAATAGATCAAAGTCAACGCACACATCTTGTTCTTTGTTGTCAACTATCTCTTCAAAATCAATTCTTTTTGAAGTGTAAAGATTCCAGCAATAGCTTAAGTTGTACCTATCAATTACCCAATTGATGTATTCAATCTTTTTATTATCACCGCGTCTAGTAGACAATCTTCTAGATGTAACGTCTATTCTTCTGCAAAAATCTAAATGTTTCCAACTAGCATGAAATCTAGTATCATTACCATCATACCTTCGCATAAAGTTTTTAACCCAAAGCGCTAAATAAGGCACGAATGGATGGGTTTTATCGTATCTCCTTACCGCATAACACAAAGCTAAATACGATATTTGCTTTACGTCAGGCGACAAACCATTAGAAAACGGTAACAGTCCAGCGTTTCTACGAGCGATCTTGTAAGAAATACTGACGTTTTTTCTTACAAAATCTTTCTGTTCTTCAGTCAGCGCCGGATTGACACTCCGAATTTTTGGTTTCATTTTCAATTCTTTCCTTGACACCATTTTCAATCATTTTTCGAGTGGCCAATGGGTCTTGAGAAAAGATTAAATAAACAGTTTCTAGAAATTTTAGTTCATAGCTCTTGGAAGAATATTTGTTTTCTAGGGTTTTTTCTGAACCATCCATTGCTTTTACCTCTTACAAAGAAAAAGTGCGATTGATTCTTATTGATTTTGTACCGATTGTATAATGGACGCATGCTCTATTATACCCGTTGACGTCAATTATTTTCTGGATTATCTTCAAATAGCTCAGAAGGAGTCAAATCCAAATATTCTTGCATATCATCTGCTCCCCAAAGTTCTGGCACCTTTTCTTCTAAAGCATTTTTAAGCGCGTCTTTAGCCTTTTCAAGTTTTTCACTATCATAGGAAACTTTTACGCCAATGTGATAAAGAGCTTCAACAATTCCAAAGAAATTGGTTTCTACGTCCGTATCAACCTCGATTAGTTCTAATTGAGCCTTGTTTGTTGTCAGTGGTCTTTTGCTGTCAAATTTGAAACGATCTAGAAGGGTTTTGCACTCAGAGCGCTTGGCCGTAAATTTTGCTTTAATTTTCTTGAGTTTATCCATGTTCATTATGAAATCTCCAAAATTGCTTTAATTAATTCCCAAAGCAGCCAAAAAACTAACAAAATTACAGAAACGATGACCACAATAATTAGTAAAACGATTATTTTTGACATCTTATAGCATCTTTAAAATCGACATAAGTTCTTTTGTTTCTATAGCTACTTCTTTTAAATCTTCATTAATCTTAGAGTCAAAACCAAATATCTTATATTTTTTATTTGGAGAAAATTCAGAATAGGTAAGATCTCTCATAGGCTTAAGATCAAAATCGCTCTTATCCTTATAAAAAGAAAGCTCTTCATTCATTTTCTCGTAGTTAAATTCAAAAAACTTATTTGAATCTGGCACTGCTACATAAGCTGTGAAATATACTTTATCGTCGCTATATTCGTGCGCTCTAATTAAAGCTTGAAATGAATCAGACGTAGTAAACATTATCTTCGCACCATGAATAAAATCTTCTCCTGAAAATGCGGTTTTATTTAAGAGCATGCGAGACAACTCCAAGGTAGAAAGAAGCAATAACTCCAGTCACTCCTAGCCAGCCGCCAGACCAGCCCAACCAAATAAAAAGAACTATTGCGCCGACTATTGAGGCGACCAGCAAAATTAAGAAGAAAAAAGCAACAAAGAAAACATTAAAAGTTTCTAGTTTTTTCATTTTAAAAGTTTCTATGATCCATGTTTTTACAAATTTCTTCTACGCAACTTTTTATTTCTGTAATGTCGTTTAGTAAAGATTCAATCTGATAAGAGGTTTCTTTACTAAAATAACCATTTACCTTTATTAAAAAATCTTCTTCAGTAAAATCTACCCTACATGGATACCAAACAAGATCCATTTGCATGCTTTTTGAATTAGACTTTGAAATTTCTCCACGAAAATGTATTTCCCAAAAAACACACTTTGAATATGTGTTATGATTACTGACATTTGCTCTGCTATAGATAAAAGACTTTATTCGATAATCCCACCTGTCTGGTAAAAGTTTCGATAAAGTTTTTCTTGTTTTTCTTTTAGCTAGACTAAATGCAATTATTTTATCTTGAGGAAAATTGTAATCAAAGCTTTGATTCATAAGGAACTACCTTGAACCAGCCATTGTCGATCTTATTTTGAATCTCAAAGCTATCTGGAATGTCTTCAAAAGCGCATTCGCAATCAATCAATTCATTTACGTCTGTTCCATGATCCTCAATGACTGTTCCAGAGCCGTGACAGATTCTACAGTTTTTCTTGGCCATCAAAATAACAAACTTTGGCATCACTTTCTCCATTTGCGCATTTTGAACACCTGACATGAGGGAAAATGTCTTTACTCTTTTTTCCAGTAAGACCGCAAACTTCACATGTCATTGAAGACAAATTCTCAGCCATTCTAACCATTCCATCAATCCTAGACAGAGAAACGTCTATGTCTATCCTTTGTTCTTCGCTAGGATCTAGGCAATAAAGAATGTCAAAGTAAAACCTGATAGATCCGTATTTTTCTTTTATTTGCTCTGCAACAATTCGAAATTCGAGATCATCGTATTTTGAGTTTATTCTTTTACATTCTTCATCAATGGACTTAAGCAGAGATTCTAGCAGATTAGCCCAGCCGTCACCATGCTCCATCCCCCAAGCTAAACACGTTTCTTGAATATCTCCACCACATCTCGAAAGTATATCGGGATACTTTGCAACCAACTCTTTTTCTCTAGCAGGGGTCATGTTTCAACCTCAAAACGCACCTTAAAGTAACCTTTTTTCTCGTGTTTTTCAATGAAGATCTTTGAGATTTTTCCGAAACCGTAATCACTTCCAACGCTGAAAAACGGACCGCCCTCAGGGTCCACATAATCAATGTCGGTATTGTTCTCATTCATACCAGCCCTAAAGAACCTAGATTCT
>Ga0172373_10009196_pt1 | contig 12333 bp, 12 predicted proteins | sample Lak10m_2_FD_114546 | JGI IMG/M metagenome (GOLD analysis project Ga0172373, IMG submission 114546) | Freshwater microbial communities from Kabuno Bay, South-Kivu, Congo - kab_092012_10m | ecosystem: Environmental > Aquatic > Freshwater > Lake | place: Democratic Republic of the Congo... | reverse complement strand
TGAGCCTTGTGATGCTGCCGTGCCAGCCTTGTCTTCGACAGGAACATCGCTGGTTTTGACATTCGATGCACAAGCCGACAACAGGGCAATGAGACCGATGAGGAAAAAGTTTTTCATGAAAAAAAAGCTCCAAAAGCTTGAGTTGGTGGATAGGTGAAGATCATAGTGGGTCATTGCCCAGAAAACGGCCCCCAGTTGGGCTCCCGGATGTCACCGGTTTGCCCAGCCAGTCTGGCGACAATTTTTCCGTCCAATGTGGTGGTCATCAAGGCCTCTTGGCCATTGATCTTGGTGGCGAACACGATCAATCGACCATTGGGGGCAAAACTGGGCCGCTCGTCGGCACGTGTGGCGGTCACAGGTGTCACTTGCTCCGTCTGCAAGTCCATGAGGGCCAGCCGGTAGTCGCCACCGACACGGGAGACAAAGACCAGGGTTTTGCCATCAGGGCTGATCGCAGGGGAAATGTTGTAGTTACCCGTGAAGGTCACCCGTTGCACAGGACCACCCTGAGTGGGTGTGCGGTAGATTTGTGGCGAGCCGCCGCGATCGCTCACAAAATAAATGGCCGAACCATCCGGCGCGAAAACCGGTTCGGTTTCAATGGCAGTCGACGAAATGAGTCGTCGTGGCTCGCCGCCTTGAGCAGGAATGATGAACAACTGCGAGCCACCATCTCGGCTCAAGGTCACCGCCAAATGCTTGCCATCGGGAGACCAACTGGGCGAGCTGTTCGACCCTTTGAAATTGGCGAGCACACGACGCTTGCCAGTCGGCACGTCGTGCACATAGACCACCGGCTTGCGCGTCTCGAAGGACACATAGGCCAACTCTCGGCCGTTGGGTGACCAGCTGGGGGAAATGATGGGCTCGGGGCTGGTGAGCGCCGCCTGAGCGTTTTGACCGTCGGAGTCGGCAATCCAGAGGTGATAACGCGCACGGGATTTGGTGACATAAGCAATGCGAGTGGAGAACACGCCACGAATGCCGGTGAGCTTTTCATAGACGTAATCGGCAATGCGATGCGACACCAAACGCAAATCGGCTTTGTGCACTTCAAATTTTTGTCCGCCCAAGTCTTCCATCTTGACGGCATCCCACAGGCGAAAGCGCACGTCATATCGACCATTCGAGAGTGGCGTCACGCTACCGGCAATGAGGGCATCCAAATTGGATTGCTTGATGGCCGTCAAATCAGGACGTGCAATTTCATCGAGCACCACCGACAAACTGCTGGACTTGAACTGACCACTGCGGTCCAAGTCGGCCGCAATGATCCCAGCGACGTCCACCGGACTCTCACTCGCCCCCTTGAAACTGATGATGCCAATCGGAATTTGCGTCACGCCCACGCCCGACACCTCCACGCGGAACTGCGCCATCGCAAAGGCGGAGACAAACGTCAAAAGGCCAAAAAGACTGAATTTGAAAAATCGCTGAATCATTTGGAACGTTGCATCCAATAAAGCATGAAATATTTGGAATAAGTCGCCTGAGCCTGCATCAGACAAACGGCCAAACCGGCCATTCCGTCCAGAAACCCCAGCCTCAATACATAAGACTTCAAAAATGCCACCCAGGAAGAAGCTAAAGCACGAATCAAATGGGTCTGGCGCCCCATTTGATGTTGTTGCTCGGCCCAAGCCAAACTGTAGGTGTGCATTTTTCGCCAGTAGTGATCCGGTGTGGGATAGCTGAAGTGTAGCAAGGGCACATGAAAATTTCTGGCCTCGACCCCCGGCGCGGTCTCTAGACTTTCGTGAACCAACAAGCGGTTGTAGCTTGCATCGCCACGTCGAAACAATCGAGCCACATGGTCGGGATACCAGCCCGCATGACGAATCCAGTGACCTGCAAAATTGGTCAGACGCGGAAAACGGTAGACGCATCGATCGGGGCTTGCCATGGCCGCTTCAATTTCAGGAATCGATTCCGGTTGAACGCGTTCATCGGCATCCAAAAACATCACCCATTCGGTGTGAACCTGAGCCAAGGCCCGGTTGCGTTGCTCACCGAACCCCGGCCAATCTTCAGCCTGCACCACTTGCGCCGCCATGGCCCTTGCCAATTCAACGGTGTTGTCTGTGCTGTTCGAGTCAAACACCAAACGGTTCGTGGCCCATGCGACGCTACGCAAACAGGCCTCAATGTTTGACGACTCGTTGCGAGTCAGAACGATCACGGTTAAATCCATGGAACAAATTCTAGTTCGGCAGGCCAACCCGTGGATTCGTGATAATCCATCGTGAATACCTGCCCTACCCCTGCATGAGTGCCTCCCCCCCCTCTCTTCGCCAACGCTTGATTCGAGCGGCCAACCATTTCCGCAAGCCCACTTCGGCCTGGGTAGCCACGATCGCGTCGGTGGTGCTCATCGCCTTGACTGAACCCATGATCCCGGCCTTGATGAAGCCCTTGCTGGACACCGGTTTTGGGCAGAACAGCTTCCCCATCTGGATGGTGCCCATTGCGCTGATGGTTTTGTTCATGGTGCGTGGCCTGTGTGCCTTCACCGGACAAGTCGCACTGGCCAAGGTGGCCAACACGGGCTTGCTCAACCTGCGACTGCAAATGTTTGATCGTCTGCTGTCGGCTCACCCCAGCTACTTTCACAAAACGAATGCCAGTGCCTTGTCCAATTCGCTGGTGTATGAAATTCAAACTGGCGCCAACTTCATGGTCAACAGCCTGTTGACTTTGGGTCGTGACAGCCTCACGTTGCTCACCATGGTGAGTTATTTGCTTTATCTGAATTGGAAACTCACCAGCATCGTGTTTGTGTTGTTTCCCTGTGTGGCCTGGATCATGAAAATCATGACCCGCCGCTTGTATCGCCTCACCACCAGCTTCCAAACAGCCACCGATGACCTGGCCTACTCGGTCGAAGAAAACGTGCTGGCCCACCGGATCATTCGCTTGCAGGGCGCGCAAAACCTGCAACGGGATCGGTTTCAACACATTGGTCAATCGATGCTGAGGCTGATCATGAAGTCAGCGGTGGCTGGCTCGGCCATCACCCCCCTGACGCAAATTTTGTCGGCCATGGCCTTGTCCGTGGTCATCAGCATCGCGCTTTTCCAAAGCCAAACCACCGGGACCACTGTGGGCGAGTTCACCGCATTCATCACGGCCATGCTCATGCTGATTGCCCCCATCAAGCATTTGTCAGAGGTGTCTGCTCCACTGACTCGCGGCCTGGCTGCCATTGAACGGGCAACCGAAATGATTGACAACACCCCTCAAGAGACATCTGGGACTCACCGCGCAGCACTGGTCCAGGGGCGCATTGATTTTCAAGGCGTGCGGGTTCAGTTTGACCCACAACGCCCCGATGCGGTGAACGTGCCTTCGCTCTCCATCGCTGCAGGGCAAGCGGTGGCGTTCGTGGGGGCCTCAGGTGCCGGAAAAACGACGCTGGTGAACCTCATCCCCCGTTTTGTGGATGCCTCCGCTGGCGAGGTTCGTGTCGATGATGTAGCGGTCACCCAGTGGGACCTCCCAACCCTGAGGCGCCACATTGCGATGGTCAGCCAGGAAGTGGTGGTGCTCAACCTCACGCTGGCTCAAAACGTCTGCTTGGGCCTTCCCTTGAATGAGGACCAAGTGCTGGCAGCCTTGACCTCAGCCCAGTTGATGGACTTGGTCAATGACTTGCCTCAGGGCATTCACAGTGTCGTCGGCCACAACGCCTCCGAGCTCTCCGGAGGGCAGCGACAACGTTTAGCCATCGCTCGCGCACTCTACAAAGACGCCCCCATTCTCATTCTGGATGAGGCCACCTCCGCGCTGGACAATGAGTCAGAACGAGCCGTGCAATTGGCCCTGAGCACCTTGCAAGCCAATCGCACCACCCTCATCATTGCCCACCGATTGAGCACAGTGGAACATGCCGATTTGATTGTCGTGATGGATCAGGGGCAGATCGTGGAAACTGGCACCCATGCTCAGTTGTTGAGCAACAACGGTGCCTACGCCGCTTTGTTCAAGCTAGGGGAATTCAAAACCTCGTAGGCTTGAGCGGGCCAGACGCCCAATCGAATCTTTGGTTGAGCTCATTACCCCTTGACTTTAGTAGCGTCTTGGACCAAACGTAAAAAAGCTTCGCCTGCCCGCGCCCAGGTTTGATGGTTGGCACGGCTTCGACCTTGCGACACCAATCGCTCAACCAGCGCCGGGTCAGCACGCAAATTCAAAACCGCATGGACCAAGCCTTGAAGGTCGTTGGGGTGACTCAACAAACAGGCGTCGATGCCGTTTTTCCAACCCATGGCTGCGCCACAAAAAGGCGCCGGGGAACACACCACAGGTAAACCATGAGCCATGGCTTCGATGAGAACCATGCCATACACATCGGCCTGTGTCGCATGCACCAACACATTGGCCATGGCATAAGCAGCACCAAGTTCGTGACAACGTCCTAGGAGGTGCAATCGATGCTGGCAACCCAATTGCTGCGCGAGGTTTTGCCAATGGGGCAATCGTCCATCCTCACCCACAACAATCACATGCACGTCCGAGGGCCATTGCGCCATGGCACGCAGAACCAATGGCAGACCTTTTTTCTCTAAATCGTGAGCAACCATCAACACCACGTGATCGCTTGTTTTCAGCCCCAGTTGCTCACGCAGCGCTTGCCCCTGCCTCTGAACGCCCGCCTCCACCGGCTTCACCCCTGGCTCCACAACGACAACCGAGTCTGACGAATAGCCCATGTCGGCCACCAACAGCTTACCCGTCACGTGAGAAGGTGCGATCAGCCAGCGCCCCGGCAGGGGTCGGAACCGCAACCACTCTAAACCCAGGTAGGTCACCAGTCGAGGGCTGAACCACCACGACATCTTTCGCCAAATTGAATGCAATGAGCTTGACGCGAATAAGGCATGGCGAATGGGGACCACATGAACCAGTTGAAGTTGGCCAAAACCTGCGTTTTCATTGGAAATCACAACATCGTGGTTACGACCAATGCTCCGTTTGGCCCAGATGGCATACAACAACAAGGCTAGCCAACGGGGCTTTTTCATGGGCGAGCGCCAAACCTGAAAATGAACGCCCTCCATGGCTTGATGACTTTGACAATAAACCCAACAGTCATGATGAAGCCGCAATTGATCCACCACCTCTGTGGCGTAACGCTCCGCGCCACCCATGCGAGCATCAAAATGCCGAGACAGAATGGCAATCCGAAGTCGTCGGGTTTGGCTCAATGCACTCGCCATGACGGTTGCAGTCCTCAGTGCAAGATCACTTCGAAGGCATCAGGCATCATGCCCACTTCGGCTTGCAGCAAGATCGGCTTGCCAATGAACTCGGCCAGCGCCGCCAAATGCGCCCCCTCTTCTTCTGAGAGCAACTCGATGATGGCGGGCGCGGCAATGACGCGGAACTCCTTGGGGCTGAATTGGCGAGCCTCGCGCAAGATTTCGCGCAAGATGTCATAAACCACCGTGCGGGGCGTTTTGATGACCCCAGTGCCCCGACAAGCCGGGCACCCTTCGCACATCAAATGCACCAGTGACTCGCGGGTGCGTTTGCGAGTCAACTCCAAAAGGCCCAATTCAGAGAACCCAGACACCATGGTTTTCACCCGATCACGCCTCAGGTGTTTTTTGAACTCATCCAACACTGCCTGCTGGTGCTCAGACTGTTGCATGTCAATGAAGTCTGAAACGATGATGCCCCCCAAATTGCGCAGCCGCAATTGCCGCGCAATGGCGCCTGCCGCTTCCAGGTTGGTTTTGTAAATGGTTTCATCGAAATTGCGGTGGCCCACATAACCGCCCGTGTTCACATCGATGGTGGTGAGGGCTTCTGTTTGCTCGATGATGAGGTAACCGCCCGACTTCAACGGCACGCGGCGACCCAAGGCTTTGACAATTTCTTCATCCACCGAATAGAGGTCAAAAATAGGCCGCTCACCTTGATAGTGTTGAATCAAAGGAACGGTATCCGGCATGACCTCATGGGCATAAGCCAACAGGGCTGCATGTTGCTCACGGGAGTCGATGCGGATCGACTGTGTCACCTCGGACACCATGTCGCGCAACACCCTTTGCATCACATTCAAGTCGGCATGAATGAGCGAGGTGGGTGGCTTGGACTGGGCCAGTTGCTTGATGTTGTCCCAAGCCGCCTTGAGGTAACGGATGTCGCGTTGCAATTCGTCATCGGACGCGTCTTCGGCGTTGGTTCTCAAAATGAGGCCACCACCTTGTCGATCGGCGCCCAGCACCTGATCGACCAAGGACTCCAGACGCTCACGCAAGGCCTCGCGCTGCGCCAAGGGAATTTTTTGCGAAACCCCCACGTGCTTGTCTTGCGGCAAGAAAACCAGCATCCGGCCCGCCAAACTGATTTGGGTGGTCAAGCGCGCACCTTTGGTGCCAATGGGATCCTTGATCACTTGAACCAACAAGGTTTGCCCTTGAAAGACCAGTTTTTCAATGGGCATCGAGGCCGCTTCGGGCGATGCATCTGACTTTTGCAAGTTGGCCTGAAACACATCCGCCACATGCAAAAAAGCGGCCTTGTCCAGACCGATGTCCAGAAACGCCGACTGCATGCCAGGCAGGACGCGAGTCACCTTGCCCAGGTAAATGTTGCCCACGATGCCGCGCTCCAACGGGCGCTCCAAGTGAACCTCTTGAACAGCGCCGCCCTCAATCACCGCCACACGCGTTTCATGAGGGGCCCAATTGATGAGGATGTCTTGCAGCATGCTGGGTCAAGCGATCACGCGAAAGCGTCGCAACAGTTGGTCGGTTTCAAAAAGAGGCAAGCCCATGATGCCACTGTAACTGCCAGTCAGGGTTTGAATCCAGCGCTGTGCCGGGCCTTGAATGGCATACGCGCCCGCCTTGCCCATGGGCTCTCCAGAGGCCACATAGCGCTGCACTTCGTCACGACTGAGCACGCGAAACTGAACAGTTGATCGACTCACCAACAGGGCGGGTTGTCGAAGACGTCCCAAGGCCACGGCGGTGAACACCTCATGGCGCCGCCCAGACAAGCCCATGAGCATCTCCTGGGCGTGTTCGCTGCTCTCCGGCTTCCCCAAAATCTGACGGCCAATGGCGACGGTGGTGTCGCTGCACAAAATCGGAGCGACCGCCCAATCGCGGCGCGCACGACGAGCGGCGGCCGCCTGCCACTTCAATCGGGTCACGCGTTGCACGTAGTCAAGGGGACGCTCATGGGGCAAGACGGCCTCCAAGCCTTCTGCATCCTCATCTGCATCGGGCAGCAAGAGTTGAGGCTCCAAACCCAATTGACGCAACAAGGTCAGCCGACGTGGGCTTTGCGAGGCCAGATACAGGGCTGGGGACTTCATTCGCGGTGGTAAGGGTGATGATTCAGGATGGACCAAGCGCGATACAACTGCTCGATGAGCATGACCCGCACCATCTGATGCGGCAAGGTCAGGTCTGAGAGTCGAACGCTGGTCACATTCGGTGGCCTCAGGTGCGGTGCCAGACCATCGGGGCCGCCAATGATCCAAGTCAGGTGGCGAGACTCCAATTGCCATTCCTGAATGTGTTGGGCCAAGGTCTGCGTGCTCCACCTGGCCCCTTGCTCGTCCAGGCTCACCCGGATGCTGTCTTTCGGAATGGCCGCTTCAATGCGCTCCGCCTCTAACGCCCAAATTTGCTCCACCGTGCGACTGGCTCTGGGCTCGGTTTTCAGGGTCTTGAGTTGGATGCGAAAGTCGCCAGGAAATCGCTTGGCGTAGTCGTCCCAGGCTTGCTGTGCCCAAAGCGGCACTCGCTGGCCCACAGCGACCACCGTGATGTTCATGCCTTGGGCCGGCTCGTCTTGGCTTTGGGCTTGACCGCCGACTTGGCTGGGGCCTTGGCGGTCTTCTTGGCCGCTGCACGTTGGGGTTTAGCCCCAGCAGCTCGTGCGGGGCTGGCGGTTTTTCCGGCGGGTTTGCCAGACCGACTACTGGGAGACCGAGGCGCAGATTTTTTGGTTGCTGTTGACTTAGCCGAGGGTTTGGCTGGCTCACTCGCCGGCTGCGCAGGGGGTTTGGCAGCGGTGCTGCGGGAGGTCGACACTTTGCGCTCCCCTTTGAGGCGAACCGGCTTCTCGCCCCAAATGTCTTCCAAGTGGTAATACTGCCGAATGGCAGGCTGCATGATGTGGACCACAGCCGCGCCGCAGTCCACGATGATCCATTCGCCGTTTTCCTCCCCTTCGGAACGAGGCTTGGGAAAACCATCGTCGCGCAATTGGTCCTTGACGCTGGAGGCCAGTGCCTTGGTTTGTCGATTGGAGTTGCCCGAGGCAATGATGACGCGCTCAAACAAGGGCGAGAGCGCTTCGGTGTTGAACACGCGCACATCAATGGCCTTGACGTCTTCTAGCCCTTTGACAATGGACTTTTGCAATTTTTGAATGAGGCGCTTGGCCTGATCATCATTCATGGGGATCCTGATAGAGGTGATGCTGTTGAATATAGGCCCAAACCGGGTCGTCGAGACCAGGTGGGGCTTGAATGGCTTGGGGCAATGCCTGCCTGAGCTGGGTGGCACTGAATCCTTGCGGCTCCAGGCTCAAGCTCACCCAGTGGCGTTGTCGGTCATTGTGCCATTGCAACACGGGTGAACTGAAGGTAGCGGCGCCCGCCCGGGGCATGACGACCAGTTGCGCCAATTCGAGAATCTGCTCCCATCGGTGCCAGGTGTGAAAGCTCGCCGCTTGGTCTGCCCCCATCAACAACCACAGCTGGGATTCAGGGTGGGCGCGCTTGAGTTCGGACAAGGTGTCCACCGTGTAGGTCGGCCCTTGACGCTGAACTTCGAGGTCTGAGACCCGAACCCGATCGCCCAGCGGCAAAAAGGCCAAGCGGGCCATGGCCAGTCGATGCGCAAACGGCGTGCGCGGCTGCTGGCGGTGACCGGGGTGCGGCGTAGGCAAGACCCACAGCCATTCCAACCCCAATTGGGCAATGGCCGCTTGAGCCATCTGCACGTGCATGCGGTGCGGCGGGTCAAAACTGCCGCCGTACACCCCCAGGGGAAGCCCGTTCATCGGCTCACACCCAGTCGCGGGGCGGCAAAAAATCGGTGTAAAGGCGGGCCTCTGCCGAACCCGGCTCCACGGCGCGCTGATACGACCAACTCACCAAGGGTGGCATGGACAGCAAAATGGATTCGCTGCGCCCGCCCGATTGCAGGCCAAAGTGGGTGCCGCGATCGAACACCAAGTTGAACTCCACATACCGGCCTCGACGATACAGCTGGTGGTCTCGTTCACGCTCGCCCCATGGCAGGTCTTTGCGCCGTTCCACAATGGGCAAATAGGCAACCAAAAAGTGGTCGCCAACCGATTGCATGAGCGCCAGGTTTTGGTCTGGACTCAGCGCATTGAAATCGTCAAAAAAAATGCCCCCAATGCCGCGGGCTTCTTGCCGATGCTTCAGGTAAAAGTAGTCGTCGCACCACGCCTTGAATCGCGGGTAATGCTCGGCACCAAATGGGGCCAACGACTGCTTGCAAGTTTGGTGGAAATGGCGCGCATCCTCTTCAAACCCATAGTAGGGCGTGAGGTCCATGCCACCGCCAAACCAAGACACACTGGGGCCTTGGGCAGGCGTCGCGGTGATCATGCGCACGTTCATGTGCACCGTGGGCACGTAGGGGTTACGCGGGTGAAACACCAAAGACACACCCATGGCTTCAAAAGGTGCTCCAGCCAGCTCTGGGCGATGTTGGGTGGCCGAGGGCGGCAATTGCTGGCCTTGCACGTGAGAAAAGCCACAGCCTGCCCGCTCGAAAATGGAGCCCCCTTCCAGGATTTTCGTGATGCCATTGCCCGACAAGGGCTCGCCCGCGGGCTTCTCCCAGGCATCGGACACAAACCGATGGGTGTCTATGGCTTCGATGGCCGAGGTGATTCGGGTTTGCAGGCCCAACAAGTAGTCACGCACCTTGGATGACATGGCCGGTCTCCTTATTTCGACAAAGCCCGAAAGCCGATGTCTTTCCTGAATTGCATGCCGCGAAACTTAATTTGTCCAATGGTTTCGTAAGCCAATTGCTGCGCCGCACGCACGCCATCGGCCAAGGCCGTGACACAGAGCACACGGCCACCCGTGGTTTGCAAGGTTTCATCCTGCCATCGGGTGGCGGCGTGAAAAACCTTGACGTGTGAATTGCGCGCCAAGTCGAGGTGGATCTCATCGCCCACTTGAGGTTGAGCCGGATAACCCTCACTGGCGATCACCACCCCCAGGGCCGTTCGGCGATCCCAGTCCACCTTCAGATCTTTCAAGGCGGAACCGGCTGGATCAGTGGCCGCCCAAAGCAACTCGAACAAATCACTGCGCATGCGCATGAGCAGGGGCTGGGTCTCGGGGTCACCCAATCGGGCGTTGAACTCCAGCGTTTTGACTTGCCCTGCAGGGTCAATCATGAGGCCGGCATAAAGAAACCCGGTGAAAGGGATGCCGTCGCTGGCCATGCCCTGAATGGTGGGGTGAATGATTTCACGCATTACCCGAGCGTGAATTTCAGGGGTCACCACGCGGGCCGGTGAATACGCCCCCATACCGCCCGTGTTGGGGCCTTGGTCGGCATCAAGCAAACGCTTGTGGTCTTGCGACGTGGCCAGGCTCACCACGTTCACCCCATCGGTGACGACCATGAAACTCGCCTCTTCGCCTTGCAAGCAGGCTTCAATGACCACCCGCGCTTGGCCATCCGAGGTTTGAATGCCCGGTTGAGGTTGCAACATGTCATCGATGGCGGCATGGGCTTGAGCCAGGGACTGCGCCACCACCACACCTTTGCCAGCGGCCAAGCCATCGGCCTTGACCACAATGGGCGCGCCCTGCTCGTCCACGTATTGGTGCGCCAAGTTGGCATCCGTGAAGGTTTGGTGCAGCGCGGTGGGAATGCGATGACGCAACATGAAGTCTTTGGAAAAAGCTTTGGAGCTCTCCAGTTGCGCAGCCAAGCGTGTGGGGCCAAAAATGCGCAGCCCTGCTTCGAGAAACACATCCACCACACCGGCTGCCAATGGGGCTTCTGGGCCGACCACGGTGAGGTCTATGCCCTGCTCCTTTGCCCATTGAGCCAGCGCAGCAGGGTCGGTGATGGGCAAGTTGAACATCCCGGACTCCAGGGCGGTGCCACCGTTACCAGGGGCCACATGCACTTGCTGAACTTTGGGGGACTGCAACAGTTTCCAGGCGATGGCGTGTTCACGCCCCCCCGATCCAATCACGAGAACTTTCATAGCGCAGCGTTGTGATAAATCTCTTGAACATCATCAAGCTCTTCGAGCAAGTCCAAGATTTTCTGCATGCGAATGGCGTCCTCTTCGGACAATTCAATCGCCGCGTCCGCGCGCATGGTGACGTCGGCCAAGTCGGGCTGCAAGCCAGCCGCTTCTAATGCCGAGCGGGCGGTCTCGAAGCTGGCAACCTCGGTGATCACTTCAATCGAGCCATCGTCGTTGGTGATCACGTCCTCTGCTCCAGCTTCCAGAGCGACTTCCATGATTTGTTCTTCGGATTGGCCTGGGCCGAAAACCAGTTGGCCACAGTGCTTGAATTGAAAAGCCACCGAACCCTCGGTGCCCAAATTGCCACCGTGTTTGCTCAACGCATGGCGAACCTCAGCCACCGTTCGAACGCGGTTGTCGGTCATGGTGTCGATCATGATGGCCACGCCACCCACGCCATAGCCCTCATACCGAATTTCCTCGTAGGAAATCCCTTCGAGGTTACCCGTGGCTTTGTCGATGTTGCGTTTGACGGTGTCGGCCGGCATGTTGGCGGCCTTGGCTTTGTCAATGGCCAATCGCAATCGAGGGTTGGCGTTGGGATCTCCTCCGCCAGAACGGGCGGCCACCATGATTTCGCGGATGACGCGGGTCCAAATTTTTCCGCGCTTTTCATCCTGGCGCCCTTTTCGGTGCTGGATGTTGGCCCATTTGCTGTGTCCTGCCACTGTTCACCCCGAGAAAATCAAAATGGCATTTTAGTTCGGGGAACGCAAAAAAAGGCCGCATCAGCGGCCTTTAGACACCCGGTGGGTTTCACGCTTCCTGAGGCTCAGCGGGCTCGGATTTGGGCGGCTTGCTGTCCTTTTTGGGCAGGGGCTGGATGTCCAGCATGGCTTCACCCTGGTCATCAATGTCCACACTCAAGCGCCCACCATCAGTGAGGCGCCCAAAAAGCAACTCATCGGCCAAGGCCTTGCGAATGAGGTCTTGGATGAGGCGCTGCATGGGGCGAGCGCCCATGAGGGGGTCGAAGCCTTTTTGGGCCAAGTGCTTGCGCAATGCATCGGTGAAGGTGACCTCCACCTTTTTCTCACCCAATTGGGT
>Ga0172373_10009195_pt1 | contig 12334 bp, 8 predicted proteins | sample Lak10m_2_FD_114546 | JGI IMG/M metagenome (GOLD analysis project Ga0172373, IMG submission 114546) | Freshwater microbial communities from Kabuno Bay, South-Kivu, Congo - kab_092012_10m | ecosystem: Environmental > Aquatic > Freshwater > Lake | place: Democratic Republic of the Congo: South-Kivu... | reverse complement strand
GATTTGCCGGGGCAATACGGACTGCTGAGCCTGCAGAATGCGAAAGGCGTGCAGCAGGGTTTCCGGATCCTTCTGCGGTTCCAGCCGACCGACGCTGAGGATCACGTAATCGCTGTCATCGAACCCGAACTGCCGCCGATCGGCGGGTGGCTGCTGCGTGAATTGTTCCCAGTCCACTCCGTTGCGAATCACAGAGATCTTTGATTCGGCGAGGCGGCTGATGCGTCGGTGCGAGGCCGCCACCTGCTGGCTGACGGCCACGCAGTGTGTCGTCCAGCGGGCAGTCAGATACTCTGTCAGCATGACTGAAAATCGTCGATCGGCCACTCGAATTCCTGAAACGTGCAGTGGAATTCCGGCCAGTCGGCAGCCGATGCGGCTGGCCACATTGGCGTGATGCAGGAAGGAGAGCACCAGGTGCGGACGCTGTGCGCGGAGGCTGGCGGCCAGGCGAAAGGGGGCTCTGACGTCCAGAAAACCACCGCAGTTCAGATATTCCACGGGAATTTCCCGGTCCTGCAGTACCTGACCGAGCGGTCCGGGGCCACGCAGACAGATTACGCGAACGTTCCAGCCGGCGAAGACGAGGCCCTGGGCGAGTCGGACGAATGCTTTCTCTGCACCTCCGATGTCCAGTTCGGTGATGACCATACAGAGTGCGGGATGCGAGGGATTCTGCTGATGCACGTTATCGCCGGGCCGGGTGCTGGTGATCGAAAATTTCTATGGGGGGTGACTGCGGTCTGATCGCTTTACGATTATGATATCGCCACAGGTGCCCACTGTCAGCACCGTCTGCCAATACTCGCTCAACCTGCAAATCTTAGCATATGACCATTCCTGATCCGGACCTGTTATCGACGTGGCAGTTCGAACTGCCGGAGCACCTGATTGCCAGTCGTCCGTCGTCGTCGCGAGACGATTCGCGTCTGATGATTCTGGACCGCCGGCGGGGGACGATCGAGCATGCCGGGATTCGCGATCTGCCGGACCGGCTGAGTTCCGGAGACCTGCTGGTGTTCAATAACACTCAGGTAATTCCGGCGCGACTGTTTGGATATCGGGAACAGACGGGTGGGCGGTGGGAGGGTTTGTATGTGGAGACGACCGGCAGCGGAGACTGGGTGCTGCTGTGCGAGACTCGCGGGAAACTGCAGCCTGGTGAGCGAATACTGGTCATTCCGTCCGACTGCTGGCTGCGGGAGGACCTGCGTCCTGAATCTGCCGGCAAGTTTTGTCGACTGACTCTGACGCTGCTCAGCCGTACGGCCGACGGCAGCTGGCTGGTTCGCCCTGATGACCAGCGAACTGCGGTGCAGCTGCTGGAAGAGAATGGATCTTTGCCACTGCCGCCATACATGGGGCGAAAGATCGCTGACCAGACGGATCGCGAGCGATACCAGACGACGTACGCCAGCCAGCCGGGTGCGGTGGCTGCGCCGACGGCCGGTCTGCACTTTACGCCGCAGCTGCTGCGGCAGTGCAGTGAGCGTGGTGTGGGGCAGACTGAACTGACGCTGCACGTGGGACCAGGAACATTTCGTCCGGTCACGACCGAGCGGCTGTCAGAACACCGAATGCATGAGGAATGGTGTCGGCTGCCGGAAACGGCGGCAGCTGCCATTCGTGAAAAGTCGCCGGCAGGACGCCTGGTGGCAGTGGGTACGACATCTGTTCGTACTTTGGAGGCGGCCGCGGCCGCGACCGGGGCAGAGTTTCCAGCTGCCTGGAAAGGCCGCACGGCTTTGTTTATTCGACCGGGCTACGAGTTTCGGGCGGTGCAGGGGCTGCTGACAAATTTCCACCTGCCCGGTTCCACTCTGCTGGCTCTGGTGGCAGCTTTTGCCGGTTTTGAACTGGTCATGGATGGATATCTGCGGGCAATAGAGAAACAGTATCGATTTTACAGCTACGGCGATGCGATGCTGATTCTGTAAGTTTTTGAGTACTTGCAGATGAGAAGCGGATATGAACAGATTTCGACAGGTTGTGGTCTGGGCGGTTTCTGCGGTGCTGGTCGCCGGCAACTCGCTGGTCGCGGCGGAACAGAATCAGCAGCAGGCTGTGGGACGTGTGCGAGACATTGTTCTGCCACAGGGCACGCTGCAGGGTATGGTGGTTGATCGTCAGGCTGTACCTGTGGCCGGACGCAGGATTCAGCTGTATTCCGGAACCGCGCGAGTGGCGGAAGTGGTGACGGACGCTGCCGGGCGTTTTCAGGTGCAGGGTGTGAGAAACGGGCTGCACGGTGTGCGTGTTGGAAGTTCCGGTACGGCGGTGCGGTTCTGGGACAGCCAGAGGGCACCGCAGACAGCGGCGAGGCAGCTGGTGCTGGTACTGGATCAAAGCGTGATTCGCGGTCAGTCCGGTGCAGACGGCTGCGGCGAAGTTTGTGCGGAGGGTTGTGGTGAGGGCTGTGTGACGGGTGCGGCGGCCGGTCGCCGCAATCTGGCTGTGGCAGCACTGCTGCTGGCTGCTGGCGGTACGGCTGCTGTGATCGCCATTTCGCAGAACGACGATGACTCACCAGCCAGCCCCTGAACCCCCGTACAGCCTTTGGCTGGCTGGCAAGGTTTTCTCGATAACGCCGATGACTTCATCGGCGTTTTTTAATGCGCATCGGAAAAATCCCGCCTGATCGCTACAACCTGACTCAATGCTACAGCCGGAAAAGCCCGATAAACAGGATTAACTGTTGTTGTCGTTGCAGGCTGACATCAGCGACCGTCGGCGATCGGGCGCAGCTTAGCGGGATTTCCGCCGAGCAGGTGGCACTTGCGAAGCAGGCAGCATGATACGGGAAGCCTGCCCACTATAAGGAATACGACGGTGAAGCGTCCGGGCATTGTTACAGCAGGGGCAATTGGAGCCGCGACCTCGATCTGTGTGTTGTTCAGTCAGCACATGCGACTGGGTGCGTCTGAAGAGGGTCAGCGTTCCTTTCGGGAAGCTGTCCGCAAGAGTCCGGCTCAGGAGATGGTGGAGCAGGAGGACGGAGTCCGCCTTAACTACTTTGATTCGAGCTGGGAAAAGGTGTTGCAGAATCTGGCGGAAAGTCAGCAGCTGACGCTGGTGATGAAGCGAGTTCCGCCGGGCCGATTTGCTCGTCGCGACAAGACTCGCTACGACCTCAATTCGGCAATTCGCATTTTGAATGCCGAGCTGGAGCCGCAGGGTTTTCGACTGCTGCGTCAGAACGGTTTTTTGATCGTGCTGGATCTGGATGAGGCTCGCACGGAGTATTCCCGGCCGCGTCTGACTGAAGAGTCGGCACGTCGACGGGCTGCTGCGCCGGCAGTGGCTGACGAGGCGGCTGAGTTATCTGTTGAAGACTCTGAGGAACGCCGTTCGGTTCAGCCGCAGCGGCGAGCGTCTGTGCCTGCCCCCGCGACGAAGGGTGGTCGTGTGCAGCCGGCTGTTGGTCGCCAGGCTGCCGCGGGCAATCGAATTCGGCCAGTCTCCGGGACCTCAAAGGGGCTGCTGCAGGACGCTGCTGTTGCTGCTGCGATGGAACAGGAAACGCTGGCACTGAAGGAGGGCAATGCTGCGGATGTTGCCCGTACTTTGTTTGTGGTGTTCCGCGACCGGGCTGAGCTGGAAAAGCCAGGTCTGAACGGTCTGCCGGGCTTCGTGGTTCGCAGCAATCCCGCCGCTGGCAGTACAGCTGAACCTGCAGTGATGTTTCGTGTTGGGATTAACCAGTACGAGAACGCGCTGATCGTGGAAGCTCCGGCGCAGCGAATTTCGCATCTGCGAAAACTGGTGACGGATCTGGATCGTCCGGCTGATCCGACCGGGGAGTCGGCAGTGAAGGTGGTTCCCAACGAGAACATTCCGGCAAAGACGGCAGCGCAGCTGAATCAGCAGATTCATCAGCTGGTGTCGCTGGCGGACGAGCAGCGACAGGAAGCGCCGGCAGCGGAGCCACGTTCTCGCACTCTGGCTGGTGACGGAGATGAGTCTCCGGCGATCAATTTGCGTGGCGACGTCACGATTCAGGCCCTGGAAGATCTCAAACTGCTGCTGCTTAAAGGTAATGCAGCCGACGTGGATCGGGTTGAGAAGATCATCCAGCAGCTGGAAAAGGTCAGTGTAGGCTCGCTGCCCAGCGTGCATTTGCTGACGCTTGAGAATGTGGATTCGGAAGCTCTGGCAACCCTGATGACGGATGTCTACGAGCAGCTGGCTGAACTGCGACAGCGGGCGACCGGCAACAATCAGAAGACAGCGTCTTTCCTGCCGGTGGTGCAGCCGAATGCTCTGCTGATTATTTCTTCAGAAGTCGAGCGCGAGTCGATTCTGGAGCTGGCTGTGAGTCTGGACAAGCCGCTGACGCCGGATCTGGAGTTTGAAGTATTTCCTCTGAAGAGTGCGATTGCCTCGCAGGTCGTCACCTCACTGGGAACCTTCTATGCTGATCGACCCGGTCTGGGAACATCGCTGCGAACATTTGCTGATGTTCGCACGAACTCGGTTGTGGTCCAGGCCCGTCCGAACGAACTGGCGGAAGTGCGTCGGCTGATCGAACGCATAGACAGTGATGAGCCTTCAGCGACCTCCCGCATGAAGGTGATTCGTCTGAAGAATGCGGTCGCAGAGGAGCTGAGTGCGACGATCAGTCAGGCGATTCAGTCGGTAATTTCTCCGCCGCAGCAGAATGCCACTCAGGGTGGTGCCGGCTTCGGGAATACTCAGGGATCTCAGGAGCTGCGTGACAACAAATCGGTGGCGGTGGAATTTCTGTCATCGGCGGGTGGAGTGGAAGAGCTGATCCGATCGGGGATTTTGGCGGATGTGCGAGTCAGCTTTGATGCTCGCTCAAACAGTCTGATCGTGTCGGCGCCCGAAGCCAGTATGGGACTGATGGAAGCACTGGTGCGGGAGCTTGATCAGGCACCTGGAGCGGTGTCCGAGATCAAGGTGTTCACGCTGCAGAACGCCGATGCTCAGCAGTCTGTCGACCTGCTGACGACTCTGTTCGAAAGCAACAACACCGAGGACGCGCTGGGGATCCAGCTGGCTGGTACCGAAGGTTCTTCCAGCAGTCTGATTCCGCTGCGTTTTTCGGCTGACATTCGCACGAACACGGTGCTGGCAATCGGCAGTGCCGAATCGCTGAGTGTGGTGGAAGCCGTGCTGCTGCGACTCGACTCGGATGACACTCGCCAGCGAACGACGACAGTGATTCCGCTGCGAAATGCCCCGGCCGATCTGGTTTCCCAGTCGCTGCTGGACTTTCTTGAGCAGCAGCAGTCTTTGCAGACCAGTTCAGAAGACCTGATCAGCAATATTGAACGGATCCGTCAGGAAGTTCTGGTTGCTCCTGATACCAACAGCAACTCGCTGATCGTCAGTGCTTCACCTCAGTATTTCAATCAGGTCATTCAGATCATTGATCAGCTGGATGCTCAGCCGCCGGAAGTTGTCATCCAGGCGCTGCTGGTGGAAGTCAGTCTCGATGCAACGGACGAGTTTGGTATTGAGCTGGGATTTCAGGATCCGCTGCTGTTCCGTCGCAGTCTGACAACGACGACTGCCACGACCGGCAATCCGGGTCTGAACTTCAATCAGACCAATGTGTCGCTGGGAAACAACTCGGCCGCAAATACTTCGGGCAATGTGGGGACTCAGGGCCTGGCCAATTTTTCGCTGGGTCGACAGAACAGCGATCTGGGATTTGGCGGGTTCGTGTTTTCTGCTCAGTCTGATGCCGTGAGTGTGCTGTTGCGAGCCCTTGCGTCGCGACGTACGGTGCAGGTGCTGAGCCGTCCGCAGGTTCGAACGACTCATAACAACGAAGCTTATGTGACCGTGGGTCAGCTTGTTCCGGTGGTGAACGGTGTGACTCAGAACGGTCTGGGTACAGCCAATCCCAACGTGCAGCAGCAGCAGGTCGGGATTACTCTGCGAGTGACTCCGCGAATTACGCCTGACGGTGTGATTGCCATGAGTGTATTTGCGGACAAGAGTTCGCTGTCAGGTGAGGGTGTGCCGATCTTCACGAGTGTGGCTACGGGCTCGATCACGTCTCCGATCATCAATCAGTCACAGGCTGTGACGACGGTCAACGTACCGAACGGTCAGACGATTGTGATCGGCGGTATGATTACGAAGAAGGACGAGACGCTGGAGCGGAAAGTACCGTGGCTGGGTGACCTGCCCATCGTGGGCCGTGCCTTCCGTTACGACGGCACGACTTCGGCACGGACTGAGCTGCTGATCTTCCTGACACCGCGAATTGTGCTGAGTGATCTGGATTCAGAGCTGGTGAAACAGGTTGAGTCTGAGCGGATGCACTTTATTGAATCTGAAGCAGAAGCGATTCACGGACCGCTGTACAGCGTGCCGGGAGCCGCCGACGGAGAAATTCGAGAAGGTGACGTGCTGACTCCTGACAGTCCGGTCGAGAAGCTGCTGGAGCCCGATGGTGCACAGGTGCCTCCGGTACCAACAGCCGATCCGGGACCACGGACACGGACTCCCTGAGCAGACAGTTGAATGATGCGGAATCTGGCTATGACTGAATGTAAAGAACGGCCCTGGTGGCGACGACGGACAGCGGCAGGACTGCGGACTGCAGGGCAGAGCCTGCTGCTGCTGGCGGCTCTGTTGCCGGCAGTTGGATGTTCACCCACCGGCTCGTTCTTCAAAAGTTCCGCATCGATGCTGCGTGACCCCGGACGGCTGATCGGTCGTTCGGCCTATGAACGCGATGTCGTCAAGATCGTGGCACTCTGGGAAGCTGCTCACGGCAAGGGAATGGACGGGAAGAACTGTCGAGGTTTTGCGGGACAGGTTCTGTTCTTTGGGCCGAAGGTGGAAACAGGGGTGCGGGTCAACGGCACAGTTCGGATTACGCTGTACGATGAGTATGATCCGGAGGCCGAGGAAGAGCCTCAGCCGCTGCACCAGTTTGAGTTTACTCCTGAGGCCTGGGACGTGCATCGGGGTGAAGGCACGCTGGGGCATTCCTACAGCGTGTTTGTTCCGTACGTGAATAAACACCGTAATCAGGTCAACTGTGCTCTGCGAGTGGATCTGGTTCAGGAAGACGGGCGAATCGTCTCATCGCGTGACACGGAAATTCTGCTGCCTGGTCGGGACACAAAGAACGCGGCAGCCGCACGGACGCGGGGTTTCATTCACGAACGACGCATTCCCGACGTTGACGCCCTGGAAACCTCCGGATCCGGGGTCGCTGCCGACCACACAGGTGCTCAGACTCCGCTGCCGACGAAGAGCGGTTCTCAGCTGAAGTCGGTTTCCATTCCGCTGCCGCGGCGTTAGCCGCTGAGCCTGACCGGGAAAACTGGTCTTTCCGAAATCGCCCAAACCGGACTATGCTGCCGCTCGCCTTGCGGCAGAATTTGCCGGTCGGAGTTCTGATCCGACGGATTTTGCCGCTGTGGCATACGGGTTGCTTTACCGAGACTGACCGCAGGTGACATCCTGTCAGCTCGCCAAAAACCTTGAAAAAACGGACGTTTTTCAAAGTTCCGCGACTGGCAATTGTAAATTCTGCAGCCTGCTGAGGTCAGTTTTTGTAACTCCTGCAACCGCACACTTTGGCATGGAAGCCGTCTATGAAAACGTTGCTGCTGCTGCTGCTGCTGGTCCTGTCGCCGACAGTGTCGTTCGCTGAAGAACCGATACCGCCCGTCCAGCTGCTGGATTTCACCGCCAGCTACTGCAAGCCCTGTCAGCAGATGCTGCCCATCCTGAAACGGATGGAAAATGACGGATTTCCCATTCGCCAGGTGGATATTTCCGAGCAGCCTGAGCTTTCAAAGAAATACAGTGTGCAGGCTGTGCCGACGCTGATTTTGCTGGTCAACGGCAGGGAAACTGAGCGCTTTGTGGGACTGACCGATGAGGCGGTACTGCGGCGCGTGATGAATGCAGCAGCGCGGCAGCTGGCAGAACAGCAGCGTGCGCTGAATCCGCCGGCGGCCGCACCGGCACCGGCTGTTCCGCCAGCTGATTCCCAGGTGGAGAAACCAGACGGGGGAAAATCTCTGGGTGACCTTTTCGGCAAAATGTTTCCTCGCTGGGGGCGCGCTCAGCGGGACCCGATTATTCGCGGACAGTCGCCGGAAGTCACCGCCACTCCTGCAGGACTAACGCTGGCTGAAGCGGCCACAGTGCGAGTGACGGTGGAAGGTATAACGGAGGACGACGGGAACAAAGTTCGTGAAACCGGCACTGGCACCATTATCCACAGTTCGGCAGACGAAACCGTCATCCTGACCTGCTCGCACTTCTTTCAGGGGCTCAATGTCAAAAGTACTCGCACTTTCGTGGAAGCTTTCGTGGCTGGTCAGGCACAGCGACTGCCGGCTGAGGTTGTGCTGGGGAATCATCGTCTGGATCTGGCGGTCCTGCGAATTCGGCCGCAGCAGATGCTGCCTGCCGCCACGCTGGCGACAGCAGCGGATACGCTGGTGGACGCACAGGAACTGGTCAGTTTTGGCTGTGACGAGGGGGCTCAGCCATCGCAGCTGAAAGTGACTTTACTGGATCAGAATCGTTACAATGGGCCTGGCAATCTGGTGTGTTCAAAAGCGCCCGCCAGCGGCCGGTCCGGTGGCGGTCTGTATGATGCCGACGGACGTCTGGTCGGAGTCTGCAGCTGTGCCAATCGAAATCAGGCCGAAGGCCTGTACATGTCTCGCAGTGCAATTGATGAACTGCTGGCTCTGGACCGGCTGAAATGGCTGCGCGAGCTGCTGACTGTGCCGCAGCCTGAGCCGAAAAATCTGGCGGAAGCGGTGCCCGCAACGGAGTCGGGCAATGAGTTTCATGAGCTGCTGGAGGAGCCGTTTGCGGGGCAGTCTGAGGGTGAGTCCGAGGAGTCGGGCGGGTTCGTGAGTTCCGTCGCGGAAGCCGGGGCAGATGCGGATTTCCCGGCAGCTGAGCCGGCTGCGCCTGCAGCGGCGGGGCCTGAGGTGACTGTGATTATCGATGATCGCCAGCCGGGGGCTCTGAAGAAAGTGATTGTGATTCCGCGGGCATCCCCGTGGCTGATGGAAATGCTGACGGGGGACAAATCGGAAGTTTCGTCTGAGGCTGTGTCCCCGCCTCAGGCTGTGTCCCCGTCTCAGGCTGTGTCCCCGGCGATTGGGGCTGTGTCCCCGGCGGTGCGGCGGACGGCGGCGAAAAAGCCGGCTGCTGACGTCTCTGCAGCCGTCGAGGCAGCTTATCCGCGGTGATTGTGGGGAAATCGAGCGAACCCGGTCGGGCCGGCGGCTGTCTGTTGCTGCGAGCTGTCCTTGTAATCGGTAAAATCGGGTCAATCGGCAGTGGCGGCTTGTGGTGTACTGCTGTCGGGACGTTTTTCGGAACTGGTTCCCTGGAAAACTCTGTACTTGTTTCCGCCTGAAATCCGAGTATACTGGGCCAGACGATGTCGGTTGGAGAGATGGCAGAGTGGCCGAATGCGCATCATTGCTAATGATGTGACTCCAGAAATGGGGTCCGAGGGTTCGAATCCCTCTCTCTCCGTTTGTAATGCTGTCACCGGATTTTCGGCCCGCACCTTTAGTGCGGGCTTTTTTGTTGTCTGGTGTTGTCTGGTGTTGTCTGGTGTTGTCTGGTGTTGTCTGGTGCTGTGAACGATGGCACAGTCTGACTCGGGGATACCCGCTGCTTCGCGATTTACTGCCAGTCTGCAGGCGCGACTGGACCATCTTGCAGCGCGACAGCAGCTGCGGGTTCGTGCTGTGCTGCAGCGAACGTCGGCGGTGGATTGTCATGACGGTCAGCGGGCGCTGATCAGTTTCGCCACCAACGACTATCTGGGGCTCTCCTGTGAGCCTCGTGTCTGTCAGGCGTGGGCTGAGGTTGCCGGCGGGCAGGCGGGTTCAGGAGCGAGCCCGCTGGTGGCGGGACGCGGTGAGTGGCAGGTCCGTCTGGAGGATCGGCTGGCGCAGCTGGAAGGTTGTGCGGGGGCCGTTCTGTTTGCTTCGGGCTATGCGGCCAATCTGGGGACCCTGATGGCTCTGGCCGGCAGTGGTGATGCGATCTTCTGTGATCGTGAGAATCACGCCAGCCTGGTGGACGGCTGCCGAGCCTCAGCGGCCCGCTTCTTCGTGTATGACCGTCAGCAGCCGGAGCGACTGCAGCGCAGTCTGGCGCGCAGGCGGCAGGATTTTGAACAGGTGTTTCTGGTAACCGATACCGTTTTCAGTATGGACGGATCGCTGGCGGATCTGCCGTTGCTGTCTGACCTGGCGCGGACCTTTGATCTGGTGCTGGTGGTGGACGAGGCACATGCCACGGGAGTTTTTGGGGCTGGGGGGCGAGGGGTTTGCGAGCTGCAGGGGGTACAGCAGGAAGTGGCGGTGTGTCTGGGCACGCTGAGCAAGGCGATTGGTTGTCTGGGTGGCTTTGCGGCGGGCAGTCAGCCGCTGTCGGACTGGCTCTGGAATGCTGCTCGCAGTCAGTTCTTTTCGACGGCGCTGCCGCCGGCTGTGTGTGCGGCGGCAATCACTGCGCTGGATATACTGTTAATTGACACGCAGCGTCGGCAGCGACTGCGACAGCGTGCCGGTCAGTTGCGGCGACTGCTGCAGGAGGGCGGGTTACGGCTGGCCGGTTACTGCGGGGCACCGGAGGACGCGAGACGACTGAATCCCGAGGACAGTCCGATTGTGGGAGTGCTGCTGGGCACTGAGCAGGCAGCAGTTGAAGCCTCGCAGCGGCTGAAAGCAACAGGCTTTCTGGTGCCGGCGATTCGTCCGCCGACGGTAGCCGACGGAACCTCGCGACTGCGGTTATCTGTTTGCAGTGAGCACACAGAGGAGCAGATTGCCGAAGTGTCCGCGGCTGTGCTGCGGGCGTGCCGGTGAGACGCCGGGGAATAGTGGTGAGCGGCCGCTGTGATTTGCGGGCTTCGCTGCCGCATTTACTGAATGACGAAGCTTTGGCCATATTTCGGGATCACGGGCAGTTCATCAGAGCAGTCTGTGGCGATGTCTGCGAGTGCCTGGGCGGCATTGAGTTCTCCGTGAACGATATAGGTTTCGCCGGTGCCGCCGCGTTTCTGCAGTTCGCCAAACCACCAGCGGAAATCATCGGCATCGGCGTGGGCTGACAGACCGTTGACAACTTCTACGTGGGCGCGTACGGGAATTCGTCGTCCGAAGATGCTGACTTCCGGGCGACGTTCCACCAGCCGACGCCCCAGCGTATGCTCGGCCTGAAATCCGATGATCATGACTGTGTTGCGTTCATCATCGAGCGAGTGTTTCAGGTGATGTACGATGCGACCGTTTTCGCACATTCCGCCGGCTGCGATGATCACCAGCGGGCCCGGCGTGCGATTCAGGGCCATGCTTTCGTCCTGAGTTCTGACATATGTGAGTCCCGGGAAGCTGAACACATCGTCGTCATGCCGCAGTGAGTTTTGCACATCGCTGTCCATGTCATCGGTGTGCTGGCGATGCACGTCTGTCAGGCGAGTGGCGAGGGGGCTGTCGATGAACACGGGAACGCGGCATAACTGACTGCGGTTGCGAAGTTCGTTAAGCAGCCAGGCCAGCATCTGCGTGCGGCCAAGACTGAACGCCGGAATAATGACTCGACCACCCAGTTCGGCGGCCCGGCAGATAATCCGCTGCAGCTCGTCACTGACATTCGCGGTGTCCGGGTGCTGGCGATTGGCGTAGGTGGATTCGCAGATCAGGACATCGCAGCGTTCGACGGTTTCCGGGTCCATCAGGATGGGCTGGTGGCGGCGTCCGAGATCGCCCGTGAAGACCACGCGACGGATTTCGCCGGCATCCAGCAGCTCGAGCTCACTGATGGCAGCGCCGAGGACGTGGCCGGCATGCAGAAATCGCAGTCGGACTCCCGGTGCGATTTCCTGCCAGTCGTGCATGGGCTGGGGTTCGAACAGTTTGGCTGCATGGCGGGCATCATCTTCGGTGTACAGCGGCCCCGGGATGTGCGTGCGGTCGCGATAGTGCTTGCGCTGCTCGTATGCGGCGTCTTCTTCCTGGATTCTGGCGCTGTCGCGGAGCATGATGCTGGCGATGTCGGCGGTGGGTGCGGTGCAGCAGATCGGACCGCGAAAACCGGCTTTCCAGAGTCCTGGCAGGTTGCCGCAGTGGTCGATGTGTGCGTGAGAGAGGACCACGGCATCCAGTTTGCGGGGCAGGCAGCGGAACTGTTCATTGCGGAGCCGGCATTCTTCTTCGCGTCCCTGGAAGAGGCCGCAGTCGAGCAGGATGCGTGCTTCGGTGGTTTCGAGGAGGTGCTGGCTGCCGGTGACTTCTGAGGCGGCCCCCAAAAATGTCAACTTCATGATCCGCAGGTCCTTTTTTATGTGGCTGAG
>Ga0172373_10009194_pt1 | contig 12335 bp, 14 predicted proteins | sample Lak10m_2_FD_114546 | JGI IMG/M metagenome (GOLD analysis project Ga0172373, IMG submission 114546) | Freshwater microbial communities from Kabuno Bay, South-Kivu, Congo - kab_092012_10m | ecosystem: Environmental > Aquatic > Freshwater > Lake | place: Democratic Republic of the Congo... | reverse complement strand
GATTCATGTCGGCGCTGAGGATGTAGCAGTTCCAGCCGGCGAATTTCTGTTTCAGCGCATCGCCGAATTTAGGGTAGAACTCGGCCAGTTCCTGCTGCTCGCCCATGCGCTCGCCATATGGCGGATTGGTGACCAGCACGCCGGTCCCGGCCGGTGCGGAAATCTCCAGCGCATTCGCCTGTTTGAGCTGCACGGCGTCTTCCAGGCCGGCGGCTTGCAGATTGGCGCGCGCGAGCTTGAGCGTATCGCCGTAGAGCTCGCTGCCGTAGATCGGCAGGGGCACTGGCGGCTTGCGCCGCGCCTCGGCCTCGGCGCGCAGCCTTTGCCACAGCGCGGCGTCGAAGTCCTTCAGCCTTTCGAAGCCGAAGCCGCGGGCAATGCCCGGCGCGATGTCGAGCGCGATTTGCGCCGCTTCGACGAGGAAGGTGCCGCCGCCGCACATCGGGTCGAGCAGCGTCGTTCCCGGCTGCCATTCGGCGAGCCTGAGTATGCCGGCGGCGAGATTTTCCTTGATTGGGGCTTCGCCCTGGGCGGCGCGCGCGCCGCGCTTGAACAGTGGTTCGCCCGAAGTGTCGAGGTAGAGCGTGAACTGCGTGGCATCGAGGAAGGCGTGGATGCGCACCTCCGGCGCGCGCGTGTCGACGTTGGGGCGGCTGCCGACCGCGCTCCTGAAGCGGTCGCACACCGCGTCCTTGATGCGCAGCGTGAGGAAGTCGAGGCTCTTGAGCGGGCAGCGCTGCGCGGTGAGGTAGACGCGGATGCTGCGCGCGACGTCGAAGCGCTGCAGCCAGTCGAAATCAACGCTGGCGCGGTAGATGTCCTCTTCGCTGCGATACGCAACGCTGAACAATCGCAGCAGGATGCGCGTGGCGATGCGGCTTTCGAGGTTGGCGCGATAGATGAGGCCGGTGTCGCCCTCGAAGGCGACGCCGCCGGCGACGGTCTGCACCGCGCCCGCCCCGAGTCCGGCGAGCTCGGTAGCGAGCGCGTTTTCGAGGCCGCGCGGGCAGGGCGCGAACAGCTTGGCATTGGCTTGCGGGCTCATGGAAATTCGGGGATGATCGATCCGAGGCTGAGTACAAAAGTAACATAAAACGAGGTGCGCGAATGCATAACATCGCCAGCATCGCCCAGGGTCTGGGCGGGTGACGGGCGCCGACGCAGCCGCGGCGCGCTTTGCCGCCGGCGTAGCTTTGCTCGATGCCGGCGATTTCGCCGGCGCCGGACGCGAGTTGCGCCAGGCGCTCGAATTGCGCCCCGGCGACGCCGAGACGCATTACAAGCTCGCCAATGCGTGCAAGGAGCTCGGCGAACTGGCCGAAGCGGAGCGGCATTATCTCGCCGCGCTGGCGCTGGATCCGCGCTACGCCGAGGCGCACAACAACTTGGGCGCCGCGCAGCAGCTGCTGGGGCGCGCGGAAGCGGCGCAGGCGAGTTACCGCCGCGCGATCGCAGCGAAGCCCGATTTGCCCCAGCCCTATCTCAACCTCGGGCGGCTGCTGCAGCAACTGGGCAAAGCCGGCGAAGCTGAAGCCTGCTTCGCCCAGGCGCTGTCCCGGGGCCTGGAGCCGGGGGTGTTCCAGCACCTGCTCAATGCGGCGCAAGGCGCGAGCACGGCGCAGGCGCCGCCGGCCTACGTGCGCGCGACCTTCGATGGCTTCGCGCGACAGTTCGACCGGCACCTGGTCGATACGCTCGCTTACCACGTTCCGGAAATGCTCAGCAGCGCCGTGCGCGAACGCTCGCCGCCGGCGCAAATGGACATTCTGGACCTGGGCTGCGGCACCGGGCTATGCGGCGACCGCCTGCGCGACCTGGCGCGGCGCCTGGTCGGCGTGGACCTGGCGCCGAAGATGCTGGACCAGGCGCGCGCCCGCGCTTGCTATCATGAACTCGCCTTGGACGAGATCGGGCAATACCTGCCCTCGCAGGCGCCGGCGAGCTTCGATCTGGTGGTGGCGGCCGACGTGTTGATCTACATCGGCGACATCGGCAAGCTCATGCGCGAAGTGGCGCGCGTGCTGCGCCCCGGGGGGTGGTTCGCCTTGTCGATCGAGCAGCCCAGCCAGGGCTGCGACAGCTACCGCCTGGAACAAAGCGGCCGCTACGCGCACTCGCTCGCCTACGTCAGGAGGCTCGTGCGCGAGCTGGGCTACGCCGAGCGCAGCTGCCGGGATGTGGCCATACGCAAACACGGCGCACAGGCGCTGCCGGGCCAGTTACTGGTATTGGAAAAGACTCTGGCGTAGCGCGGCGCGCCGGAAAACCTAAGTCGCAATCTCCGCCGCGATCGCCGCGGCGCTCTGCACCTTCGCGTAAAGGCCGGCGAGCGCCGCCACGAAGGCCGCGTGCACCTGCGCCGCGGGCACGCGCTCATCGCCGAAAGCGAGCGCGCGCGTGGCGCAGGCGTCGTGCGCCAGGCTGCAGGAAAACCCCAGGTCGAACGCGGCGCGCGTGGTCGCGTCCACGCACATATGAGTCATCATGCCGGCGATCACCAGGTGGTCGACGCCGAGCCCGCGCAGGTGCTCCAGCAGCTTGGTTCCGCGGAAGCTGTTGGGGAAATTTTTCTGCAACACGGTTTCCCCGGCGCGCGCCGCAACGTCGGCGTGGATGTTCATGCCCTCGGTGCCGGGCACGAAGAAGCTTGCGCCGGGCCGGTTGGAGACATGCTGGATGTGCACCAGCGGCAGCCTCCGGGCGCGAAAGGTCTCGATCAGTTTCGCCGCCTGCAGGCTCGCTTCGGGGCTGCCCTCCAGCTCCATCTTGCCGCCGGGGAAGTAATCGTTCTGGATGTCGATGAGTATCAGGGCTGGTTTCATGTTTGAACTCCGGATGAAAAGTTGATTCTGCTCATGCGCCATGGATGCGGGCGGCGAAGCCGGCGGCGCGCAGCGCGCGGATGACCTCCTCGACGTGCTCGCGGCCGCGGGTCTGCAGCACGAAATCGACTTCGGCGGTCTGCAGCGGCAGGTTGGTGAAGGCGCGCTGATGGTGCACTTCCTCGATATTGGCGTTGGCGTCGGCGAGGCACGCGGTGACCGTGGCGAGCGCTCCGGGCAGGTCGCGCAGCTCGACCGTGAGCCGGGTAAGCCGGCCGGCGCGCACCATGCCGCGCTCGATGATCACCGACAGCACCAGCGGATCGATGTTGCCGCCGGAGAGCACCAGCCCGACGCGCCGGCCGCGGAAATGCGCCGGATGCGCGAGCAGGGCGGCGAGGCCGGCCGCGCCCGCGCCCTCGACGACTGTTTTCTCGATTTCGAGCAGCAGCACGATGGCGTGTTCGATTTCGCCCTCGCCCACCAGCAGGATGCCGCGCGCGAGCTCGCGCACGACGGGCAGGGTGAGCGCGCCCGGCTGTTTGACCGCGATGCCATCGGCGATGGTGTTGGTGGCGAAATGGGCCGTCTCGCCGCGCAGCGCGCAATACATCGAGGGAAAGTTTTCGCTCTCGACGCCGTAGAGCTCGATGCCGGGCTTGACCGCCTTGGCCGCGACCGCCATGCCGGCGATCAGGCCGCCCCCGCCCACCGGCACGACCAGGATCTCGAGCGCAGGCGCGCGCGCGAGCATTTCCAGCGCCACCGTGCCCTGGCCGCTGATCACCTGCTCGTCGTCGTAGGGGTGGACGAGAGTCAGCTTGCGTTCGGCGGCGAGCGCGAGTCCCTGCGCCCGGGCTTCGTCGAAGCTGTCGCCGGTGAGGATGACATCGGCGCCGAAAGCGCGGGTATGCTCCACTTTCACATGCGGCGTGTGGCGCGGCATGACGATGACGGCGCGCAGCCCCAGGCGCCGCGCATGATAGGCCACGCCCTGCGCGTGGTTGCCGGCGGACACCGCGAGCACGCCCGCCGCGCGCTCCCCGGGCGAGAGCGACTGCAGCTTGTTGAGCGCGCCGCGTTCCTTGAACGAGGCGGTGAACTGCAGGTTCTCGAACTTGAGATATACCTCGGCGCCGGTGATCTCCGACAGGGTGCGCGAGTACAGGCAGGGCGTGTCGATCACCTGGTCAGCGAGCTGGGACGCGGCGGCACGAATGGAGCGTGCGGTGACGGTCATGGAATCTGTTTCAATATGAGGGGATACCTCCCCTCATACTCCCTTAAATGGGCCCATTGCAAAATCGATTCCGCAACGGTTCCCGTTGACTGGATTCTCAGTGCTGCCACGAACCTTTGATGATGCTTTTGATCAGATGCAGCCGCCGGTGAAAAAAATGATCCGCGCCGGGGACCACGACGACCGGCAGCTCCTGCGGCCGCGCCCAGGCGAGCACGTTGGCGAGCGGCACGGTCTCGTCCAGCTCGCCGTGGATAATGATGCTGTCCGCAGGCACCGGCTCCGAGGTGTAGCTGCGCCCGCCGCCGACGAAGCCCGCCGGCACGCCCACCAGCGCCATGCGCTCGGGCGTAACGCGGCGCGCCACCAGGGTCTGCACATAGGCGCCGAAGGAAAAGCCCGCCAGCACCGGCGCCTGCGCGTGAAAGCGCGCGCGCGCGTACTCCAGGATCGCGAGCAGGTCCTCGGCCTCGCCGCGCCCCTGGTCGTATTCGCCCGCGCTCGCGCCGACGCCGCGGAAATTGGGCCGCAGCGCGACGTAACCCAGCTCGACGAAAGTCCTGGCCAGGGTTTGCGCCACCTTATTGTCGAGGCTGCCGCCGAACAGCGGGTGCGGGTGCGCGACCAGCGCCACGCCGCGAGCGGCGTCGTGAAGCCTGTCGCGGCGTTCGCCGGCCGCGGGCAGGTCGATCACGCATTCGATCTTGCCCGCCGCGCCGTCGAGCTGCAGGTGCTCCTTCGTTGCGCGCGTCATATTTTCAGGCGCGCGACCACGCGACCGTGCCGCAGGTGTTCCTCGACGATCTCGTCGATGTCCTGCTCGTCGACATAGGTGTACCAGGTTTCGTCCGGGTACACCACGATGCAGGGGCCTTCTTCGCAGCGGTCCAGGCAGCCGGCGTGGTTGATGCGCACCCCGCCTTTCCCGGCCAAATCGAGTTCCTTTACCTTCTGCTTGGCGTAGTCGCGCAGCCGGCTCGCGCCCTTGTCGTTGCAGCAGGCCCGGCCGCCCTCGCGCTGGTTGCAGCAGAAAAAAACATGGCGGGTGTAATAACTCATGGGTATTCGATCAAAAGGAGCGCCGTTGAGGGGCATGCCGGCAACCGGCATGTCGCGTCCAACGAACGCCCAAATTATAGCCTGTCGGGCCTGTCCCGGCGTTCTCCGGCCAGGCTCGGCGCGAGCAGCATCAGGTAGAACAGCGCGGCGAACGGCCAGGCGAGCGACACCAGATGGGTTACGCCGTTGAAGTTGAGGAAGTAGCCTTGCGGCCATTGCTGCAGGGCGTTGGTGAAATAAGGGTTCTCCGGCGCCAAGTTGACCAGCACCGTTGCGGCCATCAGCAGCAGGCCCGCCAGCGCGAGGCGCGCGGCGCGCGGCAGCGCCAGCACCGGCATCAGGATCAGGGCGCCGCCGGCCAGGCCGAGGAGCGCGCCCGGCGTCAGCCAGGCGAACACGTTCTGCGCCTTCAGCAATACGCCCACGGCGACCGTCTTCAGTGCGAGCGCCGCCGCGAGCGCCGCCAGCATCAGGCGCCGCACAGGCTGATCGTCCTGAGCCAGGCTGGAAGCGAACAGGCCGACCGCGATCAGGTTGCAGGCGGCGACTGCGGCTTCCATCTGGATGAACAGTTCGGCCGGATGCAGGGGAAGCGGCGGATGTTCCAGCAACTCGCGCAGATCGCCGTTGCCGAACAGCAGGGTTTCCGGATTCAACTGGGTGAACAGCCACAAGGCGAGCAGCACCAGCCCCAGGTCATGGTGTCCGCCCGGGAGAAACAGGCGATGACGCAGGGCATGGAGTCTTCCGCCGCTAAGGAGGCCGATGCCGAAGCGCAGCGCCAGGCCGGCGCCGGCGAAGGCGCCCAGGCCGTTGGTCGCGAGGTCGAGATTGGACGGGATACGGCTGGGCAGGTAGGTTTGCAGCGCTTCCAGCGCGAGGCTCAGGAAGCAGCCCGCGAGGCCGGCCGCGGTGAGCGCGGGCGCGCCGCGCAACAGCGGGTGCAGCGCGAGCAGCGCGAAAAACCCCAGGGGCAGATAGGCGGCGAAGTTGGTCACCAGGTCGAAACCGGTGATGTAGCGCGGCAAGGCGCCGGCGAGAAAGGCGAAGGCGCCCGCGCCCTGATCGCGCCAGCCGGAGAAGGGGTGCAGGCTGGCGTAGACGATCAGCAGCACATAGGCGAGCAGCAGATAGCGCACGAGCGGCGAGGCTCTGGCATCGTTCACGGGCGGCGTGCGCGCCATGTCACCATCCAGCCAGTTCCGCCCGGTACAGCGAGAACATCTGCGGGCCGAAGCAGGCGAACACGATTTTGCCGATTTTCGGCTCGGCCGCGGCGTAGCGCGCGCATTCGCGCACGGCGATGCGCACCGCCTCGCGCGGCGGGTAGCCGTAGATGCCGCAGCTGATCGCTGGGAAAGCGAGGCTGCAGGCGCCGTGCGCGAGCGCAAGCGCCAGGCTCTCGCGGTAGCAGGAGGCGAGCAGTTCCGGCTCGCCCTCGGAGCCGCCCTGCCACACCGGGCCTACGGTGTGAATCACGTATTTCGCCGGCAGCCGGTAGCCGCGCGTGATCTTCGCCTGCCCGGTGGCGCAGCCGTGAAGCGTGCGGCACTCGGCGAGCAGTTCGGGTCCCGCGGCGCGGTGGATCGCGCCGTCCACGCCACCGCCGCCCAGGAGCGCGTTGTTGGCGGCATTGACGATGGCATCGACCTCCAGGGTGGTGATGTCGGCCTCGACCGCGATGAGCTTGGCGCGCATCGCTTGATTCTAGCGTGTCCGGGGAACGCCGGCCGGCTTCTGCGGCTTCCGGCGTACCTGGCGCTCGTCGGCGACTGTCCGACTTGTTGGATGACGTGAGCCGGCGCAGAATTCGCGTAGCGGCCGCGCACTCCGGCGACCGATCCCTGGTGCAGCCCTTGGAACAGAGGAACGCATGCCATCCGCCGCAACCAAAATCATCGGTTCTTATTTGTCGCCCTACGTGCGCAAGGTGCTGGTCTGCCTGGACATCAAGGGCATTGCCTACGAGATCGACCCGATCGTGCCGTTCTACGGCAACGACGCCTTCGCGCGGCTCAGTCCGGTGCGCCGCATCCCGGTCCTCTGCGACGACGCCGTCACCCTGGCCGACTCCTCGGTGATCTGCGAGTACCTCGACGAGCGCTATCCCGAACCCGCCTTGTTTCCCAAGGGAGCGCAATTGCGCGCGCGGGCGCGCTGGCTCGAAGAATACGCCGACACGCGTCTGGGCGAGGTGTTCATCTGGCACCTGTTCAACCAGTTCGTGATCCGGCGCTTCGTCTGGGGCGAACCCCCCGACGAGCAGGTGCTGAAGAAGGCGCGCGAGGAAGAGATCCCGCAGGTGCTCGACTATCTCGAGGGCGAACTTCCGGCGGATGGCTTTCTGTTCGGCGCGATCGCCGTGGCGGACATCGCCCTCGCCGCGTTCTTCCGCAATGCGTCCTTCGCGCGCTACGCGATCGACGCCGGGCGCTGGCCGAAGACCGCCGCCTACGCGTCGCGCGTGCTCGGCCACGCAGGCTTTGCCAAACTGCGGCCGTTCGAGGAGTTGCTGCTGCGCACGCCCATTGCGGAGCATCGCGCTGCGCTAACAGACGCCGGCGCCCCGGTCAGCGCTGAAACCTTCGGCACCGCTGTCCCGCGCCGTGGAATATTGACAATTTGAGGGGAACCGAGCGCCGCCCGGCAGGCCGCTGACCGGGCCGTGTTGTTCGGCGCCCGATTTCAGATTCCGGTCAGCGCCGAACGCAGACCAAGGTGTTCGACGAACGGATCGAAATCCCGGTCGCTGTAGAGTAGAGGCAGTCCGCTCTCGATGCAGCGCGTGGCAATCACCGTATCGATCGTCTTGCGCACGCTTACCCCTAGCGCTCGCAGCGCACGAAAATTTTTCGCGGCCTGAATGGCTATGTCCTGCCCCGCCAAATCCACGACCACCAGCGAAGTCAGCAGCTTCCTCGCCTGGTTGAAGTCGCGGTCACTGACAAAACCCTGCAGCACCTCGGTCAGAATCAGGTCGCCCGTCGCGACCGGCTCGGTACCAAGCAGCGATTCCAGCTTTTCCGCCTGCGGCGTCGCGGTTCCGCGGAAATAGTCGATCCAAACGCTGGAATCGACCAGAATCACCTGTCGATCCTCATCGCGTCAAGATCGCCCTGCCAGTCGAGCTTGCCGCGAAAGCGCCGTATCTCGGCTTGTTGGCGCAGCCGCAGTAAAGTGCGCAGCCCGAGCTCCACCGCTTCCCGCTTGCTCTTCAAGCCGGTCGCGCGAAGCGTGTCCTTCATCAGCTTGTCGTCGATTACGATGTTCGTGCGCATGATGTGTATCCTTTTGACGATTCATACACATTCTAGGCGCATTCGGCGCCCGCCGCAACGAGTGACTTTTCGAGGGTGGTGAGGGGCTTGTCATATTACGCCGCGGTTGGCCCGAGCGACGTTGAGATAGTGGACGACCACCGAAGGAGTGAACATGGCCCGTCAAGTCAACCGCATGCGTCCCGTGCATCCAGGTGCGATTCTCCGTGAGGACTTCCTTGTTCCTCTCGGCCTCAGCGTGAATGCCTTGTCTATCGCCTTGGGTGTGCCGGCAACTCGCATTCACGAGATCGTCAAGGAGCGTCGGGCCGTCACTGCGGATACCGCAGCGCGACTGGCAAAGTACTTTGGGGGAGACGCCGTGTCGTGGCTTGTTTTGCAAGCCAACTACGACTTGAAGACGCTATCTACCCTGCAGGACATCGAGCGCGGAGTACCGGTACGCGAGCTCAGTGAAGCCTGATCGTGCCATGCAGCGGACAGTCGCCAGCGGGTTTCGCCCACCGGTTCCTGCCGCCGATGGTGATCGTTGAACTTTCCCAGCCAATGAACCCACCATGTTCGCCGGTCACCTAGGCGCAGCGCTGGCCGCATTGCGGACTTGATCCAAGCAGTTCGACTACCGGGCGATGAACTGGCCGCTGGTCGGCCATCCTCACCTCACCTTAATCTCGATCCACATGCGGTTGAGCAGCCTGCGTTCCGCCCGGGTGAGCTCGCGCAGTTGCTGCAATTTCTCCATCTGCTCGCGGCCGGGAAAGATCGCCGTATTGCTCGCGATCTCCGGCCGGATCAGTGGCATCGCCTCCGCATTCGGGCTGCCGGCGCCGATGGCGTTGGAAAGCGCGGCCGAGCTCTCGGCCTCGAGCAGGAAGTCGATGAACTGGTGCGCGAGATCGGGCCGCCGGCCGCTTTTGTGCAGGACCAGGTTGTCCACCGCGAACACCGCCCCCCTCTTTCGGCGCCGTATAGGCAATCTCGAATTTGCGCCCGGCCTTCAGCGCGTCCTGGCGCGCGGTGTGCATGTCGTTCGAATAGCCGTGGGCGAGCCAGATGTTGCCCACGGTCAGCTCTTTGATGTAGCTCGCGGCGTTGAACGCGGCCCAGTAGGGTTTGGCGCGCAGGATCAGGTCGCGCGCCTGCCTCCAGTGGCCGGGGTCGGTGTCGTAGGCCGGAAAACCCAGATAGATCAGCGCCGCGGCCATCAGTTCGCGCTGGCTGTCGAGCACGGTGACCTTGCCGCGCAGGCGCTCCAGGTGCTTCGGCTCGAAGATCGCGGCCCAGCTGTCGGTGGGAATGCCCAACTCGCGCATTTTCTGTGCGTTGTATCCCAGGAGCGTGATCGAATAGGCGTAGGGCACGGAATAGCGGTTGCCGGGGTCGAACCAGAGGCCGAGAAATTCGGGCTTGAGATTGGCGAGTTTCGGCAGCTGCTCGCGCTCGATCGGCCGCAGCGCCCCCTGCCGGATCAGCGTCGCCACGGCGTCGCCGGTCGGCACCAGGATGTCGTAGCCCGCGGCGCCCGCGGCGAGCTTGGCCAGCATTTCCTCGTTGTCGGCATAGTAGTCCTGCACCAGACGGCAGCGGCACGCCGTCTCGAAGCGCGCCACCGTGTCTTCGGTGATGTAGTTGTTCCAGTTGTAGACGTGCAGCCGGTCCTGCTGCGCCCAGGCCGCGCCGCTTGCGGCAGCGAGCGCCGCAAACGCGAGGCCCTGCAAACCGCGGAGCACGCTGCGCCTTGGATCCATCGTGCTCAGGCCTGATGCTTCAACGCGTCCGGCGCGACGCGCGAGGCGAGCACGATCAGCGTCAGCGTGAGCAGCATCAGCAGGGTGGAGACCGCGTTGACTTCCGGCGTCACCGCCACCTTGATCATGGTGAAAATCTGCAGCGGCAGGGTCGATACGCCCACGCCCGCGGTGAAAAACGTGATCACGAAGTCGTCGATCGACAGCGTGAAGCTCATCAGCGCGCCGGCAGTCACCGCGGGCAGGATCAGCGGCAGCGTCACCAGCCGGAACGACTGCCAGGGCGTGGCGCCGAGGTCGCGCGCCGCCTCGACGATGCTCTCGTCCATGCCCGCCAGGCGCGCGCGCACGACGATGGCGACGAAACCGATGCAAAAAGTGATGTGCGCCACCAGCACCGACAGGAGGCCCAGCGTCAGGTTCAGCACCTGGATGAAAAACACCAGCAGGCTCACGCCGAGCAGGATTTCCGGCATCGCCACCGGCGTGAGCACCATGAACGCCAGGCCGCGGATGCGGTAGCGGTGCATGGCGATGCCGGCCATGGTCCCGAGCAGGGTGGCGATGAGCGACGCGGCGAGCGCGATCAGCACCGAATTGCGCGCGGCGGCGAGCATTTCGTCGTCGGCCGCGAGCTTGCGGTACCAGTCGAGCGTGAACCCGACCCACTCGGCCGAGAGGCGGGAGTCGTTGAACGAGAACAGCACCACGATCGCGAGCGGCACGTAGAGGAAGGCGTACACCGCCATGGACGGCACCCACAAGAGATGCGTTCTACGCGCCATGCTCCCCCCTGCGCGCGTACAGCGCGGCGCAGCCGGCGATCGCCAGCACTGCGAGCGTGAGCATGAGCGACAGCATCGAGCCGAACGGCCAGTCGCGGGTGCCGAGGAAAGATTCCTTGATCATGTTGCCGACCATCCAGTCGTCCTTGCCGCCGAGCAGTTCCGGGATCGCGAACATGCCCAGCACCGGGATGAACACCAGCGCCGCGCCGGAGAAGATCCCCGGCAGCGACAGCGGGAAGGTCACGCGCCAGAACGTGTGCCAGGCGTTGGCGCCGAGGTCCTCGGCCGCGTCGAGCAGCGCCGGATCGTGCTTCTCCAGGTTGGTGTACAGCGGCAGGATCATGAACGGCAGGTGCACGTAGACCATGCCGACGATCACCGCGAAGCGCGTGAACAGCAGGTCCATCGGCCCGAGGATGATCATCCAGGCGTAGACCCGCACCAGGAAATTGCTCGCGAACGGCAGGATCACCAGCAGCACCATGAAGTCGCGGCGCCGCTTCGGGCTGCGCGCGATCAGCATCGCCAGCGGGTAGGCCATGACCAGGCACGCGAGCGTGGTCAGCGCGGCGATGCCGAGCGATTTGACGAAAATCTGCGCGTAGATCCAGTCGCCGAAGAACAGCGCGTAGTTTTCGAACGTCAGCCCGCCCTCCTCGCCGCCGCGCGCGGCGAGCGGCGCGAGGCCGCCGAATTCGCCCGGAAAGCGCAGCGAGGCGAAGCCCATGATCAGCGCCGGCAGCAGGAAGAACGCGAGCAGGAATACCACCGGCGGGCCGGTCACCAGCCATTGGGTCAGGCGTTCGGAGCGCGGCGCGGCCATTTCAGTCGGCGAGGAAGATGCCGGCGTCGTGGCGCCAGGCCACCTTGACCGGCTCGTCGAGGTGGAAGAAATGGGCCCGCCCGGGCGCGGAGTTCGCGAGGAGCGCCTCGATGCGCGCGCCGTTGTCGAGTTCGACCACGTAGGTGGTCACGTCGCCGATGTACAGAAAATCGCGCACGCGCCCGGCGAAATGGTTCTTCAGCTCGTGCGCGGCGTTCGCCGGCATGATGTGCACCTGTTCCGGCCGGATCGCGAGCACGCCGGTCTGCCCCGCGCGCGCGCGCTCCGAGGCCGGCGCCGCGACTTCGCCGAGCGCGCCCGCAGCGAGGCGCAGGCTGTGCGCGGCGGCTTCGATCACCGTCGCCGGCAGCATGTTGCAGTTGCCGATGAAGTCGGCGACGAAGCGGTTCTCCGGGAAGCCGTAGAGCCGCGACGGCGTGTCCATCTGCTCGACGCGGCCGTCGCGCATCACCGCGATGCGATGCGACAGCGCCAGCGCCTCCGGCTGCGCGTGGGTGACGAACACGAACGTGATGCCGACCTCGCGCTGCAGGCTGATCAGCTCGATTTCCATCTG
>Ga0172373_10009190_pt1 | contig 12336 bp, 9 predicted proteins | sample Lak10m_2_FD_114546 | JGI IMG/M metagenome (GOLD analysis project Ga0172373, IMG submission 114546) | Freshwater microbial communities from Kabuno Bay, South-Kivu, Congo - kab_092012_10m | ecosystem: Environmental > Aquatic > Freshwater > Lake | place: Democratic Republic of the Congo: South-Kivu... | reverse complement strand
TGCCTCGATTCAATAGGTCTTGGCATAATAATTCCATCATTTCCACAGTTGATCGCCGAAACCGCTCACGTGGGGTTAAAGGAGTCGGCCAAATATTTTGGTTGGGTGATGGGTATATATGCAGCAATGCAGTTTCTTTTTGCTCCAATGATCGGGAATTTAAGCGACCGTTTCGGACGTCGACCTATATTATTGTTTTCAGTTTTTGGAATGGGTTTCGATTACCTCATCATGTATATCGCACCAGATTTATTTTGGCTAATAATTGGGCGAGCGATAGCAGGTGTTTTTGGTGCATCGTATACCACTGCAGCTTCCTACATTGCTGATATTTCAACACCTGAAAATCGTGCGCAGAATTTTGGAATGATTGGCGCAGCTTTTGGAATGGGCTTTATCATCGGACCTGCTATTGGTGGTTTGTTGGCTGATTTTGGTACTCGAGCACCATTTCTTGTTGCAGCCTTTTTTTCGTTAACTAATTTCCTTTTCGGTCTTTTTGTACTGAAGGAATCCTTACAAGTTTCAGAGCGCCGAAAGTTTGAATGGAAACGTGCCAATCCCATTGGAGCATTAATTCAAGTAAAGCGTTTTGAGCGTTTGAAGTATTTGTTTGTTGTATTCCTGTTGGTGTTTTTGGTCAATATGTCGGTTCATTCAACGTGGAATTATTATACCATGAATAAATTCAATTGGAGTATTCGTGATGTTGGTATTTCATTGACTGTCGTTGGTGTTTGTACTGGGGTTGTTCAAGCAGTTCTTTCTGGTAAATTGATCAATAAACTTGGTTATTTGCGTGCTGGAACATTTGGTTTAGTCTTATTGATCTGTGTTATGTTGGCTATTGGAAGTATACCAGCTGGCTGGATGCTTTACCTCTTAATTTTTCCGTATGCGATGACTGGAATTGTAGATCCTGCGATTCGCTCATTAATTTCTGGTAAAGTTCAAAAAAATGAGCAGGGTGAACTTCAAGGCGTTTTTACGAGCTTAATGAGCATAGGGGAAATCTTTGGTCCACCATTTTTTATGTGGGTTTATTATTCATTTTCGAAACAGGCAACTACAGATATGCTTTACTATGGAGTATCATTTTTTGTTGCTGCAGGAATAGCGCTATTTGCTCTTATTATTTTCCGTAAGGTATTTACAAATCAAACAACCTATGACGAGTAAAATCGCATATCTAGTAAGTTCAAGAAGTTGGGGTGGTCTTGAAATGAATCAACTGCGCAATGCCTGTTGGATGCGTGATAACGGATATGAAGTAGTTCTTTTTTGCCAGGCAAATACGTCTGTTTACCATGCAGCTAAGGCCGAGCATGATATAAAAATAGAATTGATTGAACCGCATAGAAAATACTATGATTTTAAACGTGGAAAATTTTTAGCTCAAAAAATCAATGAGTTAAAGATAACCCACCTCATTGTTCGGGATACACGCGACATAAGTTTAGCGGTTATTGCAAAGAGACGTTTAAAAAAAACACTCCATTTATCTTATTTCATGGAGATGCAATTAGGGGTGCCGAAACGGAATTTATTGCACACGCTTCGATTTTCATACATCGATATTTGGTCATGTCCACTTCATTGGCTTCATCAACAGGTTTTGGAGTTGACCAAAATGCAGCCGAAGAAGGTTGTTGTGATTCCATCAGGAATAGATTTAAATCAAGTTGAATCTGACTTAACCCCGGTTCAAGCGCGTTCATTGTTAGACCTACCTCAGGATGAGGTCATAATTGGTTTGATTGGTCGAATTGATAGGCAGAAAGGTCAATTAGTTTTGCTTCAAGCGTTAAATTTACTGAAGAATAAAAACATTTGTGTTTGTTTTCTGGGTGAATCTACGTTTGGAGAGGCGGATGGATATGTAGAACAGCTTAAGGATTTCTTAAGTCAGCATAACCTCGAAAAACGGGTGTTTTTTAGATCTTTTAGAAGAGATATAGGCGTTTTTTATCGTGCCATAAATCGTTTGGTCATGGCTACAAACTCGGAGACCTTTGGTATGGTAACGTTAGAAGCTTTGGCACACGGTGTTCCCGTTATTGCATCTAATTCTGGGGGAAGTCCGGAAATACTTGAATACGGTCGGATTGGGTTTTTATTTGACCCGATGAATCCAGCAAGTTTGGCAGAAAAAATAGAAAGTAGCTTGGATTTCAATTTACCATTTACGATTGAAGATTTGAGGAAGAGAGCTTCCGGTTTTGACAAAGACTTGATGGGTCTTAGGATTCAAGAAATTTTAAAGTTAAAGGCTTAGGAGTAGGCTTTATTCGATATGTATTACTATATTTAAAAAACTAAATCAACGAAATATGTCTTTGCCAATTTTTAAATTAATGGAAAATTTTGGTGTCCCAAAGGAGGCCAAAGAATTGATTACCTTAAATGAACCATTTGATTGGAACAATACCGGAGAAGCAATTCTTGAATTGGAATCTCACGTCGAAGAATTAAATATTACGACTAAATCCAAGAAACAAATCAATAAAATTGTTACGGAAACCTTGGATAATGTTTGTAGACATGCGATTCAAGGAGAGAGTAAGTTATCGTGTTTTTCTTGTAAAATACATGATAATAAAATTTTTGTAGCTACGCGAAATTTGATTCAAAACAATCAAGTGGGCCAAATTTTAATGATGATTGAAGATTTGAACTCTTCTGATAAAGATGAACTCAATGAACGCTATCGACATCAACTTAAAAATGGAAAGCTTGATGATGGAGGGAATGCAGGATTAGGCTTTTTAGAAATTGCTCGCAGAACAAAAGAAATGATACGATTCAATTTTGAATCCAATGAGGTGAATGATTCGTATTTCACACTTTTTCTTATTATTGAAACTGAAAACTAACCAACTATTGACTTATGGACAGATTATTATTTGAAGGCACAAAAATGACTCCTAGTATAATTTTAGATAAAGATGCTGGCGAGTTTTTTATTTCTGGCACCTCAAGACCAGAAAACCCTATGGAATTTTACAAACCCATTTTTGAATGGTTGGAAGCACATTTTGAATCCAATTCGTCAAAAACGGTATTAAAAGTGCAGTTGGATTATTTCAATACATCAACGAGTAAAATTTTATTAGACTTATTTGAATTGTTTGAAGCCAAGGCTGAAGACGGACAGGATGTGCATGTGATTTGGTATTTTGAAGAAGACGATGAGGAGATGCAAGAAGCAGGGGAAGAACTGTTGGATTTAGTATCGATTTCATATGAAGTTAAAGCGAAAGATTATTGACTTAATAATAAATCATCATAAAAATGGGCTATCGACCTGATAGCCCATTTTTTTTGGTACTTACTTCATTTAATGTCGGATTGAATGCTGAGTTAAACTTTAACTCCAATTAAAACAACATCATCCATTTGTTCTACATTGCCTTTCCAATTCATGTAGGTTTCGTCTAATTGCTTTCCTTGTTCTTTCAAGGATAATGAAGCAAATTCAATAATGGCTTTCTTGAGGTTTGCGATTTTGAAACGTTGTTCATCTTCACCTCCCATTTGATCTGCGTAACCATCACTGAAATTGTAAATTTGATCACCTGGAAGTAAATCAAATTCTTGACAGGTGAATGGGGTCATGCGTTTATGGATACCAATAGGCTGTTTGTCACCTTTCAGTTCAATCAATTCACCATTACGTATGATGAAAACTGGGTTGTTGGCGCCTGAGAAAAATAATTTATTACTTAATTTATCCCAACAGCAAAGGGATATATCCATGCCGTTTCGCATTTTTTCATCGCTATCCAGATCAATGTCTTTATTCAAGGTTTGAATGATTCTATCACGTAATCTATCCAAAATCGCACCGACCTCTTCAATGCCGTTTTCTATGATGATTTCATTTAAAAGTGAGTTGCCAATCATTGTCATGAATGCTCCCGGTACACCATGACCTGTACAATCGGCAGCAACCCAGAACGTTTTTTCTGACTTTGTCTGATAAGCCCAATAGAAATCACCGGATACAATGTCTTTTGGTTTGAATAGAACAAAATGTTCAGAAAATACGCGTTCAAAAAATTCATCTGATGTTAAAATGGCCTCTTGAATAGTTTTAGCATATTCAATGCTTTCCATAATCTGTACATTCTTTTCTTCAATTTCTTCTTTTTGTTTCACGACTTCCGCAGTGCGTTCAGTAACAATGCCTTCTAATCTTATATTGGCAGCTTTAAGTCTTCGGGTATTTAAGTACACAATTCCATACACCAAGCCAGAAGCGAAAATGATGTAAAGTGTATAAGCCCACCAAGTGCGGTACCAAGGAGGAAGAATGGTAAATGTATAGGTACATGTTTTTGATATTTCTCCAAATATATTTTTGGCTTGAACATTAAACGTGTAGGTGCCTTCATTTAAGTTTGTATAGCTTTTTTTGGTTTCTGATGTCCACTCAGACCATTGTTCATCAAATCCATTTAATTTTACACGGTATAAGATCTGCTCACTTTCTGTCGTGTAATTTGAACCGAAATCAAAACTGAACGCATTCAAATCATATCCATGACTCAGTGTTGCGTTTTTGGCTTGAACATTCGACAATTCGAATCCATTTTTAGTCTGTATTCTAAAACTTCCATGAAACAATATGGAGTCTCTTCCAATTGTAATTTGGTTAATACATGCATCGTATGATCTGTTTGTTGATTTTATAGCGGATCGATTAAATTGAAATAACCCTTCCTGTGTACCGAAATAAACTTCGTTACCATCTGTGTAAAAACATTGTGTATGTAAACTCGGAAGTCGTTTAAAAAATAAGGTGTCGCGTGTAAATGATCCAGCTACATGTTTATTGAAGCTCAGTCTATTCGTGTTGTCGCCATACGTGGACGTCCATATATTTCCTTTTTCATCCGTTTTCATGCGAAAAATTCCTATATCGGGATTGGTTAAGTATTTTCCGAAACGAGCAACGGATTGAATTTTCGAAGATTTAAAATCATATTGATATAGTCCATGTTTCGTATAAATATAAGCCTCCTTGTTGTACATGAATATGGCGTTGAATTTGTTATCTTGTATACCGTTTTTTTGCGTTAACATATGTGTTTTAGTTGCTTTTATATAACCCATGCCATTATTTTCTGTAGCAAACCAAATAACACCATGTTTGTCCTTTCCAAGTGTTCTGATTTCACTTGATATTGAACAAAGTTTGATCAATTCCTGAGTTTTTAGATCATAGGTGTAAACCCCTTTTTGTGCACCAATTAAAAGTTGATCTGGTTCAATTTCTTCAGTATGGAAAATTCCGATATTTGGAATGATGGGTGTAATTGAACCACCAGTGTATTCAAATAAACCTAAGGTTGTGGATAATAATAGTCGTTCACTTTGTGTTTTACAAAATTGCCAAACCTCAGATTTTAAGCGTTCATCTTTAATGAATTTGCCATTAACATAGTTCAATAATCCGATACCTGAAGCAATTAGCAATTCTCCCTTAAATCGGATAACATCTTCTACTGAACCTTCAATTCCATCTTTTGCATTCCAATATTGAAAACCATTATTGAGCTCAATCCGAGATGCTCCCTTGTCTGTACATACCCACAGGTTCCCATAACGGTCAGAATATTGCTTATTTATTGCATTGTTTGCTAATCCCGCACTTGAATTTATGATGCGTTCAAACTGTCCTGAAGAATTAAATACGTAAAGGCCATTATAAACCGTGCCGATACATATTTTACCTTGTGTATTGATATGAACCGAGTAGATGTAATTTGAAATAAATTCGTTGTTATAGGATAATACCGGATGAGGACGGGCATTAATACTACCTGTTTTTGTGTTATACAACAGTAGTCCAGCATTTCCAGAAACTAAAAGCATTTCATTTTCATTCAATTGACATCCACTTACAATATTATCTTTAGCAAAATAATTTCCATTTACCAGAGGAGTAATTGATGAACCTTGAAGGCGACATAAGCCCTTTCCTGCGATATTTATAACAGGGCCTTGAAATGTAGGAATAACAACCACATTTGGTTTTGCTTTTAAAGATTGAACTTTGCCTTCATGATACGATACAAGGTTATCAGTACCAGCAAAATAGGTCCAATTATTGTGTTGACAAATACTCCAGATATTTCCGGTGTTACATGTTTTCAATTGAGCGGAGAGGCTTTTATAATTGATGTTTCCGAAGCGATCTGGAGTTAAATACCCAAATTCATTATTACAGCCAACATATACTTGTTTATCTGTTCCTGTGATTAGTGTTAACGGGGATGATTCGTTACGTGCGGATATGGATTTCCAAGTTAAACCGTTAAATTGAAGGATTTTATTGCCAGCTGCAAAGTAAAAAACACCTCTTGCGTCTTGCGTCATTGACCAATACTGCGCTGCTGAGCGAGCTTCTTTTGGATCGTAATTACGAATAAAATAATTTCCGTTCATGGATGTTTGCGAGAAAGAAAGAAAAATGTTTCCGGAAAAGATTACGATTAGGATTTGAATCAGTTTCATAGCTGGTTATTTTAATCCTTAAGATAACAAATATTTGAAAACTAGAATTGAATCCAAAAAAAAAGCTTCACAATTTGTGAAGCTTGAGTGGGAGATACAGGGTTCGAACCTGTGACCCCCTGCTTGTAAGGCAGGTGCTCTGAACCAGCTGAGCTAATCTCCCATATTCGCAAGAAAACCGTTTGTTTCCCTTAAAGCGTGTGCAAATATAAGTGACTTTTTTTAAATGTCAAGTGAATTTTCGAAAAAATCTTTGTTTAAATCTGCGATGAGAAAAAAAGAGCCTAAAATTAATATGGTATCTTTTTCATTAACAGCTTGTTGTATGGATGTTAATGCTTGGTTAATGTCTGTGAAAATTGTGTTATTTTTTTTCAATGTAGTATTCAATTGTTCGAAATCGGTACTGGTTAAACTACGTGGATTTTGAAAGACACAAAAGTAAATCTCAGCATCTTTTGGAAATGTTTCCAAAATCTCCAGACTGTTCTTATCGTTACTTGCACCAAATATGATGTGTAATGTATTGGTTTGGATTGACTCTATGGCCTTAAGTGTCTGTTGAACACCTGATACATTATGTGATACATCGGCAAATACTGTTGGGCGCTCACCTAATTGTTGTAATCTACCTCTAAAGCCCGTGTATTGGTTCAAATGGTCTAAACCAAATTGAATTTTATAGTCATCAAGGTCAATCAGGCCTTTTTCTTTTAAACGGATTAAAACGTGGAGTACAGCCTTAAAATTTTTACGTTGATGTGCTCCAAGTAGGGGCAAGGCGAATTTGTTAATGTTTATTTCTTCTTGATCTGCAAATTGAATGGGTGCATTTACGGCCTGCGCAGTATTTTCAAAAACAGCTTTCGTTTCATCCTGTGTTTCACTGATTACTATTGGTATATTTTGTTTTATTATACCGGCCTTTTCTTGAGCAATTGCTTGAAGTATATTTCCTAAAAATTGGGTATGATCTAATCCAATATTTGTAATTAGACAAATTATGGGTGTTATAACATTGGTTGCGTCTAATCTGCCACCAAGTCCAGTTTCAATAACACAAATCGTACAATGCTGCTCAGCAAAGTAATCCAATGCCATGGCAAGTGTAATCTCAAAAAATGAAGGCTCAACAGCCAAGTAGAGGGTTTGAATTTTATGGCAAAAGGTAATCACGTAGTCTTTCGATATCGTTTCACCATTGATACGGATTCGTTCTCGAAAATCAAAAATATGCGGTGAAGTGAACAAGCCAACTCGTTCACCATGAGCGGTTAGTATGGATGCTAACAACGAAGAACAAGAACCTTTTCCATTGGTTCCTGCTACATGTATGCATTTTAATGTTTGCTGAGGATCTTGAAGTTCATGGAGCAGTGCCATTATATTACCAAGATTTGGTTTATAGGCTTGTGCTCCTTGTTGCTGATAGGATGGGAATTGATTGAATAGCCAAGAGATGGCTTGTTCATATTCCTTATCCTTTTCCATTGATTTTTACGGTATAAAAATGAGTTTCAACTTTACTACCTTTGGAAAACTTAACTTGTTTTTTCACGGCATCAATTACTTGATTGATTAAGATTTGATTCGTAGTTGTAGTTTTTGGCAGTTTGGTTACACTTGTAATGATACCATCTGCATTTACAGTTAATTTTAGGCTAATTGTTTCATCACGTTCAGAATAAATGTTCTCAACATTAACATTTGTTAATCTTTTCATTGGTCCATCTTGCTTTCCCTGGCCATCTGAATCACCTTCACCGTTTGAATTACCAATGGTTTTTCCGATTTTATTGGTTTTATTTGCTCCCACTTTTCCGTTATCACCACCCGACGTAAACCAATCATCTGATTCATCTGTAGATGATGATGGATTCTTGGTGTCTCCAGTCGTGATGTTTTTTGATTCACCAGATTTGACCTGTGTATCGTTAGACTTTTTGGTTTGCGTTAAGACTTTTTGTGTTTGTAACTTGGGTTCACTTACGGGTGCATCAGATGGTTGACCACCTTCACTTCCACCTCCAGCAGGTTCAACTACCAATTCTTTCAATTCAAGTTCTTCAATGGTCGTTTCAGCTGAAACAGGAATATCGACAGGGGCAGGATCAGCCATATCGACTGTTTTCAAATACAAAAACAAAAAAATTGCGATAAGGGTACTTACAGCTGTAATTAAACCTTGTTTCTTGTCTTTTCTTTCTAAGGTGATTTCTGCCTCCATAATCGTTTTAGGTTATGCTTATTTATCGTATGCCAATACGGGGTCCCACGAGTTAGCTTGAGCAAGTGCAAGAACTTTGAAAACAGCTTCATAATTGGCCGCGCGATGTCCAGCAATTCTCAATTTAGGCTTCCCCGATTTTTCCACAGCGGAACTCGCCAGTTCTTTGATCTGATCAAATTCCATAGGGCTTTCTAATGTTCCTCCTGGCATAACCACATAACGATTATCTTCTGTGATTATAACAGTGGCTTCAACAGGATCTGTAACAGGGTGAATATTTTCTTTCGCTTCGGGCAAATCTATCGGCGTTTGGTTGTTTGCCATAAGTGACATGATGATAAAGAAAATAAGCAATAAGAATACCAAATCGGTCATGGATGCCATTCCCCATTCAGCTTTAACTTTATTTCGTGAACTAAAATTCATGACTTCTATTTTTCAGGTGAATGAAGGAAATCTATAAAGTCTAATGCGGTATTCTCCATTTCGTAAATGACTTTACCAATTAAAGAAGTTAAATAATTGTGCCCCATAAACGAAACAATACCAACAATCAAACCAGCAACGGTTGTAATCATGGCAGTCATGATCCCTGGTGCAATGATTTTCAATTCTAATGATGCTGAATTTTGTAGATCGATAAATACAACAACCATACCGACAACCGTTCCTAGGAATCCTAACATGGGACCCGCACCAGAAGCTGTAGCTAGGAAACTTACGCGTTGTTCAAGTTTTGATACTTCCAACTTACCCGTGTTTTCAATTGCAGCAGTAATTGTTTCAATAGGCTTTCCTAAACGTTCAATTCCTTTTTCAATAATGCGAGCAGAAGGACTGTTCGAGCTTCGACATAATTGTTTTGCCATCTCAACATTTCCTTCTTTTAAATAACTTTTTACTTGACTGATAAATTTATTCTCGCCACTACTTGCGCGCTTAATGGCTAAATATCGCTCTACAAAAACAAAAATGGTGTAGCCAAACATGATAACCAACAAGAGGTTAACCAACCATCCAATTCCTGCATTAGAATCTTGTAAGATATCCCAAAGTGGAACTTCTTTTACTCCATTTGTAGCTGCTTGTTCTGCTCCGTCTACTGTTGCTTGTAATACGTGAAATAAACTCATGAGTTGTGATTTTAAAAATTAAGAATTAAAAAACTGGCAATTCCTCCAAGATATCCGAGAAAGGCCAAAAGTGAAATGTGTTTTAAATACCAAAAAAATGAAATGTTTTCCATGCCCATGGCTACAACGCCAGCAGCTGAACCAATTATGAGCATAGAACCACCCGTTCCAGCAGCAAAAGCAATAAGGTGCCAAATACTGTGGTCTGTAGTTTCCGTAAACATACCAATACTGGCCGCAACCAACGGAACATTATCAATGATGGCTGATGAAACACCTAATAAGGAAACGAAAAGATTTTTATCCATTACTGAACCAACTGCTTGACCGAATGATGCGATTAAACCCGTTGCTTCCAAAGCACTTACTGTCAATAGTATACCTAAAAAGAAAAGTACGGAAGGCATTTCAATTTTAGACAATGCATTTAACGTTGGTCCTTTGCTGTTATGCATGTTACTTTCTTGCTCAAGTTGTGTGAATGAAATTTGACGCTTCGAAAAGATTTCAGCTAAAATCGCCATTAAACTCAATGAAAACATCATGCCCAGATATGGTGGTAAATGCGTGGTCGTTTTAAATATAGGTACGAAAACAATCAGACATAAGCCTGCTACCAAAAAGAATCCAGAGAACTTTTGCGTTGAGTTTGAATCGATTTCATCCATTTCAATATTTCCCTGAAATGCAGGTAAGAATGATCCTGCCAAAAGTGGAATTAATGCACATGCGACAGATGGAATTATAAGCAATTTCATCACTTCGAAGGTCGTAATTTTATTGGCCATCCAAAGCATTGTTGTTGTTACATCCCCAATAGGGCTCCAAGCGCCACCTGCATTGGCTGCAATAATTATATAACCAGCAAACCACATGCGGGTTTCTTTGTCGATTATTATTTTACGGGTGATGGTTATTAAAACTATGGTTGCAGTCAGGTTGTCAATGATCGCAGAAAGGAAAAACGCAAGTCCAGAAATGATCCAAATTAAGGATAATTTTTTTCGTTGTTTGATGAGTGATTTAATCGAACCAAACCCATCAAAATGATCAATTAATTCAACTATGGCCATCGCGCCCATTAGAAAAATTAGAATTTCACTGGTTTTTCCAAAATGATGCAATAAGGTTGATTCTAATAAATGTGATTTTTCCATAGATTGGAGCAGAGATCCGGTAAGCAGTTGCCCCGAATGTGGGTCCACCCATTGCGAAACATCATGTATATTGAACGCAATGATAGTCCAAGATAAAACCATCATCATTAAAGCAGGAATCAACTTGTCAATCTTTAACGAATGTTCAAGTGTTATGGCTGTGTAGCCCAAAACGAATATCCCTACTAAAATAAAAGCCATCTATTAAACCAATTGACCAAGTGCGATTTCAAATGCAGCCTTCGCAATTCCTGTTTTTGAACCGTTTTTTGCATGCGTTTCAACCAAAGCTTTGCGTATTGTTGCGCTGGTATCATTGAAAACACCTTCATCAGTCAACGCCTTGAGGTCGTTACTCATTAAGTATGCGAAAACTCTTGCCATACCACAGTTTGAAATAAAATCTGGTATAATGGAAAGTGTATTGTCCGCTTGGTCTGCGATAGGTCCAAAGAATATTTCTGGGTCAGCAAAAGGAACGTTTGCTCCAGATGAAATCACTTGCATACCTGCTTTCGCCATGCGATCCAATTGGTCACGCGTGATCAGTCGTGAAGCTGCACAAGGAATAAATACATCTGCGGCTACATCCCAAATTTTACTGTTCACTTCTTCAAATGAAAGCATAGTTGGAGACGCTAATTCATTTCCGTTTTTGTTTAGGAACAACGATTTAATCTCTTCAAACGTAAACCCTTCTTCATTGATCAGTCCGCCAACGCGATCGATGATTCCTACAATTTTTGCACCTTGCTGTGCTAAATAATAGGCTCCGGCTGAACCTACATTTCCCCACCCCTGGACAATGATACGTTTTCCTTCAACAGATCCGCCCCAAATATCAAAGTAATGTTTAACAGATTCTGCAACACCATATCCCGTGATCATATCGGCAACAACGTACTTGCGATTAACATCTGGTGAAAATATTGGGTTTTCAATCACTTTTAAAACGCCATTTCTCAACTGACCTATACGGTTTATTTTTTGCGCCTCTCTCGGTTGAAAATGGCCATTAAATACACCTTCTTGTGGGTGCCAAACACCGCAATCTTCTGTCATCGGAATAACTTCATGGATTTCATCCACATTTAAGTCGCCTCCTGTACCGTAGTAATGTTTTAGTAGTGGTGTTACTGCAGCATACCAACGTCTTAGTACACCTTCTTTTCTTGGGTCTTTTGGGTCAAAATTAATTCCGGATTTTGCACCACCAATTGCAGGTCCTGCAACGGTGAATTTAACTTCCATGGTTTTTGCGAGCGATTCTACTTCTCTTTTGTCAAGACCTGCACGC
>Ga0172373_10009189_pt1 | contig 12337 bp, 12 predicted proteins | sample Lak10m_2_FD_114546 | JGI IMG/M metagenome (GOLD analysis project Ga0172373, IMG submission 114546) | Freshwater microbial communities from Kabuno Bay, South-Kivu, Congo - kab_092012_10m | ecosystem: Environmental > Aquatic > Freshwater > Lake | place: Democratic Republic of the Congo... | reverse complement strand
TCTCCCGCCTGGAGGAGGAACTGACCCGCGTGCGCCGGGAGCTGGACAAACGCGCCGAACAGGTGCGCCAGCGCTACCTGGGCACCCGGGGTGACAGCAGCCCGGCCCTGCCCTGGGTGCTGGAGCAGTGGGCGCTGGATCCCGCCCGGCCGGAGCAGTGGGCTTGGCTGCACCAGAGCCTGCTCGATCAGGCGCGGCGCCTGCTGGCACAGATGGGGCTGGAGAGCACCGCGCCCACAGTCTTCCTGCGGCCGGGGTGTCAGCCCTCCTGGCCGGAGGCCGCTCCTTCCCGAGATGGCCTGCTGGTGGGCCTGGGAGATCTGGCCGCGCTGGACGGCGGCGCGCTGGCACTTCACATGGCCTGGGCCAGCCATGTGCTGCCGCCCCTGGTGGTGGTGCGGGAAGGCGTGCCCGGCCGGGCCTGGGCCCTGCAGCAGGTGGGCCGTGAAGTGGCGGACCCCGCGTCCTCCGTCATCGCCGCCCTGCTGCGCCCGGCGGATCTGGAGTGCTGGGCACGCTGGTCGGTGGAGTGGATGCTCAACCACGGCTGGCAGGCGGGCGAGAGCCGCGTGCGCCTCATGTTGGCCCGTCTGGAAGAGTGGGACCTGCTGCTGGCGCGGGCGGACCTGGAACTGCGCCTGGGCATTCGTCCGGCGGACGATGTGCGCCAGCGCTTGATGAGGGAGGGCGTGGTGCCCGCCCACATGGCCGAGAGAGCGTGGCTGCAAGTTTTGGAGCGGCCAGGTCAGGCCGCCCAGGCCTGTGCGCGGCTCCTCCTGCTGCGCGAGGCGGGACGCCGTTGGCGGCGAAACCACCGGGAGGCGGGCACGGCGGACTGGTTCCACCTGGTGGCCCGCTGCGCGGCCCTGCCCGGCGCCTGGTTGAAGGAGCACCTGGCCACCCAGCCAGCGGAAGGGCGCAATTGGCGTCCCCTGCCACCGGCCCTGGTGCGGCCCATCGCCCCGCGCGGCGACGGACTGTTGACGGAGATGGAGGAACGACTGGCGGCCCTGGGCCGCATTCGCCGCGAAGACATCGAGGCCGGCCGGGAGTTCGACTCCCAGGCCCCGCCCCCCGCGGCCACGCAGGCCGTGGAGGCGGAGAGCGGTGGAGACGATGAAGCATCTGCGTGAAATCCTGCGCCTGATGGCGCGCTACCCCTCCCGCATGCTCTCCGGCGCCTTCTTCGTGCTGGTCACCAACTCCATCCTCATTTTCGGGCCGCGCATTTTGGGCCAGGCCATCGACGACCTGCGCGCGGGGCTGGTGGCCCACCCCTTGAGCTGGTACCTGGGCTGGCTGCTGGCCATCAGCGTGGGCCAGGGCCTGGCGCGCTTCGCCATGCGCCGCATCCTCATCGGCGCCTCCCGCCGGGTGGAGCGGGACTTGCGCGCCTCCTACCTGGAACGCCTGCTCGAACTGCCGCGCAGCTTCTTCGCCAGCCGTTACACGGGCGACATCATGAGCCGCGCCACCCAGGACATCGAAAATGTGCGCATGGCGGCGGGTCCGGCGCTCATGTACTCCCTGGACACCGTGCTCTTGAGCGCCTACGCGCTGACCATGATGTTGTTGATCCATCCCGCTCTCACGGCCATCGTGCTGGGCCTGCTGCCCCTCATCAGCGGGCTGGTGTGGTGGCTTTCCCACCACATCCACCTGGCAACCATGGACGCCCAGCGCTGCTTCGGCCGCGTGTCCACCTTCGTGCAGGAGGCCCTGGCGGGCATGCGCGTGGTGCAGGCCTATGTGCGCGAGGAGCAGCAATCCGCGCGCTTCCGCGAGCACCTGTCCGAATACCGCCGCCTGCAGATGCGCCTGGTGGCCCTGCAGAGCGCCTTCCGTCCGCTGCTGGGACTGCTCTTCGCCCTGGGACAGGGCCTGGTGCTGTGGCAGGGCGGGCGGCTCATCGTGCAGGGGCGCCTGAGCCTGGGCGACTATGTGGCCTTCTCCACCTACCTCACACTGCTCTCCTGGCCCATGGTGGCCACGGGTTGGAGCTTGAGCCTGCTGCAGCGCGGCAGCGCCGGCATGCGGCGCCTGAACGAGATCCTGCTCTCCTCCACGGGCATGGCCTGGGGCGAGGGCAAGGCCGCCGCGCGCCCCCGCCTTGAGGCCGAGGAACTGAGCTTCACCTACGAGGGCGCGTCTTCCCCCGCGCTGAGCAAGATCTCCTTCACGGTGGAGCCCGGCATGGCCCTGGGCATCGTGGGACCCACCGGCTGCGGCAAGTCCACCCTGCTGCGCCTCCTGGCCCGCCAGAGCGATCCGGACAGCGGACGCGTGCTGCTGGACGGCGCGGATGTGCGGCACATGAGCGCCGATGCCCTGCGCGCGGTGATGAGCCTTGCTCCCCAGGAGGCCTTCCTCTTCAGCGCCACCCTGGCCGAGAATGTGCGCTTTGGCCAGCCGGAGGCGCCCCAGGAGGCGCTGGAGCGCGCCGCCGAGGACAGCCGCCTTGCCCAGGACCTTCCCCAGTTGCCCCAGGGCTGGGATACCGTGGTGGGCGAGCGCGGCGTCACCCTTTCCGGCGGACAGAAGCAGCGCGCCACCATCGCCCGCGCCCTCTTGCCGGAGGCCCCCCTGCTCCTGCTGGACGACGCCTTGAGCGCCATCGACACGCGCACGGAGGAAGCCCTCGTCCAGCGCCTGCGCCAGGTGATGGGCCGCCGCACCGTGCTCATCGCCAGCCACCGCCTGAGCGTCATGCGCGAGGTGGACGAGATCCTCGTGCTGGACGGCGGCCGTCTGGTGGAGCGCGGCACGCACCGGCAACTGGTGGAGCTGGGCGGCCTCTACGCCGACCTGTGGCACCGCCAGGAATTGCGCCACGAACTCGAGGAGGTGCGCTGATGGGCCCCGGCGGCGGAGGCGGCCGCGCCCATCGCGGCGTGGATCCTGATCGTGGGCTGGACATGCGCCTGCTCAAGCGCTTGACGGGCTATCTGCGGCCACACGCCCGTGGCGCCGTGTTCGCCCTGGTGATGATCCTGGGCGCCGCCGGCCTGGAGACCGCCGTGCCCCTGGTCACCCGGCACGCCATTGATGTGAATGTGGCGCAGGGGGACCTGAAAGGCCTGCTGCACTCCCTGCTTCTCTTTCTGGGCCTCTCCCTGGGTGCCTTCCTGCTGCGCTGGGCCCAGCAGTTGCTGACGGGCTGGATCGGCCAGAGCATTGTCTTGGAGCTGCGCGGCCGCCTCTTTGAGCGCGTGCTGCGTCTCCATGTGGGCTGGTTCGATCGCCACCCCGTGGGCCAGGTTATGAGCCGCGTCACCAACGATGTGGAGTCCCTGAACGAGCTCTTCACCGGCGGGCTGATCCTCATCTTCCAGGACATCCTGCTCCTGGCGGCCATCGCCGGCGTGCTGCTGTGGATGGACTGGCGCCTGGCCCTGGTGCTCTTCGCCGTGGTGCCGCTCATCTTCCTGGCAACTTTCCAGTTCAAGCGCCTCACCCGCGCCGCCTTCCGCCGGGTGCGCTCCCTGGTTGGCGAGGTGACGGGCTTCCTGCAGGAGACCATCACGGGCATGCAGGTGGTGCAGCTCTTCCGCCGGGAAGCCGCCACGCGCCTGCGCTTCGCCCGCATGAACGACGAGCTGATGCGCGAGAATGTGCGCACCATCTTCTACTTCGCCGTTTTCTTCCCGCTCATGGAACTCCTGGGCAGCGTGGCCACGGCAGCCATCCTGTGGGCGGCAGCCGGACGCCTGCTGGAAGGCAGCCTCACCTTCGGCGCCCTGGTGGCCTTCCTGGCCTACGCCGACCGCTTCTTCCGCCCCATCCGCGACCTTGCGGAGAAGTACAACATCCTGCAAAGCGCCATGGCCGCCTCGGAGCGGGTCTTCGAACTCCTGGACGAGGCGCCCGCGCTGGTGAGTGGTCCGGTGGGGGCATCCGGCGGCCCGGCCGAGCCGCCCCGGCGCGGCGAAGTGGTGTTCGAGGAGGTGTGCTTCGCCTACGAGGGCGAGAACTGGGTGCTGCAGGATCTCAGTTTCAGGCTGGAGGCGGGCACCAGCACGGCCCTGGTGGGCTGGACGGGCGCGGGAAAGAGCAGCGTGGCCGCCCTGCTCCTGCGCCAGTACGAGTTCCAGCGCGGCCGCATCACCGTGGACGGCGTGGACATCCGCCAATGGGATTTGAATGCCCTGCGCGCCCGCATGGCCATTGTCCTGCAGGAGGTTTTTCTCTTCTCCGGATCCATGGCGGAGAACATCCACCTGGAGCGGGATTTGCCTCCCGGCGCGGTGGAGGCCGCCGCCGCGCGCACGGGGCTGAACCGTCTGGCCCTTCAACGGGAAGGCGGCCTGGACGAAGCGGTGGGCGAGCGGGGGCAACTTCTCTCCGGCGGTCAGCGCCAGCTGGTGAGTTTCAGCCGTGCCCTGGCGGGGGATCCCTCCCTGCTCATCCTGGACGAGGCCACCAGCAGCGTGGACAGCCTGTCGGAGGAGGTGATCCAGCAGGCCATCGAGGAACTGATGCGCGGACGCAGCTCACTGGTCATCGCCCACCGCCTCTCCACCATCCGCAAGGCCGACCAGATCCTGGTGCTGCACCAGGGCCGTCTGGTGGAACGGGGCCGCCACGAGGAGCTGTTGCGGCAGGAGGGCGTGTATCACCGGCTGTGGCAGCTGGAACAGCCTGTGGGAGCGGCTTCCCGTGGGAGGTGAACCTCTGCTCCAGCTGGCCGGCGGCGTGACCATCTCCTTTTGGGTCCTGCTCATGGGCGGCCTCCTGGGGGGCCTAACGGCGGGCCTCTTCGGCGTGGGTGGCGGCGTCATCGTCACACCCCTGCTCATCGGTCTTGGCGTGCCACCCCACCTGGCGGCGGGCAGCATGAATGTGGCCATCATCTCCAATGCCGCCGAAGCCCTGGCCCACGATCTGCCCAAGCGCACGGTGGACGGGCGACTGGGCCTGGTGATGGGCCTGGGCGCCGTGGTGGGCGGGCAGGCGGGCACCTACTGGATTGGCGGCCTGCAGCGCCCGCTCGTGCTGGATCAGCTCATTCGGGGAGGCTTTCTGGTGGTGCTGGTGTGGCTGGCCGCGCGGCTTCTGCGCGGGCGCAAGCCGCGGGGCGAAGGCGCGGGGCGCTGGCTCTTCCACATGCCCCTGCGCTACACAAGTCCCTGGGAGGACCAGCCCGTGTCCGCCCTGGCACCTCTGCTGGTCAGTGTGGGCGGCGGCCTTGTGGCGTCCCTGCTGGGGGTGGGAGGTGGCATCTTCTATGTGCCCCTGTTGCTGGCCCTCTTCCACCGTCCCATGCAGGACATCATCCCTGTGAGCCAGATCGCTGTGCTCCTGGGCACCCTGTCCGTCAGCACCGGCCATGTGCTGCACACGGGTCATGTGGACCCGCGCCTGGCGCTGATCCTGGTGGTGGCCGGCAGCACGGGCACGGTGGTGGGTTCCCGGCTGAAGACCCTGCTGGAGAGCCGCATGCTGGAGAAGCTGCTGGCTCTGGTGCTGGTGCTGGCCGCCCTGCGCCTCACCCTGCCCTTGTTTGGCGTGGGTCTTGGCAACGCCGCGCTTGCCTCAGGCACGCCGCCGGGGGCGGACTGGCTGCGCGCCTACGCCGACTGGTGCGCCGGCGGCCGGTGGGAGCTCTGGCTGGGCACCGTGGGCATGGCCCTGGGCATGGCTCCCCTGCTGGGCTGGCTGCAGCACCGCCTGCTGGATCGGGTGGCGGGCAAGGCCTGAACTCCGCGCCGCGTCAGCAGCAGTTTCCGCCCTGTCCGCTCTGCACGCTGAAGCCTTTGCGGAAGCGGTCGTCGTGGTAGTCCACCACCGCCTCGTTCAACCATTCCTGGTCCCGCGTGCTCACGAGCACGGGCACCTCGTTCACCGTCATCTGCACATCGTCGTCCTGCGGCTCGTCCAGAGCCAACCCCAGGCGGGGTCCGCCTCAGCCATAGCCTGCGATGGAAATGCGAAGTCCCGCGCCGGGATTCTCGGCCAGGATGGGACGCAGTTCCTCCCGCGCCCGGTCCGTGATGATCATGTTGCCTCCAGGATTTCGCTCCCGTGACCGGTCAAAGGCGCCACTGCGCCCTCGGCAAGGCTCCCTTCGGCCAATCCGCAGGGAGCCGCCCGCGCACTTCGCCCCGCAAGAAGGCAAAGCCAAACTTATTTCACAACAGCAATTATTTCAGATTGCGAGTGTTTTATGTTCGACAAGCCCAGACTTTGTTAGTCCAGCCAAATTCTCGAGCTTCTCCCCAGCAAATGAGGGGGAAGTGCCGTGTCCTTGCATCACAATTTCATGCGCATCTGCTTGTTGGTTGCGGCGTTCACGCTGCCCCGCATGGCCAGCGCTTCTTCCGCGGGGCCTCCTTTCGCCCACACTGGTGCGCCGGGAGAGGCCAACTGCACGGCCTGCCACGCCAGCTTCCCCCTGAACAGCGGCAACGGGAGCCTGCTCATCGAGGGGCCTGTCGAATTCCGGGCCGGGCAGAGCTACACCTTCACCGTGCGTCTGCAGGATCCCGGGCAGTCCCGCTGGGGCTTTGAACTCACATCCCAGGGACAAGGCCTGATCAGTTTGCTGGAGCCCACCCGCACCCAGGTGGGCACGGCTCCCAACGGCTTCCAGTACCTGCGCCAGACCAGCCTGGGAAGCAGCGCGGGCACGGTGAACGGGCCGGTGAGCTGGACCTTCACCTGGACCGCCCCGGCCAGCCCGCCCAACCAGGTGAGCTTCTGGGCGGCGGGCAACGCCGCCAACAACAACGGCGGCTCCAACGGCGACTACATCTACACCACCAGCCTATCCGTGCCACTTGCCCTGGATCCCGTGACGGATCTCGCCATTTCTGCGGTGGGCACCAGCGCGGTGTTGACCTGGAGTCCTGTTCCCACCGCCACGGCCTATCGCGTGGAGACGGCGGCGGGTTGGGGCGCTCCCTGGCTGCCCCTGGCCACCGTTGCCGCCCCGGGCCACACGGATCCGGCCCCCGCGCTCCTGGCTTTGTACCGGGTGGTGGCCCTGCGATGACGCGCATCAACATGACAAGGAGGATCGCATGAAGAAGCTGGGATGGCTTTTCCTGGTGCTGCCGGCCCTGGCCTTTGCCAACGCAGGCGGCCCGCCCAACGGCATGACGGGAGCGCCCGGTCAGAGCAATTGCACCCAGTGCCACAGCGGCAACGCCCTGAACAGTGGCAATGGGCTTTTCACCATCAGCGGGCCGGAAAACTATGTGCCGGGCCAGAGCTACCCCATCACCGTCACGCTGCAGGATCCGGGGCAGCTGCGCTGGGGCTTCGAGTTCACGCCCCTCAACAAGGGCACGCTGCAGGTGACGGACGCCGCCCACACCCAGACTTCCAGCGCCGGAGGCAACAGCTTCATCAAGCACACCGCCACCGGCACCTTCGACAACACGGCGGACGGCCCGGTGAGCTGGACTTTCAACTGGACGGCGCCATCCGGGGACGAAGGTCCCGTCACCTTCTACGCGGCGGGCAACGCCGCCAACAGCAACGGCAGCACGGGGGGGGATTTCATCTACACCACCAGCTTCACCACCCAGGCGGCCACCAGCCTGCCCGAGGTGAGTGCCCGGGGCTTCGGCCTGCTGGAGGTCTTCCCCAACCCCTTCAATCCGGACACGCGCTTGAGCTACCAGCTGGCGACGCCTGGCGATGTGAAACTCGAGGTCTACGACCTGGGCGGCCGACTGGTCAGCCGCCTTGCCCAGGGCTGGCACAGCGCGGGTGTGCACACCGCCCGCTGGAACGGATTTACCCTGCAGCAGCGCCCAGCCTCCGCCGGTGTTTATCTGGCAAGGCTGGAGAGCGCCGGGCAGGTGACGGTGGCCAGAATGCTGCTGGTGAAGTAGCCTGCCGGCAGCCATTCCAGGGAAGGGCCCGCTCGCGGGCCCTTCTCATGCCCTCAACGCAAAGGGGAGGCCGCGGCCTCCCCTTTGTGTGTGGTGTCGCATTCCTTTAGCGGTAGTCGCGCAGGGCCTTCATGTAGTTGGCGCGCTCGAAGGCGGAAGGGTCGGCCACCTTGCCCAGGCTCATGCTGCCCTTCATCTGGCGGATGCTCTCGTATTCGTGCTCCTCCATCCAGGTGCGCAAGGTCTCCAGCAGGCCACGCACATGTTCCGGCCCGTGGATGAGCAGGCTGGCCGCCAATTGACAGGCGTCGGCACCGGCCATGGTGGCCTTGATGACATCCCGGCCTGTGTGCACGCCCGTGCTCAGACCCAGGCTGGCGCGGGTGACCACGCTGCGCAGGATGGCCGTCCAGCGCAGGCTCATGAGCAGGCTGGCGCTGTTGCTGAGGCGCACTTCGGGCACCACCTCCATGTTCTCGATGTCCAGGTCCGGCTGGTAGAAGCGGTTGAAGAGCACGAGGGCGTCGGCACCCGCCTGCTCCAGGCGCCGCGCCATGTTGGGCAGGCTGCTGAAGAAGGGCGAAAGCTTCACCGCCACGGGCACCGTGACGACCTTGCGCACCAGGGCCAGGTCATCCAGGTAGAGCTGCTCCACCGCCGCGCCGTCCATGTCGGGATGGGTGGGGATGGTGTAGACATTGAGCTCGATGCCGTCGGCGCCGGCCTCCTGCATGCGGCGGGCCTGATCCGTCCAGCCGCCGGGCGTTACGCCATTGATGCTGGCGATGACGGGCACCTTCACCGCCTGCTTGATGCGGCGGATCTGCTCCAGGTAGCCGTCGGGTCCACCCTCGAAGTGGCCCAGGTCGGGAAAGTAGCCCAGGGCCTCGTGGTGACTGTGGGCGCTGTGCTCCAGGTGGTGGGCCAGCTCCTGCTCGGCGTGGCGGATCTCCTCCTCGAAGAGCGAGTACATCACGATGGCGGAGATGCCCGCATCCTCAAGACGCTTCACCGTGTCCAGCTCGCGGCTCAGGGGCGAAGCGGAAGCCACAAGGGGATTGGGCAGATGAAGGCCCATATAAGTGGTGGACAGATCCATGTCGTCTCCTTGACCTGTAGTGCCAACAGCGTCGACACCGATGCCTATGTCTGGAAGGAGCCTTTGGCCCCACTCGTTTCCCGGATTGAACTGTTAAGGTACTGACAAGCCCTGCCCGGCGCAAGCCTGCCATGGCGGAAGCGCCCGCTCACACCCGCTTCCATGTTAGCTTGGCGCGCTGCGCCAGCCAAACACAAGGAGTCTCATGTTCCACCCCACTCCCTTTGCCATGGGCATTCGCACCAGCCTGCCCTTCGCCGAGGCCGAGGCCCGCGTGCGCCACTTGTTGGCGGAGAGCGGCTTCGGCGTGATGACCGAGATCGATGTGGCCGCCACCCTCAAGGCCAAACTGGGCCTGGACACGGCATCCTGCCGCATTCTGGGCGCCTGCAACCCGCCCTTCGCCCATGAAGCCATGGAGACGGAACCCGCGGTGAGCACGCTGCTGCCCTGCAATGTGGTCCTGCGCGAACTGGGAGATTGCCGGGAGGTGCTGGCCATGGATCCCTCGTTCATGGGCCAGGTGGTGCCGGGCCTGGCGGAACTCGGAGACAAGGTGGCTGCCCTCTTCCGCAGCATGCTGGAGCAGCTGGAGAACGAAGCGCCTGCCTGAGCCCATCACTCATCGGGGATGAGATCCGTGTAGATACTCTCCGTCTCGTGAAGGCGCAGGCGCACCACGCGGCCGCCCAGCGTGGCGTCCTTCAACTCCAGCCAGATCCAGCGCAGCAGGTTTTCCGTGGAGGGCATGCGCTGGTGGAACCAGGGGATGTCGCGCTCGATGTGGCTGTGATCCAGCCGCAGGAGGACCCGTTCCCTGACCGCCTGTTTTAGCTGGCCCAGATCGGCCACGAATCCCGTGCGTTCGTCCACAGGGCCGCTGACACTGACAATGAGCGTGTAGTTGTGCCCGTGCAGGCGCACATCCTCTCCAAAGGCGGCGTGGTTTTCCGCCTCGCTCATGTCCTCGTTCCAGTAGCGGTGTGCCGCGCAAAAATGGAACACCTTGTGCAAGACAATCATAGGGATCCGCCTGTCCATCTTGGATTTTCACCTCTCGAGCGCTAAGATGCCAAACTTTCTTCGCACGCCAGAAGGCCGCCGCCAGACAGGCTGGCGTACACCAGGATTCCAGGTCTGAGCAGGAAGGAAAGGCACCCATTGCTGACAAGTTTCGACCCCCTCAAGGGCAAGCGCCTCCAGATGCTGGACGAGGCCGGAGGCCTGGTGAAGGGCAAATTCCAGCCGTGTCTGGAGGGCGAGGCGCTGGTGGCGGCCTACCGTCACATGGTGCGCGCCCGCGTGGCCGATGAGAAGTCCCTGCTCTTCCAGCGCCAGAAGCGCATCCACACCCTGCCCGTGAACCGCGGGCAGGAGGCCGCCGCCGTGGGCAGCGCCCTGGCGCTTGGCAAGGACGACTGGCTGGTGCAGTCCTACCGCGAGTTGGGTGGCCTATTGGTGCGCGGCGCCAGCATCCGCAACCACCTGCTCTACTTCAAGGGCAGCGAATGGGGCAGCGTGCACGCCGACGCTCCGCGCATCCTGCCCCTCAGCGTGCCCATCGGCAGCCAGATCACCCACGCCGCTGGCATCGGCCACGCCATCCGCTACCAGGGTGGACAGGAAGTTGTGCTGGCCCACTTCGGCGACGGCGCCACCAGTCAGGGGGACTTCCACGAAGGCCTCAACTGGGCCGCCGTGTTCAAGTGCCCGGTGGTCTTCTTCTGCAACAACAACCAGTACGCCATCAGTCTGGCGCGGGGCAAGCAGACCGCCAGCGCCACCCTGGCCCAGAAGGCCATCGCCTATGGCATGCCGGGCCTGCAAATCGACGGCAACGACCTGCTCGCCGTGCACGCCGCCACCAGCGCCGCTGTGGAACACGCCCGCGCGGAGGGCCCCGTGCTCATCGAGGCCTTCACCTATCGCATGGGCCCGCACACCACGGCGGACGACCCCAGCATCTACCGCAGCAAGGAAGAAGAAGACGCGTGGATGCCCAAGGATCCTCTCATCCGCGTGCGACTGCTTCTGGAGAAACAGGGCCTGTGGGACAGCACGCGTGAGGAAGCCTGCCGCACGGAGGCCGCCGCGGACACGGATCAGGCCATGCGCGAAGTCGACGAACTCCATGAGACCCCCGTGGACGAGATTTTCGCCTGGCAGTACGCCGATCGTCCGGCGGAGCTGCGCCGCCAGCAAGCGGACTACGAGGCCTTTCTGAAGTGGAAGGAGGCCCGCTGATGCCCGCGATGAATCTGGTGCAGGCCATCCAAAGCGCCCTGGACTTCAAGTTGTCCGACGATCCGCGCGTCTTGGTCTTCGGCGAAGACGCGGGCCACGAGGGCGGCGTCTTCCGCGTGACACAGGGACTCCAGGCCACCTACGGCGAGCGCCGCGTGTTCGACACGCCCCTGTCCGAGTCCGTCATCATGGGCGCCGGTCTCGGCATGGCCGTGGCGGGCCTCCGCCCGGTGCTGGAGATCCAGTTCTGCGGCTTCATCTACCCCGCCATGAACCAGCTGGTGACCCATGTGGCGCGCATGCGCAACCGCAGCCGTGGCGTTTTCACCGCGCCCATGACCATCCGCCTGCCCTACGGCGGCGGCATCCAGGCGCTGGAGCTGCATTCGGAGAGCATGGAAGCCATGCTGGCGCACATTCCCGGCCTGAAGGTGGTCATCCCCTCCACGCCCTACGACGCCAAGGGCCTGCTCATCAGCGCCATCGAATGCGAGGATCCGGTGCTCTTCATGGAGCCCAAAAAGGTCTACCGCGCCTTCCGCCAGGAAGTGCCCGCGGAGCCCTACCGCATTCCGCTGGGCAAGGCCAGCCGCGTGGTGGAGGGCCAGCGCCTCACCCTGGTGGCCTACGGCGCCATGATGCGCGTGGCACGCCAGGCCGTTGAGCTGGCGGCCAAGGAAGGCCTGAGCGTGGAGCTCATCGACCTGCGCAGCATCTACCCGCTGGACACGGAGACCGTGCTGGACAGCGTGCGCAAGACGGGGCGCCTGGCCATCCTCCACGAGGGCCCCATGAGCTTCGGCGTGGCGGCGGAACTCATCGCCCGGGTGAACGAGGAGGCCCTGCTCTGGCTGGAGGCCGCCCCCCGGCGCATCTGCGGTTTCGACACCATCATGCCCCTGCCCATGGGCGAACACCACTACATGCCCACGCCGGAGCGCGTGCTCTACGAGCTGCTGCAGCTCCACAATTTTCCGGAGTGATCCATGGCCTATGTCTTCCTCTTTCCGGACCTGGGCGAAGGCCTCACCGAGGGCAAGCTCCTGCAGTGGTATGTGCAGGAGGGCGCCATGGTGAAGGAGGGTGATCTCATCGCCAAGGTGGAGACGGACAAGGTGGTGGCGGACATTCCCATTCCGCGCACGGGCCGCGTCAG
>Ga0172373_10009186_pt1 | contig 12338 bp, 11 predicted proteins | sample Lak10m_2_FD_114546 | JGI IMG/M metagenome (GOLD analysis project Ga0172373, IMG submission 114546) | Freshwater microbial communities from Kabuno Bay, South-Kivu, Congo - kab_092012_10m | ecosystem: Environmental > Aquatic > Freshwater > Lake | place: Democratic Republic of the Congo... | reverse complement strand
GACCTGATGGCGAAATCGATGGGAGTCAATGCCGTCAGAGTAGAGAAGCCTGATCAGATCAAGGAGGCGATATCAATGATGCTTGCAGACGATGAACCTTTTCTCATCGATCTGGTACTGGAATGCTGATGCTTTACGAGCAGTGAGAGTGCAGCATCAGAACGCCCGACGCTCTCCAGGGCAAGCGCAAGCTGAACAACGGCATCGGCATCAAGTTCATTTTGATGCGGTTCGAGCAGTTTGATGGCTTTTTTGAAATTGCGCGATTCAACGGCAACGGCTGCACCAGTCCATGAGCCTGAAACACCGCCTTTGCCTCGCAATCCTTTGCAGAGAAGCTGAACGCTCATCTCCTGGTCAGAACAGGGCTTGACTATTTGAAGGTGATTGCCCGGTACAACGTCAATTTCAGCTTTCGGAAAATCTTTCTGAAACGGTGCAAGTGAAGAGTCTGCCGGTACAAATTCATCACGGTCACCGGCTACAATCCAGAACCTGAAAGGAAGCGTCTTGCCGAATGACTCACCAAACTTCTGGAGCCATCGGTGACGAAGATCGATAATAAATGGGCTTTTGCTGGTCATGTCACGAACCTGCCGTTTCAGCCGTCGAAATGGTGATGCTTTTTGTAAACCCCCGCTGGGAGTGCCGAACAAAAACACGTGACTGACCACATCGGCAAGATCGTCGAAATCTACCAGTGCCCGCTGAACCACGAGACCACCCATGCTGTGGGCAACGAGAGCAAGGCATTTGTACCGGTCAAGCGGTGGCGTTTTACAGCAGGTATGCAGATAACGGGCAAGTTGTGGTATGTCGGGGTCAGCAGCCCAGATGCCGATAAGATCAATACGGAGCTTGGTGGCATAACCGAGACAGTAGATGTCCCAATTGGCAAGATCGCGCTCCTTTTTGAGATAGTCCTGGAAATTTCCCCATGTCCCCTGTCCGGCATTACCTCCGAAGCCGTGAATGAAAATAACAGCTGCGTCCTGTGCTTTATTGCGGTGTTGGATGAGTTTTGGTTCTTCTGCCTGCATGATGTACCCTCCAATAAGCTGATTGGATCGTATTAAGGCAACGTGTTGTGTTCTTTCTCATTCCAAATGTAATCATATTTCTAATTTCGCATTTTTTATCCATTGTCGTGCGTCATCGATATCATTTTCTTCCAAATTAAACACGACGAATATCAAAAAAAGAAACCGAGGACATACTCACGTCCAGGACGCATATAAGCTTGAAATGAGAGGCGTTCAGGGCAGAATAACTGCGCGATCCATTCAATCAATGATAAAACTGTCAGCATATCCTGGAAATCAGAACTCAGGATGTATTGACCTTGTCATTTTATCTGGCAGGATGGGAATAGCAACTCCAAACATGAACGTGCGCCTTTAAACAGATCCAAGTCTGCTTTTGTAAAGGGCAATTCCACAACAAAAGCCGTGCAATCACCTTACGATGGTAATCATACCGTTATCAAGGTCATAATAGGCACTGATCAGTTGGAGTTTTCCGTGAGCGAGCTTCTCCTTGATAACGGGAGAACTGCTTTCGAGCAAACCGGTATTCATGCGAATATTTTCAAGCGAACATTGCTCGATCATTGCAGACTTTGAACCAGAAGCTCCGTTTGCAAGCACACTTGCTATTGCAGGTTTGATCGATTCTGTGATGGAACCAATGTTGCCCTCGATCTTCGTGTGTGAAACAGAGGCATCGTAGGCAGCGGTCACTGCACCGCATCTTTCATGCCCCAGCACCATGACCAGACCCACGCCAAGATGCTCGACGGCATATTCGACTGAACCGGCTTCATGAGGGCCAATGACATTTCCCGCAACACGAACTGTGAAAATTTCGCCAAGTCCCATATCGAAAAGGATTTCAGGTGAAAGCCGGGAATCGGAGCAGGCAATAACAACAGCAATCGGTTTTTGTGCCTTTGCGACCTCAAGGCGGCGCTTGACTGAAACCATTGCATCAAGATGTTTGACAGAGCCTCTTTGGGCAAAGTGCCGGTTACCATCAATCAGCAAACGTAATACATGCGAGGGCGATACCCGCCCGTTTTCAGGCACCGAGGATGCGGATGCTTTCTGGATGTTGAACAACACAGAAAACATCATCAAGACAATCAGTTTTTTCATAGGTTATCGCTTCTTTTGGCAATGATTTAACGGGAAATACCCGAGCGGTTTTGCCGAATCAGGATGATCAGGCTCCTTCATGAACAACGGCCAGTGCTCCGGCCTCAACCTCAACAGGCTTACTTGTCCCTTCACAGGAAATAGCTGCAAAGGCATTGGTACCCATAACCGTGATAACGGTCCTGATTGTGCTGCCCAATGGTTCAATGGCGACAAACAGAACAAGCAGCGAGGCAAAAGGAAGACCAATGTATGAACAGACAATACCGGTCAGGGAAATTGTAACAATACCGGTCATGCCCGACGATGCGAAGCCTGCGAGAACTGCGCCAAATGCCACAGCAAACCATTCCATGGCATGAAGATCCTTGCCATACATCTGTGCGATAAAAAGTGTGGCTGTCGTATAGTAAAGCACCGATGCGATGCGCAAAACGGAAACCCCCAGGGGAACCATCAGCTCGATTCGTTCTTTTGGAAGTCCTATTCGCCCTGCCAGCGTGTTAATCATCGTCGGCATGCATGCTGGAGCACTGCGGGTTGCTACAGCCATGATTAAAGATTCGCGCTGACTGCTCAATACTTCATGCCAGGGCAAACCGGTGGACAATCTCAAAAGAAATAACGACACAGCGATAACAATAATCCCTGTAGCTCCGAACGTCATCAGGAATCCAAGCATCGCGCGAAGCGGCGCGAGCCCGCTCGTTGCCACCTGGTAAGCAACCATTGAGACCAGAACCAGAGGCACAAGCAGGTTGAGCCAAATGGTCAGCTTGAGGCATGCGTTGAAAACGCTGTTCAAGACATCGTTCAAAGGCTTTGAAACTTCCGGTTTCATCCGCCCGACAACCAGACCGAATATCAGTGAAAAAATCAGAATCTTAAGTGTATCTCCGTTGGTCAGGGCAGTAAAAATATTGCTTGGAATGATGCCCAGTATCATCGCCTTGATGCTCAACGAGCTACTCTCAGTCAAGGAAGTGTACAACGGAATTTCAACTTCCCCCATATTCTGTCCGGTCATACGGCCCAGAGTCATCATGGTGTCTTCTGAAAGGTTTCTGCCAGGCCCCATGACAGCGGCTGCAAACAAGCCCAGCAAAGCGCAGCCGATCATTGAAAAAACAAGCAGTTTGGCAACACGCCCGAGGATTCCCTGCGTATCATGTCCGCCGATCAACTGGCTCAAGCTGTAAACGACCGATGAGATCATAAAGGGAATGGAAATCAGCTTCAGCAGGTCAACGTAAATATCGCTGAAAACAACAGTCGCCACTGCCATGTTCGGTCGCCATGTGCCAAATGCGACACCGAGGAGCACGCTCGCCACCACAACGGATGGACTGCTCGACTTTTTCTTGATGATTTCTGCAACTGAATTCATGGTGTTTTTACAAGCTTTAAAAGGTATTCCACATTCGCAGGAAGGGTCCGCTGAGAGAGATAAAGATTGATAATGCTCAGGAATTGCTGACTATCATGACGTACCGCAATTGAAAGAGGATCGCTGGTGTCTGTCAAAACCACCGTCTTCAGAAGCAAGGCATTCCGCGGATCGGTTTTCATGAGACGCTTGATTTCAAACTCGTCGCGGTAAAGTGCGTCGACCTTTCCCTTTTTCACGGCAATGACGGCATCATCCCAGTTCGCAAATTCCACGACCTTCGCATGCGGAAAATTTCTTGGAGCGAGATCTGCATAGGCGGTTTTAGCCAAAACCCCGATGGTACCCGGGAAGCGCTTCACAACTTCACGCATATCACCTCCCCTTGTGAGATCGGCGATCCGCAACTGGTTGAGCGCCAGGGCATGCCGCAAGTTCAGATATGGATCGGAAAAGCGGACACTGAGAGCTCTATAGAACGTCCGGCTAAGTTTTCCGATAGCCATGTCGGCCTGGCCCTGAGAGATCAGGTCAATAAGTTCGTCCTGGCTGCCAGCAATTCGCTCAAACCGGATCCCGAGCTGGAATTCTTTTGCCAGGCCGCATGCAAGATCGACATCGATTCCATACAATTTTCCATTTTTTTCATAAAAAAACGGAGGTTGATCGCGTTTCGGCATTGCCACGATCAGCACCCTCCTTGCGAGAATGCATTGGACATCAGGCGCACAATCTGTACCAGGGGATCCTGATCCTTTCGCCAGCAGGGTTTGCGAACAAATGAGCAGCATCAAGGCCAATAACCGTACAAATGATCCTGACTGCCGTAAATGAACCCTATGGAAAATCCTGAAAAAAGATAGTTGAGTCATTGATCTGGAACATTCAGTTACTGTTTACCAAAGATCATTGTTCTGGACAATTTGACAGTTATCAGCATCCTCCTGCAACAGCGGAGGGCTGGACAGACGTATTGATATGAAGCTCATCATATTCCGACCATTTCATAATCTTGCTTGAGAACACCTTCATCAGCTTCGGCAATCTTGTTCGTTTGTCTGCATGCAATCACAGAAAAAGCATTGGTACCAACGATGGTGACCACACTCCGTATGGTGTCGCACAACGGATCTATGGCAATAAACAAAACGAACAGGGATGTAAACGGAAGACCAATGAACGAACAAACAATACCGGTCAGACTGATTGTAGCGATTCCGGTCATACCTGACGATGCGAAACCTGTGAGCACTGCGCCGACTGCAATAACAAACAACTCCAATACCTGAAGGTCCTTGCCAAACATCTGGGCGATAAAAAGGGTGGCTACAGTATAATTGAGCACAGGCCCCAGCCGCAACAGTGAAACTCCCAGCGGGACCATCAACTCAATTCGCTCTTTTGGAAATCCCAACCGTTCAACCAGCGATTTTATCATTGCAGGCATACTGGCAGAGCTGCTGCGGGTCGCTATCGCCATAACAACTGACTCCCGCTGACTTTCCAGCACCTCACGCCAAGGTAAGCCGGTTGACCAGCGTATGAGCATGAATAACACTGCGACAGTTACAAGCCCGGAAGCCCCCAACGTGATGATGAATCCCAACATCGCATACAGAGGCGTAAAACCGCTCGTTGCCACCTGGTAACCGACCATCGTTACAAGCACAAGCGGCACCATGTAATTGAGCCAGACGGTCAGTTTCAGGCATGCGTCGAAGATGCCATAAAGAGCATCCGTCAGTGCCTGAGAAACATCCTGTTTTATACAACCGATTACCAAGCCAAACAGAACAGAAAAAAAGAGGATTTTCAGCGCATCTCCTTTGGTCAATGCCTGAAAAATGTTGCTTGGAATGATGCCAAGCAACATTTGTTTTAAGCTCAATGCGTTGATTGCCGGTAAAGGAGCAAAAAGCGGCATTTCAATTTCGCCACCCCGATTTAGGTTCTTCCCTACCAGATTGCTCAACATCATGAGCGTCTCCTGGGACAGATCCCTTCCCGGCCCCATGACAACGGCTGTAAGCAGTCCAATCAAGGCGGTGGCTATCATAAAAATAACAAGAAGTTTGACAACCCGGCTGATGAGGCCCAAAGCCCCGCCGCTTTTTATCAGTCTGCTCAAACTGTAGACCACCGAAGAAATCATGAAGGGAATGGTGACCATCTTGAGCATATCGACATAGATGTCACTGATGATAACCGCAGCCGTACTCACGTTCGGCAACCATATTCCGAAAACAATACCAATAAGCACGCTCGCCACAACGATGGATGGGCTGCTCGACTTTTTCTTGATGATTTCTGTTATGGCACTCATGGCATATGATCAAACTTCAAGGAAGTCTCGATGATCAATAAATGAGGGTGATAACCCTCTTGTGCCTGAATGATTAATCCGGCCAGATCTTTTCCGAAATCGAAAGGGAGCTGGCCGGTCCGACAGGCGCAACATCTTAATTCAAAATGCCTTAAAAGCCCTTGGCGGCATAACCTTTCCAATGTGCGAGTTGTTCGACAAAGGCCTCCGGTGTAACGGTGATGATACCTTTGAACGGATGATCCAGCGCATAGATCATCAGCATCACAAGAGTGATGACGGTGGAAAGTGATACGACCATCAGCACATGCGGTGTTGTATTACCGGTACCAAAAAGGAAACTGAAACCGATGGTGATCACTCCCCCGAGAATCATAACCCACCACATAAAAGCGGGTATACCCGACGTACTGCATAGTATCCTCTCATTTCGGGCATTGCTGAAATCATTGACTTTTGAAATGAGTTCCTGATACCAGATTTTTTCATAATCGTTCTGTGGCTGAATAGCAGCGACATGCTTGAAAACACGATGCACCAGATCAAGGGCTTTTTCGCTTGATTTGCCGTTTGCCAGCATCGGCCACTCCTCGTCGATCACCGTTGTGGCATAAATCATCAGATCGCTCTGGATGAACGTGCGATTCCCGAAATCATTGAACACCCTTGAATCCCTGAAAATAGAGGCCATTGCGCTGACCTCTGCTTCAATCTTGGATTTGGTCTCCCGAAAGATCTCCCATTCAACAATAACGACAAAGGCCAGCAAAACAGCATAAATAACACCGATTACAGCATAGATGAAGCCCGCGACATCGTTGTGCTTGGCCAGTTCTGCATGTCCGATCTTCCTGCGGATGATCAACAGGAAGACGACGGAAACCGCCGATACAAGGGCACAAATACCGATAACGAACAGTATGTCAATCATTTGTTTCTTTCTTTTTGTTTGAATTGACGAAACGTTTACATAACAGCCCGGTCATAACTATTGAGCATGACAACTTCTTCGCTCACCTCATCTCGATCAAACAGCTTGCTCACCTCCGGGGAGGCCCCGCAGATGTACACATCACAATCGATATCCATCTTCTGCTTCTCGAAGATGATCGTTCTTACCGCTTCTGCATTAATAGACTTCAGCCCGCTCATGTCCAGCGCAACCTTCATCGGGTTTGCAGATGCGATCTTCGCAAGCTGCTTTCTGAAGGTATGAATGGCGAGGTGATCCAGTTCTCCTTCGAGGATCGCTTTTACAACATCACCGTCTTTTTCGACATTTATGGTGAAATGCTCGACACTGCCTACCGGAACCAGACGCACCTGAACCTTGACCCGTTCCTGGGTGACAGGAAGTTTCACTGTCAGGCTTTCAGCATCAAAATCGCTGTACGGTTTTCCATCAATCCAGACACTTTCGATTACTACGCTGCGTTTGGGCAATATGTCCGGGGAAACGTGAAGGACATTATTCTTGAACCCATTTGGGTAAGGCTTGAAATAGAGGTCGAGATGCTGTTTGGTGATCAGCAGGTTGTTGTAGACTGCAGAAAGATAGGCCAGCTCGAACGAATGGTAGCCACTCATGCTGTGGCTTCCCTTGAGACGCTCGGTACCCAGCAGGTAGGGAAGACCATTTGCAAGCACGTTGAAATAGATTCCGCCGCTGTCCTGATCAAGGAACCATGCGTTATAGAATGCGCTGGACTCCCTGGCATGCTGGAGATATTCGGACTTCCCTGTCGTACCGAAAAGTATGAGATAGGCGAGGATACCCTGTTCCTGCTGCCACCAGGCTTTTCGGTCATGCCATGCAAATCTGTGGAATTTCTGGCCTTCGTCGAGTACTCTCTCTACCACATCGTACCATCCACCCCTTTGCCGATCGCATCCATGGTCAGGCATGAGCGAGGCAATCTTGTGGGCAAATTCCATATAGGCCTTGCTTTTTTTAGAATCAAGGCCTTCGACACTGTTAATACGGGTAAGATTCCAGGCAATCTTGAGGTTGTGACCAACTACGCCGCGGTTCTGCTGCCATCCATGCGTCGTGTCATGTGACCAGTCTTCGTGGAACTTTTCCTGTACAAAGGCACTGTTATCGTAGTCCGGAAAATGCTCGGTTATGGTATCTGCTGTGTTGATCAGCATTTTTTTAAGCCGCTCGTCACCGGTCGCCAGAAAGGCGTTGATAAGGTATGCCGGGGCATGATCGCCTACGCTGTTCCAGTTTTTGCGGGCCCGGTTGACGGTCAGGGATTCCGCCTTTGGATCAAATGTCACCGGATCGATATGCGAGAAGTAGCCTCCGAGCTTCCGGTCAAGGAAGTACTTGTCGAAAAGATTCACGGTCATATCGATGTCCGATGCAATTTCAGGATCGCCGGTAATTCTGTATGTCTGGGTCGGTCCGGCAAGTGCATAGATCTGCTCGTAGGCAGGAATGGCATCATAATCGTCACCGAATTCGGATGCAAAAATTTTCCGTTCATGGCCCCCTTTGATATCAATGCCATGGTACCAGTACGCTATGTTCTCGCTGGTGTCAACACAACGCATGTGTTCACGCAAGTACCTGGTGCCCTTTTCTGCCGCATCAAGATAACGGTCGTCACCTGTCATCATATAGGCCGATGCAAAGCCGTAGACGAGACGCGAAATCGTGTCGGTTTCCTGGCGATAGTTCCCGGTCTGGTCTCCTTCGAGCGAAATATTGGTCTTGTATTTCCGGTAATCAATATCGCCATTGCCGAACTGGGCCTTGAGATAGAAATCGCCGAGCTGCCTCACCTGCCGGATCCACCAGTCCTGTTTTTCGAAACGGAACTCTTTTTCGTCCCTGCCCAGAAATATGATATGCTTGGCTTCGAATTTCACTTCGTTTTCAGGAAAAAAGACACCATAGACATAAAGAAAACGACCACGGGCAAGCATGTCCCTGATCTGACCGGTACAGTCCATATATGCCTCTCCAAGGTTTCGTACCAGCTCAGCATAAGTGTTCGGAGTAAGCTTTACCTCGAAGTTCCTTCCGTCAGAAGTGTCGAGGCAGAAAATCTGCTTGTCCCAATCAAAATGGGTCACATAACCCTGAATAGTGTCAGAAAAGGTGAACTGCAGTGTGTTCTTTTCCATGATTTACCTCGTTTTTTTGGAGATAAGAATTACTGAAGAATGTGCTTTGACCTTGTATGTAGAACCATTGACCTTCTTTTCTTTACCGAATTCAGCAATATCCTGTGGAGATGGCAAAGATGTATCGGCATAAAGTGCCCAGTTCCTGCTCCTGATCGGCGGAATATCGAAAGCAAGCTCTTCCATGCTCATGTTAAGCATGACGTGCAGATCCGGTTCAGCTTCCCCTGTCCCTCCGAGAGTGAATGCCAGTACCCTGCATTCTGGATCATTCCAGCCGGGTGCATGAAGCTTGCATCCATGCCAGTCTACGTCTTTCAAGCCGCGATCGTTGACTATCGTACCGTTGAAGAACGTGCCCCTTCTGAGCGAAGGCAAGGCTTTGCGCAGCTTGATCATACCGGTGAAAAAGCTTAACAGGTCGGCATTTTTTTCGCCAAGGCTCCAATCGATCCAGTTGAGCCGGTTGTCCTGGCAGTAGGTGTTGTTGTTACCCTGCTGTGTATGACCGAATTCATCGCCGGACAGAATCATGGGGACCCCCTGCGACAACATCAGGATGGCAGCAAAGTTCTTGATCTCACGTTTTCGTAGCTCGTTGATCGCAGGATCGTCGGTCTCACCCTCTACGCCGTGGTTCCAGCTGTCATTGTTGTCGTTACCGTCCCGGTTCTCCTCACCGTTGGCGAAGTTATGCTTTTCGTTATATGAGACCAGGTCGATCATGGTAAATCCGTCATGGCAGGTGACAAAGTTGATCGAATTTACCGGTGTATGGCGGTTATGCTGGTAGATATCACTCGATCCCGAGATCTTCGCTGCAACTCCACCGACGATTCCTCCATCGCCCTTCACAAAGCGCCGGACCTGGTCGCGGTATATACCATTCCACTCAGCCCACCGGTATCCGGGAAAACTGCCAATCTGGTAGACGCCCGCGGCATCCCACGCCTCAGCAATCAGCTTGGTGTCGGCAAAGGTATCCATTAGCTCGATGTTCCATATCACCGGTGCATGGGCAAGCGGCTTGCCGTCCTCGCCCCGGCTCAGGATGGATCCTTCGTCGAAACGGAATCCATCGACATGCATATCCTTTACCCAGAATTCAAGGCAGTCGGTAATGAATTTCTCGACGATTGGATGGTTGCAGTTGACAGTATTGCCGCAACCGGTGTAATCCATGTAATAACGCTTGTCATTGTCTACAAGGTGGTAATAAACCGCGTTGTCTATTGCCTTGAAGCTGATTACTGGTCCTTGATGATTCCCCTCGTCGGTATGGTTGAATACCACGTCAAGAATGATCTCGATACCCGCATTATGAAGGGCCTTGACCATGTCACGGAACTCGTTGAGATGCTCGCCAAATTCGGGCTTGCTGCAATAGCTCGATTCAGGAGCGAAGAAGCCTACCGTGCTGTATCCCCAATAGTTGACGAGCTCGCTTCCGTCAGGTCCGGTACGAAGGGGATAGCTGGAATCGAACTCAAAGACCGGCAGTAATTCAACAGCCGTAACACCCAGACTTTTGAGATGGGGAATCTTCTCGATGACGCCGCTAACTGTCCCTGGATGCTTCACTCCGCTCGATACATCCCTGGTGAAACCCCTAACGTGCATTTCGTAAATGATGCTGTCTTTCATCGGAATTACAGGCGACTTGTCTCCCTCCCAGTCGTACCTGTTGACATCAATCACCACGCTGCGCATTGAGGTCCGGATATTGTCGCCATCGTTGCAGGCTTCGGCCCGATCGAAAAGACAATCGGTGTTGCCGCGGGCATAGGGATCAATGGCTACCTTGTTCCTGTTGAACAGATGTCCCTTGTCCGGTGCGTATTCACCGTCGATCCGGTAGGCATAGTGTGTCCCGTGCTTCAGGCCACGTACATAAACATGCCAGAAATGGAAACTCCTGTTGACATAGGGGTCCAGACATACGGTCATGAACGGATGAAGGTCGTCATGCCTGTCGAAAAGGCAAAGCTCAACGCCAGACGCATTTTCCGAAAAAATTGAAAAATTAACACCTTCCGCATCTGGCGTAGCACCGAGCGGATGAGCCGATCCTTTTTCAATTACTAAATTTGTTTTTTTAGCCATGGTCATTTCCTTGTTTTTCGTCTTGATACCCTTGACTCACTTCAATAATGTTACCATCTGGATCCCTCACCCAGACCGATTTCCAATGTGGAATGAAACTGCTGAAATCGAGCGGCCCAAGAGCGATACTGAGCTCATTGCCGAATTGGTCCATGAATTCGCCGAGGTTATCCACCTGGAAGGCGATGTGCCTCCAGCCTGGATAGTTCTGGCCATCGTTGGCTGGTTGCGGTACCGGCCGTTCCTCGCTTGACTTGAAAAGTTCCAGGCAGAAATCATCGCATCTGATAAACACGATTGCATTGCCGCCATCAAGAGGGACGAATCTCGCCCTCCTGAAATTGAAATACCTGGCATAGAATGCTTCGGTTTTTTCAAGATCTGTACAGGAAAGTGCTACATGAACGAATTTCATGGCGATACATGTTGGTTAAGCAGGAATCAGATCGATGATCGTCCTGGCAAACAAATGAGCGTGCCCTCCGGTTCTTGCAGTCACAAGATCACCATCGACTACTACATCTTCGTCGACAAATTCGGCGCCGTAAGCCAGGGCATCCCCGTAGAGATTGTTGTGACAGACCAGTTTGCGACCCTTGATAGATTCGCGGACAGGAGCCATGAGCCACAGGCCATGGCAAATAATGCCCTTGACAATGCTTCTGTTTTCAAAAATGCTCTTCATCAGTGCGGACGCCGGGGGTATCTTCGAAAGATCATCAGTGTAGCGGAGCCTGTCTGAAACCATTCCTGCAGGAACAATTATGGCAGCAAACGAGGCGAGCTTCTCGTCGTCGAGATCTTCGAATGATTCCGAAACCTCAATCGGCAATTGGTATTCATGACCTTTGAAGGTCAGAGTCTGCTGGCCCCAAAGCCTCGATAACAGGTGAACTTCAGCCCCTTCTTCGAGAAAGCGGCGCTGATAATAGAAAATTTCGGGTTCGTAGAAATCGCTTTCCATGAGAATCCCTATTTTCTTTCCTTTGAGTTTCATGAATCATCTCCATTTTAGCCTGTTTCCGAATTAAGGCGGGTGGCATCGCGGGCTGCACACCGTCGGGTTTCTCTATTGACCGCATCTGACGCTGACGAGATGAGGATGGGCAGCTCCTTCCAGTACCAGATCGATGAGAAAAGGTTCATCGTCTGCAAGCATCATTGATATCGCCTCCTTGATCTGATCAGGCTTCTCTACTCTGACGGCATTGACTCCCATCGATTTCGCCATCAGGTC
>Ga0172373_10009185_pt1 | contig 12339 bp, 13 predicted proteins | sample Lak10m_2_FD_114546 | JGI IMG/M metagenome (GOLD analysis project Ga0172373, IMG submission 114546) | Freshwater microbial communities from Kabuno Bay, South-Kivu, Congo - kab_092012_10m | ecosystem: Environmental > Aquatic > Freshwater > Lake | place: Democratic Republic of the Congo... | reverse complement strand
GGCGGCGCGGATCACCTTCGCCCACTTCGCGAGGTCCTGGGGCAGGAAGGCGTCGAGTTCCTCGGGCGTGCCGGGTGCCGGCTCCATGCCAGCGGTGATCAGTTTCTCGACGAGTTCCGGCGCCTTGAGCGCATCGGTAATCTCCTTGTGCAGGCGCTGGACGATCGGCCGCGGCGTCTTCGCGGGCACGACGAAACCGTACCAGTTGGTGTATTCGTAGCCCGGCAGCCCGGATTCGTCCACGGTCGGCACGTCGGGCAGCACCCTCGAGCGCTTTAGCGTGGACACCGCAAGCGCCTTCAGCTTGCCGGAGCGCACGTGCGGGAGCCCCGAGGGATCCGAGAAGTAGTAATCCGTCTGCGCATTCATGATCGCCACCAGCCCGGCTTGCGTGCCCGGATACGGGACGTGCAGCACGCTGAGGCCCGCCATCTGGTTGAAGAGTTCGCCCGCGAGGTGCTGCGAATTGCCGATGCCGGCCGAACCGTAGTTCATCTTCGCGCCATGCACCTTGGCGTGCGCAATCAGGTCGGCGACCGTCTTGAAGGGCGAGTTCGCGGCGACGATGAGGATCGGCGAGAGGATCGCGCCCTGCGTGACGCCGGCGAAATCCTTGATCGGGTCGTAGTTGATCTTGCGGCCGCCGGCGCCCGCGATGGTCATCGGCGCCGGCGTGCCGAGCAGCAGGGTGTGGCCGTCGGGAGGGGACTTCGCGACGTGCTCGCTGCCGATCAGGCCCGTGGCGCCGGCGCGGTTGTCCACGACGACGGGGTGGTTCATGCTCGCGCCCATCCTTTGCGCGACCAGGCGAGCCATGATGTCCGGACCGCCGCCGGCGCCGAAGGGCACGACGATGCGGATCGGGCGGCTGGGGAAGGCGTCCTGCGCGAAAGCGGGCGCGGCGACGAGCGCGAGGCACGCGGCGAGCACGAGACGTTTCTGCATGGGAGACTCCCGGAAGGTAAGGATGCTGGGAAGTCTACTGCCGGCACCGCCGGCTCCAGCGCCGATTTCGCAGATCCACGAGCCGGTGCGCCACGGTTTCGCCCCGTTCGTGCCACACTCGGCGCACACCATGGGCGGAGATGCACCTTGATCGCACTGAACGCGGGCACGCCGAGCGCCGAAGGCACCGTCGCGGACGCCTACCTGAGGCTGCTCGCCGAGCGCGGCATCGATTGCCTGTTCGCCAACGCCGGCACCGACTTCGCGCCGCTGATCGAGGGCTATGCGCGGGCGGGCGAGGGCGTGGCGACGCCGCGCCCGGTGCTGGTGCCGCACGAGAACGTCGCCGTCGCCATGGCAATGGGCTACTGGCTGCTCAGCCGGCGCATGCAGGCCGTGATGGTGCACGTCAGCGTCGGCACCGCGAACGCGATCTGCGGGCTGATCAACGCGGCGCGCGCCCACGTGCCGATCCTGATGACCGCGGGGCGCACGCCGCTGAACGAGACCGGGCTCGAAGGCCATCGCAACCTGCTGATCCACTGGACGCAGGAGATGTACGACCAGTCGGCAATGCTGCGCGAGTTCGTGAAGTGGGACTACGAGCTGCGCAACCCGGAGCAGATGGAGATCGTGGTCGACCGCGCGATCGCGATGGCGCAGGCCGCGCCGGCCGGGCCCGTGTACCTGACGCTGCCGCGCGAGGTGATCGCGACCCGGCTCGAGTCGCCCCCGGCGACCCTGCCGGCCGGCCGTCGCGCGCCGCCTGCGCCGCCGGGGCCCGATCCACGCGCGATCGAACAGGCGGCAGAGATGCTTGCCGGTGCGAAGAACCCCGTTCTCATCACGACCAGCGCCGGCATGGAATCGGCCGCGCTCGCGCCGCTCGCCGAACTCTGCGAGCGCTACGCGGTCCCGCTGGTGCATCACGCCGCGCGCTGCATGTCCTTGCCGACAAATCACCCGATGCATGCGGGCTTCGACCCGGTGCCGTGGATGCGCGAGGCGGATCTCGTCCTCGTCGTCGACAGCGTCGTGCCGTGGATCCCGGGCACGATCCGGCCGAAGGCGGACGCGAAGGTGATCCACGTCGGTGCCGATCCCTTGCACGGCGGTATTCCGACGCGCGGATTCGAGTGCGACCTCGGCATCACGAGCGTGGCGAGCCTTGCGCTGGAGGCGCTGCTGGAGGCGCTTGCGCGGCGCGGCGGACCGGGTGCCGGCGTGGAGGCGCGGCGCGCCGCCATCGTCAAGCGCCGCGAAGAGCGCCTGACGAAAGTGCGAGCAGACCTCGAGCCGATGCGCACGCAATCTCCGATCCGCACGCAGTGGCTGACGCATTGCGTGAGCGAGGCCTGCGACGAGCGCACGACCATCATCCGCGAGGCGCCGGCGTTCTCGTACCCGCATTTCCACGCGGATCGCGAGCACGCGTACTACGCCACCGGCGCGGCGAGCGGCCTGGGCTGGGGCCTGGGCGCCGCGATCGGCGCGAAGATGGCGGCACCGGACCGCACCATTGTCCTCACCACCGGCGACGGCTCGTACATGTTCGGCGTGCCGGTCGCCGCGCACTACACGGCGATGGAGCAGGACGCGCCGTTCCTCACGGTGATCATGAACAACCGGCGCTGGAACGAGGTCGGCGTAGCGACGCGCCTCATGTACCCGAACGGCCTCGCCGTGAGCGAGAAGCGCGAGGCGCTGACCCACTTCGACCGTCGGCTGGAGCTGGCGAAGGTGGTCGAATGCGTCGGTGGCCACGGAGAGCAGGTGACGGACCCGGCGAAGCTGCCGGAGGCCATCGCGCGGGCGCTGCGCATCGTGCGCGAGGAGCGCCGGCAGGCGGTGCTGGACGTGGTCTGCGCCTGAGAGGTTCCGGCGCCTGCAATAATGGGCGCCGATGAACCGCGACGACGAGACCTGGATGCGGCGCGCAATGGCGCTCGCGCATTGCGCGGCCGAGGCCGGCGAAGTGCCGGTCGGCGCCGTCGTCGTGCACGAGGGACGCGTGCTCGGTGAAGGCTTCAACCGGCCGATCGGCGGGCATGACGCCACCTCGCACGCCGAAATCGAGGCGATCCGATCCGCCTGTGCCGCGGCGTCCAACTATCGCATCCCCGACACCACGCTCTACGTGACGCTCGAACCCTGCGCGATGTGCATCGGCGCGATCTTCCACGCCCGAGTCGGGCGCGTGGTGTTCGGCGCCGCCGATCCCAAGACCGGATCGGCCGGCAGCGTGATCGACCTTTTCGCCGAGAAGCGCCTCAACCACCACGCCACCGTGCAGGGCGGCGTGCTCGCCGACGAGTGCGGCACAATGCTGAAGGCCTTTTTCGCCGCGCGCCGATGAAGATCCGGATCGACGCCGCGCGGCAGGAACTCGCGCTCCTCGACGACGCAGGCGCGACGCTGCGCCGCTATCCGGTGTCGACGGCGGCGAAGGGTCTCGGCGAGAGGAACGGCAGCTTCCAGACGCCGACCGGCCTGCACCGGGTGCGCGCGAAGATCGGCGCCGGCGTGCCGCTGCGTTCGGTGTTCGTGCGCCGTCGGCCGACCGGGGAGGTGTGGACGCCGGAACTGCACGCGCAGTACCCGGGCCGCGACTGGATCCTGACGCGCATCCTGTGGCTCTCGGGCTGCGAGCCGGGCCGCAACCGGCTGCACGACGTGGACACGATGCGGCGCTACATCTACATCCACGGCTCGCCCGACAGCGCCGAGATGGGCAAGCCCGGCTCGCATGGCTGCGTGCGCATGCGGAACGATGACGTCGTGGACCTTTTCGAGCGCGTGCCCGCCTACACCGAAGTCGAGATCAGCTGAAGAGCTGCGCCACGCCGGCCGCATCGGGCCGGTGCACCACGCCCTTCTCGGTGATGATCGCGGTGATCAGGCCCGCCGGCGTGACGTCGAACGCCGGGTTGCGGATCGCGATGCCTTCCGGCGCCCAGCGCACGCCGCGGTAGCCGACGACTTCCTCGCCCGGGCGCTCCTCGATCGGGATCCGGCTGCCGTCGGGGATCGCCCGGTCGAACGTGGAGAGCGGGGCGGCGATGTAGAACGGGATGCGGTGGCGCTCGGCGAGCACGGCGAGCGTGTAGGTGCCGATCTTGTTCGCCGCGTCGCCGTTGGCCGCGATGCGGTCGGCACCGACGACGATCGCATCCACCTCGCCGCGGCTGATCAGGTGCCCGGCCATGTTGTCGGTGACGAGCGTCGCGGGGATTCCTTCCTGCACCATCTCCCACGCGGTGAGGCGCGCGCCCTGCAGGTAGGGCCGCGTTTCGTTCACGTAGACCGAGATCTTCTTGCCGGCCGAGTGTGCCGCGCGCAGCACGCCAAGCGCCGTGCCATAGCCCGCGGTGGCGAGCGCGCCGGCGTTGCAGTGGGTCATCATGCGCGCGCCGGCTGGCACGAGCGCGGCGCCGAACGCGCCCATCGCCTTGTTGCCGGCGATGTCCTCGTCGTAGATCGCGACCGCCTCGGCGGTGGCGTCCTTCGCACCCTTCATGCGCTCCAGCGCCCAGAAGAGGTTGACCGCCGTCGGGCGGCTCGCGGCGAGCACGTCATGCGCTGCCTTCAGGTCGGCGCCGCGGGCCGCGTCGAGCGCGAGGCCGAACGCGGCCGCACAGCCGATTGCCGGGGCGCCGCGCACGATCATGTCGCGGATCGCGGTCGCCACTTCGGCTGCGGTGCGGCAGGGCACGTAGACCATCTGGTCCGGCAGAAGCCGCTGGTCGAGGAGCTCGAGGTGCGTGCCTTTCCAGCGAAGAGGCTCGACTTCACTCATCAGATCACCCGCTCGTTGCCGCCGTCCACCGGCACCTGCGCGCCGGTGGTCTTGGCGAACAGCGCACCGCACATCTCGGCGGCGAGTTCGGCGACGTCCTTCGACGCCACCTCGGTCTTCAGCACGTTGTTGGTCTTGTACTGCTCGACGGTGAGGTTGTAGGCCTTGGCGCGCGCGGCGAGCACCTCGTCGGTCCACAGCGCGGTGTCGTAGACCGCGTTGGGATGGATCGAGTTGATGCGGATGCGATCCTTGCCCCATTCGAGAGCGGTAATGCGCGCGAGCTGGTTCATCGCCGCCTTCGACGCCGAGTAGGCGGCGGCGCCGGGGCCCGGCGCGGGCACGTTCTTCGAGCCGATGACGACCACGCGGCCGCCGCGCGGCGCGTTCCTTAGCAACGGATGGCAGGCCTGCATCAGCTGAAGGTTCGCCTCGACGTTGATCGCCATCGTGCGGCGCCAGGCGTCCATGGCCACGCCCGCGACCGGCGCGCTGGCCGGGAAGATGCCGGCGTTCAGCACCAGCATGTCGGCGCCACCGAAGCGGCGCACGCCGGCGTCGAGCGCCTTCGAGACTGCGGCGGCGTCGGTGAGGTCGCAGGCGACGCCGAGCACGTCGGCGCGCTTCCACATCGAGGTCACGGCCGGATTGATGTCCAGCGCGATCACCGCCGCGCCGCGCTTCAGGAACGACTCGACGCAGGCCTTGCCGATGCCCGACGCGGCGCCGGTGAGGATCGCGACCTCGCCGGCGTAGGCGAGCGGCGTGCCGCCTTTCTTGAGTTTTGCCTGCTCGAGGTCCCAGTACTCTACGTCGAACAGGTGGTTCTCGCCGACCGCGCTCCAGCCGCCGAGCGCCTCGGAGCGCAGCACGACGTCGATGGTGTGGTCGTAGAGTTCCTCGGCGATGGCGGTGTCCTTCGCCGTACGACCGAAGGCGACGAAGCCGAGTTCTCGGTCGAGCGCCATGCGTGGTGCGCGATCGAGGATGGTCTTCTTCTCCTTGGCGTTCGGCGCGTGGCGGCCGAAGTAGGCCTCGTAGGCCTTGGCGAACGCGGCGACGTCGCGGCCGAGCATCGGCAGCGGCTTGGTGCGGATCACGTGGTCCGGCGTCGCCGGGCCGCTCTGCGAGATCTTGCTCACGGCGGGGTGTTGCGCGAAGCCGAGGAACTTCGGCGTGTCGTTGACGCGCGCGAGCATCGGCACGCCGGCGCAGTCGGAGACAGCCTTGCGCAGCGCCGAGACCGCCTCGCGCTCGAATTTTGCAGGCGCCGAAGGCACAGCCGTCGGCGACCACGCCTTGTGCTTCTCGAGGTACTTCTCGGCGCGCGAGACGAGATCGATCATGCGTTCGTACGATTCGCGCGCATTCGCGCCGAACGAGAACACGCCGTGCGACAGCAGCACCATGCCGATGGTGTTCGGGCCGGCCTGCTCGGCGAAGGCGCGCGCGCAGAAGGTGGCGAGGTCGAAGCCGGGCATCAGGTACGGGATCACGACGACCGAATCGCCGTAGACCTCGCGGATCCGCTTCTCGCCGTCCGGCGCGTTCGACACCGACAATGCGGCATCCGCGTGCGTGTGGTCGACGAAGACGTGCGGGATGGTGGCGTGCAGGATGGTCTCGACCGAAGGCGCCGGCGCGCCGGCGCGCATCGTGTGCGTCGCGAGCTCGCTCACCATCTGCGGATCGGGCAGCGAGGGCAGCGTCGCGAGGCGCTTCACGTAGTCGAGCGCCACGGGCGTGAAGCCGGCCGGCTCGATGGTCTCGAGGTCCCAGCCGCTGCCCTTCACATAGAGCAGGTCCTGCCCCTCGCCGAACAGGGTCTTCTCGCGGATCTTCACCGAGGTGTTGCCGCCGCCGTGCAGCACCAGCGACTTGTCGCGCCCGAGCAGGCGGGAGGTGTAGACGCGCTGCCCGAGCAGTCCCGGGTACTGCGCCGCTTCTTCGTCGTTCCAGAGGCTTTTCATGGGGCGCAATTATACTTTCCGGATGGTGTCGATCCGTCTCGTGACGTGGGAAGAAGCGCGCAGCGAGGCGAGCCGCATCCGCTTCGCGGTGTTCGTCGACGAGCAGAACGTGCCCGCCGAGATGGAACTCGACGAGCACGATCCGCAATGCGTGCACGCCCTCGCAAGCGACGCCTCGGGGCAGGTCGTGGGAACGGGTCGCCTGCTGCCGGACGGCCATATCGGCCGCATGGCGGTGTCGCGTGAAGCGAGAGGCAAGGGCGTCGGTGGCTCGATCCTCGAGGCGCTGGCCGAGGCCGCGCGTCGGCGAGGCGACCGCGAAGTCGTGCTCAACGCGCAGGTGCAGGCGATGGGCTTCTACCGCGTCCACGGCTTCGTCGAGGAAGGCGCGGAATTCGACGACGCCGGCATCCCGCACCGCGCGATGCGGCGCCGGTTCTAGCCCAGGCCGTCCGCCGGAACTCGCTCAGGCCGCCAGGCCGAACTCAAAGCGCAGGGTCTCGCCCTCGGCGCCCTCGGCGTCGAAGGCGCGTTCCGAATAGGCCGCACGACCATTGGAATCGACGACGCACGCGGTGGAGCAGCGCGTACCGTAGGTCGGGTTCGTGATGCGCGCCGGCGCGAGGACCTCCATCAGCGCTTCCACGACCGGCTGCGAGGCCAGTCGCGCAGCGAGGCGGCTCTTGCCTTCGCTCACGGCCGCCTCGTCGGCGTCGAGGTAGTCGTTGCCGAGCCCGTAGACGCCGGGCGCGAGTCGCCGCGGCGCACCGTGGCGATTGGACATCCACCACAGGTCCTCGCCGTCGCAGGCGAGCAGGTTGAAGCCGCTATAGCCCGTGCCGCGTGGGGCAAGCTCGGCGATGTAGTCCTCGGGAGACGCAGTGCCGTCGAGGAAGCGGGTGACAAGCGCGCCGCGCGATTCCACCGCGGCCGGGTCGCGGCCGCCGCGCACGTTGGTCACCGCGGCGAAGCGACCGTTCCTCGCCACGCCCATCCACGTGCCGCCGGCTTCGAGGTCTCGCCCCGCTAGGATCGCCGGCTTGTCGCTCCAGAACGCGGCGCGACCCGTCGGGCGCGCATGGAACTCCTCGCGGTTTGCGGCGACCACCAGCGGCGCGTCTTCACGCACGCGCCAGCCGAACAGGATCAGGCACACACGAAGCACTCCGTGCGGCGTCCGCCGCCGGGCTTGAGGAACTTCTGGAAGCGGAGCCGCTCGCATTCGCGCGCGAGCAGCGCTTCGAACGCCGCGTCATCGCGCACGCCCTCGTAGACCTCCATGTAGGTGGACGGCTCATCGCGACGATGCAGCCAGGTGCCGGCGATGCCGGTTTCCTTCTTCACCGCGTCGAACAGTTCGGCGACCACGGGCGCGAGCGCGTCGACCTGCGCGAGGTCGACCTTGTAGTACACGTAGTAGTGAGTCACAGGGAATAGGGCGGCAGGGAAACGCGAAGGGCGGTGCCGCCCGCGCGCAGGCGCACCGGCTGCGACTGATCGACGGACCCGATCTGCAGGACCGCGAGGCCTTCGCGGCCCACGGCATTCACCACCATGCCACTCGCCTGGTCGGGGAAATCGTCGCTGACCAGCGACTGGCCTTCCGCCAGTGGCTCGTCAGCCTCGACGAGGTACATGCGGCGCTTGAGGATCCCCCGGTATTGCGTGCGCGCGACGATTTCCTGTCCGGGATAGCAGCCTTTCTTGAAATCCACGCCGCCGACCAGTTCCAGGTTCGCCATCTGAGGCACGAACTGGTCCTGCGTCGCCTGCGTGATGAACGGGCGCGCCGCGCGGATCTCGGCGAGCGCCCAGTCGTCCGCGGTGCCGCCCTCGGCAAGCGCGGGCCGTGGCTCGCGGGACACGACGAGGTATCGATCGGCCTCCATCGCCACGACCGCCGCGCCATCGACGCTCGCGCACGCGAGCGCACCCGAGGGCACCGGCAAGCCGGCTGCTGCGAGCCGCGACGCCGCGCCCGGCCCCCAGGTGCCGTACTGCTTCCACGCCTCGGTTTCGTCGCTTACCTTGGCCTTGGTGCGCAACACGAACATCGACAAGCGCTTGGCGACTGCCGGCGCGAGGTCGCGCGCCAGCTGCAGCAGGACGCCGTCGGGCGCCGGCAGCGCGACGAAGCTCGCGAGCAGCCTTCCCTTGGGCGAGCACCAGCCGGCGAGGCGCGCGCGGCCGGCGTCGAGGTGCTCGATGTCGTTCGTGAGGAGGTTGTGCAGGAACGGGCGCGCTTCCTCGCCGCGCACGGCGATCAGGCCGTGGCGCGAGAGTTCCGTGGAGGCATCGGGATGGGGCAGGGGGCTCATCGTAGAATGGGATTTTAGTCTCGACGCGCCCGCCACTGCGGCGCAAATCCCGTGCGCTTCCTCTTCAAGACCGCCCTGCTGCTGGGGATACTTGCGCTGCTCGCCGCGGCCGGCTACGCGGCATGGTACGTGGGGACGCCGATGCCGATGCAAAAGGTCCCGGCCGAGTTCGAGATCCCGCCCGGCTCCGGGTTTCGCACGGCGACGGCGCGCATCGAGGCCGCGGGCATCCGCGTCGGCCGCCGCGAATTCGAGCTGCTCGCGCGCTGGTACGGGCGCGCGAAGGACATCAAGGCCGGCAGCTACGAGATTTCGGCGCCGCTCACGCCGCTGGCGATGCTCGACAAGCTGACCAGCGGCGACGTCACGCAGGGCGAGGTGAAGTTCATCGAGGGCTGGAACATCCGGCAGGTGCGCGCCGCGTTGAACGCGAGCGTCGATCTCAAGCACGAGACGGCGCAGTTGTCGGACGCCGAACTCCTGCAGCGCGTCGGCGCGAAGGAGTCGCACCCCGAGGGCCTGTTCTTCCCGGATACGTATCTCTTCTCCAAGGGGGCGAGCGACCTCGCGGTATTGAAGCGCGCCTACGCCGCCATGCAGCGTCACCTCGCGCAGGAGTGGGAGGCGCGCGACGCACAGGCGGCGCCCTGGGAATCGCCCTACGAGGCGCTGATCATGGCTTCCGTGGTGGAAAAGGAGACCGGGCGCCCTGCCGAACGTGATCGGATTGCCGGCGTACTCGTGAATCGCCTGCGCATCGGCATGCTGCTGCAGGCCGACCCGACGGTGATCTATGGCCTCGGTGCTTCCTTCGACGGCAACCTGCGGAAGATCCATCTGCAGACCGACGGGCCCTACAACACCTACACGCGCAGCGGGCTGCCACCGACGCCGATCGCGATGCCGGGCCTTGCCTCGATCCGCGCCGCGCTGAAGCCCGCGAAAACCGACGCGCTCTATTACGTATCCCGCGGCGACGGCACCAGCGAGTTCTCGCGCAGCCTCGAGGAGCACAACCGGGCCGTGCGAAAATACCAGTTGAATGCCTCCCGGAAATAGCCCGCGCGGTCGCTTCATCACCCTCGAGGGCGTGGACGGCGCGGGCAAGTCCTCGTACATCCCGGTCCTCGCCGAGCGCATCCGCAGCCGCGGCCACGAGGTCGTGCTGACCCGCGAGCCCGGCGGCACGCCGCTCGCAGAACGCCTGCGCGAACTGCTCCTCGCCGAGCCAATGGACCCGCCCACCGAGACCATGCTGATGTTCGCCGCCCGGGCGGACCATGTCCGGCTGGTGATCGAGCCGGCACTGGCGTCCGGGCGCTGGGTGCTCTGCGACCGCTTTACCGACGCCACCCACGCCTATCAGGGGGGCGGAAAGGGCGTGCCGGAGTCCCTGATCGCTGCCCTGGCGTCCGAAGCCCACCCGGGACTGGTGCCGGACCTGACCCTGCTGTTCGACTGCCCGTGGGAGGTGTCGAAGGCCCGTTTGGCCGGCACCGGCCGAGAGCTGGATCGCTTCGAGCGGGAGGACCGCGCGTTCTTCGAGCGGGTACGGGCGCGGTACCTGGAGCGGGCTCGCCGGGAAGCCTCCCGGTTCGCCGTGATCGACGCTTCCCGAACCCCGAATGAAGTTAATAAATCAGTAGAGGATATATTCCTAGGATTATGATTCAATGTCATATCCTGTAGACGAATCAGCGTGGAACGGCCTCGTCGAGCGACTGCCTCGACTGCCGCACGCGCTGCTCGTCCATGGCCCTCGCGGGATCGGCAAGCTGGCGCTGGCGACGCGCTTTTCCCAGTACCTGCTCTGCGAGGCGCGGGCGGGGAGCCAGCCCTGCGGCCGATGCGAGGGCTGCCGCTGGTTCATGGACGGCAACCACCCCGACTATCGCCTGATCCAGCCGGAATCGTTGTCCGAGGACTCGAGCGAGCCCGAGGAGGGTGCAGAACCCGCTGAATCCACGGGCAAAAAGGCCAAGGCCAGCACCGAGATCAAGGTCGGGCAGATCCGCGCGCTTGCGGACTTCCTCTATGTCGGCTCGCATCGGGGGGCGCGGCGGATCGCGCTCGTGCACCCGGCCGAGGCCATGAACCTGAATGCGGCCAACTCGTTGCTGAAGGCACTCGAGGAGCCGCCTCCCGGTGCCATCTTCATCCTGGTCACCCATGCATTCGGGCGCCTGCTGCCGACGGTTCGCAGCCGGTGCGTGAAGGTGGCCGTCGCGCCGCCGGATCCAGGAGCATCTTCCAAGTGGCTGAAAGCGGAAGGGATTCCGGATCCCGATCGCTGGCTTGCCTTTGCCGGAGGGGCGCCCTTGCTGGCCCGGGACCTGGCCACGGGCGAACGCGCTGGCGAGATCCGGTGTCTGACGGAGCAGCTTGCGGCGGGGCAACGCCCGGCCGGCATCAATACGCGGGAAGCCCTTGAATTGCTGGCCGAAGTGCTCCAGAAAATGGCACTGGATGCGGCGATCGGTGGTCTTGGAGGGCAGGCTCGTTACGCGACCTGGGGGGCGCGCCGGCCAGCGGGTTCCCCTGAGCGCTGGCTGGCGTTCGCGAGGGACATGGGCCGCAACCGCGCACTTGCTCGGCGGCCGCTCAATCCGGGGCTCTTTGCCGAGGACCTGTTGACCCGGTTTCCGGGCCTCTCTTGATCTAAGGTGAATTATGCGAATAATTAGGCAATTAGCTGTAATTACGATATTAAGTAATTTTTCATTTCCCGCTTTTCCGCAATCCCTGGACGATATCGTCCGGGCCGTGGATGCGGGCCAGCGGGAGGCGGTCGCGAAGCTCCTGGACCGTGGCGTGGACGTCAACAGCACGTCGGCGAACGGGTACAGCCTGCTGATGATCGCGTCGCGCATGGGTCACCGGGACGTCGTGACCTTGCTGCTTTCCCGCAAGGCCAACGTTCGGCAACGCACCCCTCAGGGCGATACGGCCCTGATGATGGCGAGCATGCTGGGGGACGTGGAGATCATGAAGCGCTTGGTAGTTGCCGGGGCGGAACTCAATCATCCGGGCTGGGCGTCGCTGCATTACGCGGCCTTCGAGGGGCAGGCTGCCGCCGTACAGTTCCTGCTCGAGAATGGCGCCGACAAGGATGCCGTAGCGCCGAACGGCTACACGGCGCTGATGCTGGCAGCGCGCAATGGCAAGACCGAGGCGGCCAAGGCATTGCTGTACGCGGATCCGGACGTGAACTTCCGTACCGACAAGGGCGAGACGGCCTTGGCGATCGCCAAGGCGAGGAACATGACCGAGGTGGTGGAACTGATCCGGCGGGCCGGAGGCGTGGAGTAAG
>Ga0172373_10009184_pt1 | contig 12340 bp, 12 predicted proteins | sample Lak10m_2_FD_114546 | JGI IMG/M metagenome (GOLD analysis project Ga0172373, IMG submission 114546) | Freshwater microbial communities from Kabuno Bay, South-Kivu, Congo - kab_092012_10m | ecosystem: Environmental > Aquatic > Freshwater > Lake | place: Democratic Republic of the Congo... | reverse complement strand
GTTTGTCCTGCTGTCGCCCTTTACCCCCAGTCTGAAAGACAATATGTCCGCCTGGATGGCCGCCCGCTGCGATGAACCCAACTATGGCAAGGTAATCGTCTATAAATTCCCGAAGCAGAAGCTCGTCTACGGCCCCAGCCAGATCGAAGCCCGAATTGATCAGGACGCGGTAATCTCGCAACAGCTTTCCCTCTGGCATCAGCGGGGCTCAAACGTCATCAGAGGTAGCCTGCTGGCAATTCCTGTTGAAAAATCAATATTATACGTTGAGTCACTCTATCTCGCCGCCGAAAACGGCCAGCTCCCGGAACTCAAACGGGTAATCGTCGCCAACGGCAACAACATCGCCATGGAGGAAACGCTCGATACCGCCCTGCGAAAAATCTTCGGGGGAGGAGCGACAAAGGATAAAAAAGACTCCCAGGGAGCAACTAAACAATCGGAAACAGGTGATAAAACTTACCGGCAGCTCGCCATTGAGGCGCTCGGCCATTTCCAGAAGGCGCAGGAACTGCTCCGCCAGGGAAATTGGAGCGCCTTCGGCGAAGAGCTGAAAAAAACCGGCGAACTTCTCAAAAACCTGGAGAAAAAATAGCGACGCCATATTGTGAGCATTGAACCCTGAAATCACTGTCCGCGACGCATGAAAACAGAAGGCAAAGAGACGCTGACAGTTAATGAATCGAAGCAACAGGAGGTTATGAATGATGATCGACAATAATGTCCCCGCCTCTGCCGGCAGTAATAAAAACCGGCAAGGCCGTCTTATCTTCTTCGCCATCCTTTTCGGGATGACGTTGCTGGTCGGCTGTGCGCCGAAAATATACCATGTTGATCTGCGCTATCAACCAACCAAGCAGCCTGTCCCTGCCGTGACGGATGGGCGGAAACTCAGCGTTACCGTTGCAAATTTCATTGATCGCAGAAAGATCGATGACACACTGCTGCTCGGCCGGGTAATTCGCTCCGGCGCCTCCTCCATCCCGGTTCTGCCGAGATACGTCAAGGCGCCGGACGCGGTGGCCGAGGCCCTGCGCAAGCTGCTTACGCAATCCGGGTTCAATGTCTCTCCGGAAAGAACAGCCTGGGACCAGACTGAAAAAACCATTTTGCCGGGCTGGGGAACCATCCTCATCGGCGGCGTCATAGAAGAGCTTGACGTCACCTGTTTAGACAACATACCTATAAAGAAATACTCCGCGAAGGCCCGGATAAGCCTTGTTTTTGCTGATGTTCAAAAGAAGAAAGTCTTTTACCGCGTCAGTTCGGAAAGCAGCTCCTCGCTGGAACACGTTGTTTTCTCCGAAGGAAAGCTGGAGGACCAAATCAACGGCGTTCTTGCCGATGCCCTGGAAAAAATCCTCGAAGATCCGGGGACAGCGAGGCAGATTCGGGATGCACTTAAACAGTAGCCTGCCCGGACAGTTCGGTTGCTTTTGCAACAAAAAAGTTGACAATTTATCGTGCTTCCCCTATTGGTCTCACAGAATATTGTGAAAGTTTGTAGATGTTTGGAGCGATATCGGTGAATTTTTTATTGAAATTATTCAACCCATTAATATGAGGCGCTGAAAGAGGACCCGGGCGGTTCTCCGAAAGACGCTGCTCGCCGTCTCTCCCCCCTGACCGCTTGTCCACCTGAGGGTCATCCCCGCGGAGACCGCGGCATGACTAATTCAGGAAGCAACATTGGTCCACATGTCTTCAAAAAAATCGCCCTTTCCTCAAAAATATATTCCGAGCCCGGTCTTGAGCCTACCGGAGGAATTGCCCCTTGCCGTGTATGGCAGTTTGGGAGAATCAGGCGCCGGGGCCGAATTCAATTTTGCAGGCGACAAGGCGCTGCTGCCTTGCCGCGCTCACTCTCTCAGCAAGTCAATGTTTGGAAGCAAGCCGGCGAAGGTATGCTCTTATACGAAAGTCGGCGATATCGCGATGGGAGCGGCCGCGTTGAGCGCATCAGAGGAGCTCAAAACCGCTCGCTTGCGCCGTAGGAACTAAAAGGAGGTTGGAAGAGAAGACATGAAGAAAACGGTTGATGCCCGCGGGATTGCCTGCCCGCAGCCAGTGCTTCTGGCGAAAAAGGCGCTTGAGGAGAACGACGAAGTGACCGTTCTGGTGGACAATGATATTGCCGTGGAAAATATCCGCCGCCTGGCCGATCAAACGGCCTGCAACTTCTCCGTGGTGAAAAGGGGGGACGGGATACAGGAGATCAGGCTGGCACGAACGGGCGCGACAGGCCTCACCCCCATGGATACCGGCGCACCCTCTGCAGAATCGACCTGCACCGCTGTGCCGGAAAGGAAAGCGCTTGCGCTTGTGGCGGTTCTTTCAGACAACCGCATGGGGCGCGGGGACGACATCCTGGGAGATGTCCTGATCCGCGCCTTCATCCACACCCTTATGGAGCTTAACCCGCTGCCGACGACGATCATCTGTTACAACGCCGGGGTAAAGCTCGCCATGAAGGAGTCGCCCGCGCTCGACGACCTGCAGCAACTGGAGCAGGCTGGGGTGAACATCCTGCTCTGCGGAACCTGTGTGAACTATTTCGGGCTGGGCAACCAGATCGCGGTAGGGCACATTTCCAATATGTACGAAATCCTCGAAACGATGACGAACGCCGCCCGCTTGGTACGTCCATGATGAAGACGCCGCCCTGCGTTGTGTTTCTGTTTCCTTCGGTCAGCCATACGCTGAAGGCGGAAAAAATTCTCAAGGAAAAGGGGATCGCCCATAAAATGATCCCCGTTCCCCGCGAGATCAGCTCGGACTGCGGCGTCTGCCTCCGTGTTGCCGTGGATAATCAGAAACTTGCAGAAGAGGCACTGCAGGATTTCGTCGTATGGGAAAAAATCGCGCTTCTATAAACCGGAGGGAAATTATGCAAGCGGATTTGGGAAAAAAACAGATCGTCTATTTCGACAATGCCGCTACCTCCTGGCCCAAACCCCCCGAAATGATGGCGGCGATGGTCAATTACAACGGGATAATCGGCGGCAACCCCGGCCGCTCCGGCCATCAGCGTTCGCTCGCTGCGGGGCGGATCATCCTGGAAACCCGGGAGGCATTGGCGGAGCTTTTCGGATGCAAGGATTCGCTGCGGATCGTCCTCACCAAAAATGCCACGGAGGCGCTGAACATCGCCCTGCTTAGTCTCCTCCGACCGGGGGAACATGTCATCGCCTCCGGTATGGAACATAATTCCGTCATGCGGCCATTGCGCTTTTTAGAAACAAAGGGGGTGCAGCTCTCCGTTGTTTCCTGTCCCGGCGACGGCAGGCTGGACCCCGAGGATGTCCGCGCCGTGATTCGCCCTCAGACCCGGATGCTGGTCGTTACCCATGCTTCGAATGTGACGGGAACCATCCAGCCCGTTGCCGCTCTCGGACAAATCGCCCGGGAGCATGGCCTTCTGTTCTGTCTGGACACCGCCCAGACGGCCGGGGCATTACCCATTCATGTGAATGAAATGGCGATCGACCTGCTGGCTTTTTCAGGCCACAAATCCCTCTTCGGGCCTCAGGGAACAGGGGGACTGTATATCCGTGAGGGTGTAGAAACGCATCTGCGGCCTATGCTGTTGGGCGGCACGGGAAGCCGCTCGGAATTTGAAGTGCAACCGGATTTCCTGCCTGACAAATACGAGTCGGGAACCCCCAACACCATTGGGATCGCCGGCCTCGGCGCCGGGGTTCGCTTTGTCCTCGCCACCGGTATCGACGTCATTCGCCGCAAAGAGGAAGGGTTGACGGATAAATTTTTGAAAGGGCTTGCCGCGCTAAAGGGCATTACCGTTTATGGACCGCCCGACGCCGCGAGTCGGACAGCCGTTGTTTCTTTCAACATCGACGGCATTTCGCCTTCAGAAGCGGCTCTTGAACTCGATGAACGCTTCGGCATCCTCTGCCGGCAGGGGCTGCAATGCGCCCCCGCCGCCCACCGGACGATTGGGACCTTTCCCAAAGGAACGATCCGTTTCGGCTTCGGCTACTTCAATAACGACGAAGAAATTTCCTTCGCCCTGGAGGCTATCCGCTGTCTGGCGGCAGGAATATGAACAACGGGAAAAGGCAGCTATTCCCGCATGCTGTCGACTGATTTCTGCCCCGGCCTGCATTTTTTGACAAAGATAACCGAGGGGCTCATCCCGATCCTGATTCCGATATCATCGAGCATCTTTTGGAACTCCGTACGGCTCACACAAATGCCCTTTCCTCCCAGGGGAGGGTAAGGGTCATTGAACTCTACCCGATCCTCTCCGACATCAGTCACCACAACCCAATGAGGAATATCCAGCTTGTGCACGACTCCCATATGCACCAATGCCAGGGAGATAAACCCCTCTCTGCACGACCGGGCAATCATCTCCACGGTCAATCGACTCTGCCCGACAGTCAAGCCATGTCCCAGAGCGCGCTTCCTGTTTTCGGCAACCCCGAAAACAGCCAACCTCACATCTTCCTGGGTAAATCCATTTTCTTGTAGCCGGCGACTCCATAAAGCAGCGTCAATCATCTTCCTGCGCGCTGTCTGCAGGCGGACATCATAACCGGCGTCCAATAGCGGGACACTCATCCCGAAAGGATCGGCGCCTCTTACTCCTATCATGTTACATTGCCGCCATACCTCAAACTCCAGGGCTCGGCTCAACTTAAGCCGGGGATCGAAATACCTGAAAATCATCAGTATACAGGCGGGTCCGCAGGTGAATTCAGCACTCTGAGCGTAGTAGGGTATTTTGAACATCATGGCCGGATTTCCTGTAAAGAGTGATCAAACAATTCAAGAAAGCAAGCGCACCCTTCACCAGTGCGCCTGATTGCCGATGCGGTGTCCCATTACCTCTGCGGTATCGGAGATGACGACAAAGGCCTCGGGATCCTCTTGTCGGACAATACCCTTTAGGACGGAGATTTCCTGGAACGTGACAACCGTGTAGAGTATCTTTTTTTCTTTTTCCGAATAGGCCCCCTGGCCATGCAGGATGGTAACCCCTCGCCCGACTTCGTCCATTATCCGGGATGACACCTTCTCCCAGAGCGGGGTGACAATGAAGGCAGCCTTTCTCTGGCTCAAACCGGTAACAACGATGTCCACAACTTTCGTCGCCACATACAGATAAATCATTGTGTAAAGAGCGTCTTCGAGGGAGAAGAAAAACGCGGCGGCGCCCAGAATAAGCGTGTTGAATCCCAAGATTGTCGTTCCCAGACGTACGGAGAAGTGATTATGGAGGATGACCGACAGGATATCCGTGCCTCCGGCGGATCCCTGTGATTTCAGGATAATGCCGGAGCCAAGCCCCTGAATCAATCCGGCAAGCAGGGCGGCAAGAAGTTTGTCATGAACCGGAACGGAGACTTGGACAAGGGAAACGGCGGTTGTGAAAACAATCATCCCGACAATACTGTAAAGAAAAAACCGGCGGTTGACGAGGAACCAGCCGGCCACAAACAGGGGAATATTCAGCAGAAAATAGGCCGCGGCTACCGGTAAAACCGGCCAGAGATAGTGGAGCAGAATCGAGAATCCTACCACGCCGCCGCTGACAAAACCGCGGGGAATCAGTATGCCGTTGATCGCAGTGCCGCAAAGGACGCCGCCGATTGCCATCAGTAAAAGGTTCCAGGCGGCGGTCTTCAGGAATGACCAATTTACCTGCCAAGAAAAACCCCTCATTGCCCCTTGCCCTCGATTTTCACGAAATACGCCCAAAACCACCTTTTTCAACGGGGCTCTTTTAACATCAAGGGCCTTCTTTTTCAATGATATTGGCGGTCATTAAAAAAGTGACGTTTTTCTTGACAACTCCCAGGTTTTCATAAAGAACTCTAACTCCGCAGGCGCCTGCGCTTCCCGGCCGGGTGCTGAAACTCCAGGGGGAGCCAATTCGCGTGCCGCGCTGACCGCAGGAGCGCAGCACACGAAAAAATACCGTATAAGAGGGTATAATTTCCGATGATCATCTATCTCAAGCTCGTCCTGACCGCTATCTTCTGGGGAGGTACCTTTGTCGCGGCAAGGGCAGTCTCCGACCATATCGGCCCGTTTACCGGCTCTTTTGTGCGCTTTGCCGCGGCATCTCTGCTTCTTGCAGCAGCTGCGCTTCTCAAGGAAGGGCGCCTCCCGCCCCTGAGAGGCATCAGACAGTCCCCGCGCTTTTCCTCGGCATGACGGGCGTCTTTGCCTATAATGTCTTTTTTTTCAGTGGCCTGCAGACGATAACCGCCGGACGGGCATCATTGATTGTCGCGATAAATCCTGTGCTGATTTCCCTTCTATCAGACCTTTTCTTCCATGAAAAGTTGCACGCAGCCAAGGTAGCCGGAGCCATTTCCTGCCTGTCCGGGGTAATGCTGGTTGTCTCCCGGGGCAATCCCCTCTCCCTGCTTTCCGGCGGCGTTGGCCGGGGGGAATTGTTCATCATGGGGTGCGTCGTCAGTTGGGTAAGCTATTCACTGATCGGCAAGGCCATCATGAAGGATTTAAGGCCCTTTGCCGCAGTTCTCTACTCATGCGCAATCGGCGCAGCAGCTCTGTTTCCCCTGGCTCTTGCGGAAAACCTGACCGAAAAGATAGGAGGATTCGGCCTACTCGACTGGTCGGCGCTCCTTTATCTCGCCTTTTTCGGCACGGTTATCGGATTTTACTGGTACTACGAGGGAATCGCCGCAATCGGCGCCGCCCGCGCTTCCGTTTTTATCAATCTTGTTCCAGTAAGCGGGGTATTTCTCGGCTGGCTGCTGCTCGGGGAACCGGTCAATCTTTCCATAATCGCCGGCACAGCGCTGGTAATGGGCGGCGTCTATCTGACCAACATTCCCCGGTCAAAATCGTAAAACTGTGGCAGGTCTTCCATGAGTTTGGCCAAGCTCGGGAAAATCATTGACATAAATAGTTAAGACGTATAGAAACCGGATCGGGGTTGTCAGGAAACTTCACAAACGGCACTCACCGAACGACCACCCCTCACAGGCCTGGGTTGCCAATAATCAAAAGGAGGATTGAAAGATATGCAGGCGCTCTTCACATTGACATCTTCGGAATCAAAGAGGCTGATCGGTAAGGCAGTTGCAGCGCTACCGGAAATCAAGGCGGCGAAGGACAACGGTTATCTTGTTGTCTCCCGCGGCTCGACGAACGCATTCATCCTCGAAGAACTGCTCGGGGAAAAAGTTGAAAAAGAGCGGTACGCGGCGGGAATGGTTATCAAAGGGATATTTTGCGTTCTGGGACAGGGTCTGAGAACAAAACCCGTCGTTTTTCATAAAGGGGAAACAATGAACGTGGACCCGGGAGACGTTATCGCAAAGCTGACCCCCGGCGATATCCTGTTGAAAGGGGCCAATGCCGTCGATCCCTATGGAAACGTCGGGGTCGCGATGGCGGGCAAGGGGGGCGGAACGATGGGGCAGTTTTACATGGCTCTGAAGATGATGGGCGTTGAAACTATCTACCCGGTCGGTCTGGAAAAGCTTATCCCCTCGGTGCCTGACGCAGCCAGATACGGAGGAGCTCTGAGCCTGGATAAATCGATTGGCGCCGTTGTCGGCATGGCCTGCGTCTCCGACGGTCGTATTTTCACCGAAATAGAAGCGATAGATTCCCTCTTCGGAATCGAGGCGGTTCCTTTCGCTGCCGGGGGATGGGGCGGCTCCGAAGGCGCGATAACGCTAATTGCAAACGGAGATAAGGACGACGTAACCGCCTGCCTGGAATTCATCAACGGCATCAAAGGAGAACCGCCGCTTCCAGCCGTCAAAGGGGCCTGCAAAGATTGCGGCATAAAGTGCAGTTTTACCGGCATTGAAGACGACAAGCTGCCGCACTGGCTGAGATAGGGAAAGACCGCGCAATGGGATCGTTCAAGGTCGCCACTTACAACGTCAATTCTGTCCGGAGCCGCCTGCACATAGTTATTCCGTGGCTCAGAGAAAATTCGCCCGATGTCCTGTGCATGCAGGAAACTAAGGTGGAAGATAGCCAGTTTCCCGTTTCCGCCTTTGAGAATATCGGATATCAGGTGACCTTCCGGGGCGGCAAGAGATACAACGGCGTGGCTATCGCCTCAAAAACGGCGCCCACGGAGGTAATCCACGGTTTTCAGGATGACGGCCTCCCCGATGATGACCGGCTTGTCACCGCCTTTTTTTCCGAAACTGTCGTCGTAAATTCCTATGTACCCCAGGGTCGGGAGAAAGAATCCGTCCATTTTCTCTACAAACTTGAGTGGTTCAAGCGGCTCGGCGTTTTTTTTGACCGCCACTGGTCGCCGGACTATCCGCTTGTCTGGTGCGGTGATTTGAACGTTGCCCCGGAGGACATCGACGTTCACGATCCCAAGCGCCTCCTCGGCCATGTCTGCTTCACCCCGGAGGTGTGGAAGGCATACAGCGCCGTCAAATCATGGGGGTTGGAAGACGTTTACAGGCGGCATCATCCCGGCGAACCGGGGCGCTACACCTTCTTTGATTATCGTGTTCCAAACGCGCTGCCGCGGGGGCTGGGCTGGCGAATAGATCATATTCTTGCGACACCGCCGCTTGCCGCCCGTTCACTTTCCTGCGAAATAGATTTGCCCCCCCGAACCGCCGAAAAGCCATCCGACCACACCCTCCTGGTCGCCGAATTTGCTGCAAAAACATAGGAATCATTGATGGACAAGATTGACATCCTTAATATCAATAACGAAATAGCCGCAAAATTCAGTAAATTGGAAAATGATATCGCCGTCTGTAATGAGCTCGGCCAGCTCTTCGCGAAACTTGTCTTTGACAGCGCCGATGCCTTCGGGATACCGGCTGTCTGGATATCGCTGCTGCGCATCCCCGAGACCTGGCCGATCGTCTATGCCCTGAGCAATGAGCCCTCGCTGAAAGACCGCCTGAACGTAATAGAACAGTCGTCTTTTGCGGAGGTATGTCCGGATGCCCCCACGCCCCTGCTTGCCTTTGCCGATATCAATACCTTCTACCGCCTGATGCCACCCAAACTGAAGTTCATTATCCGTTCGATAGCTGTGGCGCCGATCAGTCTGCATGGCTATACAATCGGAAGCATCAACCACGGGGATCCTTCCCCGGAGCGCTACCGTCCTGGCATGGATACCACCATGCTCGAACATCTTATGGCCGTATTTTCGCGGCGGCTTTCCGAACTCCTCATGCATTAAATTAACTTTGATCCCGGGCAACAAGATGTCGCAAAAAACAGGAAACCGCAACCATCCGCAAAAAAAGCACCCTTCATCCCCGCCCCGGAAGCATGAAACTTCCACCCGGCGTTTAAACCTTGAACGACCGCACCTCCGGATGAACCCGGCAGCAGAGCCTCTTTTGAAACCAATTTTCAACCGGATCGGGAAACCACCCGATTCCGCATTTCGTCCCGACCCCTTTCAAATAGAGGCAATCGAGGCGGTCCGGGAGGCGGACTGCCTCGTTACCGCCCCTACCGGTTCCGGAAAAACATGGATAGCCACAGAGGCAATTCGTAACACATTCGCAAGCGGTGGACGCGCCTGGTACGCCTCGCCATTGAAGGCGCTCAGCAATTCCAAATGGGTCGAATTCGGAGAGCTGTTCGGACCTCAAAACGTCGGAATCCTAACCGGCGATACAAAAGAAAACACCACCGCCTCCGTTATTGTCGGTACCACCGAAATTCTGCGCAACCAGCTCTACGACACGATGCACAGCGGCAAGGACCTTAGTTTCGACCTCGTCATCCTCGATGAAGCCCATTTTCTCGGCGATCGCGACCGGGGGGTCGTCTGGGAGGAGATCATGATCTACCTGCCTGCCCGGATCAACCTGCTGCTGCTTTCGGCAACGATCGGCAACGCCGAAGAGATCGCCGAATGGCTCTCCTCTATCAGGGAAAAACCATGCCGTGTGATTCGGGAGGTCAAGCGCCCGGTTCCGCTGTTTCCCCTGTTTCTGCATCCCTCCGGCCGCCTGATGCCGCTCGTCGAGGGAAATCGGCTTTTCGCCAAGATCGACGAATTCGTCAACCAGCGCCATGGGCGTTTGGAGCGGGGTCTACCGAAATTCGGCGAGATTCTGGATGTGCTCGAACATCATAACCTGCTGCCGGCGATTTTTTTTCTTAAATCACGCTCCGAATGCGATGCGGCCCTCGCAATGTGTTCCCCCGCAAGCAACCCGTCCGATGATTTCCAGCGCGATCTCGCCGCCGGCATAAAGGACGCTCCCTACCTCCAGAACCATCGGCAACTCCACGAACTCAGTGCCGCCCGCGTCGCCGCCCATCACGGAGGGCAGCTCCCCGTCTGGAAATTTTTTGTTGAGACGATGATGAAGAATGGCCACCTCCGGGCCATCTTCGCGACCTCAACGGTCGCCGCAGGGGTCAATTTTCCCGCCCGGACGATTGTCCTGCTGAACTCGGACCTCTTCAACGGCAGTGAATTTTCCCCGTTGAGCGGTACGGAATTTCACCAGATGACCGGGCGGGCCGGAAGGCGGGGACAGGATCAAATCGGCTTCATGCTGACTATTCCCGGACGGTTCATGGACATGCGCCATGTCCGTAAACTGCTTTTCCGCGATCCGGAACCGATCGTAAGCCAGATCCGTAGCGACTTCTCAATGGTTCTGAATCTGCTGCTTTCCCAGACGCCGGAGGACATCCGCAATATCTTTTCTCAATCCTTCGCATCGTATCAGCGCCAGCAGGGAAGAAAAGGAAAAGACAACCAGCCTGACCTCTGGAGCGACTTCCAGCGCCATCTCCAACTGCTCAAGGAGGAGGGATTCGTAGGCGCAGATGGGCGCCTGACCGAAAACGGGATATGGGCAGCCAAATTGCGGCTCGATCAGCCGCTGTTGATCGCCGAATGCCTGCGGCGAGGGGTTTTGCCGAGAAACGACGAAAAGCTCTTTGCCGCCGCAATCGCCCCGTTCGTCTATGATGGCGATCAGGAGGCAACACTGATAAAAAAGGATATCCCCGGCCGTCTGACCCGCGCCTGCAACCGCATTGCCAAGGCCATAGCCCCCCTCTCGGAACGTCTCAAAGATCGTGATTTTCCTGTATCTCCCCTGATGCTCTGGCCGGCTGTGATCATCTATGAATGGGCAATCGGCGGCGACTGGGACAGAATCGTCAAGAGAATGGGGATCGCCGAAGGAGACATGGCCATGCTGATCCTGAGGACAGCCGACAACCTCCGGCAATTGATGTCGCTTCGCGATACCCACCCGGAAATCGCGACACTCGCGGCCGGAGCGAGAGAGGCAATCCTCCGCGAGCCGGTGATTTTTTAATCCCAAAATCAATCGCGGATTTTGAGATAAAAATGCCGCTTGACATCTCCCCTGACTGCATTGTATAAGCCCCGCTTTACGGACGGGTTCGGTTGGCCGCTTTAAAAGGCCGACCGTAAGCATAGAATGTCCCCATCGTCTAGAGGCCTAGGACATCAGCCTTTCACGCCGGTAACCGGGGTTCGAATCCCCGTGGGGACGCCATTTGAAAAAAGGGGACTCCCTGGACAGGGAAGTCCCCTTTTTCTATTGCGTTTTCAATAATCCAAAGACGATCCGCTTTGTTTTTACCCGCAATTCCTATTTTTCTCTTCCTCCGTTTTATGCTATAGGAAACTTCACAAAGATTGGAAAACTGTGACAATGCAACATCCAAAGAAAAGGCGGCGGATGGGTGAAAAAATATCGTTCTGAAGTATCGGAAGAAACAGACCTGCCCAACTCAAAAATATGACCAGCCTCTCTGAGATGCACAAACGCCTTGCGAGCGTCGCCGGGCTCCTCATCTTCACTCTTCTGGCCGGGACGGTCGGCTACAGCCTCATCGAAGGCTGGGCGCCTTTCGATGCGCTCTACATGACGGTGATCACCCTCGCGACAGTGGGCTATGGAGAAACAAACCCTCTCACCGGTGCGGGACGCGTATTCACTATATTTCTCATCTTGGGAAGCGTCAGCATTGTCGCCTATGCGTTTTCGACTCTCACCTCGATCATTGTGGAGGGACAAATTTCCGTTGTACTCAAAAGGAGGCGTATGGAGAAGGAAATCGCGAAGCTTTCCGGCCATTACATCGTTTGCGGCGTGAGTCATTCCGCCCGGGTAATAATGGATGAATTGGGAAAAACCGGAAGAACTTTCGTTGTGGTCGACCAGGACCGGGAGACTGTCGAACGGCTAATCTCCGAAGGATTCAAAGTTGTGGAAGGGGATGCGACAGAGGAAGAAACCTTGAAAAAAGCCGGAATAATGGAGGCAACCGGTGTTTTTGCCGTCCTTGCCTCCGACCAGTACAACGCCTTTCTGGCGCTCACTGCCAAGGGACT
>Ga0172373_10009182_pt1 | contig 12341 bp, 11 predicted proteins | sample Lak10m_2_FD_114546 | JGI IMG/M metagenome (GOLD analysis project Ga0172373, IMG submission 114546) | Freshwater microbial communities from Kabuno Bay, South-Kivu, Congo - kab_092012_10m | ecosystem: Environmental > Aquatic > Freshwater > Lake | place: Democratic Republic of the Congo... | reverse complement strand
GATTTAGCCGATGGGTCATATAAGGCTGGTCAAGTTGTTGACATAGACGTTACTTTCTCAGAGAATGTTATTTCTACAGGAGATGTAACGGTTACGCTTAATACCGGCGGTACCTGTACTTTCACAGTAGCTAGCGCAAGCACAGGTACTTGTAATTATACGGTTTTAGCTGGCCATAATAGCAGTGATCTTTCAGTTTCAGCTATTACCGGCGTGGTTGATGACATTGCTGGAAACACTTTAGTTGTGCCAGCGACGCCGACAACCAACCTCGGCGCAAATAAAAATATAGTGATTGATACGATTGCTCCGACTCTAACAACTAGTTTAACTGGTTCAACTATTCAAGCCGCTGGTGATACTATCACTCTAGTTTTTGATGGCCCAGTTTTACCCGTAGATGGTGCTTGGTCAGCCAATGAAATTTCAGTTATTGACAGCCCTGATGGTGCGGCGAAAACATTAACCGGTGCAACCTTTAATCCGACTTCCGGTGCAACTACGACCGTAACGATTACCTTAGCAGAAGATGCCACCAACCTTCAAACTTATTTGATTAATGGTAATGCCGTTGCTGTTACCCCAGTCGCGACTACTATTCAAGATGCCGCTGGCAATTACGTAGCTAGTTCTAAGATCACCAGCTCGGCCGTTATCAACGGAGAAGATGGTGTTGCTCCTACAGTAGCCTTAATGTATAGCCCGGACAGAGTCGTTACTCCTTTTGAAACAATCACTATTACAGCCACCTTTAGCGAGGCGGTTGGGCAGGTAACTGTTCCAAGGATTGCTATTTCTACTCCCGGCGACGGTGACTTATCAGCCACGAATATGACTAGAACCTCAGATACAACTTGGACATATAATTGGGCTGTTCCCGGAGATGTTGATGAACAGGGAACGGCGACAATGACAATTACCGCCACGGATTTAGCTGGTAATAGCAACGCAATCGCAACTAATAACACAAGGACAATTGATTCTATTGCCCCAATAGTTAACGCTTTTACAGCCGGATCAATTACCTCAACTGGTGCTACTCTAACAGTCACGACTAATGAAAATGCTACCTGTAAATATGCTAATACTGAAATGAATTACAGTAGCATGGCGACTATGGATAGTACGACCGGTACGACTACCCACACTCAAACACTAAGCGGCTTAACCGCGGGAACACATTATGATTATTATGTCCGTTGCGCCGATCCCAGCGCTAATACTATGACCTATTCCGCTCATGTTCATTTCCAGACTTCCGCCATTGCCACTCCTACCATCGCTATTACTGCCCCAACCGCTGGCGCGACTTTGTCTGGCACTTCAACCCTTACCTTCACGACGAATAGTTCGACGACAACCGCCGCTTTCGTTTCCATTGACGGCGCGACTTATGTCGCGGCGGCTAATGCTAATCCTGGTACCTATAGTTTAGACACAACCGCTTTGACCAACGGCAGCCATACTTTAAGAGTCAAAGATACGGTCGCTACCGTGACCGGTTATAGCGATTATGTAACTTTCATTGTTTCTAACAATGATGCTAGTCTGCCAACCGTTTCTGCCCAATATCCTTTACATTCTTCAACTGACGGAGCGGTCTGGGGAAATCCTTGGTACTATGTTGATTTCTCAGAAGCCATGTTAGCCAGCACGATTAGCACTTCAACCATTAAACTTTGTTTAGTCTCTGATGCTTCTTGCACCAGTCCGATCGCCGCTAATGTCCAATTAAGTAACGGTGGCACACGCGCCACAATTTTAACCGACGCTAGCTTAACCAATAACCTTGGTTATTGGATAAAAGTAACGACTGGCGTTAAAGATGAAGCGGGAAATGCTTTAGCTACCACTTACGGTTCTGCAACGGCTAATGATTTTACGACAGTTGCCTTAGGTAATGGTTCTATCGCTGTCACTAGCATCAATTCCATTGAAACTTACGCCGCGGTCGCTGGTGGTTGGCCGGATGGCGTCGCTTCAACAACTGATGGTTGGTCTTGGACTTTCAATATCACTGTTCCGACCACAGAAACCAGTTTCGCTATGAAGTTCGCAAATTGGTCGAGTGGCAGCAATACCATTGCCGCGGCTAACAACATCCGTTTCTTCACTCCACAAGCCTCGGCTAATGCTGACGCCGCTAATGCTCGTTTAATCACTGTGGCTGGTACGAACAGCACCGCGATTACTTTAGATGGTGATTTAGACGCGACGACCGCTGGCCGACAAATTCAAGTGACTGTCCAAGCGCAAATCCCGACCGGTTCAACCGCTGGCTCTTACTCGACTCAATACGGAATCACGTCCAACTAATAATTGTCTAGAATAGTTGATTTACTGGGGAAAGAAATTATTCTTTCCCCGCTTAAATCAATTATTAGTTTTGTTAATTTATATTAAAGATAAAAATATGACCAAAAAGATTTTGGGCTCAGCTCTAATTATCACGGCCCTGTGTCTAGGAATTTATGTCCTTAGTGTTAATGCCTCAACAGTTACCGGCGATCTTAGTACTGGTTTAAATAGTAATGCTGGTAATATGGATGGCGTGGTAATCGCCGCGCCGACTGTGTCTCCGGCCGCGGGAACTTATTCCAGCGCCCAAAGCGTTACTTTGACAGCCGCTGGTTCAACCGCTATTTGCTATACGATTGACGGTACCACTCCGGGTTGTACTAACGCCACGACTTGCAGTGCCGGCTCAGCATATTCTAGCGCGATTTCCGTGGCCGCCACGAAAACTATTAAAAGTTTAGCTTGCTATAATAATAATTCCGCTGGTCCGGTGGCTAGTTCCGCTTATACGATTAGTGTTTCTTCGGGCGGCAGTAGCAGCGGTGGTGGCGGTGGTGCCGCAGTCGTCTATTGTTCCGCGGTTACTTATTCTGGCTGGCAAGCCAATTGTTTCGGCAATATCCAATATCGCGATGTCGCCGCGCAAACACCTTCTGGTTGTACCTTAACTAACCAACAGCAGCTTGATCGCCAGAGAACTTGCCAAACAACCCCGGCCGCTACTTCTACGCCGCCAGTCGCCACTTCAACCCCTTCAACCGGAACGCCGACTACCTCCTCCGGCACGATTGTTTTACAAAATATTGCCACCGAATCTCAGATAGTTAATACTAATAATACTGAAACCTTGCTGACTCATTTGGGCAATGTCGCTGATTCCTCTCTAGAACAGTCGGGCTTAACCAGGTATAAAAATATTTTAGGTTTAGATAAGACAATTAGCGAAACCGAAAAATTAACTATCAATGATTTTATCGTTTACGGCACGCGTAGCACGCAGCGTCTGGGCGCTGGTGAACGCGCCGGAGTTATTAATTCCTATTATCAAGCTTATAAAAAATTACCGAATACCGAAGCCGAATGGTCAGATGTTTTAAAAATCGCTAACGGCCGCTGGCCGAGCGAACGCAACGCCGCCGCTGAAGCCCAGGCTAAGCTTGAGTTTAAAAAGGTCTATGCTCGCAATGCGGTCATGACTAATAATATTGATGAAAACGCCATCATGATTATTGCTTATGGTTTACTGCCCTTACAACGTAACTTAGCCAGCGAAGCTGTCGCGATTAAAACCTTCCGTTGGGTTTATGGCCACAGTCCGGTGACCGCTCTCGCCTGGAATGTTGTTCGCGCGATCGCTTATTCCGGCGCTAGAAGATAAATTAATTAAGATTTTCAATGAAAAAACCCGGCCTTGGAAACGGTCGGGTTTTTTAAAAGAAAGAATTTATTTTCAGCAATTTTTCGGGTTAATCTTTCGGGTTATTTTTTTTGGACATTGTTTCCCAAAAAATATTGGTCACGATCGCCGCGCTTAGCAGAGTGACAAAGCTGATTAGCATAGTTAACCAGAGGATGATCGGCCCGCCCAGGAGTTCTTCTACCCAAGCGTGGATCGGGTTAATCAAGGAGATAAAAATTAATGCCAGGAATGTTACTGCCAATCCCCAGGCAATCCTTTGCATCAACAGGCTTATCGAAAAGCTATCTGAAAAGGTAACGATTGAATGAACTTTCAGTCGATTAGTGTTAATCTCCCAGATTGAAATTTCCCGGAAAATAGCCACTGCCCCGGTCATGATTATCGCCAACCATTTTAAATAATCAATGGTTAAATTTTGTCCGGACCAGAAATTGTCTTTTAAAGATTCGGCTAAAACGTAGCCGATGATCATAATCAAGATGGCGATAGTTATCACCATCAGGTAATCCGATGCTTTTCTTTTCATTTTTTGTAAATTAGAAAGTGAAACAATAATATTCAGGAATATTTATTTTTTGAAATTGTTAAAGTAATTTTTAATTTATAATTTTATTATTTTTTTAGTTTTTTGTCAACTTTAAGCGGCGCAAAGCTAAAGCGGTGAATTGGGCAAGGGCCATGGGCCGCGATTTTTTCTAGATGCAATTTAGTCCCGTAGCCTTTATGTTTAGCAAAACAATACTCCGGATATTGCTTATCAAATTCACTCATCAGGTAGTCCCGGCTGACTTTGGCGATAATCGAGGCGGCGGCGACACAAAAGACCGAACCATCGCCTTTAATAATCGCGGTCTGCGGTTTGTTTAGCTTGGGGATTTTAAACGCCCCGTCTAAAATAATATAATCCGGTTCAATTTTTAATTTTCTTATCGCCCGGCGCATCGCTAAAAAACTCGCCTGGAGGATGTTAATTTTATCAATCGCCAAATTATCAACCACGCCGATTTCAACGGCTAAAACTTTTTCTTTGATTATTCCGAAAAGTTTTTCGCGTCTTTTGGCGCTTAGTTTTTTTGAGTCAGTTACTAAAGCCAAATCCTCGTGATCAATTCGAAAATCCGGGCCGATAACCACGCAAGCCGCCACCACCGGCCCGGCCAGAGGTCCTCGGCCGGCTTCATCAACCCCGCCGATGAATTTATAGCCGAGTTCAAAAAATTTGCTTTCTGTTTCTAAATTTAGCATAATATTATAGTTCCATTATACCCCATAATGCCCGGGTGGTGAAATTGGTAGACACACAGTGTTCAGAACGCTGCGGGAGCAATCCCATGGGGGTTCAAATCCCCCCTCGGGCACCGTTCTTAATAAATATCGTATTTTAACATTCAAAAAACAATAACCATGCTTACTCAGAAAGACTCAGAAATCGTTGATTTAGGCCCGATTGAGGCCTTTGAAAAAATCTTCTCTCTCTATAAAGATCAGAAAGAGAGAAAAGGTTGGGGAAAACCCTACTTGACCCAGCATTTTGCCGTGTTTATAACCCTAATGGAACAACATGAATCGCGCCAGGTTTGTTTGGCCGGCCTGTTTCACAGCGTTTTAACCGATTTACCGCGCTATTCCTACCGGCAATTAGTAAAGGATACGAACACTTTCATCGCTCAGCTGGTCAGGGAAGTAAGCGAAAAAAACGCGCCGGAGGGAATTATTGATAAAAAAGCCAATTGGGAAAAAAGAAAACAGGATATTTTGAACCGTTTCCCAACAATGTCTTCGCCCGCTCAAAAAGTATTTGTCGTTATCAATATTTACTATTTAAAATCATTGATTGACTATTACTATGAGAAAGGAGAAGAAATCTGGTCGGAACTCAATGCCCCGAAAGAAAAAATGGCTTGGTATTATCAAGCCTTAAGCATTCTTTTGACCACGCATTTTCAGTATTCGCTCATCAGTGATTACCACTATTATTTGGAAAGAGCCAAGAAGCTTTTCCAGTGGTAATTCGTTTAGAGCGATTTATCCGATTTGCCGCGTTAATTTAATCCCGAGTTGCCTTGTTGCTTCTCGGGATTTTAAAAATCAAGCAAATCAGGTACAATAAAGTATATATGAAAAATAAAACACCACTTTTTCGAAAAACCCCGATTATTAAAGCTAAAGCTTTTACTTTGCGTCCGCCGCGCTTAAACGATGTGTCGGATTTGGTTAGAATTTTAAATGATCCGCAGATCAGCCGATTCATGTCGCGCCTGCCTTACCCGTACCGCCAGTCAGACGCTTTGGAGTTTATAAAAAAGAGCCAAAAGTTTCAAAGGGGCGTATCTGAATTTGCCTGGGTTTTTGCGATTGAAAAAGATCAGCAGCTTATCGGTATGGTTAGCTTAAGAAAAATCATTCCCGGCCATAAAGCCGAAATCGGCTATTGGCTCAGTCGTGCTTATTGGGGCCAGGGAATTATGACCGCGGCCGTAAAAATTATCACTCGTTTGGCGGTCTCCGAATTTAAAATTTGTCGTCTCGCCGCCCATGTTTATAAAGCTAACCCCGCTTCCCGCCGAGTTCTAGAGAAGAACGGTTTTAAGGTTGAAGGCTTGTTGCGCAAGGGACTGAAAAAGAAAGGGCGCTTTATTGACGTTTATCAGTTAGCTAAAGTAAAATAAAGACAAGTAAATATTTAGGTCGTTTGGCTCAGCTGGTTAGAGCGCCGCGTTCACATCGCGGAGGTCAGTGGTTCGAGTCCACTAACGACCACCAAAAAGACTGCTTCGCAGTCTTTTTTTTAAAAAAAATCCTGGAACATATTTTGGTTCCAGGACTCTAGTTAGACCAGGCCGATATCGGACAACTTATTATACTAAGACATAGACTGATTTTCAGTATTAACCAAGCAATAATCTAATTTGTCTTAGCGCAAATAACTTGTAAATATATCGTTTTTTCCTAAATCTAACATCCCCACTTTCCTAAAAAATATTATACATTATTATTTATTTTTTGTCAAGAGCTATCGTTTTAGAATAAATGTGGTAAAATATTAAAATAAGTAAGGCTAAATATTAATAAAAATATGGCTTATTTTGATATAAAAAAATATCGTCAGCCAGAGAATGAAATCAACCCCTTACTGCTTAATCGTTGGTCGCCGCGCGCTTTAAGTGGCGAGGCGATTACTGACGAAGAGCTACATTCTTTGTTTGAAGCCGCTAAGTGGGCGCCATCCAGTTTTAACAACCAACCCTGGCGTTTTATCTACGCTAAAAATAATTCTGTCCATTGGGAAAAGTTATTTTCGCTTTTAACCGCGAATAATCAATCTTGGGTGAAACGGGCGGCAGTTTTAGTCTTGATAATTACCAAACAAACCTTTGATTATAATGGTTCGCCGGATACCACCGCCACGTTTAGCGCCGGCGCCGCTTGGGAAAATCTGGCTTTAGAAGCGACTAGTCGCGGTTTAATCGCGCACGCTATGGTCGGTTTTGATCTGGAGAGAGCCCGTGCTGAGTACAAAATTCCGGCTGACTATAAAGTCGAAGCGCTAGTGGCGATTGGCCGGCCCGGGAAAAAAGAAGAACTGAGCGAACAGCAACAAGCTGTGGAATTTCCCTCCGATCGAAAAAAGTTAAAGGAAATAATCAGTGAAGGCGAATTTAAATTTTAAATTGTAAATTCAGTTGTCCTATGAGGACTAATAAACAAGTTATCAAACTAAAACCAGCCGATCTGAAAAAAGCCTTGGTTAAAGGCTTAAGCCAGTCCGCTTGGCAGGCGCAGCAGACCGGTCGTTCCACTAAAGAGCAAATTCACCTGAGCCCTAAAGAATATCAGCGCCGACCGAAATTCCGAAAAAATTTTCATAATTTGGAAGAAAACTTTTAATTTTATTTTATGAAGAAACAATATTTTCTTTTATTAATTGTCGCCATCATTTTAGTGACCGCCGTATTTTTAAGGTTAAGCTCTAAAGAAGATGATTGGATTTGTCAGGACGGTAGTTGGGTAAAGCATGGTCAGCCTAGCGAGCCAATGCCGACAACTAGTTGCCCAGGCGGCCTGATTGCGTCAGTCGCTATCCCAGTTTCAACCGCTACTCCAAGCACGATTAGTGAAAGCACGACCAGCCCGGAAATAATCATCACCAGTCCGGCGGCTGATAGCCTGATTAACTCGCCGTTAACAGTTTCCGGTCAAGCCAAAGGGAATTGGTTTTTTGAAGCCTCTTTGCCGGTTAGGCTGATTGATTCCGATAATCAAATAATCGTCGCGCATTATGGCACGGCCCAAAGCGATTGGATGACTGAAGAACTAGTGCCGTTTCAAGCCACTTTAAATTTTACGACAACCGCCACGAGCGGCTATCTCGTCGTTTCCAAAGACAATCCTTCGGGCTTGCCGCAAAACGAAGGGTCGTTCCGAATACCGGTAAAATTCAAACAATAACCATATGTTCAAACTATTTTTATTTAATACTCTGACGCGTCAGAAAGAAGAATTCAAACCACTTAATGCCGAGGAAGTCGGTTTATATACTTGCGGCCTGACTGTCTATAACTTTGCGCACATCGGTAATCTGCGGACTTATCTGTTTGAGGATATCCTGAAACGGGTTTTAGAATATAACGGTTATCAGGTTAAGCATGTCATGAATATTACCGATGTCGGCCATTTAACCGGCGATATGGATTTAGGCGAGGATAAAATGGAAAAAGGCGCCGTGCGGGAAGGGAAAAGCGCCTGGGGAATCGCTGAATTTTATACCGCCGCTTTTAAGAAAAATTTGGCCGATCTTAATATTAAAGAACCCGGTATCTGGTGCAAGGCGACGGACAATGTTCCCGAGCAGATTACCTTGGTGGAGATTTTGGAGAAAAAAGGTTTTACTTATAAAACCAGTGACGGCCTTTATTTTGATACCTCTAAAATTAAAGATTATAACAAATTGAGCCATCTGCCTTTGGACGAATTAAAAGAAGGGGCGCGCGTGGAAAAAAATCCCGAGAAAAAAAATCCGACTGATTTCGCTTTATGGAAATTCTCTCCGGCCGGCGTGAAACGGCAAATGGAATGGAAATCTCCTTGGGGCGTCGGTTTTCCTGGTTGGCATATTGAATGCTCCGCCATGAGCTTAAAATATTTAGCCGGCGAGCTTGATATCCATTGCGGCGGCATTGACCATATTAATATCCATCATACTAATGAAATCGCCCAGTCCGAAGCCGCGACCGGGAAGAAGTTTTTTAATTATTGGCTACATGGCGCTTTTTTAAATATTAGCGGCGGTCAGAAGATGGCTAAAAGCGCCGAGAATTTTTTAACTCTAGAAAAAGCTTTTCTTGAAAAAGGAATTAATCCGCTCGCTTATCGCTTCGCCGCTTTGCAAACCCATTACCGCAAGCCGATGGAATATAGTGAGGCCGGAATTAAACAAGCCAGCGACGGCTTAATGAGTTTGTATGAGTCTATCGCTTGGCTTGGCGACGAAAAGGGAAAAATTAATTTAAAATATAAACAAAAATTTTTAGAAGCAATTAATGACGACTTAAATCTGCCGCAGGCTTTGGCCGTTCTATTTTCCGTTCTTAAATCGGATTTAAGCGAGGCTGATCAGTTAGCCACAATTCTGGATTTCGATTTAGTCTTAGGTTTAAAATTAGCGCAAGCTAAAAATCTGATTAAGGAAAGCATCGCCTTAGAAGATTTGCCTCAGGAAATTCAAGAGCTAGTCAAAAAAAGAGCGCAAGCGCGAAAAATTAAAGACTGGGCGCTTTCTGATAAATTAAGGAAAGAAATTGAAGTTCGAGGCTATACTTTGGAAGATACTTCTGAAGGTGTAAAAATTTATTCCTAAGTTTGCTTTAATGATTAAGAATTTTTGGTGCTTATTAAAAAAATCCGGTCGGCCGATTCTCGCGCTCGCGCCTTTAGCCGGTTTTACCGATTCCGCTTTCCGGCAGATTTGCCGCCAGTATGGGGCGGATGTCTTATATAGCGAAATGGCTTCGGCAACCGCGCTTTTTTATAACCAAAAATCCGGGCGAAATAAAAAAAACGCTACTTTAGAATTGTTAAAGCATAACTCGCGAAAAGAAAAATATTACGTCGTTCAATTATTCGGCTCTAACCCCGAACATTTTGCTGTCGCCGCCCGTTTAGTGACCGCTAAAATTAAACCGGACGGGATTGATATTAATTTCGGCTGTCCGGTGCCAAAAATAGTCAAGCAAGGAGCCGGTGTGGGTTTGATGCAAAATTTAAAACAATCGCGCGCCGTCCTGGAGGCTGTTCTGGCTAATACTGATTTGCCGGTTTCAATTAAAATTAGAGCCGGGGCTAAGGAAATTGACGCTTTAAAATTTTTAAAAAACATTGTTGATTTGCCACTGGCCGCGGTTATGATTCACGGTCGGACTCTTAAGCAAGGCTTTTCCGGCGAACCCGATTGGGAATTGATTAAAAAAGCGCGGCTCTATTTTAAGGGTGTAATTCTCGCTAACGGCGGAGTTAATAATTTAGATTCGGCTAGACGAGCTTTAAAATTAAGCCAGGCTGATGGTCTAGGTTTAGGTCGCGGCGCTTTAGGCCGGCCCTGGTTGTTTAAAGAAATAAAAACCAAGCGCGTCATTAATTTAAAGCCGAAACAGATTTTTAAGATCGCCTTCGCGCAAGCAACACTTAAACAAAAGCAAAAAGGGAATTTAGGTATAATTGAAATGCGTCAGCATCTGGCCTGGTATGTCCATGGCCTCGCCAGTGCCGCGAAATTAAGGGAGCAGTTAGTGAAAGTAAATAGCCTTAAAGACATTAAGAATATTTTAAAATAATATGGCCGTTGTTAAAAACAAAAATAGCCGGTTAGTAAAACAGCATCAGCTGGATAAGTCTAGCTGGACTTATAAAGGTTTTCACGGAGTTCTCCATACCTTTTTTCCAGTTGGCCAAGTCGGGCCGGCGGTGACCACTTTTTTAAGTCAACAGCCGGTTAAAACCCTATTTTTTGTGGCTGATAATTATGTCCATTGGTATTGGAACGATAATGATTTAACCTTTATTCGGGAGGAATTTTTTAAGCGTTTAGAGAAAGACAAGCACTATCTAAAAAAGTTGCAAGCGGCTTGGCAGGAAAAAATTAAAAAATTTGAAACAGTGATCGCTAAAATTGAGCGAACGGATTTAACTAAATTGTCTGACCAAGCGCTAATTCAGAGTTACTCCGATTTTTATAAGGCTTACACGGCGGAGTTTAAATATTTTATGGTTTTAGGTGATGCTATTTCTATGCCCGCCGATCGTTATTTGGTGCCGGAATTTAAAAAGATCTTGGGGGCGGATTTTCTTGAGGTTTTTCCTAAGCTCTTAACTACCAAATACTTATCATTTATTGAAGAAGAAGCCGGCGCCAGAAAAAAACTTTTAGCGGACTTTATTAGCCAGGGGAAAATTGCTCCGGCCAAGTTAGCTCGCCATGCCACCCGGTTTTTCTATATCAGCAACAATTACGCCCGCGGCGTTAAACTAAGCGCGGCCGATTTCTTAGAACTGATTAGAAAAGACTCAAAAAATAAACTCGTCGCCGCGCCAACCGCCTTGGCTAAGAGTTTGGCCTTGAAACAGAAGCTCATCAAGAAGTATCAGCTGGCCGCCCGGCCAAAAATGTTCTTGTATGTAATGGATGAACTTTTTAAAATCCAGGACACGAGAAAAAAATATGTTTTAATCTCTAACTTTTATCAATTTGAGTTTTTAAAAGAAATCAGCCGCCGAACGCGCTTGCCTTTTAAGCTTTTACAATATTCAATTTTTCCGGAAATAGCTGATCTTTTAGCGGGAAAAATACCGGCCGCCGTCCTGGCCGCCCGCGCGGCAGGTTGCGCTTGCTTGCATACGGCCAAGGGTTTCACTTTAGTCACTGGCCAAGAATATCAGAAGCTATTTAACTACTTTCAAACCGGTTGCGAGTCGCAGAAAGAATTAAAAGGCTTAGTCGCTTCTTTAGGAAAGGCGCGCGGCCAGGTTAAAAAGATTTTAAAAATTCATGATATGGCTAATATGGAAAAGGGCGATATTTTAGTTTCTTCAATGACTCGGCCGGAAATGGTGCCGGTCATGAAACTAGCCGCCGCGATTATTACCGATGAGGGTGGCGTTACTTCGCACGCCGCCATTATTTCCCGGGAATTAAAGATACCTTGCATTATCGGCGTTAAGATAGCGACTCAGGTTTTGCAAGACGGCGACGAGGTGGAAGTTGACGCCAACCAGGGCGTGATTAGGATTTTAAAAAGGAAATAATTTCTATATGTCCAGCTTGCTAAATATTGTTAATGAAAATGATGAAATAATCGGCCAGGAAACCCGCGAAGAGATTCATCGCGCCGGTTTGTTGCATCGCGAAACTTTTGTCTATTTTATTACCCCACAGCGCGAAATTATTTTCCAGCATCGCGCCAAAGATAAAGATATTTGTCCTAATTTATTAAGCACGACTGTCGGCGGCCACGTGGAAATCGGGCAAAGCTATGAGGAAGCGGCCATCAGGGAAGTTGAGGAAGAAACCGGTGTTAAGCTAAACGTGGCTGACTTAATAATAATAAATAAGTCCAGGCGGAAATTCCAG
>Ga0172373_10009179_pt1 | contig 12344 bp, 8 predicted proteins | sample Lak10m_2_FD_114546 | JGI IMG/M metagenome (GOLD analysis project Ga0172373, IMG submission 114546) | Freshwater microbial communities from Kabuno Bay, South-Kivu, Congo - kab_092012_10m | ecosystem: Environmental > Aquatic > Freshwater > Lake | place: Democratic Republic of the Congo: South-Kivu... | reverse complement strand
CCCGCCGCGATGGCCGAGCCGATCACGCCCGCCACATTGGGCCCCATGGCGTGCATGAGCAGGTAGTTGGACGGGTCCGCCTTCTGGCCAACCTTGTGCGCCACATGGGCGGCGATGGGCACCGCGCTCACGCCCGCCGCGCCGATGAGGGGATTCACGCGATCCTCCGGCTTGAGGAAGATGTTCATGAGCTTGGCAAAGGCCACGCCCCCCGCTGTGGCGATGATGAAGCTGGCCGCACCCAGGAAGAAGATGCCCACGGATTTGGGCGTGAGGAAGGTCTGGGCCTGGGTGGAGGCGCCCACGCACATGCCCAGCAGGATGGTCACCGCATCGATGAGGGTGGTGCGCGCGGTGGTGGCCAGGCGCGTGGTGACGCCGCTCTCCTTCAAGAGGTTGCCGAAGAAGAGCATGCCCAGCAGCACCAGGGCCGCCGGCGCAAGGAAGCAGGTGACGATGAAGCCGAAAACGGGGAAGAGCACCTTTTCCTTTTTGCTCACCTCGCGGCTGGGCTTCATGTGCAGGCAGCGCTCCTCCTTGGTGGTGAGCAGGTGCATCACCGGCGGCTGGATCACCGGCACCAGCGCCATGTAGCTGTAGGCGGCGATGGCGATGGCACCCAGCAGGTGGGGCGCCATGCGGCTGGCGCTGAAGATGGCGGTGGGACCGTCGGCGCCGCCGATGATGCCGATGGAAGCGGCCTCTGGAAAGTCGAATCCGAAGGAGAGGGCGGCGAAGAAGGTGGCGAAGATGCCCAGCTGGGCGGCCGCTCCCAGCAGCACCAGTTTGGGGTTGGAGATGAGGGCGCTGAAGTCCGTCATGGCACCAATGCCCAGGAAGATCAGCGGCGGATAGATGCCGCGGCTGACGCCCTGGTAGAGCAGGTTGAGCACGCTGCCCTCTTCGTAGATGCCGATGCCGTCCCCGGGCAGGAAAGGGATGTTCCCAATGATGATGCCGAAGCCGATGGGCACCAGGAGCAGGGGCTCAAAGTCCTTGTAGATGGCCAGCCAGATGTAGAGCAGGCCCACGGAGATCATGAGGTAATTGCCCAGGATGCCGTTGGCGAAACCGGTGAAACTCCAGAACTCGAGAATCGCGTCCATGTGAACTCCCGGGGCGGTGACCCGTCCCACTTGTCAGGCTGGCTGGATCACCGCCAGCACATCGCTCTCCAGCACCGCGTCCCCTTCCTTCACGCGCAATTCCTGCAGCGTGCCGCTCATGGCGCAGCGGATCTCGTTCTCCATTTTCATCGCCTCCATCACCATGATGGACTGGCCGGCCTGCACTTTGTCCCCCACGCGCACATGGAGCTTGAGCACAATGCCCGGCAGGGGCGACTTCACCAGACCCACGCCGATCTCGGATCCCGGCTTGGTCGTCACGGCGGACTTCTCCACCGTCTCGGGAATGACGCGGGTGCGCTCCAGGCGCGGCGTCTTGCTCACCGCGCTCTCCTCGCGCTCCAGCTCCACGCTGATCTCCGTGCCGTTCACCAACAGTCGCGCGCCGTCCTCGTCGTGGCGCAGGATCTTCACTTCGAAAGGCTGCTCCTGCATGCGGAAGCGGTAGGTGCGTGCCATGGGATCCTCCTACTTGCCCAGCCCGGGATGGCGCACGATGCGCCCCGGGGCGGCGTTGGGGCGCCAGCGGATGCGGCGCGTGTGCAAACTGGTCTTGCCGTCCATCAGCCAGGGGCTGAAGGGCTTGATCATCTCCGACCAGGTCAGGCGCTGGGCTTCCAGCTCCCGCATGGCGTGGTCGTCCAGGTGCAGGGCCAGGGCCACCGCCGCCGCCATCTGGGCGCTGACGGCCTGGCCGTCGGCCCATCGCACTCTGGGCGCGGGTTCCGCCGAGGGCTGCACCACGGTGCCGCTCCCCTCCCCCTTGGCGCTGGAGCCATCCGGCGCCACAGTGGGGCTCCCGCGCCGGCCATTGAAGGCCCAGGCGCTGAAGTACATGGCCCACTGCAGAAGGGTCAGACCCACAAAGACCGTGCCCATGCCCATCATCAGCGCCGTGAGCGCCGTGCTCAGGTTCGCGTCCATAGAGCCTCCTACAGCGGGATGTTGCCGTGCTTCTTGGGCGGGTTGCCGTCCTTCTTGGAGGCGCACATCTCCAGGGCGCGAATGAGCCGGAAGCGCGTGCGGCTGGGGATGATGATGTCGTCCACATAGCCGCGCCCCGCCGCCACATAGGGGTTGGCGAAAGTCTCGGCGTACTCCTTCTCCTTCTGCGCCAGGAAAGCCGCGGCATCCTCCGCCTGGGCCGCCTCCTTGGCGTGCAGGATCTGCACGGCGCCCTTTGCGCCCATCACGGCGATTTCCGCCGAGGGCCACGCGTAGTTGATGTCGCCACGGATGTGCTTCGAACTCATCACATCGTAGGCGCCACCATAGGCCTTGCGCGTGATGAGGGTGATCTTGGGCACCGTGGCCTCGCAGTAGGCGTAGAGGAGCTTGGCGCCGTGGCGGATGATGCCGCCGTACTCCTGGGCGCTTCCCGGAAGGAAGCCCGGCACATCCACCAGCGTGACGATGGGAACATTGAAGGCGTCGCACAGGCGCACGAAGCGCGCGGCCTTGTTGGAGGCGTTGATGTCCAGCACGCCGGCCAGGTAGCTGGGCTGGTTGGCCACGATGCCCACGCTGCGGCCGTTCAGGCGGCCAAAGCCCGTCACGATGTTGGGGGCGAAGTAGCGCTGCTGCTCCAGGAACTCGTGGTCGTCCAGGATCTCCAGGATCAGCTCCTTCATGTCGTAGGCCTTGCCGGGGTTCTCAGGAATGAGCGTGTCCAGCATGGGACACTCCCGGTCGTAGGGATCCCGGCAGGGCAGCAGGGGCGGCTCTTCCATGTTGTTCTGGGGCAGGTAACTGAGGAGCTTGCGCAGGAGCACGAGGCACTCTTCCTCGTCCTCCGCCGCGTAGTGCACCACGCCGCTCTTGGCCACATGCACCATGGCCCCGCCCAGGTCCTCGTCGCTGAGTTCCTCGCCGGTGACGGCCTTCACCACCTTGGGGCCGGTGACATACATGGTGGAGGTTTTCTTGACCATGACGATGACATCCGTCAGTGCCGGGCTGTACACGGCGCCGCCGGCGCAGGGCCCCATCACCGCGCTGAGCTGGGGAATCACCCCCGAGGCCATCACATTGCGCTGGAAGATCTCGGCGTAGGCGGCCAGGCTCTCGATGCCCTCCTGGATGCGCGCGCCGCCCGAGTCGTTCAGGCCGATCACCGGCGCGCCCATCTTCATGGCCATGTCCATCACCTTGCAGATCTTCTCCGCGTAGGTCTCCGACAGGCTGCCCCCGAGAACAGTGAAATCCTGGCTGAAGACGAAGACCAGGCGCCCGTCGACAGTACCCGATCCCGTCACCACGCCGTCACCCAGGAACTGCTGCTGCTCCAGGCCGAAATTGGTGCAGCGATGCTGCTTGAACATGTCGTACTCCTCGAAGGAGCCGTCGTCCAACAGCCGCAGCACGCGTTCCCGCGCGGTGAGCTTGCCCTTGGCGTGCTGGGCCTCGATGCGCTTTTCGCCACCGCCCAACTGGGCCTGGCGCCGCATGGCCCGCAGTTTGTCCACCCCTGATCCCATGGGGCAACTCTCCCCTGCTATGGAGCTTCCCAATCCTGGGACAGCCCGCGTCTCTCTTGTCATTTCAGTGAAGGGGGATTCACAAGCCCCTCTTGACTGTCAATCAGTTAACAAGAAGACCTGCATCCCTGGGCGACGGCTTTGCCAGAAGCGTGCCAACCGGATCGCACACGGCCGTGACTGGATGAGCGGGGCATTGTCTGCATGAGTTTTTGTATCAAGTTGACAGCGGTTGGCGAGCGCAACCAGAAAGCACACAAACTGGAGCACCCATGAAAAAGGTCTGGCGCCCCGTCGCCCTGACGGCGGGCATGCTCTCCCTGGCGCTCCTGGGCGCCTGCCGGGAAGCCTATGTGCTTCACCGCACCCTGCACCAGCCTGGCCAGGGAGCTGAGCTCTCCCCCCGGTCTCCTTATGTGAAGGCCCACTTGAAGGACGGTGGTGTGCTGCTCTTCAGCCAGTGGACCGTGGACGAGAGCCGGCTCAGCGGCCAGGCCCAGCGCTTCAACGCGGCGCGCCAGCCCGTGGGCGCCGGCTTCCAGAGCCTGCCGCTGGACAGCGCCGTGCTGCTGGAGACCAACACCCTGGAGCGTTTCGCCGGCAAGGCCACGCTGCAGGTGATGGCGGGCTTCTACCTGGTGGGCGACGCCCTGTGCGCCTCCATCCCCAAGGCTTGCTTCGGCAGCTGCCCCACCTTCTACACCCTGGACGGGGCGCAGCCCCAGCTGCAGGCGGAGGGCTTTTCCGCCAGCATCTCCCCCGCCCTGGAGGCCACGGATGTGGACGCCCTGTGCCTTCCCCACGGCCTGGGAAGCAGCTTCACCCTGGAGGTGCGCAACGAGGCCCTGGAGACCCACGCCATCCGCCACGCCGAGCTGCTGCTCCTTCCCCGTGCCGAAGGCGAGGAAGTGCTGCAGGATGTGCAGGGCCGCTACTGGGCGGGCCGAAACCTGCAGGCACCCCAGGCCGTGCAGGGTCTGGACGCCACCGCCCTGGCCGCATTGAGTGTGAAGGACGGAAGCGAGTGGAGCGAGGGCGCCGACGATAAGGACCTGGGCCGCCGTCAGACCCTGGAACTGCGCTTTCCCGCGCCCGAGAGTGAGGCCCTTGGCTTGGCCGTGTGTGGCCGCCAGTCCCTGCTCACCACTTACCTCTTCTACCAGGCGCTGGCGTGGATGGGTACCAGGGCCGGGGATTGCCTGGCCGCCCTTGAGCGTGGCGATGTGAACTGGAACGGTGGCATTGGTGATCTGGCCCAGGTGCGCGTCAGCGTGTGGAACGGCGCGCGCTGGCAGGAGGCCGGCACATTCCATGAGGTGGGGCCGCTGGCCCTGGATGAGCATGTGGTGCCCCTGCCCCCTGGCCTTTGCCCCACCGCACCGCTGCGCGTTCGCCTGGACTTCACCCAGGGTGCCTGGCGCTGGGACCGTCTGGCCCTGGCCAGGCTGCGCCCCGCCGGCCAGCCCCTGCGTGTGCAGCCCTCCGCCGTCACTCGTGGCGGCGCGCCCGCGCCGGAGGCCCTGGCCGCCCTCACCGACCCCTCCCAACTGCTCATGACGGAGCCCGGGGACGCCTATCGACTGCACTACTCCATTCCCGTCGGTCACGAGGGCGACGCCGCCATGCTGGAATCCCGGGGCTGGTACCTGGAGTGGATGCGCGAGGACTGGCTGAAGGAGGAGAACCCCCGGCGTCTTGCACGCCTGCTGCGCAGCCCCGGGCGTGAGCTGAAAGCGCTGGCCCCGGCCTACAAGGCGGTGGAAGCGGAAATGGACGGCATCTTCTGGAGCAGCAAGTATGCGCGCTAAAATCCTCCTCCCATTGGTGACGCTGGCCCTGCTCCTGTCGGGGTGCGCCATCAGCCGCAGTCCGCGCGGCTACCGGGCCGATGCCGAACACATGCAGAACGATCTGCGCGGCTCCTGGACGGTGGTGAAAACGCTGGACCGCAGCCGCATCCAGGGCGAGTTGCTGGCCGTGAACGCGGACAGCCTCTATCTGTTGACCGCGGAGCAGGATCTGCGCCGCCTGGCGTGGGGCGAGGTGGACAAAGCCCGGCTGGAGGCGTGGAAAACCCGCACGGGAAGCCTGTTGGGTTGGCAGGCGGCGGGAACGGCCCTGGCGGTGGGCCACGGCTGGTGGGGCCTCATCACCCTGCCCTTGTGGCATCTCACGGGCAGCGCCGTGACCGGCAGTTACACCTTTGATCCCATCCTCAAGGTGCCCGGCAAAAGCTGGGCTGATCTGCAGCCCTTCGCCCGCTTTCCTGGCGGCCTGCCCGTGGGCCTGCGTACCAGGGACCTGCACCTCCTGCCTGCAGAGGACCACTTGGTGGAAACCCGCCCCCTCACCTTTGGGGAAGCCCAGGTGGAGCGCAATGCCGCGCTGCTGTCCCGGCAGGAGGCCTTCGAGCGCGGCGCGGGGACCGCGACCCCTCGGAGCAGGGTCTGGCAGATGCCCACGGCGGGTCCCGCCGGCCTGCCCGGCGCCTGGGTGCGCGGGGAGTTCGCCTCGGGCTTTGGCCCGCGCCTGGTGGCGGGGGAGCTGCTGGCGGTGGAGGGCCGAACCCTGCACCTGTGGTCCAATGGCGTGCGCCAGGTGGACCTGGGCCAACTGGCCGTCTGTGGAGTTTTCACGGCGGCGGCGGGCAGCACCGTGCTGGCGCGGGTGGGGGACATGGTGGCGCAGGATCCCCAGCGCTTCCAGAGTCTGGCCGCCTATCCCAAGGGGATGCCGTCTGACGCGCAGCTCCAGCAGGACCGTCGTCTGCTGGAAAAGGAGAAGCCCGCGGCCTGGCGCTACCTCACGAAGAAGAGCCGCTGGCCGAAGTGAGCCACTGGCTGGTGGGACGGGCGCTGAGCACGCTGTTGTGGTAGCGGGAATCTGCGCCCACTTCCCTGCCCAGCCAGGACGGCAGATGCACCGGATCGTCGGGACTCTCCAGTTCCACCTCCGCCAACACCAGGCCCTGGTTGGCCCCGTGGAAGACATCCACCACCCATTGCCGCCCTCCGACATCCACGCTGTGGCGGCATTTCTCAATCAAGTGGGGCAGGCAGAGGGACAGCCAGTCCCGGGCCGTGGCCGGGGAGAGGGGAACTTCCCACTCCCGGCGGCAGAGGATGGCACCCGTGGCGGGATCCGGCGCGCCCTTCACTGTCAGCCAGGCCTCTTCCTGTTCCAGCGGACCTTGAACCAGCCTCACCCGCACCACGCGATCAGGGTCGCGGCAGAGGTAGCCCTGGGTGATGCGCCGCCCCTCGCTGCCGGCGGTGGCGGCTTGCACATCGGTCACCAGGAAGCGCCGTTCCACCTCAAGGGTGCCGCTCAAGGAGCCGCTGCCTCCACTTGCAAGGTCAGCGTGGCGGAGGCCTTGGCTTTCACTTCCACCATCTGGTGACGCACCACGGCGCTGCCGTCCGCGCGCCGGGATCCACTGCTGAGCACATAGAGGCCCACGGGCACCTCAAGCGGAAAGGCCATGGCGCTGATGGGCTGCTCCCAGCCAAGGTCCACCGCCTCCAGGTGATTCTCCTCCCAGCGGCTCAGGCACCAGTCCTTGAAGACCGGCGCGGCGGCGCTGACACTGTCCGCCGCCTGCAGGGTCAAGCATCCAAGCGGCGCCTCCCTGACGCCTCTCTCCTTCCTGAAGAGCTCCACCTTTTGCCACTTGTCGCGTTCCCAGCGCTGCAACTGTCCGCTAAGGGCCTCCACCCGGGCGGGTAGGCCCCGCGCCCGGCACAGCCCCACATAACAGCGCTGCACATCGCCCCGAGTGCCGCGCCCCAGCGTCAACACCTGAGCGGGCGTCAGCGGAGCCCCCAGGCGGTCGCGCTCCTCATCCACGGCCAGGTGGCGCTTCATCCACTTCACCAGGGCCTTGTCGCCGGTGGAGTTGGCCAGTTCGGGATGCAGCTGGAAAAAGGTCTGCAGCTCGCCCCGCCAGGGCAGACAGGGCTCGCCATCCACGCGACAAGGCAGCACATGCTCCGTCACGCGTGCCACCGTCAGGCTGTCGCCGTCCTCCGGCAAAGGCAGACCCGGCGCGCTCCAGCCCGTGGGAAGGGTCCACATGGCCCTTTCGTGGTCCAGCAGGCAGGCCACGCCCAGCTCCGCCAGATCCTTGTCCGATGCGGCATCCAGCAGTCGCAGCCGCCGCGCCTGGTGGATGGAAGGGGCCGCGCCCGCCGGCAGCGGCGCGCTGAGGAAGCCCAGCAGGGTGCTCCAGTTGCCCCGTGCCCGCCGCAACAAGCCCATCACCCGGCCGCCATCCACCTGCTGGCGCTGCAGGGCCACCAACAGGGGCAGGAGGCGCAAACTGTCCGGCGCTCCGGCCAGCAGGGAATCCGGCAGGAAAGGATCCGCCTCGCGCTCCCGCGCCGACCACATCCGCACGCCGCGCAGGCTGTCCTCCCGCTGCATGAGACGCTGGAAGGCCTCGTCCCGCACACGCTGGGCCGTGGTGTCGATGAGGCCACGCGCCACGCCCTCCGCAAAGGCCACTCCCGGCTCAGACATGGCCTCCCCCTTGGGTGGCGGCGCGTAGTCCACCCGCGCTGGGGGCTTCAGCTCGTCGCGCGCACTCAGCACAAGGGTGAGCGCCGTGTCGCCGGGAGCGGCGTGGACCATGCCTGCCCAATCCCCGTCTCCCGCGCTGATGAGCCAGCTGCCGCGGCCGCAGCTCAGGCGCAGCGTGCCGGCGGCGTCGGTGACCTGTGCCAGAGCGGGCATCCATCCGCCGTAGTTGAAGAGGCTGAAGAGAACGCGCTCGGCGGCGCGGGGCCTGCCCTTCGCATCCACCACGCGCAAGTGCAGATCCTTCACCGGCCCGTAGACCGCCGTGCTGTTCACGCTGGTGCTGCGCCCCTCTTCCCGCAGAAGGGGCTCGCCGCCCGGCGCCACCGCGCCATAGGCCTGGCTGACAACCAGCATGGCCCGGCGCGCGGGCTCCGTGAACCAGGCCTGGTTGAGGGCCGGCGCGGGTTCGCAGGCACCCATGAAGGACCAGGCGCCATCCGTCCACACCTCCACCCAGGCGTGGTTGTCGTTGCTGTGGGCCCAATAGGGCGTGTAGCACTGGCGGGCGGGAATGCCCACGCTGCGCAGGGCGGCGATGGCCAGAATCATCTCCTCCTCGCAGCGGCCGCGTCCGGCGCGCAGGGTGGTGAGAGGATCCTGGTCCCGGCCGTCGGTGGGGGTGTAGGTGGCCTGCTCGTGGCACCAGTGGTTCACCTCCAGGGCCGCCTGCCTCATGCCCATGCCGGCCAGGCGGGGCTCCAGTTCCTTGAGGAATCGGGCGCGCCAGCGGGTGAAAGGTTCCTGGGAAATGCGGTGGGGCAGCACATAGTGGCGCCACAGCTCGTCGGGGACGCTCCTGCCCCACGGCATGCGCAGGCGGGCCCGGGAAGCGCTGCGCACATTGTCCACCAGATCGCGCGCCTCCATGGCGGCCAGATCCGACAGAGGCAGGTTCGCCAGCAGGAAGCGATAGTCCGCGCGCTCGCCATCCGAAAGGCTGCTTCCCTTTTCCAGCGGCGTGAAGAGCGCCTCCGCCCGCTGCCCGGCACGCTGGCGCTGGGCGTTCAGCAGGGAATCCAGCCCATCGGCCTGGGCACAGGCCACCACCAGCAGCGTGGCGGCAAGGCAGCGCAGCAGCAACATGGTCCTCCTCCACAATCGGTGGCGAGGCGAAGTCAAACCCCGCCCCTCACCTCGTACCGGTCCATTGACGGCGCTCGATTACAGCATGCCGTGCAAGCGGCGCCAGATCCACTCGCCGGCCATGAGCAGGATCAGCGCGGCAAGAACCCAGCCTTCCCCCGCAAGGTCCCGCTGGCGGCCCACACGACGCAGCAGGGGACGCGTCTCCAGGCTGTCCAGCGCCGAAGCGTCGGCCAGTCCTTGGCGATCCTTCTCTTGATCCAGATCCAGCGCGCGGCCTCCACCCAGGGCCGCCAACTCCTGCAGCAGACGGGGATGGCGGCTGGCGTCCAGACTCTCCGGGCTGCGATCCTCCACCAGCACGCGGCCGCTGTCGGCCAGAACCGGTCGATCGCCCTGGCGGGCCTCGGCCAGCCAGTCCCAGGATCCAGGCGGAAGGGAAGCCAAGGTGCCCGCGTAGGCGCCTCCGCTCCGTGCCTCCAGGGCGAGCGTTTGCTGCAGGCTGTCACAGCGCAGGGTGAGCTCCACCGTGGCGCCATCCCGCAGACGGCCATCCTCCTCCCGCAGGCGGGCATCAAAGGTGAGGGGCGCGCCCGCTGGCAAACTCTCGCGATCGGTCCTCACCTCCAGCAGACCCTGCCCGGGCGTGGCCAACAGCCAACTTCCAAGGCGGTCTAGCATCTCCGTGGCGCGATGGTTGCTGCCCAGGGAGAGCTGGCTTCCCACTCCCCAGCGCCACATGCCCTGGGCCAGCATCCAGCCCTGGCGCACTCCCGCCCGCTCCTGAACCAGCAAAAGCGGGCGGCCATCGGCGCTCTCCAGCAGGGCGCGCGCGCCGGCGACCTGGGCCTGTCCGCCTTTCACGCCACTGCGCGTGGCCACCAATGGCGGCATCTCCCCGTAGACGGCGCGCAGCTCGGGCAGGCTGTCCTCCGGGCCCAGCAGCGGATCCAGCGCGGGAAGACGCACATCGCCCTCCGCGCCGGGCTGCCAGGCCCCAAGGGTGCGGGCGAGCCCCGGACTGAGCAGTCCCAGATCGCAACCCGCGCCGTCAAGGAAGAGCATGGGTGTGCGTGCGGCCTTTGCGGCCACCCGCGTGGCCAGCGCGCGGTTGCGCCCCTGCAGGGGCCAGTGGGCCAGCACCAGGAAGGCGGCCCCGTCCACGGCGCGGTTCAAGGACGCCACATCCGTGCCCGGGCGCTCGGGCATGGCGAAGAAGAGTTCCAGATCCTCCCTGGCCTCCAGCATGCGGCGCAGCAGGGCCAGGTCCTCCGAGGGGCGGCCGGCCAGGAGCAGCACAGGCAGGCGTTGGTCCTCCACCTTCACCTGCAGGGCTCGGCGATTGTTCTCCCGCGTGCGCTCACCGCCGCCTTCCACCACCACTTCCACCTCCAACAGGCGATTGCCCGCCTTGGCCGGTGTCCAGGCCAGGGGAATGCAACGACGGCCGCCGTCCGCGCCCAGGGCAAACTCCTGGGCAAGGCGCTCCACGCCCTCCTCCAACAGCCGCAGACGGGCCTTCCGCCCCTCCAGGCCACGGCTCTCCACCTCCACCTCCACCGGTTGGGACTGCCCCACACGCACGCGGCGGTTCACCTCCACGCCCCGCAGAATGGCGTCGGCGGCAGGATTCAAGCGGCCGGTACCCGCCGTCCAGATGCGCGCGGGCAGGGTTCCCGCCCGCTCCATGGGCCACGCGCCCCGGGTGACATTGCCGTCGCCCACCACCAGCAGACCGGTCCAGTGTTCGCCGGTCAAGGCCCGTTCCACCCCGGCAAGGGCGGCGTCCACATCGGTCTCCACGCCATCGCCTGGCAAGGCGGACAGGTCCTCCGGCAACTCGCGCAGGCCGCCGTCGTAGGCAAAGGCCCGCACGCGCACGCCGTCCATGCTGCGCCGCAGCGCGGGCAGCCAATCGCCGTGATCCAACCGCCCATCCAGGTGCCGCATGCTGGCGCTGTTGTCCAGCAGCACGGCCAGCGTGGCGGGTTGACGCTGCACTTCGTTCCAGCTCAAGCGCGGACCGCAAAGCAGGAAGGCCAGCGCGGTCCAGAGCAGCAGGCGCAGGGCGAGGAGGGCCCGGCCCACGCGCGGGGGAGGCTTGGGAAGGCTGTTGCGCTGGCTCCACCAGGCCAGAAGCAGCGTGAAGGGCCACAGCACAAGAGGCCACCAACGGGCCAGATCCAGGGAGATCTCGGTCACGGCAGCATCCCTTCAGAGGCCGCTTCAAGGTCGAAGCGGGGCGTGGCGTCCTCGCTCAAGGGGCTGCGCTCCCCGCGCAACAGACGCCCGTGGGCGGCCCGGGCGATCATCACCGCGTTGTCCGTGCACCAGGCCTTTGGCGGCAGTGCAATGGGCAGCCCGCGCTCCCCGCAGGCCTGTTCCAGCTGGATTCGCAGGCGCTCATTTGCCGCCACGCCTCCCGCCAGCACCAGGTGCCGGGCGCCGGTGGCCTGGGCGGCCTTGAGCGTGCGCGTCATCAATTGATCCACCACCGCCTGTTCGAAGGAGGCGCAGATGTCGGCCAGGTGCTGGTGGCGCCAGTCCTCGCCCTGCGCACGCAGGCTGTGCAGCACGGCAGTCTTCAGGCCGCTGAAACTGAAGTCGAAGCCCTCGCGGCCGCCGAGGGCGCGCGGATAGGGCAGGAAGGCCGCATCCCCCGTGGCGCCGGCCTTGCTGATGGCAGGTCCGCCCGGCCAGCCCAGGCCCAGCAGTTTGGCCACCTTGTCGAAAGCCTCGCCCGCCGCGTCATCCAGGGTCTGGCCCAGGATGCGGTAGCGGCGCGGCGCCTCCATCAGCACCAGTTGGCTGTGGCCGCCACTGATGACCAGCACCAGACAGGGCAGGAAGGGCTCCTCCCCTTCGGCGAAGTTGGCGTAGATGTGCCCTTCCATGTGGTTGACGCCCAGGAAGGGCAGGCTCCGAGACCAGGCCAGCGCCTTGCCCAGGTGGAAGCCCACCAAGAGGCTGCCGGGAAGTCCTGGCCCACGGGTGGCGGCCACCGCCTCCAGATCCTGCGCGCCCAGGCCCGCTTCCGTCAGCGCCGCCTTCACCACCCGGGGCAGCACGCGCAGGTGCT
>Ga0172373_10009177_pt1 | contig 12348 bp, 19 predicted proteins | sample Lak10m_2_FD_114546 | JGI IMG/M metagenome (GOLD analysis project Ga0172373, IMG submission 114546) | Freshwater microbial communities from Kabuno Bay, South-Kivu, Congo - kab_092012_10m | ecosystem: Environmental > Aquatic > Freshwater > Lake | place: Democratic Republic of the Congo... | reverse complement strand
GTTACCATATAGTTCAGACTATATCATCATCCCAATAGGATGTTAGGCACTCGTGGGTATAGTATATTCTATTTACATAGTTTCAATACCTAGTCGTTGAACCTTCTAAAACCATTTAAATTTTAGCTTGGCTGCTGATTGTCCTATATCAAGGAGTTTCCAGCAATTCACCTAATTTATTATCTACACATTACTGTATAGGTGCACTCACTTTTAATGCACATGACCCATTCTCATATTCAAATATTCTGGATAATCTCCAAACATTTTAACCATATCTTCATTATCATATTCATGTGATGTAGATACTCCTGTTCCTTTATCCATCAGATAGACAGAATCTATAGTACATAATAGTTCTTTTGGATTGGTTATATGACCATTTGATGTATACAGCAATATTGCTGACCATTCTACGTCATGTATTCTCTGGATAAGATATGCTATTTGTGCATATGCTTTTTGAGAAATATGCACAGTAACTTTATCTGGAGATGTAATTTCTTGATACCTAATATGTTCATTAGGTATATTATTATCTAAGCTCATACTAAATTTTTAAGTTTTACAAATATATTATATAAATATTCAGTAACTATAGCCACTATTTTAGGGCTTATTATTCTGTCAGGTACTCTATCTAATAAGTCATCAAGATTCTCCTCGTAAAGTTTCTGACGCATCTCTTTTCCTTTAAATGAAAATAATATTCCACTTTTAAAGTCTCCTTTTTTATATAAACCTTGTTCATCATCTTCCTTATAAACATGGCTTTCTATATTGAATCCTTCTAATCCCTTACTTTCATAAGTTATTGGGTCAAATTCTATAGTTAAGTTTTTTTCTTCAGAATTAGATTCAGATACTATTTTATTAAATAAATCAGTGTTTACATAAGTATCAAGAAACATTGTTAAATTGTAGATATTTATCTTTAATCCATCACCTGTATTAACCAAACAAGTTTCGGCTAATATCCTTCTATCTTCTGGATTTTCCAATATTTTAACTAATAAATTTTTTGCTATAGCTAATTCTGTACTACTAACCCTATTATTATTTAGAGTAAAAAACCTATTAGTTCCAAGAGAAGATATTAATTTATAAGGGCCTCCTTCAATACTTTCCCATTTCAAATATTCCCTAAAAATATATAGAAAATTTTCAAACTTGTAAAGATATCTATCAAAACCTTCTTTATTATTTATATAAATTTCACTTAACTCATGCTTGGACAAAAAAACTTCTCCTGTACCAAAACAAAAGCTACCCCATGCTTCTACACCTCCTGATAAATGTGAAAAAGAATAGCCACTAAGATATTCTTTTAATGATAAACTTCCACGAAATCCATTATAATTTAAATATATATATACTGTATCAGAGTTTTTATCAAGTATTCCTACTTTAATGAATACATACAAATCTTTTATAGTGTGTAAGCTTCCTATACTGTTAGTAACTTCTATTTTAGGAAACAGTATAATTATTTCTTGAGCATATAAATTTATATCTACATTTTCTTCACCATATACTTTTTTAGATATGTCATATAATTTAGGTAAAACATACTCCATTGTAGGAGAAAACTCTTCAGAATCTTGCTTTACAGGTGCTTCTTCTATTTGTACTATATCTTCTACTTCTTCCATGTGAATAAGGTTATTTGTAATAAAAATAGGGGAGGTATAAACCTCCCCTAAAACAATAAAATTATTAAAGTCCAAGTTCTTTTCTAATTCTTTGAGCTACTTGAACTAAATCTTCATACTCAGTCAGTGTAGAATGAGCATCAATATATTCTTCAAGTTTTTCTTGAAATTCATCAAGAAGCTTATTAATATATTCTTTTAGCTCTTCTGAATCTACATTAGCTCCACTATCATTCTTAGTAGGAATAAGCAATAATGTAAAATCATTATCTGGAATAGAAGCTTCTGCAAGTTCAACCGTTGAACCTGTTTCTCTAACAATTGCCTTCATAGTTCCAGGACTAAACAACCCCTTAGCTGTAAGATATTGTGATAATTCTCCCCAGTTACTTGCTGAAGTTTCTACTGTCTGGGTGCTGTTTGATTTTGTTGAAAAAACTAATACTTTACGCATATTCGTTTATTTTTTAAATTTATTAATTAATTAATTACTTTTCAATTATTTTGATAACTTCCTCTTCTATAAGAGAGAATAAATCATCATATATTGGTGTTTTTAGTCTTCTTCCAATAGAATATACACAGGAATTAAGTGATTCTATTAGATTAGTTACATTATTACCCTTGTAAAAAACATTTTTAATTTCAAATTCTGAAGGTGTTGGGGGGTATCCCGGATCACCATTTTTATAAGCATACAGCCCTGGTTCATCAGGAATATATTCCCCCTCTACTTCCAAACTAACATTATTTATGTCAATTGTTACTTCCATTATTAAGTATTTTAATAATTACACCCGGATTTTCTTTATCATAAGACCAGTAAGATTCTTCTATTTTTAATGGGAACGGTAGTACATATAAAATATTATCATCAGGAATTATGTTTAAAGCGGTCATCAAATCAAATAAAATATGAGTAGCATTATTAAAGTCCCAAAGATGTTTAGAACCTCTTATAAAGTGCATACCTACAAGTAGTGGATATGATTTACACTTCCTCAATGGCGAAAGTATCTCTTCAATATTATATTGTTGAGGTATTTTCTTAAAATAATATACTTGTTTTGAAGATGAAGAATACCCCTTTATTCCAAATATTCTTAACCATTTAGTCACTGTTTTAGGAAGATATATCCCCTTTATCTTCCCATTTTTTAGAGATGGAATGTTTCCTGGTACAAAGATAGTTATATTTTTCTCTGCATTTGGCAAGGTGTTTTTCATTTTTACAATATATTACTGTTCTACCATCATCTGGAGTAAACCAGAGCATTTTATCTGTATTAGGGCTTTTATTTATAGCATCATCAAAAGAATCTGATTCTTTTTTATCCAAAAATAAACGTTCTTTATCCTTTAAGGCTCTCTTTGATTTACCTTTTCTTTTAAAGTTTTTGATACGTTTAAGCATTTCTTCTTCAGTCATATTTCAAATAAAGTTTTAACAAGTTTATTAGTTTCTACAAATCTATATTTATGAATAAAATCACTTATATCCTTTGTATTTGAGCTTTCTGGTATAAAAACCATATTTATATCTTTGAATATTTCAATAGTTGTATTAGCACCGTCTTTTCCAGCCCTATCATTATCATATAATACATATAATTTATTAAAGCGTTCCTTTAATTTCTTATACATTGTATACGATATTATCTGACTTTCAGATTGTACTGCTATAGATGGTATATTAAATAAGCTTAATACTACTACATCTTTCAAAGATTTGGTTATTACAAGTTTATCTCCTATCCAAGGCAATGAATTAAATCCGAGATATTGCCATGATTTACAGTTACCTAACCATTTTAGGTTCTTGCTAAATGGAGAATATATTTTATAATATTTTATACCATCTTCCCAATCTACTAAATAACAATATGCAGGAAAGTCCAACATTACTTCTTTACCTTCTATATATAATGAACTTATTGGATAAATATAAAACCTTTCTGTTCTTGTAACGTCTATATAGTAATTATGTTTCCAATACTTTACATCATAATATAACCAATCCCTTAGTACAGGTTCAAAAAGCTTAACTCTGAATTGATTATCAATCCTTTCTGCGCCAACATTTTTATGAGTCTCTGGAATTCCCAGTATTTCAGGATTAGTTATATTTGCAATGTATGGTTTCAGATTTAATCTAAAATCTATATTAATTATACCCAATGCTTGTAAGAATGACATTTTATATTTTAACATTATATAACCAAAGCAATCAACTGCTTTGTTACTAGTGCCAAAATCTTTATACCATAATTTTTTATTAAACTCAGATATTACACATGATGGTGCGGAATCCTTCCTAAATTCAGATTTAAACTTCTCTCCTATTGTTTTAAAATTTTGACAATAGTATTTAAAGATATCATAATCTGTAATTTTATTTAGTATATTATCTGTAGTTAACTCTTGTTTTATTTCAAACATGGGTATAATTATATATCAGACCAGTATTAATTACCCCAGATACTCTTTGGTGCGTCTGAAACTTCAGGTGTATTTTCATCAGAATTAATTTCAAGAGGATTAAACTCCTGAAATTTATAAGAATTCTGATAATTAGGTTTAGATGTAGAATTTTCAAGGTTTTTATCCCAATACTTTGTAGTTGTGTTTCCAGCTCTACTAAAATATCTCGTATAAATACCCTGATACCAATTTCCATCGTTTTCTCTAACATAGTACAATACCTGAACTTTCCTGTCCTGAAACTTATTAAAAACTTCTCTTAATTCAGAAACATTTCCTGTAAATAATGCTTTAAAATTATCTAATTTTGCAACAGAATCTCTTCCGATGTTTAATAAAGATTTAATAAAATCAATAAGTTCAGGCTCTCCAGAGAAGGAACTTCTTGCTCCTTGTGGTTTAAACCATTGATAAGTAGCTAAAGCTGTTTCCAGATTTTCGGCATAACAACTTACACCAAAATCATTAATATACTGTGTACTACCTTTCTGACTTACTCTTGGGGTATTTTCCATAAAGAAAGCCATTTTATCAATTCTATTACTATCTTTAGACCTAACATAAATGTCTATTCTTACCTTATCATTACCAGTGGTATTATCCTTAGTAACATATAATGGTTCAGATTTCAAATTAATTCCTAATTTCTCAGCTTCTTCCATAGTAGGATTAACTGCTACCACTTGTACATCCGTTAATCCTGTATAAAGCTTATACCCAGTGTTTTCTGAACCTGCATCAAATTGTGCCATATAATTTATTTTTAGTTGTTATTAGTTATAAAAGGTTTTAAGATTATTCTTAATTTTGATTCTGCCATGAATATTCGCTTGTATTCTGTGTATCGGTGGCCCGCATGATTACTGGTTCTACTCTAGTAGGTTCTACATCATTATCTTCTTCCTCTTCGACAATTTCAAATTTAATTTGTTTAGCTTTCATATCAGAAATGCCCATCATAGATAAAGCTTTTTTGATTTGTCCTGCTGAAATATTATATTTCTCTGCAAGTTCTACTCGTGTCATTCCACTCTCAATGTCAAAGATTAACTGACTCTTTTTTAATTGTACTTTCATTTATTTAAAATTTATTAGTTACTAAATTAATTATATTCCATAGTATTCTCTAATCTTATCATCAACAAGTCTTAGTGAGTTCGGAATAGTAAACTCATCAAACATTCCAATTGGTGATTTAGCAGTTGACCTGTTGGCTTGTGTCTCAAAATAATGCTTGTTTTTACCATTAGTGTCCTTTTCAACACCGCCAAACAATACTATCGGTAGTTTACTCTCAAGTTTAATTTTTTCAAGTTTTTTACCATTAGTTATAAGACATTTAGATTCATTACCATCAACATCTGTATATAAGGTAACATGCCCCATAAAATAGATTATTAAATCATCTCTAAGCCCATTACATACAGAGATCAATTCATAAATATCTCTTGCTAAATCCATCCACTTATCATAAGTTAGCTTTTTAGATTCTAACATTTCCTTATCAACCATTATACCATTTACAGTATCAATGATAATTGACTTATATTGCGGCCCCTTATCATTAACAGCCTTTATTGTACTTAGAATAAACTGACTATCGGATGTTTCAAAATAATTAATTCCCTTTACAAACTTATCTGTCTTGAATGGAGACCTCTTTTTATCAGAATTAAAATAAATTGTTGTACTGAAGTCCATTCCCTTATAATCTGATGGGTTATATGTTCCATCTGGATTAATAACGAGGGAGGTACTTTTACCTCCCCCGGACATTGTAAATATTCCTACTGTTATTGCCATACTATTCCTTAATAGAATCAATATAAACAATATCTGTTGCATCAACAGTTGTTGAATCTACAACAGTTGAATCTACATTAGTTGTAGATTTCTGATTAGACTGATTACATCCTACAAATCCAATCGTGGCAATAACCACAAGAACAATAAATAATTTTTTCATAAGTTATTTTTTAAATGTATATAAATTTTTGTTAATTCTTCCTTCAAATCTTTACCATCTTTATCATGGATACTAATATTATTTTTAGTAAGTTCTACTAATTTAGAGATAAATTCTGTTGTAAAGTCCTTACACTCAAAACTGACACTATTTTCATGGAATACAGCAGGATATCCATTAATTACTACAGGAATTTCTTCAAAATAAATAGGCTCAAACCAGACGTCAAGTACAGAAGCTTTGGTAAGCTTTTCTATGCTAGAGAAATGATTTTCAACATTAATAAAGGTATTTAATGGACCACTTCCACATATATTATCATATAGAATAAGGGAGGCTGCCTTATACATTTCAGGTTTAATTAGTTTATAGCCAACAATTTTTTTACTCATAATTTCTTCTTTTAGAACGTATTTCTTAAATTGTTCAAATGTAATCCTTGTATGGCTACCTTCTACACTAGAGATAAGATTCCAATATTTTTCACTGCTTAAAGCCGAATCGGAATAAGAAGAAATATGGTATCCTCCCCTCCACTTACATAAAACTTCATCTTCTTCCTTATTTTTAGGAACAATATACCACTTCTCAGGTAAAATACCTTCTTGAAGTCTATATTCTTCTTCAGTTACTTCTTGCATTAGATGTCCTGCGGTATTGTGAGGGTATAACCACTGTGCCAACATTTTCCCTTTAACTACAATAGTTTCTGGGTATATCTTACCTATTTCAAAAGATGTCCACACTCTTTGAGGGTCATCAATTAATTTATAATATTTCATTTTGTTAAATTTAAAATGGTAACTCTGATTCCTTGTGTTCATTATGTAGCATGTAAAGTAGTATTGAATAGTTAATTAAATCTTTAATACTATCTTCAATTGGCTCATTATTAGGTTCTTTGTCAGTACTTAATAAATTACCTAACCTTGCTACTTTGGTAGCAACAAGACTTAGACAATTTTGTTCAGAAGTAATTCCAACTATGTTACCTACCATTTTAAAATTTGACAGTCTATCTACACCGGAATAATCGTTGCCTTTTTTAAGTAAAATATCCCTTAGTTCTTCTACTAAAGTATTAAAAACTTTCTCTTGTTCTTGTTGTGTCATTTCTTACTTTTACAATATTCATAAACTTTTAATAATTCTTCCTTATCAGAAGGTTTAGGTAATTCAGCAAAGTAATTACTTGCCCCATCAAAATACAAATCAACTGCTGCATTAGCTTTACCATCTCTATTAAGAATAACAGATAATTCCCTATAGTTATCTTTTAGAACAGATAAATCATATCCTGCATAATCTACTATTTTATATCTATAAGGTGCAAACAACCCTATCATTAAGTTACAATCACGTCCTGTTAGCTTGTTATCGGCTAGTCCATCAGCAGATGATCTAAGTTTGTCTACTATACTATCTCCTTTAAGAGTAAATTGTTGCTTCTCTTGTTCAGCAGCTTGTTGCTGTATATTGACTATACAATATTTATATTTATCTCTTAAAGTTAAGCAGTAATCAGAACTAAATTTACTCATAGCCTGATGAAGAGTTTGTCCTTTTTCAGAGTGCAATAGACTTACATGGTCAGTAATGACAATAATAAGCTCTTCAGGATTATTAGGAGTGTAGTAATCTTTAACTCTTCTTTTAATAATTTTCCCGTCTTCCCCTTCCCAATCAATTTCCTTATAGCTCCATTTACCATTTTCATTAGCATATGTTTCCATATACTTAAAAATACCAAATGGATTTCTTATATTATCAATAAAAGTAACTCTTTTTTCAAATTCTTCAAAGAAACTTTCATAGTTATCTATAAGTGCCATTACCTTATCATCAATAATATCTCCTTTAAATACAGATAATAACTCTTCTGGACTTTTAGAAATAGAATATTCTTTAAATAACTTGTAAGATATTACAGACATTATTTTAGTTTCTTTAGACATTTCTAAAGAAAAATAAAATATTTTTGGTTTTAGATTAGATTTTGGGTGTTTTAATAAAAATTCATAGGGTTGATGTAGAAATAGAAAATCTCCAAGTTGAGTTTTACCTACCTTACTATTAGCTGTAACTATTACATATTTAGCACGCTGTATTCCAGGAAGCATTTTAGATAATCTTGGTAAATCCCAAGGAATTGCATTAAATCCTCCTGATTCAGCAGTAGCTTTGTTAGTTTTTATAGTCTCCTTAACTCTTTGAAATATACTCATAATCTATCCATTGTATCTTTAAATTCTACTTCTTCTGATAAATTATCACACTCTGCTGCTAAATTAGATACGCCATCTTTTTCTATAAAATAAGTAGCCTTCTGCATATAAGAATAACCCTCTACCTCCTTTCTTTTAATGTAGTTTTGAGTAGCTTTTAGAACTTGCTCATGGGAGTACTTATGTTTCTTAAAGAATTTCCGTAATTTATCAGCTATATCTCCCTCATTATTTCTTACTAAATAACCACCTGATTTAATACCTTTAGGAAACAAATTTCTTATTTTAGTAGCCAGTACAAATAAATCATCTACTGTAGCCTCACCTATTAATTCTAATCCTAATGGTCTTATAGATACATCCTTATATCCGCTTCCTATTATTTTGATAAGACCTATTTCCTCCAAAACTTTATACAATTGTTGGTAATCTTTCCATACAGAAGCTGTAATATAATTATATATAGTATCTTCATCTACTTCGTCAGAATATAATAGATTAACAAGAATAAAATAAAAACAATTTAATTTATTTCCTGGATGTTTATTATTAAATTCTATTAGTTTTTTAAAATTTATTGTCATATATTTAATAATTAATTCCACAATGATTTTTGATTAATTCAATATCCTCTTGTTCATACTTGTACATAGAAAGTATTCTTAACTCATCTATTGTAACTTCTTTATCAAAGTCAATTTTTAATAATTCTTGAAGAACTTCATAGTTAGATATATAATCACTACCATAATAGTCTTCTAATAATCCACAATACAAATCTAGTTCTTCTGCTGTCATAATTATTAAAATTAAAGGGGAATATTTCTATTCCCCATAATCATCAGACTCATCTTCAATCTCTCCTAGAATTTCGAGAGCTTCTTTTTCAGCCTCTTTTAGCTGTGGGTCAATAATAAACTCTTTAAAACATTGTGGACATAGTTGTTCACCTCCTTCAATATCATCACCCTCATATTCAGAGTGGCAACAATCACATAGTAATAACATGTTAAGTAGATTAATTTATTTTAATATTAAGAATCTATTTTAATTCCTGTAATTTCTTCAAATACACCAGCATCAAAATTTGGAAGAGCTTTTAATAATTTAATATCCTTTTCTGTAGCTTTTTTAAATGCTTTTTTCCAAGCCTCTTTATATGAATATTGTTTTAAATATCCATTATACTCATATGCTTTTGGAAAACTGATTTTTTCTTGATCTGACATATCTAAAAAAGAAATCCATTCAGTTAAATTAAGATAAATAAAATTAGGTTTTTTTGCGTTTTCCCAATTAATTCTTTTACAATTTTTATTAAATACTCTAATAATATCAGGAATATTTGAGTTAAAATAACCAGAATTATAGTTACCGGAATTATAGTTACCAGAATTATAATAACCAGAATTATAGTTACCGGAATTATAGTTACCAGAATTACGGTTACCAGAATTATAGTTACCAGAATTACGGTCACCAGAATTATAATAACCAGAATTATAATAACCAGAATTATAGTCACCAGAATTATAATAACCAGAATTATGGTCACCAGAATTATAATAACCAGAATTATAGTTACCAGAATTATTTATACCGCTATTTCCAATTCCAGAATTAGCTAATGTTAACATTTCATTCCACGTTATTTCTTTTAATATTGTAATTTTATTACAACATTGTTTATTTTCTTCAAGTCCTAATATTATTCCTTCTAATTCAACTTCACAAATTCTGTTCTGAATATCAAAAGAATAGTAGTTAAAACAATCAGATACCTTTAAACATGCATGGAATCCCCTTTTACATAAAATAGGCCTTTCCTGCATTTCATAAGTTTTACCAATTTCATATTGAAATCCACGGCATTTCAAATATTTGTCAAATACTTTATAAGCTTTCATAAATTTTGGTTTTGGCTTGTTGTAATATATATATATATTAATTTATATTTTGTTAATAATTTATTTCTTTAAATTTTTCAACTCAATAAATTTTACATAATCCATATTAAAATCTTCTAAGGCTGTTTTAATATAAGTTTCATCCTGAGTATCTTTAACATACATTACATATTGTTCTGGAAATGAAGACCTTAAGGTACGTCCGTGGGTTTGACTGAAGTACCTTAGTGTATTATCTAATTGTATAATCAGACCAACTTCAATATTTTCAAGATTAATTCCTTCTTTTAACATACCTGTTGCAAATAGTTTGTCAATTTTACCATTGTTAAAGTCTGTAATTAACTCAATACGCTTCTTTTTAGGTATTTTTGAATGAACGGATAATCCATTAGATAATGCATCAGATTGCTCAATAGAACCTGTAAAACATATAAACCTCTTATTATCTACATATTTGAGAAGCTCTCTTATATGTCTTGTTTTACAATTAGCTAAAAATTTCTTCCTATCATTTGCTAATTTTAACCATCTTATCCTATCAAACTCTTGCTGAGTGGAGAAATAGGTTTTTTTTAAAGTTTCAATTCTACTTGTTATTCTATCGTAATACTCTTTCTCAGTACACATTATAAATTTATCTCTTGTAAAATAGTACTTAAGATACTTGGATGTATTACTTAGCTCTACTCCAATGAAATATACTGTCGGTTCTGGAAGTATTTTCCAATCAATAGCCTGACTTAATGTTATCTTGTGGATATAGAATTTACCTATTGAATCCTCAATAAGTTCTTTTTGAGTTCTGGTAAGTGTAGCAGATAGTCCAATAAATCTTTTAAGGTTGCTTAAATGAATTTTTTGAAGTAATTCCAATCTTTTTTCAGAAGTAATATGATGTAATTCATCAAAGATATAATTCTCACCTTCTATATTTTTATGAAGAGACTGATAACAGAAGAAAGTTACATTATCAAGTAAATATTTTTTGTTGTGTTTTTTAAATTCCTCAATCCAGTTTAATTCGTGATTAGTTTCTGCAAGCACAATATTCCATTTACCTCCGTATAATTCTATAATCTGAATGGCTACGAGACTCTTACCAAGTCCCGTACACCATTCAAACATTATGTAATAATGTAATTTAGTTAATTCTAATCCTTCTCTTTGTATTTCTTCTCTTGTCATTATATAAGTATTTTTTTAACTCTTTTATATTATTAGATACTTGTAATAGTTTGTAACTTACATTATCATTGTCTGTATATTCTCTGTCAATTCTAATATTTAAGCTTTAAAATTTTAATTTGTACTGAGATTTAATCTGTCCAATAGTCAGATACTACTGAATCTACTTTTACAGGTATTGTTTTAATAACAACTTCTGCTGCTTTAATCATTGTATCTTCAAGAATAGGTTTCCAAATATCTACAAAGTCTTCTCTACACTCTGTTATAATTTCATCATGTATTGTAAGTAGTATTGTTACTGGATAATTATTAATATCAATAATGTTTTGTAAATCAATTAAAGCTTGTTTAGTCGTATTTGCATTTATTCCTTGAGGAATACTATTTTTGGCTGCTCTTTCTACTTCTCCAATAGTCTTAAAATTGTTTTTGTCAAGCTTAGGAAACCATCTTATTCTTCTATAATATAAATCAGTTCTTATATAACCAAGGTATACTGCTGTTCTTGCAAGTAAATCTAAAAATTCTTTTACTTTAGGAACTTTCTTAAAGAATCTTATTATAATTTTATCAGCTTCATCAATAGTAATTTGAGCAGTATCGGATAGCTTAAATTTAGACATTCCATAACTAAGGCCAAAGTTAACAGTCTTCTGTAAGAATCTATAAGATATATCAGGTTTAGGTGGAAAAGGTTTCTTAACATCTTCTATAGGTATATCAAATGTTTCAGCACAGAGAATTGAATGTAAATCTCCATCTTCTCTGAAAGTCTTTATCCATAAAGGGTCTTGTGAATACTCAGCAATGATGCGAAGTTCCATCCCTGAATAATCTGCTGATACTAATTTATACCCTTCAGATGCTATAAAACATCCTTTAATTTTTCTACCTAATTCAGAATGAGCAGGAATCTGTTGTAAATT
>Ga0172373_10009176_pt1 | contig 12348 bp, 5 predicted proteins | sample Lak10m_2_FD_114546 | JGI IMG/M metagenome (GOLD analysis project Ga0172373, IMG submission 114546) | Freshwater microbial communities from Kabuno Bay, South-Kivu, Congo - kab_092012_10m | ecosystem: Environmental > Aquatic > Freshwater > Lake | place: Democratic Republic of the Congo: South-Kivu... | reverse complement strand
CTTTGCCCGGGCGAATGTCGCCTCGGCGGGCATAGGCCTGCGCTACACCCTGAACAAGGACATTTCGGCCCGCCTCGACATCGCGCGGGTGCTCGAAGGCCACCAACCGACGCCGGGCAATTCAGCCGAAGCGGCAAAGCCGGGCGATATTCGCGGCCATTTCAGCCTTGCCTTCGGTTTTTGAGGCGGAAGCAGATGACGCAAGACGTGACGTAGTCCCTGGCGTCGGCAAGGTTTAAACGCTATAAGTGAATGCTGCAAGGGTGTCGTTTCTGCCCTGGAGTTTGCGCCATGAGAATCCATAAAAGAACTTTTGCAACAAGGGTATGCGTGTTGTCGACGACGCTGCGCAAAGGGGCCGCCGCCGTGGCGGCCTGCTTCGCCGTGGCGCCGGCCTTCGCCAATCCGGCAAACCCGGTGGTGGTCAGCGGGACAGCCAGTTTCAACCAGTCCGGCAATGTCCTGACGGTGACCAACAGCAACGGCGCCATCATCAATTGGGACAAGTTTTCGATCAAGGCGGGCGAGACCACGCACTTTGCCCAGCCCTCGGCCTCCAGCGCGGTGCTGAACCGGGTGCTGAACGACCCGAGCGCAATCTACGGCACGCTGAGCTCGAACGGTCGCGTCTGGCTGATCAATCCGGCTGGCATCATGGTTGGTGCCGGCGGTCGGATCGATACCGCCGGCTTCGTCGCCTCGACCCTGAATGTCCGCAACGAGGATTTCCTCGCCGGCCGCAAGCTGTTCGAGGGCGCAACCGGCGCGGCCGACGTCATCAATCGTGGCGAGATCCGCACGCCGTCCGGCGGCAGTGTCTACCTTATCGGCAGCAATGTCGGTAACGAAGGCATCATCCACACCCCGCAGGGCGAGACCCTGCTCGCCGCCGGTACCACGGTCAGCCTCATTGACAGCGCGACGCCCGGCGTCAAGGTTGATATCACCGGTGCCGAGGGCAATACCACCAACCTCGGGACGATCACCGCCGAAGCCGGGCGCGTCGGCATCGCCGGCGTGATCGTGCGCAACCGTGGCGTGATCAATGCCAGCAGCGCCGTCAGCGAAGGCGGTCGCGTCTTCCTCAAGGCCAGTCGCGATGCCTTTGTCGATGGCAACGGACGCATCGTCACCACCGGCAGCACGGGCGGGCGCGTCGAAGTCCTCGGCGAACGGGCTGCGGTCATGGACAACGCGGTGATCGATGCCAGCGGCGAAAGCGGCGGCGGCAAGATACTCGTCGGTGGCGATTACCAGGGCGGGAATCCCGACATTGCGAATGCCCGCGTCACCTATTTCGGGCCGAATGCCTCGCTCAACGTGGATGCGACGAAAGTCGGCGCTGGCGGGACGGCGATTGTCTGGTCCGACGACAGCACGCGCGCCTACGGCAGCATTTCGGCGCGCGGCGGTGCGATCGGCGGCAACGGCGGCTTTGTCGAGACGTCTGGCAAGCGCTTCCTCGATGTAGCCGGTGCGCGCGTCGACACCTCGGTGGCCAATGGAAGCGTCGGACAGTGGCTGCTTGATCCGACGGACATCGCGATTTTTGCTGGTTCCGGCACGACGACCGGCCTTGATGCATATGGCGGGCCGACAGCGGCCTTCGCCGCTGTCTATGCGGCCGACATCAATGCCAACCTGGCGACGACGGACGTGCTGTTGTCGACCAACAGCGCTTACGGCGGAACTGGCAACATTACCATGTACGGCGGCGCCACCATCACGCACAGCAGCGGATTCGCGCGTACCTTCGGCCTTGAGGCCAACGGCAGCATTGACCTGCAGTACGGTTCGACCATCATCGGCAGCTCGGGCAGCCCGCTGTCCGTGGCCCTGAAGGCCCCGAGTGGAAGCATAGTCGCCGCCGGGGCGATCAAGACCTTCGGGGGTGACGTTGTAATAGCCGCCGCCAATGGCGTATCGATCGGCGATGGCGAACACACGACGCCGGGAAGCTTCGGCATCAATGCCCGCGGTGACGGCGCCACGGGTTCGACGCAGACCTACGACACGTCGGTCTATGGCGGCGGGCGCGTCCTGCTCGATGCCGATCTCGATCGCAACGGCATCGGCACGTTCCGCATGTACGGTGGCGCCTTCGTCGGTACGACCAGCACGGCGCATCTTCTCGATGCCAGCGGGAATGTCGGCGCCTATGGCTCGGCCAAGGTGGCCGTCGGGGTCATCGCGGCCGACGTCGATCTGAACAGTACCGCGGCCATCAGGCTCAACTACGACGCCACCGCGACTCCAGGCGCACCGTATGGCGGTGGCGACATCGGTTTTCTGCCGACGAATACCTCAGGCGATATCCATATCGGCAACTTTGCCACCTACGGAGGTGCGTTTACCCTCGACAACACGGAGCTGAGCCGCATCTTCCTGCCGGGCGGTGGTTCGACCGGTTGTGGAACCGGACAGGAAGGCTGTCGTCTCTGGATCGGCGGGGTCGGACTGCCCAACGACCCCCTCGCCGGGCCTCTGCCGGCCACCAGCCAGAACATCAAGCTGGACCAGGCCGACTTCACGATTAACGGTAGCTCCACGGGAATCGGGAAGCGCGTGCACATCACCACGGACTCGTCGCACGACATCAACGACCTGAACACCGCGTATGGCGCCAAGGCCGGACATCTTTCGCTCAACGGCGGCGGCGGCATAGGTGGCGCATCCGGCCCGGATGGCGTCACGTTCATCGCCAACAGCGTGGCCCTCAGCAGTTCCGCGATCAGCGGCGGCATTCGAGCGGCCAGCGTGAGTGGCAGCGATCTCGCCCTGCGCCGGGTCGCGGCCAATGGCGACGTCAATCTCAAGGCCACGGGCGGTGGCGGTGTCACGCTGATTCCCTACTTTGCCGGCCAGACCGAAACCACACCCGGACACTTCAATCTCACGGCTGACGGCGACGTCCGGTTGGTGAAGGCCGGCCAGTCCTATACGGTGAATGGCGCCTTGTCCAGCTTCACTGAAACCGCACCGAGCTCGGCGGCGATCCGTGCCGGCGGAACGTTGAACATCATCAGCAACACCGGCAGCGTCGCCATCGAGGGCGACCAGGCGGCGATGGGTGGCCTGACCGTGCAGGCTGCGAACGGCATCACCGTTATCGACGGTGGCCTCGCCAGCGCCGGGAACATGAGCCTTTCCACCGACGGGGATCTGGTGATCAGCGCGGTGAATCGCGGCAGCATCGTCAAGAGCAACGGTGCCATGGATCTGCAGGCAGCCAACCTGCGGGTGTACGGCGGAAGCGTAGTCAATGCCGGTGCCATGGGCAGCAGTACGGTCCAGGCCTTTTATGGCAGCAGCGCCGTCGAAAACCTCAGCGGCTATGGTGCCGGCGTGGCCATCAAGTCGAATACAACGCAGACGGTGATGGTCAGCGGCGGTCAGATACTGCTGCAGGCGGGCACTGTCGACAATGGCGCGGCCTATGGCAGTTCCATCTATGGCGGCTCGGTCGGCCTGTGGTCCAGCGGCCAGCAGCATATCCAGGCGGCCAGCCTCAAGCTGCTTGGTGGCGCAACGGGACATGACAACTCCGCGGAAATCCAGGGTTTTGGCGACCAGACTGTCACGATCTACGGTGGCCAGCTTGAGTTGTCGGGCGGTGGTGGCGTCAATGGCTTCAACAACCAGGCACGCATCCAGCACGGCAACTGGTACGGCGGGGTCGGCACCGGCGGTGGCGCCCAGATGATCAGCGTCCTGTACGGCGGCAGTGTGGTTTTGCAGGGCGGCACTGGCACGGGTACCCTGGGCCACTTCAGCAACGAGTGCTACGCGGTGCTGGGCGAAGCCTGTCGCGGCAGCGAAAACAGCGCGCGCATCGAGAACGTATTCGGCGGTCAGACGCTGGCATTCGCCTCCGGTGGCACGCTGACCATCACCGGCGGCTCGGCGGGCACGTCGAATTCGGCCGGCCTTGAGAATCAGACCACGTCTGCGAGCTTCCAGACCGTTACCGGCAATCCGGACATCATTCTTACCGGCGGCGCCAGTGGCGGCAGCTGGCTCAGCTACGGCGGCGATAGTTTCGACAATTCAAACGACGCCGGCATCTACAGCGAGGGCGGCGGAGCACAGAGCATTTTCGCCAATACCCTGCAGATCACGGGGGGCGGCGCCGATGTCGGTGGCGCCGGCATCAGCAACGAATTCACCGGAGGGTCGCTGCTCGTCCAGACCCAGGGCAACCTCAGCATGGTCGGCGGCAGCAGCTCGGCGGTGGCGCCCTACGGTGGGGCGGTCTATATCGCCAGCGAACACGGCGGCACGATCAACCTGATGGTCGGTGGCCAGCTCAATGCAAGTTCCGGCAGCGGAACCTCGGCGCCGGCACTGATCGGTAGCATCGAGGGACTGAGCAACGTCCAGATCAACGCCGGCAGCATCGACCTGACGGCCAACGCCAGTTTCCTCGCCGTCGGCTCGAAGGACATCGCCGGCTATGGCGCGACGATCAACATCAATTCAGCCGGCCACATCATCCTGAGCGACAGTAGCTCGCAGCCCGGCGGCAAGGTCCAGATCGGCGCCTACGGCGATGCCATCGGCCCGACCGTGGTCAACATGAACGCCTACGGCGGCATCACCATCGGTTCGGTCGGCGGCGTCGGCACGGAAGTCGGCGTCACTTCGCCGGTCAATGCTGGCAGCATGGTGAGTGTTCTCGCCGGGGCGGCTGGATATGGCGGCGATCTGGTGATCAACAACAGTGCCGGCATTTCCGGTTATGGTGGCGTCACCCTGGCGGCCTATGCGGCGGCGACCGGCGGCAACCTGACGCTTGCTGGCGGAAACATCAACAATGGGGGCCCGAGCGGCCTGGTCAAGATGTTCGGCGGACGCAACGTCAGCGTATCCGGAACGGTGACCAGCGCGTCAACCATGATGAATGCCGTCGACATCCAGGCCGGGTCGAATCTGGTGGCGATGGCGCCGGTAGCGAGCGGCTACGGGGGCAACCTGTCGCTGAACGCGAGCACGATCCAGGGTTACGGCGGGGTGTCTCTCGCCGCGCACAATGCCACCGGCGCGCAGGGCCAGATTACCCAGACCGTCGGTGGCTCGATTGAGGCGGGTTCGCCCGGGGTGGGCAACGTAATGATGTTTGCTGGCGGTAACGCATCGCTGGTAGGTCCGGTACACGCCGGCGGCGGCATCGATATCCAGGCCGGCACGAACGGCGTCGCGATGCCGAGTGGATATGGGGGAAACCTGAGCATTGGCGGCAATCTGACAGCAGATGCCGGTAGTGGTGTGACACTTCGCGCACGGCGGGGCAGCGTGAATACGGGCCAGCTGATCCAGAGTACCGGTACGGTTTACGGCATGATGGTGAATGCCTACGGTGTGGGTGGCGTGACTCTAGACGGGTCGATCACGGCAGCAACCAGCCAGCTCTATGTCGAAGCCGGCGATGCCACAACGATGACCTACGGCGGGAATCTCTCCATCGGTACGGGAAGCTTGCAGGGTTACGGTGGCGTGACTCTGCTGGCAGTAAATGCGACCGGTGCCGAGGGCGACATTCTCCAGGCGGGTGGCACGATCAGCCAGGCGGGAATGGGCAGCGTTGTACTCCGCGGTGGCAGGAACGTCAGCCTTGCCGGGTCGGTGTCGACGGCGTCAGGCAGCATTGATGCACAGGCGGGCGTGAATGGGCTTGTCGCCACACCGAGCGGCTACGGTGGCAATCTCGCTACCAGCGGCGCGATCAGCGGCTACGGTGGGGTTACCCTGGCGGCGCACAATGCCACCGGCCTGGAGGGTGACATCATCCAGTCGGGTGGCTCGATCACGGCTTCGGACAGTTTCAGTGGCGTCAGGATCTACGCAGGCGGAAATGCCAGTTTCGTGGGCCCGATATCGTCCGCCTCAACAATGCTTGGCGCCGTCGATATTCGGGCCGGCGTCAATGGTGCCGGTGCGCCTACCCTGAATTCCTACGGCGGCAACATTTCGCTTAATTCCAGCGTGATAGACGGGTATGGGGGCGTGTCGCTTGCTGCCAACAACGCCACGGGCACCCGTGGCAACCTTACCCAAACCGGTGGTTCCATCAATGCGCTTGCCACCGGGGCGAACATCGACATCCGTGTCGGCGGCAACGCCACGCTAGTCGGGCCGGTGCATGCCGGTGGTGGTATCGACGTCCAGACCGGAATGAACGGTCCGGCGATCGCCAGCGGGTACGGCGGCGACCTGAGCATCGCCGGCAATCTGACGGCCGATGCCGGCCTGGGTGTGAGCTTGCTTGCAAAGGGCGGCAGCAATTTCAATGGGGACGTGTCGCAAAGCGTTGGCACGATTTACGGCGCAACGGTCAACATTGACGGCTTGCGCAATGTCACGCTGAACGGGAACCTGACGGCGGCCAGCGGAATGCTGAGCGTTTCCGCCGGTGATTCGGTGACCTACCAGTACGGAGGCAATCTCTCCATAGGGGCGGGCAGCCTGCAGGGGTATGGAGGCGTCGAACTCTTTGCCGTGACGACCAGCGCGGCGCAGGGCGACATCACGCAATCCGGCGGAACGATCGGCAATGCCGGTTCCGGAAGCGTGGTCATCCACGGTGGGCGCAACGTCAGCCTTTCCGGGGCGGTGAGTTCGGTCGGGATCGTCGATGTGATGTCGGGCGTCAATGGCACCAGCCTCACGGCCAATTCCTACGGCGGTAACCTGACCTTCGGCGGGGGAAGTTCCATCACCGCCGGTGCCAAGGCGGATCTGTTTGCCTGGGCGGGCACGCAGGCCGGCTCGGGTGGCGGCACGATCAGCCAAGCGGGAACGATCAACGCGGTGGGACCGATAACCATGCGGGGTGATCGTTCGGTCACGATTAACGGCATGCTGGTTTCCAGCACCAATGCCGTGAGCCTGCGCTCCGGCCATAACAATACTCCGTACTATGGAGGTAACCTGACGTTCGGGGCGGCGAGCAACGTCGCGGCCTATGGCGGCAACCTGGAGGCCCAGGCCATCGGCGCCTCCGAGTCGGCCGGTAGCATCCTGCAGGCAGGCGGTGCACGAATGTATTCAGCACAAGACCTGACGCTGGCAGCTGACGGCAACATCAGTGTAAATGGCAGTCTCGAAGTGCCGGCCGGGATGAACCTGAACCTGTTCGCCGGCGTGGATAACTTTGTGCAGCCTGCCAGCCCGATGCAGACCAGCGCTTACGGCGGCAATCTCTCGCTCGGCAGCGGCAGCGTGCTGATTGGCGATCATGTCGGCCTGTTCGCCAATCATGGCGATTTCCCTGACGGCACGACCGGGCACATAACCCAGGCTGCGGGAGGCTCGCTTACAGTTATCGAGGGCATGCTTGACACAAGCCTGAACGCATATGCGGCCGGGTCGGTGGCCCTGAACGGCTCGGTCGTCGTCGAGGCGGGTGAGCCGGTCTCGTTGTACGCCGGCTACGACTTTCCTGCATCGTCGTCCTTTGCCAATCCCGGCCAGTCGATTCAGGTGGCCTCGCTGACAACCACCAACAGCGATGTCGGCCTGTACGCTACCGGTCCGATCTCGGCAAACCTCACCAACGCAAACACAATTTACGCCGAGATTGCCGGTGCAAGCAGCGGCGGCATCGCGATCAGCCATACGGGGCCGGCAACGCCGGTCAGCATGAACTTCTTCGACAGTTCGAGCAACAACCGTTCGGTCAGCTTCACCCATCGCGGCAGCGCCCTTGCGCTCAACGGCAGCCATGGGTTCATGACCTCCGGTGGAGCGGTTCTGGTGGCGGCGCCGGAAAGCTCACTTGATTTCAACGGCATGGCATTTAATGCCGGCAACATCCAGCTGGCGGGTGGCACGTCATTGAACCTGACGGGTAACCTCCCTGCTTCAGGCTCGACCCTGGGACTGAGCTCCGGCGGGACGATCAATGTCAATTCCATCGTCCAGGCCGCCAATGCGGTGTTTGCTGCGCCCACGATCAATGTCGTTGGCGGGAATCTCACAACCATCGGGGATGCCTTGTTCTTCGGGTCGCAGATCAACATCGGATCCGGTTCGCGCGTGCAGAAGGTGTCCGCTAGCAACGTCCTGTTCCGAAACGCGACCTTGGGAACCGGCACGCTCAACCTGGCTGGCGAGGTCTATACCTCCGGCCAGATCGAATTCAATCTCGGGAGCGTTCAGGGCAGCAGCGGCGGCGCACTGTATGCGTCCAATCCGACCAGCAGCATCACCGGCATTGTTTCCGGCGACATCACCCTGGACGGCGCGGTGTTCGACGCTGGCGACAACGTCGACCTCAAGCTGACAGGGCCGACCTCGACGCTTTCGCTGCTGAACGGCGGCTACCTGCTGGCAGACCGGGTGAGTATGCCGGGCAGCATCTTCCTCGACTTCCCGGCGCGCAGTTCCGGTGGCTTGGTGGTCGACGCCACCAGCGGCATGTACATCGGCGATACCAGCACGCCGGCGACGGCGGCGAACGGCTTGCACCTGACTTACCCAGCGGGCTCGACGACCAGCATACCGGTGATCAACGACCTGATCACCTCCACCGAAAAGGCCGACGCCACCAGCACGCCAACCGACAGCAGTTCTTCGCCCACGCTGGTCGTCACCTCGGCCAGTTCCACCCAGACGACGTTTACGCTCGGTGGCACCACCGGTGGAACGGAGGGCACCTTCGGCGCCGAGTCGACAACGGGTGGCGGCGCTGCCACGGGCGGCGGTGGCACCACCACCGGCGGCACCGGTGGCTCCGATGGCGGGACTTCAGGCACAGGCTCGGGTGGCTCGGGAGGCAGCGGAACCTCGAGCGAGAATTCCGGCAATGGTGACCAGTCGGCCTCCAACACCAAGGACGAAGGTAAGGACGGCGGCGAGCAGGACAAGGACAAGAAGGACGACAAGGACAAAGACAAGGACAAGAAGTCCGACGAAGCCAAGGATGAAAAGAAAAATGAGAAGCCAGCCCAGAAAAAAGTCGCGCAGTGTTCCTGATGCCCTGATCCGTTACCTCACCGCCGGCGCGTTTGCCGCGCTGGCGATGACGGGTTCGCAGGTCTGGGCCGGCAATGCCGGTAAGGTCACCCACCTCTCGGGAATCCTGTCGGCCAAGCGCGCGGATGGCACCAGCAAGCTGCTGTCGGTGAAGTCGGACGTCCTGGAAGGCGATACGCTCAGCACCGAAGCGGAAACCTTTGCGCGCATCAAATTCGCCGACGGCGGTGAAGTCGTACTGCGTCCGGGCAGCCAGATGAAGGTGGAAAGCTATGCCTACAACGCCGACAAGCCGGAAAGCGACAACATCCTGATCAACATGTTCAAGGGCGGCCTGCGCGCGGTAACGGGCCTGGTCGGCAAGCGCAACCGACAAAAGGTCACCTTCCAGACAGAAACTGCCACCATCGGCATTCGCGGCACACACTTCGGTGCGCTGCTGTGCCAGAACGATTGCGGCGGCGTGCCGACTACCAGTGGTTCCGCGCCCCCCAACGGCCTGCATGTGGATGTGACCAGCGGCGCCATCACCATGAGCAACAGCGCCGGCACGGTGCAGCTCAATGCCGGCCAGTTCGGCTTCGTTGCCAGTGCCGCGGCGGCGCCGCAGCAGGTGCCGCCGCAGCAGGGCATCCAGGTGACCATGCCGCCGTCAATCGCAGAGAACAAGGGCAGCGGAAAGGGCATCGGCAAAGGCAGCGACGCCGAATGCAAGATGTGACCCGCGCGCGAAGCGCAATCCCGGGTCCGCAAAGCGCTCGCGCGCGAAGCGCAATCCCGGGTCCGCAAAGCGCCCGCGCGCGAAGCGCCGTCCCGCCAGCGCCGACTTTGCCGATCTGAACCCGGCGGCGCGGGTTTCTTACTTCTGCTTGGGCACCCGGCCCATCAGGTAGAACTCGTCGTTGGGCCGCATGCCGGTCATGTTGGCCATGCGGTTCGACAAGCCGAAGAAGGCCGAGACGGCACCGATGTCCCAGATGTCCTCGTCGCTGAAACCGTGGCCGTGCAGGGTGGCGTAGTCGTCGTCGCCGATGGCCGCCGAATCCAGCGCCACCTTCATGGCAAAGTCGAGCATGGCCTTCTGGCGCGGCGTGATGTCGGCCTTGCGGTGGTTGATCGCCACCTGGTCGGCGACCAGCGTGTTCCTGGCGCGGATGCGCAGGATGGCACCGTGGGCGACAACGCAGTATTGGCAGCCGTTGGCGTTCGAGGTGGCGACCACGATCATTTCCCGTTCCGCCTTGCTCAGGCCGCTTTCCTTTTCCATCAGCGCGTCGTGATATGCGAAAAAGGCACGCCACTCGGCCGGCCGGTGGGCGAGCGCGAGGAAGACATTGGGCACGAAGCCGGACTTTTCCTGCACGTCGAGGATGCGGGCGCGGATGTCCTCGGGCAGGTCGTCGAGCGTGGGTACGGGGTAGCGGCTGATCGGTGGCGTGCTCATGGTGTCCTCGTTGAATTGATTTGCGTGGCGGAGTATTTTACGGAACCATCTACGGTACCGTCCCCACCACCGAGGAGCAGCCCATGAATCAAGACGCAGCCGCCCGAAATGATGTCCAGTCCCAGTTCGACAGCCTGATGCCGGCAATGCAGCTTGACCGCCGCGGCTTCATGGTAACGGCACTGGGCGCGGGTTTCGCCATGGCCGTGCAGCCCAGCGCGGCGCAGTCACCGATCAAGACGCCCGCCGACGGCTTGACGGCAGGTGAGGTCAGGGTGCCGGTCAAGGACGGCGAGATGCTTGCCTACCGTGCCATGCCGCAGGGCAAAAGCGGGCTGCCGGTGGTTCTCGTGGTCTCCGAAATCTTTGGCGTACACGAGTACATCGCCGATGTCTGCCGGCGCCTGGCGAAAGAAGGTTACCTTGCCATCGCGCCGGAGCTTTTCGCCCGCTATGGCGATCCGCGCAAGATGTCCAACGTGCAGGACATTCTCGCCGGCGTGATTTCCAAGACCCCCGATGCGGGCGTCATGGCGGACCTCGACGCCTGCGTGGCCTGGGCAAAGGGCAATGGCGGCGACACGGCCCGGCTGGCGATCACCGGCTTCTGTTGGGGAGGACGCCAGACCTGGCTGTATGCCGCGCACAACCCTGCGGTGAAAGCCGGTGTGGCCTGGTACGGGCGCATCGATGGCGAGGTCAATGATCGTACGCCCAAGTACCCGCTGGATCTCGCGCCGCAGATCAAGGGCGCGGTGCTTGGCCTCTACGGTTCGGCTGACCAGGGCATTCCCATGGACGACGTCGAGGCGATGAAGGATGCCCTGGCCAAGGCCGGCGGCAAGTCTCAGATCCACGTTTATGACGGTGCGCCGCATGCCTTCCATGCCGATTACCGCCCGACCTACCGCAAGGAAGCCGCCGAAGACGGCTGGAAGCGCCTGCTCGCCTGGTTCCGCAAGAACGGCGTCTGAGCCTCAGCCGGCCGGCGCCGCCAGCCTGGCAAGCGCGGCGCGGCCGGAGAGCAGGTGGTCGTGCATGCACTGTCGCGCGAGTTCGGGATTGCGCTCGCGCAGGGCATCGAGGATGCCGCGATGTTCGACCAGCGATTGCTTCAGGCGGCCTTCCAGGCGCAGCGAATCGCGTCGCGTCAGTTTGATCACCTTGCGCGCGTCGTCGATCAGCTGGGCCAGGTAGCGGTTGCCGGCGATTTCCTGCAGGGCGGTATGAAAGCGCTGGTTGGCCTCGAAGAAGCGGTCGGCGTTGTTGGCGGTGACATGCTTCTCCAGCTCATCGTGGATCGCCGAGAGCCGCAAAAAGTCGGCGCTGGTGATACGGCGCGCGGCTTCCTCCGCCACCCTGCCTTCGAGCATGGCCATCACCGGGAAGACCTCGTCGATGTCCTGTTCCGACAACTCCGTGACATAACAGCCGCGGCGCGGCTTGAGCACCACCAGGCCTTCGGCGGCCAGCACCTTGAGCGCCTCGCGCAGGGGCGTGCGGCTGATGCCGTACTCCAGTGCCAGGGCCTGTTCGTCGATCCAGCTGCCCGGCGCCAGTTCATGGGCGAAGATGCGGCTGCGCAAGCGCTCGGCGACCTGCTCGTAGAGCGCGGGCAGAACGAGAATCTTTGATGGGGCTCTTGCATTCATAATTATGGATGCAGTATCATGCGCAGCGTTACAAATGTCAAGCGCTTCGATGCCCCGGTTGCCAGTGGGGGCGTGACGGAGCAAAGTTGAAGCGGGTGCGGCATATGGCGATGCCCGCCACCCGCGTTTTCTTCGGAAAGGCAGAACCATGAGCAAGGCACCTGAAGTCAGCATCCCCTCGATCGACGCGTGGGCCAAGGCCGCCGCCAAGTCGGCGCCCGGCAACGATGTCGGCAAGCTCGACTGGGTCACTCCCGAGGGCCTGCGGGTCAAGCCGCT
>Ga0172373_10009175_pt1 | contig 12349 bp, 6 predicted proteins | sample Lak10m_2_FD_114546 | JGI IMG/M metagenome (GOLD analysis project Ga0172373, IMG submission 114546) | Freshwater microbial communities from Kabuno Bay, South-Kivu, Congo - kab_092012_10m | ecosystem: Environmental > Aquatic > Freshwater > Lake | place: Democratic Republic of the Congo: South-Kivu... | reverse complement strand
GTTTTTTGGCCTCAAGAATCGCTTGATGGGTGATGCGATTAGGATGAGCGTGGCCGATTTCAAATGGAATACGCTGTTCCGATAATACTTTATGGATATAAAGATGAATCGCCGTGGTTAGATTTAAACCAAAAGAATCAAGTAAAGTTTCAATTTGTTGTTTTAATTCTTCGTCAATACGTACACTAATATTTTTGGTAGCCATATGATTATTCCTCTACATAATTGTAGTGCATTGTCATGCATTGTCAATACATTATATTAACTAATTAATTAAGCGTGTCAATGAAGAATAGGCTTTAATAAATGATTTAAGCACAAGGAATTAAAAATCACTAAAAGATCGATGAAATTGGTAGGTTTAACTTAAACTAAACACAAGGATTTCTTATCCGTATTTAGTAATGTTTTTTATAAATTAATCTATAAAGAATCAATTATTTATTGAAAATCATGTTACAGGTGTTGTGACTAAATAACCAATATGTGTCATTGAATTTAATAACGATCTTGAGTGAGGTGAACTGTCAAATGCACTGCTAGCGTCTTTGCCACCTAAATGTAAACCTCGGTGAACCCCGTTTCTCCATGCCGTTTCATTGGTCACATCATAAAGGTTGCCATAGACAGCGATCCAAGCTGGTTTACCATTGGTGCCATCGTAATACGCTAGTTCTGATAAGGTTAAATAATATTTTCCGTTGAGTGAAGGTGTGTTTGGTAATGAGGTCGGAGTGGTTGGTGTGCTCGATCCTTGAGAGGTCGATCCATTTGGACAATACCAATACCCATCATCTTCATCCTCGTCATCTTCCTCATCGTCATCGTGGTCATCGTCATCATCTTCGTCATGATCGTCTTCGTCATCCTCATCGTGATCATCGTCATCCTCATCATGGTCGTCTTCATCGTCATCACGACTAAACTTCCGTGCATCATCCGTTTCGATCCAAGTACAGGTTTCTGGAGAACTTGGTTGGGTTGAAGTTGATCCATCAAGAGAAGAAGTCAAACTAGACGTGATATCACCACTAACGAGATCCCCAATGATCAATAATTGATTTAACACAGAGGTTCCGTGAGGCGCACTTTGTAAAAAATCTGTGCAGTCTTGACCAGCTAAATGCATCCCTTCATGGCTGCCTTGATTCCATCCCGAGGCATTGGTAACATCATAAATTTTATTTTGGTAGGCAATATAGGCTGGTCTACCTTGTAACCCATCATAATAAGAGAGTTGCTCTAGCGAAAGTTGTAACCATTGATCGCTGATTTCATTTTGAACTTGTTGGGATTGATAGTTTTGAATTAAAGGCGTGGCAATGCCACCAAAGGCAATGCTTGCTCCGACAACGATTTGACCAATTAAAGTTAGTTTCATATGTTCACCTATTCTATCACTTAACAACCAGTACCGTGATTTTATTGGAAATAAATAAAAATATCCAATAAAACATACTTTGAAATGGTTTAATGTTATAGATATGAACTTTAAATTGCTACAACCTTCATGGATTGCCCTGGGGATTCTCGTTATCTTTATTCTTGATACCATCCTTCATTTTGTCATCATTCCCTTCGAACAACTGACTTTTTCTTTGATAAGTTTTAAAGGTGATATCGATTTTATCAATATTGGTATTCTCAATGTCGCGTTAAGACTTATAGCATATGCATCTTTAGCTTTCACACCCCAAAAATTAGGTCGATTTTTACCCGTAACTTTGCTCACTTACTTCATCCCCACCCTTTATCTGATTGTGGATTCATGGTGGGTGTTTGAAAACTACATCTTCCTATATGGTTATTGGTTTGTGTTAGTCATGCTTACGATTGGGTTTACGGTTTTACTTTTCATAGGCAAACTTCAAATCATCAAACCCATTTACGCTGTTGGGATTTCTTTCGGTTTAGGACTTATGATTTTCTTAGTGTATGTGGACATTATGGGTTTGGATTGGCCTTATGAATTTGTTTATGCTTTTTTCCAAAGGATTATTTATGAACCGGTGTTTTTATTTGTGGTTTATTTAACTGCCAAACAAATTAAAGGAGTTTAATTAGATGATTTTTCTAAAACATTCGTGGCGCGGTCTTTTGTTCATTGTGGTCCTCTTAGCGTTGAATTTTTATTTCTGGTTTACTGCGACCCCGATAGTGGCTCAACCCTTTGATTCCATTTTGGCGCAAGCGATTGGATCAGCAATTCTCCTTTGTTTCTTTATTGTCTTTCTACTATCCATGCACATTAAGTTTTTAACGCGGTGGTTTGGTGGTATGGATCGCTTATATTTTTACCATCGATGGTTGGCAATTCTGCCTTTATTTATTATTACAATCCATGAAGAGCTGTCCGAAGCCATTATTGAAGTGATGGATGTTGAAACCTTATTATTGGGTGAAGCTAATGATGCGGGTGAAACTGCTCAGAAATTATTTATTGGATTAATTGTGATTGCGTTATTGTCGAAATTCATCAAATATGAGCATTGGCGTTTTATTCACCGTTTAATGATTATTCCTTTTATTTATGGTTGTTACCATGCGTTTTACTCCTCAACCTATGATTTATTTAACAGTTCACCCTTATCAATCTTCATGTTGTTCATTGCCGGAGGTGGGATGTTCGCTTCCGCTTATATGGTGTACACCTATCAATGGATTGCATTTATCAATCGCGGAAAAGTAACAAGGATTGATCGTTTAAATGATTCCACAATTGAAATTGAACTAACTTTAAAAAGAAAATACAAGTTTATACCAGGTCAATTTGCATTCATTAAAGTATTTCAAAAGGGCATTGAAGATGCTCCCCATCCTTTTTCCTTATCAGGTCAACAAGATAAGAAAATTTATTTCACCATCAAAGTCTTAGGCGATTTTACGGAAAGTTTATCCCAACATTTAAAGTTAGGGACCACGATTGCGCTAACGAGTGCATATGGGACACTAACGATGGCAAAGGGTGGCCCAAAACAAGTTTGGATTGCTGGCGGCATTGGGATTACCCCATTTTTAGCAACGGTTCGCAGTGGCATTACCCTCACCCAATCCATCGACTTTTTTTATAGTTATCGGAATGAAAAGGAAGCAGTGCATTTGTCTTTTTTAAGTCAATTATCAAAACAATATACCAATATTCGAATGCATTTACATGACACAAAAAAAGAAGGTTATTTGTCATTCAACGGTAAAACCTTCACGGATGAAACCGAAGTATATTTATGTGGCCCAAGGTTGATGGTGAATGGTTTAATTAAGCAGATTAGAAGGGCCAACCCTAAAGTGAAGATCGATTATGAGGCATTTACGTTTATGGGGACGTTAGTTGAGGATATTTTACGATTGCCAAAAACGATACGGAAACTTTTTAAAAACAATCATTAATTTAGAAAAAAATTTGTTTCTATTTTACACCATAATTTAATTAAAATACTTAATATACATTAACTATTTTATGCGATAATTATTGTAGATTTTCTACTTTATTTTTATACTAAAATCAACTATAATTCCTAAGTCTAACAATCTAAGGAGTATTATGAAAAAAATCTTACTAACTTCATTACTAATGATGGTCTCTACTTTATCGTGGATTCAACCTCATGCCATTAAACCAGCTGATGCGGTCAACACCTACAACTTAACATATGAATTATTTGGTGGATCTAATCATGCAAATAATCCAACTAGTTATACAGATGCCCAATCAAACTTTAACTTACTACCTGCATCAAAAGCCGGAGTCGCTTTCCAAGGGTGGTATAAATCTGAAGGATTTAGAGAAGTAGATCGTGTCAATGAGCTACCTGGTAATCATGCGGGTGTCACTAAACTTTATGCAAAATGGGGTTTTTTAAATTACACAGTTACTTTTGATAGTAATGGTGGGACACCAGTTGCCCAACAATCTTCAATCCCAACTTTGGCAGCAGGTCAAGCTCCTGTCTTTGTAGGCACATCTGAAGCTAATAGTGGTTATACCAGTATTTCTCGTGACATCAACGGTGATGGCAAAGGTGATTTCATCAACTTTGTAAATGGAGATCGCCATATTTTTTTATCGCATCCTACATTAGGTTTCACCTATACCAAAGTTGCCAATAATTTGATCAACTTTGCCTGGGCATCAAAATTTTATGATATTAACAATGATGGTTTAGAAGACTTAATTGTTCTGGCGGATAATACTGCGATGACGTATTCACTTCGCCAACCTGACGGTTCACTAGGAACTGAAACTTTATTTACCATGGTTCCAGGTGGTGTAAGTTACTCTAGCTCCGTTGGTTTTGATTTACATGACATCGATGGGGATGGAGATTTGGATTTAGCTGTCACTGGATTTGGAATTGTGGTCTATCGCTTAAATGAAGGCAACTTTACCTTTGGTCAAGCGGTACAGATTCAAACGTTTGGTGGATATGGCAGAGGCGTAGAAATGCATGATCTTACTGGCGATGGCCACCTCGATATTGTTGTGACCACGGATAGCTCTAATTTTGTTAAATGGGGAAATGGTGTGACGCCATTTGGTGGACATATTTCTACCTTGAGCACTGGACCTTATAGACCTTTTTTATCTGATGTCAATCGAGATGGAAATTATGACATGATTGGTTTAGAAAATAATAGTAAAGTGCCACTTTACGTTCCGATTAATAGTGATTTGTCAGCTAGTTTCTTCTCAACTTTTCCTGGCGCTGAAAATGCTTTAATTGGTTGGGTTTCTTGGGTTGGGGATGAAATGGATGCCAACGGCGATGGTTATGCCGATTTATTTTATTTGCAAGGACAATATGATTCAGGCATGCTTGTGTCTCGAGGTAATGGAACTTATTACGCTCAAAACTTTGCATTACAAGATTCTTCGAATTCTGGAACAGTCGTCTATGATCCTGCCTACGGAACTTTGGGAGTCATGGGGGTAGGTTACAACAATACTTTAACTCGATATTACTCTCTTAATGCTACTCATTCAGTTTCACATTTAGCGTCCATTCAACCCACTAGAGAGGGTTATACGTTTGCTGGTTGGTATGAAGACGCTAATTTTGCTGGTAGCTCGTTTAATTTCAATGCAGGTGTGACTGCCAATAAGACACTCTATGCTAAATGGGAATTAGTCAATTATGGTGTCAACTATACTATGAATGGTGGTATTAATAACCCTAATAACCCTACATCAGTCAACGCAGAATCTTCAAGTGTAACTTTACAAGAACCAACCAAACCAGGTAGTCGCTTTTTGGGTTGGTATGAAGATAATAGTTTTACGACTCCGATTACTGTCGTTCCAGGCAATCGCACAACCTCACTCAATATTTATGCAAAATGGTTAGATCCAATCACCGTCAGCTTTAACGTGGCCGGAGGAAGTTCTGTCCCAGCCATTTCAAATCTTCCTGGCGAAGCCTTAACGCAACCTGCCGATCCAACACGTAATGGTTATACCTTTGCTGGTTGGTTTACTAATAGTTCCTTTACAACTCCCTACACCTTTACAACTGTTCCTAATCAAAACACCACCATTTTTGCAAAATGGACTGCTTTAAACTTTACGATTACCTTTAACTCCAATGGTGGAACTGCGGTCAATTCCTTGTCATTTGATACAGACCAAAACCTTAGCTTACCAGCAGCCCCAACCAAAGTTGGTCATACGTTTGCTGGTTGGTATACCAATGAAGCATTAACCACGCGGTTCACTTCTACCAAGATGCCGCCCAATAACATCACCCTTTATGCCAAGTGGAATGTGAATATCCATCAATTGAACTGGACCATCGAAGATCAATCCTTCGATATGGATGTGGCTTATGGTTCAACCTTAACGTCGATTTTACCAACCCCCACAAAATATCAATTTGATTTCTTGGGTTGGTCCATCGATGGTGAAACTGTGATTAATTTAAATACGTTCACCATGCCAGATGCAGATGTTTCTTTAATTGCTATTTTTAAAGATAATTTACCACCTGTGGTTTTCACCTTAACTGATGGAGATACCTATGCCGGTGGCGTGGATATCATCTTCAATGAAGGGACTGCTTTATTAGATGGTCAGCCTGTTGAATCTGGATACCGAGTATCATTACCTGGAACTTATTCATTAATTGTGACCGATGCAGGTGGCAATGAAGTATCGATTACATTTACAGTGATTGAAGAAGCTGACACTTCCATTCGTTGGATTATCTTTGCAATCATTCTCATCGTAACATGGTTAATCCTGGCGATTGTTTATTTCTTAACGCGCGATAAAAAAGGAAAAGGACACAGTGGAACCAAACCTCAAGGTCCGCAAGGAAAATCGCAAGTTAAACCAGTTGCCAAGGTTGGCAAAAGTAAACCGAAAGCAAAAGTGGTTCCCATTCCTAAAGTCGAAATGGTAATCCCTGCTCAGCCGACCCCGACCCCAAAACCAATCCCAGAAAAGAAAACAGTAGCCCCCAAAGTTAGTAAGCCTAAAGTCGATTTAAAGCAAGTGGTTACCAAACCAATTGCCTTAGATGCTCAAGTCGCAGAAGCGCTCTTTACCAATGAAATCTTTAAAGCCCCGCTCAAGATTCGTAAAGATCCGATTGAAAATTATCCTGAGCCTCTCAAAGAAGAATTTAATCAAACCTTCGTTGCAGAAAATCGTGAAGTCAAAGTCCCAGAGTTAAAGTATGTTCCGCAAACGACCAACGAATTATTCTATCGAAACTTATTTAGATACATTCATCGTTTCGCTAAAGTACTTTCTGGAAATCTACTCTCGAATCTTACGCAAACGGTAGTTAGCTTGACAACCGATGAAGAAACCAAACTAAAGATTGTTGAATCCTCAACGCGAACCGCAGAAGCCTTAAGTAATCAACCGCCCGTCGAGTATCTGCTAAAAATCCTTAGACGAAACGTTGCCCTCAATCGTGATGTGCTCAATCCAAGAAATAAATATGTCTACTCTTATCAACGCCTAGCAACCTTACTAGAAGAACTCGGTATTTATGTTGAGGCTGTGATTGTGGCAAGAGAGGCTTATGAAAGAGGGTTAGTCGATACGCCAGAAGCAACGTTTGAAAAGCGCTTAACAAGATTAGAAAAGAAACTAATCGATAGCGATGGCAAACGCCAAGACATGTTAAGAAAATAAACATAAAAGGAGGAAATAATTATGTTTACAGGAAAACAATTTGGAATCTTAGGTGTGGTATCAGGGGCAAACTTATTATTAAGTTTGTTAGTGTCAACCGTTGGCGGTAGTTTAGGCGCTCAAGGCCCAACCGGACAAACCGGTCCCCAAGGTCCTCAAGGATCAACCGGTGAAGCAGGTACGACAGGTGCCGATGGTCGCGAAGTTGAATTTGATGTTGAAAATAACGTCCTTGTATGGCGTTATGTCGGCGATGCCGAATGGCAAGAACTTGATTTAGAAATCTCTGGTGGAGGTGGTGGCACCATCAATACTGGTGGCAATGGTTTATATTCCCATTGGATTTTTAGTGTAAACCCCACTTTACGATTTGATTATCGTAGTCGCATTAGTGTTGATGTCAGTGCCACGTATGCTGCAAATTTAATTGCCAATGAAGGATTTGTGGGTGTCTCAACCTTAGCCGACTTAGAAGCGATTGATGATACGCCTGAAAGTTTAGCGGGTAAATATGTCTTAACAAGCAATATTGATTTAACCGCTTGGACTCCTAACACCAATGACAACATTTATAACGTGATTACAGGCAATTTTACTGGTATTTTTGATGGCGCTGGATATGGCATTACCAATATGACCATCGATACCACGGTTGCCAACGTGACCATCAATCGTGGAGGTTTATTTAACACCTTAGATGGTGCGATAATCCAAAACTTAAATCTTGGTAATTTTACCTTTATTTCTCCTCAACAAATTTTATCAACTGGGGCGTTAGCAGGTAATATCAATAATGAATTAGTCTTAATTGATCAAGTTTACGCAGATAATATTCTATTGAAGGCTACAGCTCAAGTTTATGAAAGTGGTGGTTTAGTGGGTTATGTCAATGGTCATATTGACTTTATTCGAACCGTTGTCGCCAATACTGAATTCCAATCCGATGGTAGTTTCTATGCTGCTGGCGGTTTATATGGATGGGTGGATGGTTATGATGTTGGTCTTTATGAAATTAGTAGCCAATTAACGATTAATCCAATTACCCCAGGAATTCAAGTGGATGCCGATCGCGTTGGCGGTACGGGTGGTAGTCATCAAAACAATGCCAATTTAATTGGTTCAAAAATCACCACAAGTTTAACGGGAGCAGTCGATTCCCATTCTGCTGGTTTTGTCGGCAATATGGCTGGTTTAAGCAAAGTTATTTTACAAGATCTCACCATTAATGCGAACTTAACCCAACTTTATACAAACGGTGGGTATAACAATGGTGGTGTCTTTGGTTTCTATGGTCGTGATGGCATGTTAATCATGGATGATATTTTAGTGAATGGTGTGATTCAAGGTAATAATGATATCGGTGGTTTTATCGGTCATTCTAAAGAAGGTTCTGTTATTCGGATTTCGAATTCCACGAGTAATGCTGACATTGCCGGTGATGAATATATCGGTGGTGCCATCGGTCGATTAGAAGGCAATGAACACAAGACTGTCATCGATGGCGTTACCATTAATTCAGACTTAACCCTCATTGAACAAATGGGTAATACCGGACAAAATGGTAATAGTTTTGGTGGCTTAATTGGTTATATTGATGAACGCGATGACAGTGATGTTATCTTCACGAATCAAACCTTTATTCAAGACACCGATGTCACGGTTGATTTTAAATATCAAATCGGGGACTTAACAAATATCGAAGGCCGCTATGTTGGTTTTGAATCTTTTGGTGGCATGGTTGGTATGCTTGATTATGATAACGATCTACGGGTGGCAAATTCCACGGTCGATGTGAATATTACCTATGATCAAACGTTATCTACCAAAGTGGAAAATTTCTCCTTTAATATGAATGAAATTGGTGGGATCGTTGGTCTTGCCGATGAATCCAATGTGTTGGTCATCAACACACTCGCGGATGTTGACATGAATGTTACATCCGAAAACTTCAACCCTGAAGCAGGATATGAAACGAGTTTTGGTTTCTATCTATATCGAGTTGGCGGGATTGCTGGTGAACTGGATGATAAAACCCAATTAACTATTGTTTCAAGTGTGGGTGATTTAACCATTAATATGTTGCAAGCGGATTTCAATTCCACATTCTTAGACTTTAATTATAGTGTTATTGATACAGGTGGTATTGTCGGGGATCTTAATAGTGATGCCATGGTATTAGGTGAATCGGTGACTGGAAACTACGCCTTAACTTTCACCATTGATAATCTTCCTGTTGCCGATGGCAATACGATGAATATTCTAATTGAACAAAACGCTGGTCTTATCGGTCAAGCGGATGGTGTGGCAATCTTGAGTGATGTGGAATATGCCACAAGTCTTTCCCTATCCTTGCCAGAAGCCGTTGAAAACAAGATTTATTTAGATGTTACCACCACGACAAATCCGATTGGTAACGTCAATCCATTCGTGTTTATTTCAGAATAAAAACTTTAACTTTAAAGTTTAAACCCAAGGAAGCTTCCTTGGGTTTTTTATTTAGTTAGTTAATCAGCAAGATGAACTAATCGTTATTGCTGAATACTTTGATTAAAATTAAACCATAAAGTCTGGACCTTGAATACTAAAATGAGTACAAATTTTTTGGTTCAATTATTTTTTTGATCGTACTGTAAGAGATATAAGTTGTAATAGAGGCCTTTATTTTTCAGTAAGTTTTGGTGGGTACCAGATTCTTTAATCTCACCCTTTTGCATCACCATAATCCGATCACTATGTTGAATGGTGGATAAGCGATGGGCGACGATAATCATGGTCGAAATATTCATCATTTTTTCTAACGATTGTTGAATGATCGTTTCGGTTTCGCTATCGATATTGGCAGTGGCTTCATCAAGGATCATGAGCGAGGGTTGATAGACAAGGGCTCTTGCGAAGGAAATCAATTGCCGTTCACCACTAGAAAAGTTTTTTCCCCGTTCTTTGACTTGATATTGTAACCCTTCTTGACGCTTCGCAATCACATAATCGAGGCCAACATATTGAGAGGCTTCTTTGATTTTTGCTTCCGTAATCTCGGGGTTTTGCAATGTAATATTGTCTTGAATCGTTCCGGAGAATAAGAAGACATCTTGTAACATTTGCCCAATATATTTTCTTAAAGAACTGCGTTTGATCTTTTGAATCGGGATATCATCAATCAAAATTTCCCCTTTTTGAATGTCATAGTTTCTGACAATCAATTGGAGAATGGTGGTTTTTCCACTGCCAGTCGCCCCAACAAAGGCGACCGTTTCATTCGGTAAAATCGTAAAGCTTACGCCTTTTAAGACCCATTCATTTGGAAGATAACTAAACCAAACATTCTTAAATTCAACTTTGCCTTTGAATGTCTTAAGTTCAATGGCATCGGGTTGGTCCACAATCTCAGGCTTGGTATCTAAGACATCAAAGATTTTCTCGGCGCTGGCAAAACTACTTTGTAAGGTATTAAGTTGTTCAGAAATTTGTTGGATGGGTTCAAAGAATTGACCTACATACACATAGAACGAAACAAATAACCCAATCGTAATCGCGCCTTCTAACACCGATTGCACCCCAACAAAGATGGCGATAAGCGTCGCCAACATTGAGAGGAAATAAAGACAAGGGCGATAGATGGCAAAGGTATACATTTCTTTAAGTGAACTATTGCGTAATTGGCGATTAATCTGATGAAAGGATTGTTTGATTTTCTTTTCTTGATTAAACACTTGCACGACTTTCATGCCGGAAAGATGTTCAGAAAGGAAAGCATTTAATTCGGAGACTTTATTTCTTACATCCCGGTAAGCACCTCGAGCTGCTTTCCGATAAATTTGCGATGAAAAATAGATCAATGGTAAAACTGCGAGGGTTATCAACGTCATCAATGGTTGAATCGCAAAAAGAATGCCTCCAATAATGAGCATCGATAGAACGCTTCGAATGATATTAATTAAGGTGTTGGTAAACATGTCGGAAATATTCGCCGGATCGTTTGTCGCTCGCGTGACCAATTTACCCACTGGTAATTGGTTAATTTGGCCAATAGATAAGGTATTGATGTGGTCATAGACTTGATGACGAATCTCATGGGTAATTTTTTGTCCCACTTTTTGTAGCATGATATTTTGCACATACGATACGTAAGTAGATAATCCCGAGGTCAATAATAAAATTAGGGTGCCAATACCCACAATCCAAAGTTTTTGTTCAATCGCTAAATTAGGATTTTGCATTTGGTCAATGGCAAGGCCAGATGCTAACGGTAAAATCATACCGGTAAACGTACCTATAATCATTAAAATAAATGAAATAATAAAGGTTTTTAAATGTGGTTTTAAATAGGTGAAAAACCGGAAAATGACTTTACGATCTTGTCTAGATTCGTGATGTTCTGCAAAATCACGCATGTTTGGTTTCTCCCACTAAGGTTTCAAGGGTCTGTAAGCGAACCATTTCGATATAAAGTGGACTGGTCTTTAATAAAGTTTTGTGAGTACCGATGGCAATCAACTGCCCTTGGTCTAATAAAATAATTTTATCCAACTTCTTGACCGTGGAGATGCGGTGTGCAACCATGATGGTCGTTTGCCCTTTACGAATGGTACGAAGATTATTAATAATAGCCTCTTCAGTTTTGGTATCGACGGCAGAGACGGAATCATCCAAGATGAGAATGGCGGGTTTTTTCGCAAGTGCTCTCGCAATTGATAAGCGTTGCTTTTGGCCACCGGATACCGTCACACCTCGTTCACCAAGTATCGTTTGATAACCGTCTTTAAATTCGATGATGTTATCGTGGACATCAGCTAAGGTTGCAACGGATTGAATATGGTTCATGTCAATGCTCTTCAATCCAAAACCGATGTTATTGGCAATCGAATCCGAGAACAAGAAATTATCTTGTGGGACGTAACCAATTGCTTGTCTTAAACTATCCATTGATAAATCCCGTGAGTCGATTCCATCAAACGCGAGCATGCCAGGTTTGACATCGTATAAATGCAATAGCAGTTCTACTAAGCTCGATTTACCACTACCCGTTCGCCCTAAAATTCCCACCATTTCGCCTGGTTTAATTTCAAAAGAAACATCCTTTAATACAGGATCTTTGCCATCAGGATAGGTAAAGGTTAATTGTGTTAAGGTAATGCCGCCCTTTAATTGATCTTTAATGACTGGTTGTGTGGGTTGTTTGAGTAAAGAGACCGTGGACAATAATTTTTCAAC
>Ga0172373_10009171_pt1 | contig 12352 bp, 11 predicted proteins | sample Lak10m_2_FD_114546 | JGI IMG/M metagenome (GOLD analysis project Ga0172373, IMG submission 114546) | Freshwater microbial communities from Kabuno Bay, South-Kivu, Congo - kab_092012_10m | ecosystem: Environmental > Aquatic > Freshwater > Lake | place: Democratic Republic of the Congo... | reverse complement strand
TGCTGGAAAGGCATCACCCAACTGGCCGATATCGCGTCGGAACAGACGGCCGGAAACGGATCGGAATGGGTGGCCGGATTCAAATCGGAATCCCTGGCCGGATAAATCGGAATCCGCAGGCGGTGGCGCTGATCACCGACGTGGTGGTGGAAGGCGCCCGGGACGGCCGTTCCGTGGCGGACCTGATGAGCATCGGGGCCAAGGTTCTGACGCGCGTCCAGGTCATGGAGGGTATTCCCGAGATGATCCACGAAATCCAGGTGGAAGCCACCTTTCCCGACGGCACCAAACTGGTGACCGTTCACAATCCCATTCGCTGACGGATGCTGCCATGATCCCAGGGGAAATCATCACCGCGCCGGGTGAGATCGTGCTCAACCAGGGCCGCGCCACCGTCAGCCTGAGCGTTTCCAATACCGGCGACCGGCCCATCCAGGTTGGCAGCCACTACCACTTCTTCGAGACCAATGCCGCGCTGTCGTTCGAGCGCGCCCAGGCCAGGGGATGCCGCCTCGACATTCCAGCCGGAACAGCCGTTCGCTTCGAGCCGGGCCAGACGCGTGAGGTGACGCTGGTGGCCTATGCCGGCTCCGGCGAGGTCTGGGGCTTCAACGGCCTCGTTAACGGCAAGCTGGGAGGCTGATTCATGGCGTTTCGCATCGAGGGCAAAGCCTACGCCGCCATGTTCGGCCCCACGGTGGGCGACAAGGTTCGGCTTGGCGACACCAATCTGCTGATCGAGGTGGAGAAGGATTTCACCACCTATGGCGAGGAGGTCAAGTTCGGCGGCGGCAAGGTCATCCGCTACGGCCAGGGCCAATCGCAATTGTCCAGGGGGCAAGGCGCGGTGGACACCGTCATCACCAATGCGCTGGTCCTCGATCACTGGGGGGTGGTCAAGGCCGATATCGGACTGAAAGACGGGCGCATCGCCGCCATCGGCAAGGCGGGCAATCCCGATATTCAGTCCGGCATAGACATCATCATCGGACCCGGCACCGAGGTGATCGCCGGCGAGGGGCGCATCGTAACCGCCGGCGGCATCGACTCCCATATCCACTTCATCTGCCCGCAACAAGCCGACGACGCCTTGTATTCCGGCGTCACCACCTTGTTGGGCGGCGGCACCGGCCCCGCCGAAGGCACCAATGCCACCACCTGCACGCCGGGGCCTTGGCATCTGGGCCGCATGCTGCAAGCGGCTGAGGGACTGCCGGTCAATCTGGGTTTCCTCGGCAAGGGCAACACCACCCGGCCGGACGCCCTGGAGGAGATGCTCCGCGGCGGCGCCTGTGGTCTGAAACTGCACGAGGATTGGGGCACCACGCCGGCTTCCATCGACAATTGCCTGACGGTAGCGGAAAGGTTCGACGTTCAGGTGGCCATCCACACCGACACGCTCAACGAATCCGGCTTTGTAGAAAACACCGTGGCCGCCTTTAAGGGCCGCACCATCCACGCCTTCCACACCGAGGGTGCGGGCGGCGGTCATGCTCCCGACATCCTCAAACTGTGTGGCGTCGCCAATGTGCTGCCGTCATCGACCAATCCCACCATGCCGTTTACAGTCAATACGGCAGATGAGCATCTGGACATGCTGATGGTCTGCCATCACCTGGATTCGCGGATTCCGGAAGACGTCGCCTTCGCCGAAAGCCGTATCCGTCGCGAGACCATCGCCGCCGAGGATATTCTCCACGATCTCGGTGCCATGAGCATGATGAGCTCGGACAGCCAGGCGATGGGCCGTATCGGCGAGGTCATCACCCGGACTTGGCAGACTGCTCACAAGATGAAGTCCCAGCGCGGACAACTGGCCGGAGAGACGGGTAACGACAATGTCCGGGCCAAGCGCTACATCGCCAAATACACCATCAATCCCGCCATCACTCATGGCATTTCCGCCCATGTGGGCTCGGTGGAGGTGGGTAAGTTGGCTGATCTGGTGATCTGGAAACCTGCTTTTTTCGGGGTGAAGCCGGATCTGGTGCTGAAATGCGGCTCTGTCGCCGCCGCCCTGATGGGCGATCCCAACGCTTCCATCCCGACGCCGCAGCCGGTGCATTACCGCCCCATGTTCGCCGGTTTTGGCCGGGCGCTTCAGGCGAGTTCGGTGAGCTTCGTTTCCCAGGCCGGGCTGGAAGCCGATCTGGGGCGCAAGCTGGGCCTGTCGCGGCAATTGCTGGCGGTGTCGGGGACGCGCGGGCTGACCAAGGCAGACATGATCCATAACGACGCCTGTCCCCATCTGGAGGTGGATTGCGAAACCTACGAGGTGCGGGCCGATGGAAAATTGCTGACCTGCGAGCCGGCGACGGAATTGCCGCTGGCCCAGCGCTATTTCCTGTTCTAGCCATGCGCCGCGCCACCGCAACCCTGCCGCCATCCGGTTTTTCCGACGTCATCGCTTCGGTGACCCTGGCGGCCCATGACCGCCATCGGCGGCGTATCCGCATGAACGACGATGCGGGCGATGAGTTCCTGCTGGACCTGTCCACTGCCGTTCATCTCAAGGACGGGGATGGATTGGCCCTGGAGGGCGGCGGGGTGATCCTTGTGCGGGCGGCGCTGGAAGAGGTCGCCGATATCCTGTGCGATTCGGTGGAACTGGCGGCCCGCGTCGCGTGGCATGTGGGCAATCGCCATGTGCCGGTGCAAGTGTTGGAGGGGGGAGGCCTGCGGGTGGCGGCGGAAACAGTGTTGTTGGAAATGGTCACGGGGCTGGGCGCGGCCGTTACCCGTCGCCTTGCCCCCTTCCAGCCCGAGCCGGGGGCCTATGACCCGCATGGGCTGCTGGCCGCGCCCGAGCCACTGGTGAGGTGGGGATGAAGTCGCTGTTGCGTCTGATGACGTGGCTGTCGCCCTCCTTTCCGGTGGGGGCGTTCAGCTATTCCCACGGCCTGGAATACGCAGTGGAGGCGGGGCTGCTGCGTGATCTGTCCAGCACCCTGGACTACTTGACCACTTTGATTCTGGACGGAAGCGGCCGCATTGACACCGATCTGTTCCTCGCCGCCCACGGTGCCGAAACCGACGAGGACTTGGATCGGGTGATTGATCTGGCCGCGGCGTGGCGTGGAACGCAGGAACTGGCACTGGAATCCTCGGCCCAGGGCACGGCCTTCCTCGTCGCCGTCTCGGCCGCGTGGCCCGATCCCTGGTGGGAAGAGTGGAAAGCCCGTCTCAAGGCCATCGGCCGCCAGCCCGCCTATGCGGTTGCGGTTGCGGTGGCTGCCAAGCGGGCGGGCATCGGGGCGGAGCCAGCTCTGGCCGCCTATCTTCACGCCTTCGCCGCCAATCTGGTCTCGGCTGCGGTGCGGTTGGTGCCGTTGGGCCAGACCGACGGTCAGCGGGCCATGTCCGCCCTGGAAGCGGTGGTACTGGCCGCGGTGGCGGCGGCGCCGATCCGCCGAATCGAAGACATGGGCTCCTCCACGCCCATGTTGGACTGGTGTTCCATGTCCCACGAAACCCAATATACAAGGCTGTTCAGATCATGAGCGCATTTCGGGTCGGCATCGGCGGTCCGGTCGGGTCGGGCAAGACCGCCTTGATGGATGCTCTGTGCAAGCGGCTGCGCGACGACTATGACATCGCCGCCATCACCAATGACATCTATACCCGTGAGGATGCCGAATTCCTCACCCGCTCCGGCGCCCTGGCGCCCGAACGCATCATGGGGGTGGAGACCGGCGGCTGTCCGCATACCGCCATTCGCGAGGATGCCTCGGCCAATCTGGCGGCCGTGGAGGAAATGCAGGCGCGGTTTCCCGATCTTCAGATCATCCTGGTGGAATCCGGCGGCGACAACCTGTCCGCCACCTTCTCGCCCGAACTGGTGGACGTGACCATCTACGTCATCGACGTGGCAGCCGGCGAGAAAATCCCCCGCAAGGGCGGGCCGGGCATCACCCGCTCGGACCTGCTGGTCATCAATAAGATTGACCTTGCCCCTATGGTGGGCGCGAGCCTGGAGGTCATGGACCGCGATGCCGCTCGTATGCGCGGCTCGCGACCGTTTTTGTTCTCCAATTTGAAGGCGGGGCACGGTCTGACGGAGATTAGCGCCTTCATCCTGAAAGCAGGTGGATTTGAAATTCCATCCTGAGCCGTTCTCCGATAGCGGGAGCGACCGATCGTCTGCAGTCATGCGCCGGACGCGTCCTGCCCGGGGATTTCAGCGGCGTCATGCCTATTTGGTTGATCAAGCGGTTTTTGGCATCCAAGGATGCCCTGCCTTGAGCAGGGCGTTTGCCATGACGATGAGCTTTCGCGTGATGGCGGTAATACCAACGGCCAATTTCATTGACCGTTGTATACTCCCTCGCCGCGCGGGCGATTTCGGAGACGGCGGATGACGGCGAAGGCATGGCGTAGCGTGGTCCTTGCCGCGCTGGTTGCCGTCTGTGCACATCCGGTCCGGGCGGCTCAGGTGCGGGTCGGCGTGCTGGCGTTCCAGGGCGCCGAGCGGGCCGAGAAGATGTGGGAGCCGACCCTCGCCCACCTGCACCGGACCCTCCCCGATACCGCCTTCGAACTGGTGCCCCTGGACCTTGCCGGCCTCGACGCGGCCGCGCGGGTGGGCGGCGTCGACTTCATCATCACCAACCCCGGCAGCTATGTGACGCTGGAGAGCGAGGGACTGGCCACCCGCCTGGCGACCGTCGAATCGGAAACCCGCGGCTCGCCGACGGCGGCGATCGGTGCGGCGGTCGTCGCCCGCCGCGACAGCGGCATCAACGACCTGGCCGATCTCAAGGGCAAGGCCGTGGCCGTGGTCTCGACCGAGGCGTTCGGCGGCTTCCAGGTGATCTGGCGCGAATTGGCCACGGCGGGCCTGTCGCCCGAACGGGATCTGCGTGCCCTGCGCATCACCGGCTTTCCCATGGACCGGGTGGTGTGGATGGTGCGCGACGGCGGTGCCGATGCCGGTATCCTGCGCACCTGCCTGCTGGAGGAGGTGGTGGCCGAGGGCAAGATCGCGCCGGACGACTTCGTCGTCGTCGGCGCGCGCGACGGCAAGGCCGGCGACTGCGCCACCTCGTCGCGGCTCTATCCCGACTGGCCGTTCGCCAAGCTGGCGGCGACGCCCCACCCCCTGGCCAAGCGCGTGGCGGCGGCGTTGCTGATCATGCCGGCCAGCGGTGGCCATGCCTGGACCGCGCCGCAGGACTACACCAGCGTCCACGCCCTGATGCAGGAACTGCGCATCGGCCCCTATGCCCGGCTGGGCCAGCCCTCGGTGCTGGACATGGCGCGGCGTCACTGGCACTGGATCGTGGTCGCGCTGCTGGGGGTGTTGTGGTGGGTGGTCCACGCGGCCCGCGTCGAGGTGCTGGTGCGCCGCCGCACCGCCGAGCTAGAACTGGAAATCGTCGAACGCGAGAAGGCCCAGCGCGAGGCCGACCGTCACCGCGAGGAACGCGACCAGTTCTCGCGCCTGGGCATCCTGGGCGAGATGGCCAGCAACATCGCCCACGAACTGAACCAGCCGCTGGCCGCCATCGTCAATTATGCGCGCGGCATGGCGCGCATGCTGGACGGCGGCCATGCCGAGGCCGCCCTGCTGGCCGACGGCGCCCAGGCCATCGCCGTGCAGGCCGAGCGGGCGGGGGCCATCATCCAGCGCATCCGTGGCTTCGTCCGCCGGCGCGATGCGCGACGGGAACGGCTGAACGTGAACGACGTGGTTGCCGACACGCTGGGCTTTTTCGAAGGGATGGCCGGCCGGCGCGGGATCGCCCTGCATGTCCACCTGGCCGAGAGCCTGCCGGCGGTCATGGCCGACCGGGGCGAAATCCAGCAGGTGGTGCTGAACCTACTGCAGAACGCGGTCGACGCCATGGTCGGCCAAGGCGGTGCCGCGGAGGGCATCACCGTGCGCACTTCGGCTGGCGGTGACGGGACGGTCAAGGTGGCGGTGCGCGATGCCGGCCCGGGCCTGGATGCCGAAGCCGAAAGCCGGCTGTTCGAACCCTTCTTCACCACCAAGAAGGAAGGCCTGGGCCTGGGCCTGTCCATCTGCCGCACCATCGTCGAAAGCCACGGCGGACGCCTGTGGGCGACGGCCAATCCCCGGCGCGGCCTGACCCTTCGTTTCACCCTGCCGGTCCTGGAGGAGTCCGCCGATGACTGACACAAAACCCCTGGTCCTCGTGGTGGACGACGAGGAGGCCATGCGCCGATCGCTGGCCTTTCTGCTGGCCTCGGTCGGGCTGGAGGCCAGGGGCTTCGTCAACGCCGAAGACTTCCTGGACCAGCACCGCATCCCCGAGGAGCGGCCGGGCTGCATCCTGCTGGACATCCGCATGCCGGGGATGAGCGGATTGGAGGCGCAGCGTATCCTGGCCGAGCGGGGCTGCATCCTGCCGGTGATCATCATCACCGGCCATGGCGACGTGCCCATGGCGGTGGCGGCGCTGAAGGCCGGCGCCATAGATTTCATCGAAAAGCCGTTCAACGACCAGCATTTGCTGGACGTGGTCGCCGCCGCCATTCGCGCCAGCCGCGAGCGCCTGTCCGCCCTGGCCGACCGCAACGCGGTGCTGGACCGCGTCGCCGGCCTGTCCCGCCGCGAGCGCGAAGTACTGGACCGGGTGCTGGAGGGCAAGGCCAACAAGGTCATCGCCTTCGAGTTGGACCTGTCCATCAAGACGGTCGAGGTCCATCGCCACGCGGTCATGGAAAAGATGGCCGCCGGATCGGTGGCCGAACTGGCCCAGATGATCGCCGCCGTCTCGCCGCTGCCCCGGCTGGATTAGGGTTTACCCTATGCCAGGCGGGGAAAGCCCCAAATACCCGCATTATCCCTATGGATGTAGCGTTGCCGGAAGTTCGACCCAGTTCCGGGGGCTTCGGCATGACCCATACGCGACGCGATATCTTGAGAGGCATCGGCACCATCACCGCCGGGGCCGCGGTGGCCGTCGCCGCCACCCCGGCCCGTGCCGACACGGCCGCGCCCCAGCACCGCTGGGCCATGGTGGTGGACGTGCGCAAGTGCATCGGCTGCCAGGCCTGCACCGTCTCGTGCATCATGGAAAACCGGGTGCCCGAGGACAGCTTCCGCACCTTCGTCTCGACTTACGAGGTCAAGGACGGCGACAAGGTCGGTACCTACGTGCTGCCGCGCCTGTGCAACCACTGTTCGAACCCGCCCTGTGTTGAGGTCTGCCCGGTGGGCGCCACCTTCCAGCAGAAGGACGGTGCCGTGATGGTGGATAGTGGCCGCTGCGTCGGCTGCGCCTATTGCGTCCAGGCCTGCCCCTATGACGCCCGCTTCATCAACAAGGACACCAACACCGCCGACAAGTGCACCTTCTGCGCCCACCGGGTCGCCGCCGGGCTTCTGCCCGCCTGCGTCGAGACCTGTGTCGGCGGCGCCCGCGTGTTCGGCGACCTGAACGAGCCCGGCGGCGCCGTGCGCAAGCTGTTGGATGGCCATCGCGCCGAGGTCAAGGTGCTGAAGCCCGAGCAGGGCACCAGCCCCAACGTCTACTACATCGGCCTCGACGAGCGGTTCGCCGGGCGGGTGGATGCGGTGCCCACCCTGTGGCACCCAACCAACGCCAGCCATTCCTAGGAGGGAATGACCATGCATTCCTCCGTGACCGAGATCCTGTACGTCTCCCGCGAGATCGCCTGGCTGCCCTGGGCGGTGCAGTACTTCTTCCTGATCGGTCTGTCGGTGACGCTGTTCCTGCTGTCGCTGCCGGGCCTGGCCCTGGGCCGCGACGGCTGGCACCGCATCGGCCGGCTGGCCCTGCTGGGGGCGCTGGTCTGCGGCTTGACGGCGCCGGTGGCGCTGTTGGCCGACCTGCACCAGCCCGGCCGTTTCATGAACTTCTATCTGTCGCCCCAGCCCGGCTCGTGGATGGCGTGGGGGGCGTTCTTCATCCCGCTCTATGTGGGCGGCCTGCTGCTCTATGCCTGGGCGGCGCTGCGCCCCCGTTTCGCCGATGCCGCGTTGTCGGGCGGGGCCTTCGGGCGGGTGCGCGCCCTGCTGGGCGGCCCGGCCTGCCACTGGCTGGTGCGCCTCGCCGCGGCGGTGACGGTGCTGGGCGGGCTGTTGGTGCTGCTGTACACTGGCGCCGAGGTGATGATCATCCGCGCCCGTCCGCTGTGGAACACGCCCATCCTGCCGCTGCAATTCGTCGCCACCGCCTTCGTCGGCGCCTGCGGCCTGTTGCTGATCTTCAACCGCACCCTGGGCCAAGCCGATCCGTCCGACGAGGCCAGGCTGAACCGTCTGCTGGCGCGTTCGCTGATGGCCGTGCTGGCGTTGGGCGGGTTGTGGCTGGCCATCGCCCTGTCGGGCCTGTCCGCCGGGCACGTCCAGGCCTTGGGCACGGTCTCGCGCTCGCCGTCCTGGTGGCTGACCGCGCTATGGGGCCTGCTGGCCACCATCATCCCGCTGGCCATCGCGCTCAAGCGGCCGGTGGGCAGCGGCTGGGTCAACGGCCTGATCGCCATCCATTCCGCCTGGATGTTCCGCTGGACCATTTTCATCGGCGGCCAGGAAGTGCCCAAGACCGGCGCCGGCTTCTACGACTACCACCTGCCGCTGGGGTCCGAGGGCCTGCTGGGTATCCTCGGCACAGCCGGGTTGTGGCTGTTCGTCCTGCTTGCCCTCACCACCCTCATTCCCTGGTCAGACGCGTCCCGTCAGTCCATCGTCAAGGGAGCCTGAAGCCATGTCGTCCCGTCGAGACATCCTGAAGGGCGGTGCCGCCGCCGGCGGACTGGCCGCCTTCGTCGCCGGCTTCGCCCACACTGGCATGCGCGCCGCCGGCGCCCTGGCCGACGACCAGCCCAAGGGGCTGCACGGCCGCTCGCTTGAACCGGAAATGACCGTCGGCCCCGACGGCAAGCTGACGCTCAATCCCAACCAGCAGGTCAGCTACACCATGTGCCTGGGCTGCACCACCCAGTGCGGCGTGCGGGTGCGGGTGGACAAGGCCAGCGGCACCGTGCTGCGGGTGGCGGGCAACCCCTACAGTCCGCTGTCGGCCGATCCCCACCTGCCCATGAGCACCCCGGTGCGCAAGAGCTTCGTCAACGTTTCCCGGCACGAGGAAAAGGGTTTGGCTGGGCGCTCCACCGCCTGCGGGCGCGGTAACGCCGTGCTGGAACAGATGAGCTCGCCGTTCCGCGTCACCCAGCCGATGAAGCGGGTGGGGGCGCGCAATTCAGGCCAGTGGAAACCCATTTCCTTCGAACAGCTGGTCACCGAGGTGGTAATGGGCGGCGACCTGTTCGGCGAAGGCCGCGTCGCCGGCCTGGCCGAGCTGCGCAGCTTCGCCCCCATCGACCCGGCGCAGCCGGAACTGGGGCCCCGGGTCAACCAGGTGGCCATGCTGACCTCGGTCAATGACGGCCGCGAGAACTTCGCCCGCCGTTTCGTCCAGCAGGCCTATGGCACCATCAACATGGTCGGCCACGGCGCCTATTGTGGCGGCTCGTACCGCGCCGGGTCGGGCGCCGTGTTCGGCGACACCAAGCAGATGCCGCACGCCAAGCCGGACTTGCAGAACGCCGAGTTCATCATCTTCATCGGCACCGCGCCGGCCAATGCCGGCAACCCGTTCAAGCGCCAGGGCACCCTGCTGGCCCGCGCCCGCACCGAGGGCAAGCTGAACTATGTGGTGGTCGATCCGGTGCTGACCCATGCGGACAACATGGTGGCCGAGAACCGCAGCCGCTGGATTCCTATCAAGCCGGGCACCGACGGCGCCCTGGCCATGTCCATGATCCGCTGGATCATCGAGAACGGGCGCTTCGACGCCACCTTCCTGGCCCAGCCCAACCAGGCTGCGGCCGAAGCGGCGGGCGAGGCGTCGTGGTGCAACGCCACCCATCTGGTGGTGGCCCAGCCCGACCACCCGCGCAAGGGATTCTTCCTGCGCGGCTCCGACTTGGGCCTGCCGGTGGCCGAGGTCGACCGTTACAAGGACGCCGATCCGTTCGTGGTGCTGGACCCGGCCGGCGGCACCCCGGTGACACATGACAAGGCCGCCGGTCCGGCGGCGCTGTTCGTCGACGCCCAGATCGAAGTGGCGGGACAGACGGTGCGCGTGCGTTCGGCCCTGGACCTGCTGCGCGAGGCGGCCAATGCCAAGACCCTGGAGCAGTATTCCGAGGCCTGCGGCATCCCGGTCGAGGTCATCGCCGGCTTGGCCCGCGAGTTCACCAGCCACGGCAAGAAGGCGGCGGTCAATACCCATGGCGGCACCATGGCCGGCAACGGGTTCTACAACGCCTTCGCCCTGGTCAGCCTGAACACCCTGATCGGCAACCTCAACCGCAAGGGCGGCACCATCGTCAACGGTGGCGGCTTCAAGGAGGAAGAGGGGCCGCGCTATCAGCTGGCCGGGTTCGATGGCCAGATCAAGCCGTCGGGCACGCCGCTGGGCCGCAACGTGCCCTACGAGAAATCCGCCGAGTTCCGCAAGCGCAAGGACGCCGGCGAGAATCCCTATCCGGCCGGGCAGCCGTGGTACGGCACCGCCCCGCAACTGGCGACCGAATGGCTGTCGGCGGCGGAATCGGGCTATCCCTATGCGCTGAAGGCGCTGTTGCTGTGGGCGGCCAATCCGGTCTACGGCGTCCCCGGCCTGCGTCCCATCGCCGAGAAGGTGCTGGGCGACCCCAGGAAGCTGCCGCTGATCGTCGCCATCGACTGCTTCATCAACGAGACCTCGGCCTTTGCCGATTACATCGTGCCCGATGCCTTCATGTACGAAGGTTGGGGCTTTGTCGCGCCGTGGGCCGGCGTGCCGACCAAGGCGTTCGTCGCCCGCTGGCCGGTGGTCGAACCGAAGATGGCCAAGACCGCCGAGGGCGAGCCGGGCGGGCTGGAGGCGTTCCTGAGCGCGGCGGCCAAGAAGATGGGCCTGCCCGGCTTCGGCGCCGGTGTCATCAAGGATGCCGAGGGCAATTCCCATCCGCTGGATCGCGCCGAGGACTATTACCTGCGCGCCGCCGCCAACGTAGCCTTCACTGGCAAGGGCCCGGTGCCGGACGCCAGCGACGACGACATCCAGTTGACCGGCGTCGCCCGCATCCTGCCCGACCTGCACAAGACCCTGAAACCGGAAGAGGTGATGAAGGCGGCCTTCCTGTTCACCCGCGGCGGCCGCTATCAGCCCGCCGCCGAGGCCTGGGATGACAAGGACTGGGCCGCCTGGCGCTTCACCAAGCCGCTGCAGGTCTACAACGAGGCCGTCGGCACCGCCAAGGATGCCATGTCGGGCAAGCGTTTCTCGGGCGTGCCGGTGTGGACCGAGGCCCGCTTCGCCGACGGCACGCCGGTGCGCAAGATCTATGACGAGAAGGATTGGCCGCTGCAGCTGATCAGCTTCAAGAGCCCGCTGCAGAACAGCTATTCCATCGCCGCCAGCCGGCTGCGCGGGCTGCACCCGGAAAACCCGGTGGCCATCAATCCCCACGATGCCAAACGGCTGCGCATCCAGACCGGCGACGCCATCCGCATCACCACGCCCACGGGCTCGGCCACTGCCACGGCGGTGGTGCGCGACGGCGTGCGCCAGGGCGTGCTGGCGGTCGAGCACGGCTTCGGCCACCGCGAGTTGGGCGCCCGACCGCACCGGATCGGCACGACCAGCCAGCCGGATGTCCCGGCGAACCGTGCCGGCTTCGCGCTGAACGACTTGGGCCTGACCGATCCCACTCGCAAGGCCAGGGCGGTGTTCGTCGACCCGGTCTCGGGCACCGCCGTCCGCCAGGGCATCCCGGCCAAGGTCGCCAAGGCCTGAGGCCCTCCCCCGTGCTTGGCAGTGGCGATCCATGACCAGTCCGGTCAGGCATGGGGGCAAAAGGGGACTGGCCGGGGACAGGGAAGGGCACGCGCGAACTGCGCGGGTCCGCCTTCCAAAAGTGCATTGAAAAACAACGGAAAAGTGGTGCCGGTTGCAGGGTTCGAACCCGCGACCCCCTGATTACAAAATCGAAGAACGAAGGCCGAACTTTCTGCCGAAACTTGCTCAACGGCAAGGCCTGCGAACCACTGACGGTCGTCAAGACGATATCACCTGCTCCCTGTGAGCCCCTTGACATCGCCCCATCCCCCGAGGTCCACTGAGGACTGGCCGGGGACTGACCGGGGCGCGTTTGGCGCGCAAACCTTGGCCTTTTAACAGGCTGCGGAAATAAGTCTGTTTACGCGCCCTTTCTCCATCGAGCCGCGGCGACATCGCGTCTCGGCGCGGGGGGTTTGTCGGCTTTTGCGGCCATTTTCAGCGGGTTTTGCCGATTTCGGGCGGAATCCGGGCGTGGTCAGGCCGCCGCCATCAGCTTTGGCAGCCTGACGAGATTGTATGCAGCGACGGTCAGG
>Ga0172373_10009169_pt1 | contig 12354 bp, 10 predicted proteins | sample Lak10m_2_FD_114546 | JGI IMG/M metagenome (GOLD analysis project Ga0172373, IMG submission 114546) | Freshwater microbial communities from Kabuno Bay, South-Kivu, Congo - kab_092012_10m | ecosystem: Environmental > Aquatic > Freshwater > Lake | place: Democratic Republic of the Congo... | reverse complement strand
TACAAGCGCAAAAACGGGGAACATGGGGATTTGTTGGACGCCTTGGTTTACATGGTGCGCAACGTGCGCCGGGCCAAAAACCCATGGCCGGCCAATTACGGCGTCAACCGGGACAACACCTGGACGCGGCCGCCGCCGCCGTCGGGCCTCAAAAAGCTGGTGCGGAGGTAGGGATTTGACAAGCCTTTGACTTTGCGCAAGACTTCACACCAACAACCATTGTCCCGCATTATTGGCCCGCCTCCGGCCCGCCAAACATGATCGGCCCCAAGGGTTAAGGCAAAGCGCAGTTTTTTCTTTTCCCTAACTTTAACCATTGAGGTGCCGTCATGGCCGATACCCCTAACACGATTACGACGCTCGCAGGTTTGCATAAGGAAGTCTACGGAAGCGAAACCGACATTGACAAGGTTTTGCCGGCGTCTTCCGTTTTGCAGGATATCATTCCTTTTTCGACTGAATCGAAAATCGGCGACAGCTACCATCAGGCAGTCCACCTTGCCCATGAAAACGGTTTTACCTACAACGGCAGCGGTGGCACGGTTGTTTCCCTGAAAGACTCCATTGCGGGCATCATGCGGGACGCAACAGTGACCTCGGCGGAAATGATTGGCCGGGCTCAGTTGTCCTACACGGCAGCCAGCCGGGCCGCTTCCGGTGGTGCGCAGGCTTTCCGCAAGGCCATGACACAGGTGGTCATGAATTTGCGTAAGTCGGCTAGCAAACGCTTGGAATTGTCTTTGCTGTACGGGCAACAGGGTTTGGGTGTCGTTGAGTCCAGAAACAGCGATAACGTTGTGGTGAAGGCTTCCGATTGGAGCCCGGCCACGTTCTCCGGCCTTGCCAACAGCGTTATGGAGTTTTTCACGGGCGCGACCGAGTACGGCAACACGTCCGGCTCAACGCTGGAAAGCATCACCTACAGCACTCGCACCTTGGGTTTTGCCGCTTCCGGCCCGTCCGGCGGAACCGCAGTTATTGCTGACAACGAAATCTATTTCTTAGGTGCTTACGACGGCACGACGTACGCCGAAATGGTTGGCCTGATGAAGGTTGCCGGCAGCAGCACCACGTTGTTTGGCATTAACCCTGCCACGGCTGGGCAATCCGAATGGAAGGGCAACACTGTTACGTCATTTGGCGCGCCTACCATGGCGCGTTACTTGTCCGCTCTTACCAATGCGGTGGAGCGTGGCTTGGAAGGCAAGGTGTTTTTGCTGGTGCCTCCAAAGGCGTTTGAAGTGCTTAACAGCGACATGGCCGGCCAGCGCGTGTTTGACGGCAGCTACTCCAAGTCGGTGGCGGCCAACGGAGCGCAGGCTATCCGCTTTTACGGACAGTCTGGCGAAATCGAATTGCGGGTTCATCCGTACCTGCGCACCGGCCATTCGGTTTTCCTGGACCCGGAGTGCCTTACCCGAATCGGCTCGGCCGAATTGGGCATGGGCGTGCCGGGCACCGCCGACGAACGCCAGGTTTACTTTCACTTGGAATCGAAGAACGCCGTTGAATTGCGCACCTACACTGACCAGGCCTTGTTTTGCTGCGCGCCCAACAAACTGGTGCACATTAGCGGCCTGACCTACCCGTAACACTTAACACGGGCGCCCTAGGCAACTGGGGCGCCCTTTTTACCTTTGAGGCTTTCCCATGGCTGATACCCTTTCGGTTTTGGTGTTGGATGCAACCGATGCTTTGGACATTGGCACCCGTAGCAGCAAGGGTGACGCCCTGTTGATTATTCGCGATTACATCAATGGCCTTTTGGGCGGAAACAAGCGCGCCAACAGCCTCCGGGTTTTTGCCGACTCTACCGACAATGTTTACGCCTCCGGCACGGTGACTATTTCCGGCGGAAGCGGCACCATCACGGCCACCATTAACGGCGTTGGAACTGCCGTTAGCTGGGGCACCAGCGATACGGCCACGGCCACCGCCCTTGCGGCCGCCATTAACGCCGCCACCAACGATTTGGTGGAATTTCATGTTTCCGCCACCAGCGCGGCCGGGGTTGTTACCATTACCGCCAAGGCGCCGGGCCAATGGGGCAACGCCGTTACTTTGGCAGCCTCCGGCACGGGCGCCACGGCATCCGGCGCACGATTGGCTAGCGGCGCGGGTTGTGACGTCACGGCCACCACCATTTCTCTTTAAGGGGACACCATGCCCAACTACATGAAGCCACCCATGGCAATGTCGGAAGCGCCTAGCATGAAAAAGGAAGCCAAAATGGCCGCCCTTGCGGAAATTCTGCAAATGCTGGGCGACATGGAAGCAGAGCCTTTCATGCCCAAAGGCATCAAAGCCGTGAAAATCGACGTGCTTTCGAAAAAGCCCATGGGCGACGTTGAAGGCATGGAGGGCATGGAAATGCCGGAGGCCAAAGAAGAAAAGCCGGAAGAGGAAAACGGCTTGGAGTTGGAGGCTAAAGGGAAAGACTTGGAGGAATTGAAGCAAAAGCTGGCAATGCTTTTGAAGTAGGAAAGGGGCGGCCATGGCGGATTACACGTTGACCGGCCTGCTGGCGTCTATCCGCCGCCGGGCGTCCATTCCCACCACGTCAACCACGGGCAGCGCCGACGCCGATTTGTTGACCTACATTAACGAAGAATTGCAGCTTCATATGGCCGCGCAACTGGTATCGGTGCGGGAGGAATACTACCTTCGCCATTCTGACACGGCATTGTCCGGCACCACCTACCGCATACCCACCAGGGCGTTGGGCGGAAGCCTCCGCAACGTGGCGTTGTTGGACTCTGCTTCTAAGCCCATATTTCAGTTGTCCCGGCTTTCTCAAGAAAAGCTGCCGGAGTATGCCGACAAAACCCAAACCGTTGGGTATTTGGTGGAGGGAAACAACATCCGCCTGTATCCATCCGGCAGCTGGGGCGGCGCAAGCTACCTGCGCATTTCTTATTTTGAACGGCCGTCGGAGGTGGTGGCCATCGGCACCGGCGCCCGGGCAATAACCGTGGTGGGCGCAAGCAGCGTCACGGTGTCCAGCACCACCGGGTTTACCACGTCAACGCCTGTGGACTTCATTCGGGGCAGCGCAGGCTTTGAAACGGTTAGCATTGATTTGACGCCCACCAACGTAACCAGCACCGCGGTTACCTTTGCCACGGGCGTTTTACCTTCTGGGTTGGCCGTTGGCGACTACATAGCATTGGCGCAAACCAGCCCGGTGCCGCAGTTGCCGGCGGAATTCCATCCGGTGCTGGCCCAGCGCGTGGCCGTCCGGTTTTTGGCGGCCATCAATGACACGGTGCAACTGGAAGTGGCGCAACGGGAATTGGCCAAAATGGAAAACAGCATTGGCATTTTGACGGCGCCACGGGTGGAGGGCGGGCCGCGCAAAATATACCAAGCCAACGGCGCGTTGTCCGGCGCACGTTTTCGCATACGCGGCGGCATCGGCGTTTTGTAAGTTTTGGCGGTTACTCCAACGGGTTTTTGAGGCCATGGCGCAAGAAATTAAATTGGAGGCCAAAGGCCTCTACACAAACCCAAGTGATTTGCAGCGGCCGGAAGGGGCCCTGACAACCGCTGCCAACATCATCATTAAACGCGAGGGCATCATCGAAAGCCGGCGCGGTTTTCGGAATTTTGTTTCGACACTGGAAAGCGGAACGACGGCGACCTATGCCGTGCCTTATTTGGATGGAGCCGTGTTTTACTACGAAAACGGCTACATGGGGCACAGCAACAATGTTTCGACGGCTACCGGCACCGTCACCAACCACGCCGTCACCTGTGGCACGCCGGGTTTTACCTGGGCGCAAGTCGCCGGCAATTTATACGTTCCCGCCGAAAAAGGTTTGTTTAAGAAGACCAGTCTTTCTTCTGTTTTGTTTCGCACTGGGGCGCCACGTGGCCTTGGAATTGAAAAAGACGACCGGGTGGCAACTTGCGCCATTGCTGCCATGTCGCTTACCTCCAATGTGGTGACGGCCAACACCAGCGCAGCGCACGGCTTTTATGTCGGGCAGGTAGTTACACAAACCAGCGCCACCGAAGCGCCTTATGCAACTGGCAATCATGTCGTGACGGCCACGCCCAGCACCACCCAATTTACCTACGCCGTAACGGCCGGAAATGACGCCGGCAACGCTAACGCACACACCTTTGCCCCGGCGCAACTGGAAACCACCAATGGGTGGCTTGCCGACGGCTTCCAAGTGGTTTACCGCTACGCCTTAAACGTTCCCGACGCCAACCAGGCGGAGTTGGTAGGGGCACCCTCCGGCCGCGGCATAATTGCCAACACGTCGGCGTTTCGAGGCTATACGGCAGCCACGGCGGCCAATCCGGTGGTGCGCTTCCAACTTCCAACGATCACCGAATACGACACCACCAAAAGCATCACGTTGCGCGTTTTTCGTAGCAAAGCGGTGGAAACCACCATTGAACCCTCGGACGAATTGGGTTTGGTGTTTCAAAAAATTCTGACACCGACGGAAATCAGTCAAAATTGGGTGGAGTTTGTTGACATTTGCCCCGATTCTGGCCGTGGGGAAGCCCTCTATACCAACCCAAGTCAAGAGGGATTGCTAGAGTCAAACAACGTTGCGCCCAACATGAAAGACGGAAGCGGCGCCGTTTACGACGGCAATCGTTTGTTGCTTTACGGGGAAAGCGATCAACAACACAGCGTCATTTTCACGTTGCTGGCAGTCGGCGGAAGTGCCGGCTTGGCCAATGGCGATGACATTAACTTTGCAACCGGCATTACCGTTTCCGCGGTTACCAGCACGCCCACCACGGCTGCGCAATTTTTGCTGGTGACTTCCGGAACGGCCGCACAAAATGTCAGAAACACGGCCCTGAACATGGTTGCGGCCATTAACAGGGCCGGCGGAAACAACGTCTACGCGTACTACATTTCCGGCGCCAATGAGGCTCCGGGCAAAATACTGGTGACACGGGCAGCATACACAACCAACACTGAATTAAATCCGAATACCTCCGGCAAGCGCGCCGCTTTTTACCCGTCGCTGGGCCCGCGGCCGCGTACTCTTTACAATTTGTCCCGCACCGGCTCAGTTGTTACGGCGACGGCGTTGGTGGGCACGCATAATTTGGCGGCCGGCGACGTGGTGACATTAACGAGTCCCAGCGCCGACTTTACGGCTGGGCCGCATACGTTAACGGCCGCTACCACCACCACGTTTACCTACACCGAAGCCGGAACGGCCACCACCAGCAGCTACAACACCTATGAAGTGGACTTTGCGTTTGTTTCGTCGCAAGACGCTCAATACGCCCGCGTTTTTGAGTCCAAGCCCTTTCAGCCGGACGCTTTCCCGGCTTTGAGCTATGCCGACGTGGGAGACCCGACAAAACGCGTTTGGGCCATGGCCGTGGTACGCAACCAAGTGTTCGCCTTCAAAGACGATGGACTTTTTATACGGACGGCGCCTTACACCTGGGAGTTGTTCGACGGCACTGTGAAGTTGGCCGGCATCCGGGCGGTCTGCACTCTACTCAACAACATTTACGCTTGGACGACACAAGGCGTGGTGGCCATCAATGACACGGGCGTCGAAATTGTCTCACGGCCGGTAGAAAACGTTTTTACAAAGGCATTGGTGCTTTATGCTTCCAACGTTAAAGAAACGTCTTTTGCGGTGGCCGACGAAACAGAACGGGTGGTGCATTTCTATGTGCCGTCGGCCACTGGCAACGTCTACCCGCAACAGTCTTACGCTTTTGACACCATCACGCGCACCTGGACAACCGAAAGCATCGGGCCCAACCCAACGCAATTCATTACCGGCGCAACGTTCGACGATGGAAACAAAAAAACCTACCGCGGGGCGCTTACCGTTGGCGGAGTGCTTTACTTGCAGCGCAATAGCAACAGTCAAGCGGACTATCAGGACATTCCCGGCACCGCGCAAACTATTGACTCTTTTGTGTCGTCAAGCACGGCCGTTTTTTTGGCAGACCCAGGCTTCATAACAACTGACGTTGTAAACGATGACCTTGGAAACATATATTACGTTTCAAGCGTAACGGAAGACCCGTTCGCGCCCGGTGGTGGCACCTGGAGCGTAACAGTCACGCCAACCATGGACACCGGCACCGTCACAACGCTGGCCAAGGCCAACAGTATTAACACGCAATGGAAATATGCGCCCATCACAGCAGGCAATCCAGACCAGTTAAAGCTATTCCGCGGCGTCAATGTGTTTTTCCAAAACGCCGTTTTGAGAACATTAACGGTGAATATGTCCACCGAGCTCCGCACCACCGCCGTTTCGCAAACCGTTGACTTGGCAACGCTTGCAGACCAGTGGACCGTGGCATGGGATACAATTGAAAAAACTTACAACTTGTCATTGCTGGTGCCTCAAGAAATGCGCCGGGCAACCCGCCTTGATTTGGTGTTAAGCACAACAAACCGGGCCTGCGCCGTTTTTGCCGTCAACGGCATTTCCATTCGGCTTAGTCCGTCGGGTGACAAGGTGTCGAAATGAACCTGGTGCAAGGCTTTAAGCTACAGGTGGAGGAATATGCCTCCCAAGCGGAATGGATTGAACGCCTGTTGCGGCCGCTTAATAACTTTGCGCAAAGTACCGTCAACGCCGTTAATGGCAGTCTGACTATAGCTGGCAACGTGACGGCAACCTACCGTACCTTACGGGCTAAAATACCGGCCTTGCCTTGGGTTGCGCTTACGCCTGAAAACAGCACCCAAACCGCTGGGGAGCCGGTTTTGGGCTATTACGTCGACGCGCTAGGAGAAGTTTATTTGCGCGGGGCGGTTGCGCCGACAACAAAAAATAATGGCGACGTTATGCTTACCATGCCGGCAACCCTCTACCCCGAAACCACGCAAACGTTGCCTCTGGTGCATGATCACGGCACCAGTCATTCTTATTGCCAACTGTCCGCGTCCGACGGCAAGCTGCGCATTTACAATTTGTCCGGCAGCGCCAACAACGTTTATTTCAACAACATTACTTATTTTGCAAACACGCCACCGGCCTTGACCGCCTACGTTGGCCCAGACTGGCCGCTGCGAATGTCCACCGGCTTTTCCAACACCGTGGGCGGAGTTTTGCTCACTCAAGCGGTTGATACCGAGACAAAAGAGACAATCAGCGCGGGAACCGCTAACATTGATTGGGAAATGAGCGCACGGGATGAAGTTACGGTGAAACGCGTTAATGGACTCACACCGAAGCGCACATATGATTTGACGTTTCTTATTTTGGGGGCCTGAAATGGCATTTATTCGGGAGGATTTGGAAGAGTTGAAAAGGGCCGCGGCGGCGCCAAGGCGTGAGGTTATGCCCAGCGGCGCCGGTGCCGGCCTCCGGGCCTCAGTGTCCCGTGGTGGCCCGCGCATGGCCCCAGGTGGTGGCACGTCCGGCGCCGGCGGCCCGTTGCTGGTGGATTACCTGCGCGCCAATGCCGGTGCCCAGCCGCTCGGGCAGGTGCAAAAGGAGTTGCAGCAACAGGCCGGCCGCTTGGAGGCGCAGGAATACAAGGGCACGGCCAAAGGTTTGAAAACGGCGGAAGCGGCCAAAGCGGAAGAAAGAACACTCAGGCCCATACAGCAACCTGGGCAAGCCATGGCCACGGCGGAGGCGTCACCGGGACTGCAACAGTTTTTGGAGGCGCAAAAGCCCCAAGCCGCATTTGAAAGTGCCGAAGCGGCAGCCAAGGCCGCATTGGAGTTGGAGGCAACGGCGGGCCAGTTGGGCACCGAGGCCGGCCGCCAAGCGGTGCTGCAAGAGAAATACGGCAAGGGGCAAACGTATACAGCCGGGGAGGCCGCGCTAGACGCCGCGCTGGCCGGCGCCACCAGCGGACAACAGTTGTCAGGTTTGGCGAAGAAATACGGTCAACTGTATGAAACCGTGACGGGCAAACAAAAAACCGCGGAAGAAAAATTTACCGCGGAAACCCAAAAAACGGCGGCGGAGCGGGAGCGGGTGGCAGCAGACCAGGCGGCCGCGGCCGCTATCCGCGCAAGCGCGGCGGAGCGTGCTAAGGCTAATTACGATATGCAGCAGAGAAAAAAGGCTGCGCAAGAGCGCGCATCGGTGCGCTATTCGACGGACAAAAACGCCTTGGAATGGGCCAAAAAAAACAACGCCATAAATGCCTACATGCAATTTGCGGCCGGCCTCCATGCGCAGGCACTGGCCGATGAAGATTACCAAAATTTGGTGTTGAAGGGTAAAGCGGACGACCCCTTCTATTTCTACAAAACCTATGAAGATTTTTTGGCCGATGAATACGCGGCCGCCGGACTTAACAGGGATGAAGCCTACGGCAGGGGAGGCACATAAAAATGGATCCAATCACGGCCGGACTAATTGTCGGTGGCATTGGCGCCCTTGGCAGTCTTATTGCGGACGCAATGTCCCGTGGCGATCGCCAAATGGCCGAAGCCTTGCGGCAACAGGCAATGCAGGAACTGGGTGTTGAATTGCCGACGGTGGAAGCCATCGCCATCCAACCCGGCATTGTTGAAAGCCAAGCCGCCAAGGCGCAAGGCAGCCTTGAAGCCCAACAAACGCGAATGGACGCGCTCCGCCAACTGTCAAGGCGCGCTGCGGAAGGTTATACGGTTGAAGACCGGGCCGCCATCAATGCGGCGCTTTCGGAAGTTGCGCAGCAAGAGCGCGGAAGCCGTGAAGCTATTTTGCGCAAGTTGCCAGCCCAAAGCGGCGCCCAAGTGGCCGCCATGCTGGCCAACCAGCAGGCCGCCGCGCAGCAGGCAAGCCAAACCGGCCTTGACATTGCTGCGCAGGGCCGCCGTCGGGCCTTAGAGGCTATTTCCCAAACCGGCAAGCTGGCCGGGGACATTGACGTGGCCACGTTCGAGCAAGCCTTTAACCGCGGGCAAGCTGCCGATGTCATTGCAAAGTTTAACGAAGCAAACCGCATGGAAGCGGCCGCCCGAAATGAGGCCAACCGTTTGGCGCAGGCCAACCGGGCCGCCGACTTAACGTGGGAAAAGGCGCAGCGCAAAGCGCAGGCGCTTGGCGGTTTGTCGGGCACCTATGAAACGCGGGGGGAGCGCACCAGGGGCGCCGTCGGTGGTGTAACGCAAGGCGTGGCAAGTGGCGTGGGCGTCGGTTTGGCGCAAGGGGCTTATGAGTCCGACCCGTTGGTGTTGCTGCGCCGAAAAAAGGCGGAAGAGGAACTCAAACGGCTGGGAGGCAAATAACATGGCCATGCTACTGGACTTGGAAAACCCGTTTGCGCCCATGCAACCCGACACCATGGGCACTGTCGGCGAAACCAACGATGAAAGGCGTCGCCGTCTGTTAATGGCATTTGAGGCCGCTGGGAGGCCCGTAGAGGCGTCAACCATGCCGGAAGCCACCCAAACCCAGCCGGACGCTCGAAAACGCGCTTTAGAGGCATTGGCAGGCCTTCCCGTGGCACCCATGGCGCCGGAACCGCCAGACATGGAGGCGGAGGCGTTGGCAGAGCTCCGGGCCACGCAAAGCGGCGTACAACGTGCGGAAGCCTTTTTGCCTTACCTGCAAGCCGGGCAGCGGATTACCGAGGCGTTGACCGGGGCCCCGGTCGACACCGGAACGCTGCAAACCTTGTCTAAGTCCCTACGGGCCAAAGAAACCGACGCGCAAACCCGGTTGGAGGCCGCCAAGGCTTTTGCGCGGCGCACCGGCGAGGGAAGAGCGCTTGGCCTTAGAATTACCGCCGAAACCGCAAAAAATGAAGCGAAGGCTACGGCGGAAGCCAAAAAGCTGGCGTTTGACCAAGCGGCCAAGCTGGAAGAGTTGCGCCAAAAGGAAGTGGAGTTGGCCATCAAGGCGAAACAGGCCAGTGAGACAAAAACGGCCGACCCGTTGAAACGTCAAAAGTTGCTTTTGGACATTGAAAAGACGCAAGCGGAAATTGACGCTTTGCGGAGCGGCCGCAAAACAACTGAACAGGAATTGAAGGAGTTGCAGCTTTCCGAGGCCAAAAAAAAGGCCGCCGGCGAATTGACTCCGGCCGAACTGCAAAAACGCCGTGAGTCTGTTGTGAAAATTCAAGAGCGAAGCAAAAACATTGACCGGATGCTGGGCAAACTGGAAAAGTTGATTGACGATAAAGGCACGTTTCAAGCTATCGGTTCGCACAACAAAGCCATCAATGATTTGGTTTATCAGATTGCCGTCGACACGGCCAAGTTGCTTGACCCCGATTCAGTTGCGCGCGAAGGCGAAGTGAAAGCCGCCCAGCAGTATTCGCTTTTCCAGGCGTCACCATTTATTTTGGAATCAACCGCGCAAGACATCATCAAAAACTTTCGCGTTAACGCGGCGGAACGCTTTGCAACCGCGCTTGACGTGCGGGGAATGTCGGAAGCGGATTTGGAGCAACCGCAAAAAAGCCGGCAAACAACTGCGCCTGCGCAAACCCAAATGCGATTCCCTATTACGGTGCAAGACAAGGCCACGGGCGCAAAATATACCATTAACAACCAAGCGGAGTTAGACGCCGTGCGGCCTATGGCAGACAAATTGAACGTGATTCAATAGGGGCCACCATGAAAACCCTTGCCGAGTTGTTGTCAGAGACCGAAACCAAGGCGGCGGCCGCAACAGAAGATGTGCAGCCCATTTCCGCTTTCATTGCTCAGCAAGCGGCGGAGCCTCAGCCAGCGCCCATGTCGGCAGGCGCCGCAACTGGCCCAACCCGTGGCGTTTTGCCGGGCCAAGTTGGCAGCGTTGAAGCCTTTGGACGCGGCGCATTGCAAGGCGTAACGGCCGGCTTTGAGGAAGAGACCGGGGCGGGGTTGCAGGCCGCTTTGGAGGCCGGACGCCGCACGCTGGCAGAAACCGGACTCGGCAAAGCAATGTTGGAGGCCGCCGACATCGGCACGACACCCACCCAAGAGCCCTTGGCGGACGTGTACCGGCAGGCGCGGGAGGAAAGCCGGGCCCAGCTCGAAAGGGCACAGGCAAGCGCACCTAGGGCCTTTCTGGCCGGCCAACTTGCCGGTGGAGTGGCGCAGGCCGCCGCGTTGCCAGTGAGTGGCCCAGCCCAATTGGCCGCCTTGGGAGGCGCGCAGGCATTGGGCGCCGGGCAGGCCGACATTACCCGCGGGGAGGTGGGCAAGGCCGCGTTGGAAACCGGAATGGGCGCAGGCTTGGCGGTGGCTGGTGGAAAACTGGCGGAAAAGTTGCCGGGCGTTGTGCGCAAGGGACTCGAAAAAGCCGGCTTGGACGAAACCCTAAAACAAGCTGAAAAAAAGACTTCTCAGGCGTTGGCAAAGTTTGCGGCTATGCGGTTTGTCAAGGCCACGGGCGCGATCCAAAAAGACATTAACAAAGAAACCGAAAAAGCCATTCTCAAAAAAGGCTACATACTGGGCCAGGAAGGGATGATTCCTTTGAGCGGAAATAAGGAAGTCATTGAAAAAAACGTGCTGGCAGCGCAAGAGGCCGCCGGCTCCGCCATGGAAGACTTACTGGGCGCGGCCGACAGGCGCTTGGCGCAAACCGGAAAAGAATTTGACTGGGGCCGCGTGTTGACTCGAATCAACAAAGAAATCCGCGGCAAATTGTCGGTGACTGGCCTTAGGGTGTCCGGCGCGTCATTGAAGGCGCCGGTGGGTGAATATGCACCATCTTTCTATGATGACATTGCCCAGACGGCAGCCAGGGGCGGCGGGTTTTTGGATGCAAATAAGCTGAAAACCGACATTGCGGAGGGGCCCTTTTCCACCTTGTCTACCAGGCTGCAAAACCGCGTGGCCAAACAGGTGTCGGGCATTTTGAACGATGAAATCGAAAGCCAAATGCAAAAGCAAATTGGGGGCAAGGCTGCGGCGGAATTCAAAAAAGCCAAAAACATTTACGGCGCAACCAAGTTGGCGCAAAAGGGACTGAAAACAGCGGCCGCACGGGAGGGCAACCAGCTTTTTGGTTTGACCGAAACCCTTATGGCAGGCGTTCCGGCCGTCACCAGCGCCATGACGGGCGCAAGCGCAGCAGGTGCTGGGGCGGCCGGCTTAACTGGCCTTGGCGTGGCTATCGGCACAAAATTGGCGAAAGAGCGGGGAAGCGCGGCGTTGGGCCGTGGCGCCATGGCGCTGCGGGAAGCCATACCAAATATCCGACCGGCTTTGAAATCCACCGGACTTGCCGTCGAAAAATACCTGACAGAAAAACCGGAATTATTTGGTAGGTTTGCCCAGCCGTTGCAACAGGCCGCAAGCGAAAGCCCGCAAAGCCTTGCGGTTGCAGACTATACGCTGGCCAATCAATCGCCGGAATACCGGACGTTGCGCGAAAAGTTGGAAAAACTGGTGGAAGATGAAAGGGCGCAGGTGTCGGAATGAAACCGTTGGAATACTGGGCCGGGGCGCCTGGGGAT
>Ga0172373_10009168_pt1 | contig 12355 bp, 7 predicted proteins | sample Lak10m_2_FD_114546 | JGI IMG/M metagenome (GOLD analysis project Ga0172373, IMG submission 114546) | Freshwater microbial communities from Kabuno Bay, South-Kivu, Congo - kab_092012_10m | ecosystem: Environmental > Aquatic > Freshwater > Lake | place: Democratic Republic of the Congo: South-Kivu... | reverse complement strand
CGACCCGCTTGAGCTCGCGGATGCTCTTGATCTCGAACAGCTTGCCCTTGACCGCGAAGGTCGCGAGCTTCTGGGCCTGCCGGACGTACTCGCCGTACTGGTAGGCCTTGCCCCAGAGGAAGTCGTACTTGCGCTGGTTGAAGACGCGCACGAAGCGGTCGTTGGCCAGGAACTGCACGAACTCCTTGGGGAGGTTGTTGAACAGGGTGAGGAAGAACAGGAAGTTGAGGTAGTTCCCGTTCGGGGTGTGGAAGCCCTTCCGGTAGATCTGGTTGAGCTCGTCCACCACGAAGCCGTCTTCGATCGACTTGTGGTAGAACTCGGTGCCCGGGTAGGGGATCAGCGAGGAAGGAAGCAGGTTGTACGGGGGCGGGAGGGTCCACAGCAGGCGGAGCCCCTTCATCACGTCCTCGGTGGTCTCCCACGGGTTGTCGAGGATCATGTGGTAGTCGGGGATCTGCGTGTAGTCCTTGTACTTGGAGATGATGTTCACGGCCTTGAGCAGCTGCTCGTTGGTCATGCCGCGCTTGTACATCTTCATGGTCTCGGTGGACCCGGTCTGGATGCCCAGCTCGGTGAAGCACAGGCCCGCGTCGATGAGGGCCTTGTACTTGTCCTCGTTGATGGTGGTCGGCGAGCACTGGGCCCGGAAGGGGAGCCCGATCTCGCGCTGCCAGTGCTCGGAGAACTTCTGGATCTCCTCGGTGGAGGTCGAGAAGAAGACGTCGTCCTGGAAGTGGACGATGCCGATGTCCGGCCACTGCCGCATGACGAGCTTGATCTCGCCGATCATGTGCTCGACCGAGCGCCGGCGCAGGTAGCTCTGGCCCTTGTAGAGGTCGTGGTTGAAGGCCACGCCGCAGTAGCTGCACTTGTGCGGGCAGCCGCGGGTGATCATGGTCTTGTACGCGGGCCGCAGCTCACCCTGGCGGTCCGGGTAGGTGGGCATGATCTGCCGGTAGTAGGTCCAGTCCAGGCGGACGAGGTGCTGCTTGGCTTGGTCGTAGGTCCAGTCGTCCTCGAAGGTGAACTCCTGGTAGGGCAGCGAGTCCAGGTCCTGGATGAGGGGGCGGTGCGGGTTGCCGACCACCTTGCCGTTCGGCTTCCGGATCCAGCAGTTCCGGATGTCCGTGAAGTCCTTGCCGTCCTCCATGCGCTCGACGAGCTCGAGGAGGGTGTGCTCCCCTTCGCCCACGCACACGATGTCCACGAAGTCGAGGCCCTGCTGGGGCATCGTGGTCGGGTGGAAGCCGCCCCAGGCGATGGGCTTCTTCGGGTAGGCCTTCTGCACCGCCCGCGTGGCCTGCACGGCGACGTCGAACATCGCGGTGAGGAAGCTGACGCCGATGACGTCCGCGTCCTTCACGAGCTCGATCAGGTCGTCGACCATGGTCTGCTCCATCTGGATGATGTGCGACCAGGTGTTCGAGCGCCACGAGGACTTGAACCGGTTCCCGTAGGTGTCCGCCGGGAGGAAGATCTGACGGACCTGGTGTCCGTGCATCTTGAGGTACCCGGTGAGGGTACGGATGCACGGGGAGTAGTGGTCCATCGGGGTGGGGCTGATGAGGGCGACCTTCATCGCGGAGTGCCTCCGGGTACGGTGGAGCGAGAGTAGCAGGAGGGGGGGGCGGTCGCCACGACCGGGGCCGGCCGCGACGGTGAGGCGGGCCACCGGACGATGTGATGCTCACCGGCAGCGTCAGGGGTGGGCTTCGAGCTCATACAGCCCCAGCCATTCGGACCCCACCCGCTCCCGCTTGAGGCATCGATGCGGGCCGAGGAGCCCGCGCACCTCCGCGTGGCGGGGGCCGGCCTCGGACAGCGCGACCAGGACCCGCCGGGCGTGGCGCGGTCCCTCCTCCACGTAGCGCCGGACCGCCCGCAGATCGTCGCCGGCGTAGAAGGCGAGCCCGAAGGTGCCCCGGGGCTCGCCGGGCCAGAAGGGCACGATGTACACGACGCCGTCCCAGGGGCCGGGGGCGGCGGCGAAGAGGTCCGACTCCACCACCTCGACGGGCAGCTCGCGCAGGGCGGCGTTGGCGCGGGTGGTCCGCACGCAGCGGGGGTCCACGTCCGCGGCCGTGACCCGGACCCCGCGTCCGGCGAGGGCCAGGGCGACGACGCCGCTTCCGCAGCCCATGTCGAGCCATCGCTCTCCGGGGCGGGCCTCGGCGGCGGCCGCGGCGGCGAGCCAGGCGCCCACCCGGGTGGCCACGGGGTCCAGGACGCCGGGCAGGAGGAGCAGGGGCCCGTCCGGGGTGCTCCGCACGTAGGGCTCGCGGGCGCGCCGCTCCAGGAGCGCGGCGCCGAGACGGTTGCGGAGCCGGGTCAGCACGCCTAGCCCGGGGGGATGGGGATGCGCGGGCCCGGGGCGTCCCCCTCCTGGACCACGTCCCCCGCGGCGTGCCACACCCGGTCGCCGAGCACGAAGCCCTGCAGCGTGGGCGGGCGCCCAGCGCGGAGCAGCGCCGCCACCGGGCCGCCCAGCTCACCGGCGGCCGGCGCCCCGTCGGGTTCGAAGCGGAAGTCCCCGCCCGCCGCCACCATCCGCCAGCTGCCGGCGGCGGTGGAGACGCGGTCCCCCTCGATGCGAACCCCGCCCTGGGCCATGGCCCGGAGCGCGTCCTCGCTGTCGCGGTCCACCGTGGGAGGGAGGCCCGGCGAGCCGCGCCGCAGGGCGGGGCCCAGCTCCAGCACCCCCAGCGCGGCCGCCACGCCCAGGTAGGCGACGCCGGCGACGACGCAGGCGAGGACGACGTGCAGGTGGTCGCGCACCACCCAGGCGACGACCCCGAGCACCGCGGAGGCGACCGCGAGGCGGAGGTGGGCGCCGAGGAGCCCGCGTCCGTGCACCCGGCCGCGCAGCCCGGCCATGAGCTGCGCACACTGCGCGGTGACCAGGATGGCGTGCGAGAGCGGCAGGGCCTCGGCGCCCATGCCGAGCACGCGGGTGAGCAGAAGGATCACCGGGATCTTCGCGACCATCGCCCAGATGGAGTTCCACATCGGGGTCCGGGCGTCGCCGAGCGCGTAGTACACCGGGACCGCGATGCGGTGCACGCAGATGCCGAAGACCGCCCACGCGTACATCTGGAGCATGAGCGCGGTGCCCGCGGTGTCCTCCGGGGTGAAGGCCCCCCGCTCGAAGAGCAGGGCGACGATGGGGTCCGCGAGGACCCCGAGCGCCACGGCGGAGGGCAGGACCAGGAAGGCGTTCAGGCGGAAGGCGCGGTTGAGCGTGTCGCCCAGCTGGCGCTCCTCGGTCCGCGCCACGTGCACCGCCACGGCCGCCAGCGCCGTCGTGGCCACCGAGCCGGCGAAGACCGCCAGGGGGATCTGCACCAGCCGGAAGCTCTTCATCAGGTAGGTGACGGGCCCGTCGCCGAAGGTGCTGGCCCAGTTCGACTCGACCAGGAAGTTGAACTGGACGGTGCCGATGCCGATCAGCGCCGGCCCGAGGAACCCGAACATGCGCCGGAGCGCGGGGTGGCCCCCCAGGTTGGGCCGGATCCGGAACCCGTCGCGTAGCAGCGGAGGCACGGTGAGGGCGACCTGCACGAAGCCCGAAAGCGTGGTGACGGCGGCGAGGGTGAAGATGGCGGGCAGGCCGGTGGCCCGCTCGATCGCGGGTCCGGCCAGGCAGCCCGCGATGATGAGCAGGTTGAAGATGTTCTGGGCGAGCGCCGGTCCGAAGAAGCGGCCCCGCACGTTGAGCAGCGCCGCGACGAAGCCCGCGAGCGAGATCCCGGCCAGGAAGGGCGACATCCACCGGGTCAGCCCGACGGTGAGCTCGAACTTGTCCACGTCCGTCGCGAACCCGGAGGCCACGAGCTTCACGAACAGGGGCGCGCCGAAGAAGAACAGGAGGAGCGTGGAGCCCAGCACGAGCAGCAGCACGCCTAGGAAGGCGTTCGCGAGGCGCCAGATCCCGTCCAAGCCGTCCTTGCGCTCGGCGTCGGCCAGGGCCGGGACCAGGATGTTCTGGAGCGAGCCCTCAGCCAGCAGCTCCCGCAGGATCTGCGGGACGCGGAACGCCGCGTAGTAGGCGTCGGTGACCTTGCCGGCGCCGAACACGGCGGACATGACCACCTCGCTCACCATCCCGGTGATGCGTCCGAGCAGGTTCGCCACTCCCACGAGCGTGGTGTCGCGCGTGCGCATGCGGCCTCCGCCGCCCCTTTGGCCCGTCCCGGGTGGTCACGCAACGGATCGGAGGCTCGCCGGGTCGCAATTCCGCGTATAGGGGGCGGCCGATGTCTTCGAACGGGATGCCCAGTATCGATCTGGGCGGGAACTGGACCCCCCTGGTGCGGAACACGCTGGTGTTCCTCTTCGTGGTCTACGTGGTCCAGCTCGTGGTCGGGGAGCCCTTCCTCCGGGTGTTCGCCTGGCGCCCCATCGGAGACGGCTTCTTCCCGTGGCAGGTGCTCACGAGCTTCGCGCTCGGGGTCGAGCCCATCGGCACGGTGCTGTACTGGCTCACCCTCTACTTCCTCCTCCCTCCGCTCGACGCGATGCTGGACCGTCGGGGGCTGGCCTTCGCCACCCTGTGGAGCTGGTTCTTCGCGGTGATGGCCACCTTCGCGGCGTTGGCGCTGGGCCTCCCCGACGTGGGCTTCCTCGGCGCGGCGCCGATCCTCCTCGCGTACACGGCGCTCTTCGGCTTCCTCGCGCCGGAGATGCGCTTCCTCCTCTTCTTCGTCGTGCCGGTGAAGGCGAAGTGGCTCGGCTGGGGCGGCGGGCTCCTCGCGTTCCTCTTCTTCCTCTTCTCCCCCACCAACACGACCGCGCTCTCCTTCTTCGCGTGGGTGGGCGCGTGGCTCTGGGTGGGGTGGCGGAACGGGGTGTTCCGCCGCATGCGCCTGCGCGCCGAGCGCCGCCGCATCGAGAAGCGCCTCGCCCGGTTCGAGGTGATCGACGGCGGCCGGGACGAGAAGGACTGGATCAACTGAGGGCAGGCGCGCGCGCCCGCACCCCCCGGGCGGGTCGACGCGCTACGCTCCCGGCTCGCCGGAGGTCGTGTGGGTCGCTTGAAGGATCGGGTCGTGGTGATCACGGGGGCCAGCCGGGGGGTGGGGGCGGCCTGCGCCGTGGCGTGCGCCCGCGAGGGGGCGAAGGTGGTGCTGGCCGCCAAGACGGTGGACCCGGACCCGCGCCTGCCCGGCACGCTGCACGACACCGCCCGGCAGGTCGAGGAGGCGGGTGGGGAGGCGCTGGTCCACGCCTTCGACGCCCGCGACGCCGAGGCCTGTGAGGGGGTGATCCGGGCCACGCTGGCCCGCTGGGGCCGGGTGGACGTGCTCATCAACAACGCGGGCGCGATCTTCTGGGCGCCGGTGGCGGACTGGCCCCAGAAGCGCTTCGACCTGGTGTTCGCGGTGAACGTCCGGGCGAGCCACGCGCTGGCGCGGGCGGCCATCCCGGCCATGCGCGCCCAGGGCTGGGGGCACATCCTGATGATGTCGCCCCCCATCAACCCCGCCGCCTCCCCGGGGAAGGCCCCGTACCTCGTGTCCAAGATCGGGATGACGATGGTCGCGATGGCGATCGACGCCGAGGAGAAGGCGCACGGCATCGCGGCGCACGCGCTCTGGCCGGTCACCGCGATCAAGACCGCCGCGACCGTGAACCTGGGCATGGGGGACGACGCCGAGTGGCGCACCCCGGACATCCTCGCCGACGCGACCCTCGCGCTGATCACGCGCGACCCGCGAGCGTGCAGCTTCCGCGCCTGGCTCGACGAAGAGGTGCTCCGCGAGGAGGGCGCCACCGAGTTCGACCGGTACCGCTGCCTCCCCGGCCACGAGCCGGGGCCGCTCTCGATCGAGCTCGTGGACCCGGGTTGGTCCGCCCGCCACGGCCGCTGAGGGGGTGGGTTGGTCCTCCGCCTGAGCCGCGCCGCCCTCGGCTTCGCGATCGCGCTGGTCCTGTCGATCCGGCACTGGCCGGACCAGCTCGACGACCTCTACATCTCCGTGGGCTACGCCCACCAGTGGCTCACCACGGGTGAGCTGACCTGGACCTCGGGGGAGCGGGTCGAGGGCTACTCGAACTTCCTCTGGGTGGTCCTGCTCGCCGCCGCGGAGGGGGTGGGCGCGGACCCCGGCCTGGTGGCCCAGGTCGCCTCGCTCGCGAGCGGGCTCGCCTTCCTGGTCCTGCTGTCGTGGCTCCTGCCCGAGACGCTCCTGGCCAGCGCGGTGGTGGTGGCGGCGGGGGCCTGGGCGCCCCTCGGCTACTGGATGATGATGGGGATGGAGACGGTCTTCGCCGGCCTGCTCCTCGCGTCGGGCTGGGCCGCGGTGGCCACCCGACGGGTGCCGCTGGGCCTCGCGCTCCTCGGCCTCGCGGCGCTGACCCGCCCCGAGGCGATCGGCCACCTCGCGCTCGCCGCGGTCGTGGGCCGCCGTTGGAGGCCGGCCCTGCTGGCGGCCGCGGCGCTGGGGGTGTACCACCTGCTCCGCCACGCGTGGTTCGGCGCCTGGGTGGCCGCCCCCACGCTCGTGAAGGTGGGTGCGCCCGGGCCGTGGACGGAGGGCCTCGCCCAGTCCGGGGCCGAGCTCGTCACCGCGACGGGGGTGCTCACCCTGGCCGGGCTGGCGGGCGGCCGGGTGTGGGCGCTCGCCCCGCTCCTCCTCCAGGTCGTCGTGCTCACCCGCGCCTCGGGCGACTGGATGGGCCACGCGCGCCTCCTCGTGCCCGGGCTCATGGCCACGCTCGCGCTCGCGGCCGCCGCGCCCGCCGTGCGCGCGGTGCCGCGCTGGGCCGTCGCCGCGGGGGTCCTCCTGACCGTGCTGAGCTCGGCGATCGAGCCCCTCTGGGTGGGGAAGGTGGACCTGAAGTGGCGGCGCTTGCCGACCGGCACGGAGGTGCACCGGGCGCTCACCGGGGGGCTGAACACCCCGCTCGCCGCCGACGTGGAGTTCCTGGTCAACCAGCTCGCCGACCCCGCCGCGGTGTACAGCACCGACGTGGGCATGCCCGGGAACGTGCCCGGGCTGCGCGTGTACGACCCGGTGGGCCTCGTGGACCGGGCCTCGGCCGAGTGGAACTACTCGCACGACCCCGCGCTGCTGCCGGTCTTCCGGGCCCGGCTCGATCCGGTCAGCGGCGACGTGACCTGCATCCGGCACGCCGCCTGGGCGAAGGGCGGCGCCACCGAGCTCGACCCGGAGAGCGCGGTCACCTACTCGGTCGCCACCACCTACTGGGACCGGGGCCAGGCGGTGCGGATGTTCTGTCGTCCGGTCACGCCGCCGCCGCCGGGGACGGTGGTGGCGCGCTGGGCCCAGCTGGCGCGGCGCTTCCCGGCCCAACCCTGGCTCGCCTGGCATCACGGGCTCGCGCTCGCGGACGCGGGGCGCCTGGAGGAGGCGCTCGCCGCGGCCCGTCCCGCGGGGCGTCGCTGGAGCGGCTTCCCGCCGCTGCAGGACCTCCCCGACAGCCTCTCCTTCCCGCGTGGGCCGGTGCGCCTCGACTACCAGCCCTCGCGGGGCTTCGCGCTGTACGGCCCCGGCACCCTGGTGTCCCGCCCGCTGGCCCTGGGGGGACGGGTGGACCTGCTCGTCGTGCCCGAGAACCCGGGCGAGGCCGGGGTGGAGCTGGGGGTGGCCTGGGAGGGGTGCCCGGACGCAGAGACGCTGCGGATCGCCGAGGTGACCACGGTGCCGCTCTCTCCCCCGGCGTGCGCCACCGGCCGGGTCGCGGTGAGCTTCCTCAACGACGCCAGCGAGGGCGGCAAGGACCGGAACGTCTACCTGCGGGTACGCGACCGGTGAGAGCCGGGGACCGGCAGGCGTCCCCCCTCCGGCAACTCAGCCCCCGGTTTCCCGCAGGGCGACGACCGTGGTTCCCAGGAGGATGAGGTCGCCGTAGGCGGCGGGGCGAGCGGCGAGCACCCGCTGCACGTGACCGTTGCGCTCGAGGAGCACCGTCGCGCAGGTCTCGTGGAGGGGCAACACCGTGAAGCTGCCGGGCTCGACCTGGAGCCCGGTCTGACGCCGGCCGGTGAGCACCTTGTCCAGGGTGAAGCCCTTCTCGCGGGCCCGGGCGGCCCGGGGCCCCGGGCACCACTGGATGTTGTCCTGGTTGTTCCGGTCCGGGAGGAGGAGCCCCGGGTGAGCCGGCTCGCGCCCGAGCTCCACCCGCTGACCGGCGGCCACCCCGAGGCGCATCTGGCTGTCGCCCACCAGGGCGCCCAGGTAGCCCTCCTGGTTCAGGGCGACGTAGCGGAGCACGCCGGAGGCGGTGCGGATCTCCATCCCGTCGGTGAGCGGGTAGGCCCCGTTCACCGCGGCGATGTGCCCGGTCACCTGGGCGCCGGGGAGCAGCACCGTGACGGTGGGGCCGGTCGTCGACACGGTCACGCGCAGCGCGGCGCGGTCGGACCGGTTGATCCAGCGGCCGTCCGGGACGAGGTCGTAGGTGTAGCCGGCGACGACCTCCGCCAGCGGGACCGCGGGGAGCGCGAGCCCGCCGATCACCAGCTCGAGGATCGCGCCGCCGCCCCCGTCGAGGATGATGGTGTCCGAGCCCGGCGCGCGGTGCGAGGCCTGCTGGAGCTGCTGCACCGCGGCGCGCACCGCGGCGGGCGTGCCCACCACCAGGCCGCGGCCGTGGCGCGTCCAGTCGTGCCGGTCCGCGGGGGAGATGTTGTAGGTGGACAACCAGAGCCGGCTCGGGTCCACCACCGGGAGATGGTCCACCGCGTCCGCCAGCGCGGCGCTCCCGGGACGGAAGCCCTCGAGGAGGATGTTGGCGCCGGGGGGCACGGGGGGGACGGGGTCCCCCGCGGTCCACGTGACGAGGGTGCGGGCGCGGGCCGCGGTGGCGAGCACCTCGGGGAGGTAGGCCGCGTGCTTCGGGACGGCCCGGAACACCTCCACGTCGGTCGCGATCCCCTTCAGGGCGTGGCGTCCGGTGCTCTCCCACGGGATCTCGGCCTGGTTCATGCAGTGCCAGGTGCCCGGGGCGAAGCGGACCTCGCCGCCGGGGGTGATGGCGTTGATCCGCGCCGCGAGGTTCACCGTCTCGCCGAAGGCGTCGTTCTCGGTCTCCTCCACGTCGCCGGTGGCGAGCGAGGCGCGGAAGTTGACCGGCGAGGCCTGGGAGGGGGCGTGCGCCTCGATGAGGTCCAGGCAGGCCCGCATTGCGTCGGTGGCGCTGTCGAAGAGCGCCATGAAGCTGTCGCCGATGTTCTTGACGACGCGGCCGCCGCGGCCCTTGAGCACCGGCTCCACGAACTGGGCGTGCATCGCCAGGAGGTTGCGCTGACCCTCGCGGTCGGCGCGGCCCATCAGCTTCGTGTACCCTTCCATGTCGGTGAAGACGACGGTGCGGGTGCGGGTGCGGGTCAGCACGCGGGGCTCTCCGGCGGCGAGTCTATCGCTCGAAGCCGCGCCCTGTCGACGTTGGACCTCGCCCACGCCGTCGCCGCCATCGAGACCGTCGGTGACTGACAAGTTGTCACGAGGCCGGGGCACGCGCCGGACGTCCTGACATCGTGTCCGGCGCCTCCTCGTTCCTCCACGTTGAACGTCGGGTTGCCGTGTGGCATGCCTTTTGCTAAGGACAGGTTGGAACTCCAGCGCATGTCCCTCCGCACCCTCTTCGTCGCCCGCCGCCGGCTCCTGATCGGCGCAGCCGCGCTCGCCGCGGTCGGCTTCAGCCTCGGGGCGCTCACCAACCAGGGGCTCGGCCGGATGCTCGCGCTCCCGGCGGACACCGAGCGGTTCGTGTTCACCGACGCGGCCGCCCCGCCCCTCCCCGGTGAGCCCGGCGCCCCGCCGCCCCCGATGGCCGACTCGGAGCTGCCGGACGAGGGGCCGGCGTCCTCCACGCCGCGCCCGGCCCGCGGGCTGACCGCCCGGCAGTACTCGGACGTCATCGTGCGTCGCAACATCTTCGACTCGTCCGCGGTGTACGACCCGAGCGCGGGGTCCGCCGGCGGCGGGGACTGCAAGTCCGACGCGAGCGTCAAGCTCCTCGCCACGGTGGTCGCGGACCTCCCCGAGTACTCTTCCGCGCTCATGTCCACCGGTGGGAAGGACGGCTCCGCCACCGGCTTCGTGGTGGGCGACGAGGTGAGCGGCGAAGGTCGAATCGTCACCATCGAGCAGAAGAAGGTCTGTACCGACAGCGGGAGCTGCTTCTGCGTGGGAGGCGCCTCGTCCGCGCCGGGTGGCAAGGCCGCGGGGGATCCCGCTGCCTCGGGGGACGGGGTGACCCGCCTCTCCGACACGAGCTTCCAGGTCGACCCCTCGGTCCTCGAGGGGGCCCTGGGCAACGTGGAGGCGCTCGCCACCCAGATGCGGGTGGTGGCGCACAAGGGCCCCGACGGCCAGATCGACGGCTACCGGGTCTCCTCCATCCGCAAGAACAGCCTCTTCGAGAAGCTGGGGATCAAGAACGCCGACGTCGTCCACGGCGTGAACGGCCAGCCCCTCACCAGCACCGAAGGTGCCCTCGCGACCTACCAGGCGCTCAAGAACGAGCGATCCTTCTCCTTCGATATCACCCGAAAGAACCAGCGCATGTCGCTGCAGTACGAAGTCCGCTAGGACCCCGGGAACCGCCGAATGATGCCCATGTCGCCGCTGCCTACGAACTCCCGTCTCCTTGTCCGCTCAGGGCTGTGTGCGCTGCTCCTGGCCGGGCTCGCCGCTCCGGGGTTCGCCCAGGACAAGGAAGACGAACCCCCCGAGGTCCCACCGCGCGTGGGCCCGGCTGCCACCCGGGGCCTCGTGCCTCCGGGGGGGCCGATGATGCCCCCGCCGCCCCAGCCGGTGGAGGAGGACGACAAGAGCGGTGGCGGCTCGGGCTCGACCACCGTCTCCTCGGGCTCCCAGCCCACCGGCTCGGTCAATGCCAAGAAGGTGCCCTGTGTCCCGCCCACCACCAAGGTGACGATGGACTACCTGGACGCGCCGCTCATGGACGTGACCCGGTACATGGCGGAGATCACCTGCCGCAACTTCATCCTGGGCGACGATCTCAAGGGCCAGATCACCATCATCTCCCACCAGCAGGTCACGGTGGCGGAGGCCTACGAGGCGTACCTCTCGGCGCTCGAGGTCGCGGGGTACACCACGGTCACCGTCGGCAAGAGCACCAAGGTGGTGCCGACCTCCAAGGCGTCCAACGTCCCGCTCCGGGTGTACCACGGCGACAACATCCCCGAGACGGACAACTTCGTCACCCAGATCATCCAGCTCGACAATGTGTCCGTGAGCGACGTGAGCACGGTGGTGAAGGAGATGGCCGGCTCCAGCGCCAAGGTCATCGCCTACGCGCCCACCAACACGCTCATCATCACCGACGCCGCGTACAACATCCGGCGCGTGTACCGCATCGTCAGCGAGCTGGACGTGGCGGCCCCCCGCAGCGAGCTCGAGATCATCCCCATCCGCTACGCGACCGCCACCGACGTGGAGCGGATCCTGGAGGAGGTCTACGGCGTCGTCGCCACCTCTTCCTCGGGCAGCTCGGCCTCGTCGGCCTCGTCGAGCAGCGCGAACACGCGGAGGCGGGGGCGCCGGGACGAAGGGGCGGAGCCCGCGGCCAGCGCCGCCACCGCCACCAACGTGGGCGCCGAAGGCGCGTACATCTCGAAGATCATCGCGGACGAGCGGACGAACTCGCTCATCGTCCTGGCCAACTCCGAGGCGCTCAGCAAGGTCAAGAGCCTGGTGGCGGGCATCGACATCGACATCGATCCGCGCAACCGCTCGCAGATCCACGTGGTCTACCTGGAGCACGCCAAGGCCACCGAGGTCGCCAACGTCCTCTCCAGCCTCTCCGAGAACCGGAGCGGGGGCTCGTCGAGCTCCAGCCGGACCGGCTCCACCACGCGGACCACCGGCTCCACGTCCACCAACCGGGCCCGCAGCTCGGGGGCGACCGGCGGCGGCAAGGCGCCCCCCAACTTCCCAGGGGGCGCGGGCCCCGAGGGTGGCGGCGGACCGGGGCTCCCGGGTGGGTCCGGCTCGGTGGTCGCCGCGCTCGACAGCGGGATGCGCATCACCGCCGACGAGAACACCAACTCCCTGGTGATCATCGCCGCCCCGGAGGACTTCCGCGTCCTCCGGTCGGTCATCGACAAGCTGGACATCCCCCGCCGGCAGGTCTACGTCGAGGCGGTGGTGGTGGAGGTCGGGAGCACCGACGAGTCCACCCTGGGCCTCGGGGTGCACGGCGGGAGCGCCAACGACGCCGGGGGTCTCTCCTTCGGCTCGGCGCAGATGGGCGCCAGCACGCTGCAGTTCGACGTCAGCTCGGTGCTCTCCGGGTTCGCGATGGGGGTGTTCGGGCCCTCCATCCAGACCGGGCTCACCAACCCGCTGGACGGCAGCGAGCT
>Ga0172373_10009166_pt1 | contig 12356 bp, 11 predicted proteins | sample Lak10m_2_FD_114546 | JGI IMG/M metagenome (GOLD analysis project Ga0172373, IMG submission 114546) | Freshwater microbial communities from Kabuno Bay, South-Kivu, Congo - kab_092012_10m | ecosystem: Environmental > Aquatic > Freshwater > Lake | place: Democratic Republic of the Congo... | reverse complement strand
TCCGGCGAGAGCGGACTCCTCATCGTCCTCATTGGCATCCTCGAAGAGCTGGTTCAGTACGATCCGGAACGAAACGGGCTTCTTCAGGAAGGCCTGGCCCTTCTCTGTGATCTTCAGCAACCCGTATTGTTCGATATCCTTCTTCAGGAGTCCCTCGAGGAGCAGTTGCCGGATGAGGGATTTCCAATAATGAAGGGTGTCGTCCTTGCCACATCCGAAGACCTCCAGCTGGTCGTGGCGGTACATGAGGTTCTGAGAGTTCTGCACCCCGGTGAGGATGTTCACGACATAGTCGGTCGTGAACTGTTCATCGAGCGACCTGATCGTCTTGAGCACTTTGACGGCGTTGTGCTCTGCCTCGACCCGTTCACGGGGATTGAGGCAGTTGTCGCAGTTGCCGCAATGGTCATGCGGGTAGTCCTCTCCGAAATAATTCATCAACACCTTCCGTCGGCATACCCCGGTCTCGGCGAAGGCGACGGTTTCGTCGATGAGTTGTGCGCCGACTTCCCGCTCGCTGAGCGGTTTGTCGCGCATGAAGTGTTCGAGCTTGGAGACGTCCTTATGCGAGAAGTACAGGATGCATCGTCCCTCCATGCCATCACGTCCGCCCCTGCCGGTCTCCTGATAGTAGTTCTCCAGGCTTTTGGGGATGTTGTAATGGATGACGAAACGGATGTCGGGCTTGTCGATACCCATCCCGAAGGCGATGGTGGCAACGATCACCTGCACATCCTCGTTCAGGAACTGGTCTTGCCGTTCGGCCCGCAGTTTTCCGTCGAGGCCAGCATGATACGCCACGGCCCGGATGCCATTGGCTCGCAGGATATCGGAGAGTTCCTCTGTCGTCTTGCGATTCAACGTGTAGATGATCCCGCTCTTTCCCTTGTTTTCGGAGATGAACTTGACGATGTTGCGGATGGTCTGCTCCTTCTTCACCTTGGGACGCACCTCGTATTGCAGGTTGGGGCGGTTGAAGGAGGAGATGAAGACGGCAGGGTCGCGCAGGCCGAGGTTGTCGATGATGTCGCGCTGCACTTTCGGGGTGGCCGTTGCCGTGAGGGCGATCACCGGAACCCTGTCGTTGATCTGGTCCATCATCTCCCGAAGCCGGCGGTATTCCGGTCGGAAATCATGACCCCACTCGGAAATGCAATGCGCTTCGTCGACCGCAAAGAAGGAGAGGGGGAGGTCGCTGAAGAAATCGAGGTTTTCCTGTTTGGTCAGGGTCTCGGGCGCGACGTACAACAATTTGGTCGTGCCGGACAGCAGATGTTCCTGTACCGCCCTGATCTCTTTCTTGCTCAGGGTGGAATTCAGGAAATGGGCGACGTGGTCCTGGCTGCTGTAGCCCCTGACCAGATCGACCTGATTCTTCATCAGCGCGATCAGTGGTGAAACGATGATCGCACAACCCTCCAGCATCATGGCCGGTAATTGATAGCAAAGGCTTTTTCCCCCACCGGTGGGTTTGATGACAAATGTATCGCGACCGGACAACAGGCTTTGGATGATCGCTTCCTGGTTACCCTTGAACTTTTCGAATCCGAAGTATTCCTTTAAAAACGCCTTCAGTTCCCCCGATTCCGGCGGTGTGACCCTCTTTTCCTGCTGCGTCCGGGAACGTTGGGGGGAAGACAATGTACTCGACGAAGCCTTTTTAGGGGCTGCCGGCTTCCTGACCGTGGCCATGCTGGTAATGTAAGTCTATGATAATGAAGAGGTTGAAACCGAACACGGTTCTTCGACTGACACTTAGATGGCCGTGAGGGTGCGAAAATGCGTCCGTTGACGAAGATACCGAAAAATAATGGGCCTCGCTTTTGTATCCTGAGGATGCGCGTATAAAATATACACAACCATTTTTCGGGAATGTTCCCGACCGCGTGGCGATTCCATTGTGAAACGCGTTGGCAGATGACGGCGGTCGACATACCCGGCATCAGGCGGGAAACATGGCGTCTATCCTGCACTTTGGACTACTTTTGCGTTCAAATGGTTCCAAATCCGATCATCGAAACGGCCAAGCGAACCCTTCGTTTGGAAGCGGAGGCCGTTTTGGGGCTGATCGATGGGTTGGATGGCGACTTTGACCGATTCGTTCGGATGCTCGCGGATGGTCGGGGCCGGCTTGTCGTCAGTGGAATCGGTAAAAGTGCCATCATCGGGCAGAAGATCGTGGCCACCCTCAACAGCACAGGTACCCCCGCCATCTTCATGCATGCCGCTGATGCCATACATGGCGACCTCGGCATGGTTTGTTCCGATGATCTGGTGATGATCATTTCCCGCAGCGGGGAAAGCCCCGAGATCAAGGTGCTGATCCCCCTGATCCGGAATCTGGGCAACACGGTCGTGGGCATGGTGGGCAACCTCTCCTCCTTCCTAGCCCGCCAGTCAGACATCGTCCTCAATACCACCGTCTCTCAGGAAGCCTGCCCGAACAACCTGGCACCGACATCGAGCACGACCGCCCAACTGGCCATGGGAGATGCCATCGCCGTTTCACTCATGGAACTGAGGGGCTTCGGGGCGAACGACTTCGCCAAGTTCCATCCGGGGGGCGCGCTGGGAAAGAAACTCTACCTTCACGTTTCCGACCTATGCCTGCATAATGACAGGCCTTGGGTGCGCATCGAGAGTACGATCCGGGAAGTCATCCTGGAAATGACCCGCAAGCGGCTCGGCTGCACGGCGGTACTGGACGATGCGGAGAACATCTGCGGCATCATCACCGACGGTGACCTGCGCAGGATGATGGAACGCAGCGATTCCTTCCAGGAACTCACCGCGACGGATATCATGAACCCGACACCCCGAACCATCGACGCCCATTCCCTGGCTGTCGATGCCCTCGACCTCATTCGGAAAAATAACATCACCCAACTGCTCGTTACCCAATCCGGAACCTACCAGGGCGTCATCCACCTGCATGACCTCATCCGCGAAGGCCTCATCTGATCTCACACCTCAACCCCAACCATGAACCAAAATCAATATGTAGCCATCATGGCCGGCGGCATCGGCAGCCGATTCTGGCCGATGAGCCGCACGTCATGGCCCAAGCAATTCCTCGACATCCTCGGCACGGGCAAGACCCTCATCCAGCATACCTTCGACCGCTTTGCCTACTTCATCCCCACCGATAACATCTATGTCGTCACTTCGGAGGAATATCGGGACATCGTCATTGGCCAACTGCCCCAGATCCGGCCGGAGAACATCGTCTGCGAACCCTCCCGGAAGAACACCGCCCCCTGCATCGCCTACATCGCCTACAAACTAGAGACCATCAACCCCAACGGTAGCCTGATCTGCGCACCGGCAGACCACCTCATCCTCGATGAAACCGGGTTCCGAAAGGTTTGTCTCGAAGCCATGGACTTCGTCGTCAAACACCGCGCCCTCATCACCCTGGGCATCAAACCCTCCCACCCCAACACCGGGTACGGCTACATTCAATACGACCAACAACCCGTCACCGACAACGTCTTTCAGGTCAAAACCTTCACCGAAAAACCCACGCTCGATATCGCCAGGACCTTCGTCCAAAGTGGTGAATTCCTCTGGAATGCCGGCATCTTCGTGTGGCAGGTCCGCAACATCGTCGCCGCCTTCTCCGAATTCCTCCCCGAAATGGCAGAACTTTTCGAAGCCGAAAAAGCCGTCTTCAACACCCCGGACGAACAGGAAGCCATCGATAGGATCTACCCGCAATGCACCAACATCTCCATCGACTACGGCATCATGGAGAAGGCTGACAACGTCTACATCATCCCGTCCGACTTCGGCTGGAGCGACCTCGGTACCTGGAACTCGGCCTACCAGAACATGGAACACGACTACCTCGACAATGCCGCCAAGGGCAAAAACATCATGGTCATCGACGCCACGCGATGCATGGTGCAGGCCCCTGACGACAAACTCGTCCTGTTGCAGGGACTCGACGACTTCATCGTCGTCGATACCCGCGACGTGCTCCTCATCTGCCGGAAGGATAAAGAACAGGAGATCAAGGAATACGTAGCCGAAGTCAAACGCAACAAGGGCGAAAGGTTCCTTTGACACGGATCCGGTGAGTACCTACGGCTGACATACCGCAGACGCATGATGCAAGCGCCCTCCAGCAAACTCCCCCAGGTCGGTACGACCATCTTCACCATCATGAGCGGACTGGCATCCGAAAGGGGAGCCATCAACCTGGGTCAGGGTTTTCCGGATTTTCCGATGGATACCCGCCTGCAGGATGCCGTTTCGCGGGCCATGCGCGATGGCCATAACCAATATGCGCCGATGCCCGGCTGGCTGCCGCTCCGCGAGGCCATCGCCGAGAAGATCCATTTTATGTATGGTACAACAGTGGATCCCGGCACGGAGGTCACCATCACACCGGGTGGGACCTATGCCATCTACACCGCATTCACCTCCTTCCTTCTACCCGGGGATGAAGTGATCGTCTTCGAACCCTGCTACGACAGTTACATCCCCAATATCGAGGTCAACGGTGCCACCGCCGTTCGGATACCCCTGCTTGTCCCCGGTTTCGGCATCGACTGGCCGGCCTTCGACCGGGCCTTGACTCCGCGCACCCGTGCCATCATCATCAACAGCCCGCACAACCCGACCGGGTCTGTCCTGACAGATGCAGACATGGTCGGGCTTTCCAACCGACTGGCAGGTACCAATATCCTCATCGTCAGCGATGAGGTCTACGAACACCTGGTCTTCGACGGACTGCAACACGCCTCCGTCCTCAGATATCCCGAACTCCGGGCCAGAAGCTTTGCCTGCTTCTCCTTCGGAAAAGTGTACAACTGCACCGGATGGAAGATGGGATACTGCGTGGCCCCCGACATGCTGACACGGGAGTTCCGAAAAGTCCACCAGTTCAACGGCTTCAGCGTCAATAGCCCGATGCAGGTGGGATTGGCCGACTTCCTGTCCGACCGAACCGCGTATCTCTACCTCGGCCCGGACATGCAAGCGAGGCGTGATCTCTTCATCTCACTCATGCGTGATACCCCGTTCACCCTGCAAGCCAGCCGGGGCAGCTACTTCATCCTGGCCACATACGAACGCTTCAGCGCTGAACCCGACCGGGAACTGGCCATCCGCCTGACGCATGACATCGGCGTGGCGACGATCCCCGTCTCCGCTTTCTATGCCGACGGCACCGATAACCACATGCTGCGATTCTGCTTCTGCAAACAGGAAGCCACGCTGCAGGAAGCCTGCCGGCGACTCCGGCTGCTTTGACAAATCAGCCTGCCCATGGCATATCTCCGGCATCTGTTGATCGTCTGTCTGCTCAGTTCCTCGGGCTGGACGTCAGGGCAGGACAATGCCCTGCTCTGGCGGATATCGGGTGGGGGATTGGAACGCCCATCCTTCCTGTACGGCACGATCCACATCATCTGTCCCGACGACCTGAAACTGCCGGATTCCCTGCCGTCGGCATTTCGGCAGACGGACAGGTTGTTGCTGGAGATCGATATGGATGAGCCGGGTATGATGATGAAGACCATGCGGCTGTCGATGCAAACCAGGGTTCCACTCAAATCGTTGTTCACACCCGACGCATATGCGAAAGTCGACCGTTTCCTGAAGGATTCGGTGGGCATGGGCGTTGCGATGTTCAACCGCATGCGGCCCTTCACCCTCCTGAGTGCACTGTACAGCCGCATGCCGCGTTGTTCGAAGAGCGTCTCGGTTGAAGACAAACTCATGGCCCTGGCCAGGAAGCTGCGCAAGGACGTCGAGGGACTTGAAACGATCGAGGAGCAGTTCGACCTGTTCGACCGCATTCCGGACAGCGCCCAGGCACGCATGATCCTTGATCTGATCGATCAGTTCCCGGAGCAGCAGGAAGCGTTTGTGGCCATGGTGGATGCCTACCGGAGGGAGGACCTGTCGGCGCTCGCATCGATGATGAACGCCTCGCCGGATCTGGTGGGCTTCGAGGAGTTGCTGTTGTCGGGTCGCAACCGCAAATGGTTGCCGGCGATGCAGGAGGTGATGAAGCGGGGTTCCGCCCTCTTTGCGGTGGGTGCGGGGCACCTCTCCGGGGATGAGGGTTTGTTGACGCTGTTGCGGAAGGCGGGGTTTACCGTGCAACCCCTCCGTTGAACAAGGGGAAAAAAACGTAAACCCGGGGGTTTTGTCTTTGATGGATCGCCAGGCCCTTCCTACCTTTCGGTGTCATGTCGACCGAAACGGAAGGATCGCTGTTGGAACTCGCTTTCCAATATGTACGGTATACGGACCGAAACATCTTCCTGACCGGAAAGGCGGGTACGGGGAAGACTTCTTTCCTGCATCGGGTCCGACGGGAGGTGATGAAGCGGATGGTCGTCTTGGCGCCGACCGGTGTGTCGGCGATCCATGCGGGAGGTGTGACCATCCATTCGTTCTTTCAACTCGCCCCATCCATGTTCCTGCCCGAACTCCCGCATGAGTGGGGTCGGGTAGGCATGCAGGTGACGACACCGGAGACCCTTCTTCGACAGGTCCGGTATGCGGCGCAGAAGAAGGAGTTGATCGAAGACCTCGAGCTCATCATCATCGATGAGGTGTCGATGGTACGGTCCGACCTGGTCGATGCCATCGATACCATTCTCCGTCAGGTGCGGCGGCGTTTCGACCTGCCTTTCGGCGGGGTACAGATGTTGTTCATCGGGGATCTTTTCCAATTGCCTCCTGTGGTCAAGCCGGAGGATTGGGAACTGATGAAATTGCATTACGAGAGTCCGTTTTTCTTCGACGCCCGGGTGCTTCGACAGTATCCACCGGTCTGCATGGAGCTCAAGAAGATCTTCCGGCAGGATGACGAGGTGTTCATCCGAATCCTCAACGCGATCCGCAACAACGAGGCCGGGTCGGAGGATCTGGCGGCCATCAATCGGCATTATCGGCCCGGCGGTGTCGAGGAAGAGGGCCTGATCACGCTGACGACGCACAATGCCAAGGCCGATCTGATGAACCACCGGGCGTTGGGAGCCCTGCCGGGCGAGGTGATCCATTTCGACGCGGTCGTCGAGGGGGATTTTCCGGACAAGAGTTTTCCGGCAGAGCAACGGATCTCGCTCAAGGTGGGCGCGCGGGTCATGTTCATCCGGAACGACAAGGGTGAGAGTCGTCGTTACTTCAATGGCAAGCTGGCGACCGTCGACCGGATCGAGGATGGGCAGAAGATCTTTGTGATACCGGATGGGGAAGAAGGGGAGATGGAGTTGGAAGCAGAGACCTGGAAGAACATCCGTTACCGTTATGATAAGGTGAAGGAGCGGGTGGACGAGGAGGAGTTGGGGTCGTACCGGCAGTTCCCCATTCGGCTGGCCTGGGCCATCACGATTCATAAAAGTCAGGGGCTCACCTTCGAAAGGGCAGTCATCGACGCAGGGGAGTCGTTCTCTCCGGGTCAGGTCTATGTGGCGTTGAGTCGCTTGACCGGGCTTTCGGGGTTGGTGCTCAAGTCACGTATACATCCGGGGAGCATTCATACGGATCCGCGGGTCTTGGCCTTTGCCCGTCAGGAACCCGGGCTGGAGGTGCTCAACGATCAATTGGAAGCCGACAAACGGGTGTTCATCCATAAAACCATTTTACTGGCTTTCGATTGCGAAGGCATCCTACGGGTATTCACGGGTCTGCTCTACCAGCAGGGCACGATGTTTTCAGCGGACGAGGAGGGTGAAGGTCCGGAATGGTTAAAGGCCTCCATCAGGGGGTGTCGGGAGATGCAGTCCACTTCGGTCAGGTTTTCGGTACAGTTGAGGGAGTTGATCGCCACCGACGGGGCGCATGGTTATGTCCATTTGGTGGAGCGCTGTGGTTCGGCCTGGGCGTATTTCAAATCCCGATTGGCGTCCTTGCAGGAGGTGGTTGGTGGAGAGATTCGGGCGTTGCGATTGAAGCGTCGGCAGACGAAGCCGTTGGCATGGCTCCGGTCGGTGGAGACGCGGTTGGCGTTACAGGAACGGTTGATGCAGCAGACCGTTGATTTGTCGCGGGGTTTGGCGGAGGGCCGGTCTGTCGACCACTTGATCGCGATGATGGATATGGTGCAGGAGCGTGCCGGGGATATGAGCCTGGTGGAGGAGTCCCAAGCCAGGCTGGGGGGTGGTCCTGTGCGGGACGGTGTATGAACGCGGGGCTGCGGGACTTGGCGGGCCTTCCCGCGTCAATGTCCGGCTTTGATGTAACTCCATCCATCCTGTTGTTTGCGGGCCAGTTCGAGGATGGCCACCGGCACGATGGTTATGCCGGGCAGGAGCTGGGATGGGTCCACCTTCAGCCTTCTCATGCTATTATTGCATACAGCAAGGGTTACGCCCCTGGCGAGTTCCTTTTCAATTTTGGATGTGTGTTTGGAACTGTCTTTGGTGAGTACCCAGACGGCATTACCGTGGAAGACGGCTTCGATTTTTGTGTCAGGGGCGGCGGTGAGGACGTTGTTGATCTGTCGGAAAATGGCGGAATGTTCGGCCGTATCGCGGGCACTCATATCCCATACGATTCGAACGGGCCCTTGGGTTTGAGCCTGTGAGCGGTTACCCAGGCACAATAGCAGGAGAACGCATGCATACCTCATGCTACAAGATAAGGAAACTTGTGTGCAAGTTCGCCGGCACACCTTGGGTTTGTCTATAGTCTACCTAATTGATAGGAAATTGGTTTTTGTCGCGATATGGCGTCAGGTGGGTATTGATCAGGGGAGGAGTCCGCTACAATCGATGTGGTTTCGATGGAGGGTGATCATTCCTTTCTTTTCCATTTTCTTAAGAAGACGGGATATCACTTCTCGGGATGAGTTGAGGTCTGTGGCGATTTGCTGGTGGGTGAGTTGCAATTGGGTAGCGGTGTGGTTTGCTTGACGTTTGAGGTAGGATTCGAGTCTTTCGTCCATGTTTTTGAAGGCGATGTCATCGATCACCATCAGGAGTTCTTCGAAGCGGGTTCGGTAGGTTTGCATCACGAAATGGTACCAGGCTCTGTGTTGGGTCATGAGTGCGTCCATTTCTTCGATGGGGATGAGAATGGCTTCCGTTTCTTCGGTGGCCACCGCACCGACGTGGCTGGCGACGTTTCGGATACTGCATAGGATGCTGAGGGCGCAAGCTTCTCCGGGTTCGATATGATACATGAAGAACTCTTCTCCGGCTTCGTTTTCCCGGAACAGTTTGACTCTACCGCTGACTATGAGTAGGGTAGAGCGGATGAATTGTCCTTTTTTCATCAGGAAATCCCCCTCATGGTAGGTTTTCCATGTTCCGATCCGGGCAATGGTTTCGGCGAGGGGTTCATCGAAACCCGGAAACATGTGTCGGACTTGTTCTTGACTCAACATTTTTTCGGATAGTGGGAGGTAAGGGAGAAAGGTAGGATCGTACGGGGAATCGGCGGTACGGGGATATTCTGTTATCTACCCATATAGACCATAAGTATTTGTACATCGCTGGGGTTGATACCGGAGATGCGGGATGCCTGGCCCAGGGTACGGGGTCTGACTTTTCCCAGTTTCTCCTTGGCTTCAGCACTGATGGCTTGTATGCGTTGGTAATCGAAGGTGTCGGGTATTTCGAGGTTTTCCATTTGTCCCATTCGACTTACGAGTTCTTTTTCCTTTTCGATATAGACTTCATATTTTACTTGTATTTCGGCTTGTTCGACAGCGGAGGCGCTGAATGACCGAAGGGCATCTTGAAGTTGGGGAAGGTGGTTGGAGATGTCGGACAGTCCGATACCGGGTCGCAAGAGGATCTGTTGAAGTTTTTGTTTTTGGGAGATGGGGGGTGAGTTTCTGGATATCAGAAACGGGTTGATCTCTTCCGGTGTGGGGTTGAATGCGGTCAGTATCTTCCGGATCACTTGGATTTCGTTTTCCTTTTGTTGAACCTGTTGCCATCTGTCATCTGAGGCAAGTCCATGTTGATGACTGATCCGGGTGAGGCGAAGGTCGGCATTATCCTGTCGGAGCAAGGTCCTGAATTCCGCACGGGAGGTGAACATGCGATAGGGTTCCCGGGTTCCTTTGCTAATGAGGTCGTCTATCAGTACACCGATATAGGCTTCGCTGCGTTTTAGGATCAGGGGGGGGTATTCTTTGGCTTTGAGGTGGGCATTGATTCCGGCCATGAGTCCCTGACAGGCCGCTTCTTCGTAGCCTGTCGTTCCATTGATTTGACCAGCAAAAAAGATGTTTTTGACTAGGCGGGTTTCGAGGCTGTAATCCAACTGGGTAGGGGGGAAGAAGTCATATTCGATGGCATACCCGGGTCGGAACATGCGGCATTTTTCGAAGCCGGGTACTTTTTGCAGGGCTTTGAATTGAATTTCTTCCGGCAGCGAGGTAGAGAATCCATTCAGGTAGATCTCGATGGTATTCCAACCTTCCGGTTCTACGAAGAGTTGGTGGCGGTCACGTTCTGAAAAACGATTGATCTTGTCTTCGATGCTGGGGCAGTAGCGAGGTCCCACGCCATCGATCCTACCTGTGAACATCGGGCTCTGGTCGAAACCCGTTTTTAAGGTATCATGAACCGCATCGTTGGTATAGGTGATCCAACAGCTTTTTTGTTCTTCCGGCTTGATGCGGGGTACATCCAAGTAGCTGAAGCCTGCGATGTCCGAGTCGCCAGGTTGTTCTTCCATTCGAGAATAATCAAGGCTTCTGCCATCAATACGGGGAGGGGTCCCGGTTTTTAGCCGATCACTCTCAAAACCAAAGGATACCAACTGTTCGGTGATGCCGGTTGAGGCTTTTTCAGCCATTCGACCACCCGTAAGCTGTCTATCTCCGACGTGGATGATTCCATTCAAAAACGTTCCGTTGGTCAATACAACGGTCTTGCCCTCGATCTGATGACCCATTCCGGTGTGAACCCCTTTGCAAAACCCGTCCTTGATGATCAGTCCCACGACCATATCCTGATAGAAATCCAACCGAGGGGTGTCTTCCAATCGCTTTCGCCACTCCAGGGAGAAGAGCATTCGGTCGCTTTGAGCTCTTGGACTCCACATGGCGGGGCCTTTCGACCGGTTCAACATGCGGAATTGGATCATGGATCGATCTGTCACCAGACCCGAATACCCACCCATGGCATCGATCTCCCGTACGATCTGCCCCTTCGCAATACCCCCCATGGCAGGATTACAACTCATTTGCCCCATGTTCTGCATATTCATGGTAATTAGCAAAACACGGCTGCCCATGTTGGCGGCAGCAGCAGCGGCTTCGCAACCCGCATGCCCAGCCCCAACTACGATCACATCATATGTCTGAAACATAGGACAAAGGTAACATGTCCATTCCAAGTGTATGTTCCACGTGGAACATGAGGAACACTCGTGAGAAAAAGAGAGGTCTGTGTTCCACGTGGAACATATATTGACTACTCACAGCAAGTGGCGCGCATAAAGGGTCAACCAGTCTTCTTCTTTGCTCCTCATAAGTTTCGACTCTTCGTCGGTTTTGTCGGCTTGTCCCAAAAGGTGTAGAATACCATGGAAAATGACTCTACGCAACTCGTTTTGGTAGTAGAAATTGAGCACCTTAGCATTATCCTTGACTCGGTCGACGCTGATATAGAGTTCTGCAATGAGGTTGTCGGTTGTGTCAGAAAGGTCGAATGTGATGATGTCGGTATAGTAGTCGTGCTGTAAATGGGACTTATTCAAGCTCAATAGAAAATCATCCGATACGAAAATGATGTTGATATTGATACCTTTGTACGACTTAAATTGGCTGATTTGAGACAGAATAAAGGACTTCAGCAAGTTGGCATGCTGTAGCCCCGAAAGATAGGGGTGGTGAAAGCGGACTTTATACATAAAAAGAAGGTATGGGTGTGATTCAATTGAGTGAATTGGAAAAGGGGTGCCAGGCGGTCATCCGATCAATCAGTGACGACAGTTTAACCTTGAAATTATTGGAAATGGGATTTATCCCTGGAGAACTCGTTTTGGTCGAGCATGGCTCTCTGTCGAACGATCCAATTGCCATCAGGATATCTGGCTATTTAATAGGGTTACGGAAAGATGAAGCAAAGCTGATCTGGGTTGAAAAAGTTTGACCATGGAAATTTGTCTGTATTTCGGATCATTTAATCCCATTCATCATGGTCATTTGATCGTTGCCAGCCACGTGCTGCATCAAGAAACGGTTGATCAGATCTGGTTTGTCGTATCTCCCCAGAATCCTTTTAAGAAAGAGAGTGGGCTTTTGAATGCATATCAGAGGTTGTTTTTGACCAGATTGGCAACAGAGGGGATGGCGGGATTTCGGGTGAGTGATGTAGAGTTTAGTTTACCGCTACCTTCATATACGATCGATACCGTAGAGTTTCTGGAACAAAAAT
>Ga0172373_10009165_pt1 | contig 12356 bp, 14 predicted proteins | sample Lak10m_2_FD_114546 | JGI IMG/M metagenome (GOLD analysis project Ga0172373, IMG submission 114546) | Freshwater microbial communities from Kabuno Bay, South-Kivu, Congo - kab_092012_10m | ecosystem: Environmental > Aquatic > Freshwater > Lake | place: Democratic Republic of the Congo... | reverse complement strand
TGCGTCCCCGACTGGTGCGAGCCAGGAAGACCTTCTTCGCGTATCGGAGCGAATTGCCTCGGCAGGTTTCAATGATGTGCTGCGGACACGCCTTCGACCGGATGGCCGAATCGAAGTAAGCGGTGTGCTGGAGAGCGTGGACGAACAGGATCAGGTCATTCAGCTGCTCTCACCCGAGCGGCGCTGGACGGCGCTCGCACTGCTGACACAGCCCGAGTTCGCTGAACGGGTGCGGGACGCATCGCGACTGCTTCCGCATGGCTTCGGTGCCGAGGCGCTTGCAGGTGGTCGCATTCGCATGACCGGTCTTGCTCTGAGCGCGGAGGATGGTGTGCGGGCGCGCGCCATCATCGAGGAGCGCCTGCCTCAGGCTGTCGCCATCGTGAGCGGACTCACCACCCCGGCCGATACGGCGGCCCAGTGGGCGGGCGAGTTGCAGGGGCTGGGCTTTGAGTCGGTCAAGGTGGCCTGGCGAGACGCGCGGATCAGCATTGACGGCATGATTCCCCGTGAGCGCTCAGCCGCTTGGGAGCAAGCGCTGCTTGGGTTCAGCCACCGCTATGGGGACCGATTGCCCACCCGCGTGTCGCTAACCCTGTCGGATCCGGCGGTCGCTGCGTTGGCTGCATCGGTCGTGCAAGCCCCGCTGCCGCCGCCTCGTCTGCCTCGTATTGTTGCCATTCAGAGCGGGCCCTTGTCGTACCTGCTCTTTGCTGACGGACTCCGGGTGTTGCCAGGTGGGATGGTCAACGGATACCGGTTGGCTGAAATTGGCGATGCGGAGCTTTTGTTCGAGGACGCCAACGGTGTCCAGCATAAGGTGCCAAGGTGAGCACCCTAAACATCAGCTTCAGTCCGCTCGAGGAGCGTCTAGCCGGCCCGGAACATAGCGACGCCATCATGGAATGTCTGCAGATGCTGGACAACGCCTCCAGCAGGCTTGGAAGCGAGGCATCCAGGCATCAACCCGTATCCCGCTTCAAGCGTCTGGAGGCGGCTCGGCTTGCGATAGCGGCAGCTTCCGAGGTAGTGTCCGCGGTTCGGTCCGCTAACATTGAGGCGGCACCCAACCCGTATCAATCGGGCCCCGAACAGATCCGCGGTTCAGAAACACGGAAGCCATCACCATGAACGTACTACCCGGTAACGGACTCAGTCTCGACTACGTCTCGCAAACCATGCTGACGGCGGTTACCAATGCCGAGCAGACGCTTCGAACCACGATTCAGGCGCAGGCTGCGTCGCAAACTCAAACGCCATCCGATCTCCTCGTCCTGCAAAAGCAGATTCAGTAATGGGCCATGATCACTCAGCTGCAGAGCACGGTGGTCAAGGAGCTGGCGGACGCAGCCAAATCGGTGATTCAGAAATCGGCCTGAAGGGCCAGGCGCCAGACGGCGCTTCACTGGCGTCAGGCCTCGCGGCGGCCACTTCTGGCTACGCACCCGACGATGTCTTCTTCATGCGCGCCGCCCTGGCGCTGGCTGGGGAGGCGATGGGCAAGAGCGAGGTGCCGGTCGGAGCGGTCGTGGTTCGCGACGGTCGCATCATTGGTCGCGGGCATAACCACCCGATTGGACGCCACGATCCCAGTGCGCATGCGGAGGTGCAGGCGCTTCGCGATGCCGGCCTTGCGCTGGAAAATTATCGGCTCCCAGGATGTGAGCTTTATGTCACGTTGGAGCCGTGCGTCATGTGCGCGGGCGCGATTCAACACGCTCGAATCAAAAGGGTGGTGTTCGGTGCCACCGATCCCAAGACAGGCGCCTGCGGAAGCGTCGTTGATCTGTTTTCCGACCGCCGGCTTGCGCCGCACACGACCGTCACCTCAGGGGTATTGGCTGACGAGTCGGCAACACTGTTACGGCGCTTCTTTGCGGAGCGCCGCCGGGACAAACAGGCTTACTGAACCTTGGCTTTGGCGCGCAGCGACTGCTGCAACTTGTCGACGCGGGCTCGCTCCAGGTCCTGCCGAATTTGCGGAGAGACCTGACTGACGGGTGGCGGGGTGACGGTTCGAACATCGTCAAGACGAATGACGTGATAACCAAACTGGGTACGAACCGGCTTCTCGGTGAATCGACCCTTTTGAAGGCCGACCATCGCTTCAGAGAACTCCTTGACATAGGTGTCCGGTGTTGCCCAATCCAGGTCGCCGCCTTGCTGAGCTGAGCCGATGTCGCGCGAGCGGCGGGCCAGCGTTTCGAACTTGTCGCCCTTCTTGAGCTGGGCAATGATCTGGCGCGCCTCGTCCTCTTTATCAACGAGGATATGACGGGCCCGATACTCCTTGTCGCCACTCGCCGTACCGTGCAAACGCTGGTATTCCCGGTTGACATCGTCTTCGGTTACCGGTTCGACGTTGGCCAGATGATCCTGTATCAGCGCCCGGATGAGCAGGTCTTCGCGCATCTGTTCAAGTTGCCGCGCGAGGTCGGGGTTTTTTGCAAACCCCTTGGACTCGGCTTCCTGAGCAAAAATTTCTCTGATGATCAACTGATCGCGGATGGCCGCCCTCAACTCGGGCGTATCAGCTCGCCCCTGCGAAGCCAGCTGATTGACGACGTCGTCCAGCCGCTGGGCGGGGATGGGATTGCCATTGACGGTGGCAATGGGCTGCTGCGTTGATGGAACCGGGGGCCGAGCAGTTTGGGCAGAGGCGCCGAACGGCAAGGCTACTGCCACTGCAAGTCCCAGTCGGGCAATCCACATGCAAGATGGGCGAGGCTGCGACACCAACGTGCGGCAGATTCGATAAGCAGTCATTCGGGGTTCCTGGATGGCCGGCGCGCGTGGCGCGGATAGCGACGGGGGCGGAAGCGCTTCGATGTCAGGCGCTGGCGTGGATGGAAAGCGCGTGAATACGCTCAGGCATCCAGTCCAGCAAGGCATCATACACGAGCCGATGGCGGGCAACGGGAAGCTTGCCTGCAAAGCCCGGCCAGACGATGCGAACCGTGTAATGGCCCGCCCCGCCGCTTGCTCCCGCGTGCCCGGCGTGGAGGTGGCTGTCATCGATCACCTCTGTCTGTGCGCCAGGAAAACGCTCGGCCAGGCGGGCCAGAATTTCAGCGGGTTCGGGTCTCATGACTGCACGTCCTGAGCGAAGCGGCTCATGTAGAGCGCCTGGGCAATCACGAACAGTACGGTGAGTCCCATGGTGCCGAACAGCTTGAAGTTCACCCAGACATCGGTGCTGAAGGTGTACGCCACCCACAAATTGAGCACACCCATGCCGGCAAAAAACAGGACCCAGGCAAGATTGAGGCGCGTCCAGACAGCAGATGGAAGCCGAATTTGCGCACCCATGAGCTTTTCGATGAGGTTCCGGCCAAACACCCAGCGGCTCACCGCGAGCGCAGCCGCAAGAGAGATGTAAAGCACAGTGGGCTTCCACTTGATGAAGGTCTCGTCGCGAAGAATCAGCGTCAGGCCACCGAACACCACGATGATGACGAGGCCGGCCCACTGCATGGGCTCAACCGGACGACGCGCGATCTTGAGCCAACCAATCTGAGCGATGCTGGCCAGAATGGCGATGCCGGTCGCGATGTAGATGTCCCCCAGCTTGAAAGCCGCGAAAAAAAGGATGACGGGGAACAGGTCGAAGAGGAGCTTCATCAGGGGGCAACTCTCAGGAATGTACGCCAGACGCTATAATCGCAGGTTTGGCAATCAGATACCGGAGCATCACATGGCAGATCGTACCCGCACCCGCCGCAACACCCTCGAGCGTCGTTGCCTTCCGAAAATGCTCAAGCGACTGTTCGTTGGCAGGTCGCGGCCGGTGTTTCGCATGCTGGAGAAGGTCAAGCGCGTCTGATCAGAGCGCGCTCAACGGTCAGCTTCAAAGTTCAACCGCCACGGGCGTGGCGGTTCGAATGTGCGATCAGGGTTCATCCCGGAATCGAAGCGCTGCCGAATTGATGCAGTACCGAAGCCCGGTGGGCTCGGGGCCGTCTTTGAACACATGCCCCAGGTGGGCATCGCACTTCGCGCAAAGCACTTCTGTGCGAATCATTCCCCAGCCAAAATCCCTTTTGGTGACGACCGCGGCCGGCTCGGCAGGCTGCCAGTAGCTTGGCCAGCCGGTTCCAGAGTCAAATTTTTCATTTGACCTGAAAAGGTCTGAGCCACAGCACACGCACGTGTACGTGCCTGATGCATGGTGATCCCAGTAATCGCCGGTGAACGCACGCTCGGTGCCGTGGCAGCGTGTCACCTTGTACTGGATTTCACTGAGTTCGCGTTTCCACTCTTCGTCGGTGCGAACAATCTTTTCGGTCAGTTTGCTCATGAGCGGACAGGGGCGTGTGAGCCCCCTTGTGGTTCGGAGGAAGCGGGATGTTAATCGGAACCCCAATGCCTTGCCCGATGCCCCGCCCATGTTCCCGGTATTGGTATGCTTCCAGTCGAGTCGTTGGCAAGAGCCGACGCAATACCCACTGTCTACCGGAGGATTCATGCAAGGCCTGATGATGGACATGCCGCTGCTGATCTCGTCGATCCTGCAGCACGCAGCGCGCCACCACGGCGAAGCCGAGGTTGTCTCTCGGCGGCTGGAAGGCGACATCCACCGCTACACCTATGCCGATTGCGAGCGCCGGGCGCGCATGCTTGCCGACGCGTTCGAGCAGGCGGGCGTCAAGCGCGGAGACCGGGTGGCAACGCTCGCCTGGAACGGCTACCGGCACATGGAGGTGTATTACGCGGTGGGTGGGATGGGCGGCGTGATTCATACCGTCAATCCTCGGCTGCATCCCGACCAGATCGCCTGGATTCTCAATCACGCGGAAGACACGCATCTCGCGTTTGACATCACATTCCTGCCCATCATCGAGGCGATCGCTGCGCGCTGTCCCAGGGTTCGCAGCTGGATCGTGATGGTTGATGAAGATCGCCATCCCGCGTCAGCCGCCATTCCGAATCTGGTCAACTATGAAACGCTGCTGCGCTCGGGGCGTGACTCATGGCGGTGGCCACAGTTTGATGAACGGTCGGCGGTTGCGCTCTGCTACACCTCCGGCACCACGGGCAACCCGAAGGGCGCGCTGAACAGCCACCGTTCCACTGTGCTGCACGCGTACGGCGCGGCGCTGCCCGATGCCATGGGAGGATCGGCGCGCGACGTGATTCTGCCCGTCGTGCCCATGTTCCACGTCAATGCCTGGGGCATCCCCTACCTGGCACCGCTGGTGGGCGCGAAGCTGGTGTTTCCCGGCTCGCAACTTGACGGCGCGTCCATTTTCGAACTGTTCGAACGAGAGGGGGTGACCTTTTCTGCGGGTGTTCCAACGGTGTGGCTCGGACTCCTCGCCCACGTCCGCCAGCAGGGTGCCCGCTTCTCGACACTTCAAAGAACGGTCATTGGCGGTTCGGCATGCCCACCCGCCATGATTCGGGCGTTCCGCGAAGACTACGGCGTTGACGTCATCCACGCCTGGGGAATGACTGAAATGTCGCCACTTGGAACGCTGGCAAGACTTCAGAACCGTCACCTGGAGCTTGATGCGGCTGCCCAGCAGAAGATTCTGGAGAAGCAGGGTCATGTGATCTACGGTGTGGACATGAAGATCGTTGGCGACGATGGCGCCGACCTTCCCTGGGATGGCAAGACCTACGGCAATCTTCTGGTTCGTGGACCCTGGATCATCCAGTCCTACTTCAAGGGTGAGGGCGGCGACCCCCTCCAGTACGACAAGGACGGGGCTGGCTGGTTCCCCACCGGGGATGTGGCCACCATCGATGAGCAGGGCTACATGCAGATCACCGATCGCAGCAAGGACGTGATCAAGTCGGGCGGCGAATGGATTAGCTCCATCGATCTTGAGAACCTGGCCATTGCACATCCGGCGGTGGCCAACGCCGCCGTGATCGGTATTGCGCATCCAAAGTGGGACGAGCGACCCCTGCTTATTGCGGTGAAGAAGCCTGGCGCCGAGGTGAGCCGGGAGGACCTTCTGCGCTTTTATGAGGGCAAGGTGGCAAAGTGGTGGATCCCCGATGATGTTCAGTTCGTCGAGGCCATTCCACTTGGCGCCACCGGCAAGATACTCAAGACCCGGTTGCGCGAGCAGTTCCGCGACTATCGGCTTCCCGGACTCTGATCAATTACTTCCCGAGACGGATTCGCAATGAACCAGATCGATTACACGGTCAGCGGCAATCTTGCCGTGATCACGATGAAGAACCCACCGGTCAACGGTCTGGGTTATGAACTCCGGCGCAGCATCTGCGACGGCGTTCAAAAGGCGATTGCCGACCCTTCCATCAAGGCGATTGTGCTCACTGGCGGTGGACGGGCTTTTTCAGGCGGCGCCGATATTCGGGAGTTCAACACACCCAAGGCCATCGCCGAGCCAACCCTGTTATCGGTGATCCGCCTGATCGAGAGCTCGCCCAAGCCTGTGATCGCGGCGGTTCACTCGGTTGCCATGGGCGGCGGTCTCGAGCTTGCCATGGGGTGTCACTACCGCGTGGCCAGTCCCGGCGCGCAGATTGCCTTGCCCGAGGTGAAGCTGGGCGTGCTTCCTGGCGCGGGCGGAACGCAGCGACTGCCCCGGCTGGTGGGTCTCGAAATGGGCCTCAACATGATCGTGAGCGGGCAAACCGTCATGTCAGAGAAGCTCGCCACGACCCGGCTTTTTGATCAGCTGGTTGAGGGCGATCTGCTGACGGCCGCGAAGGCGTTCGCACGGCGGGTGGTCGACGAAGGTAAAGCGCTGCCGCGCGTCCGTGACATCCGGATCGAACATCCTGACGCCCAGGCGCTCCTGCAGTTTGCACGGAACACCGTGGGTGCGGTGGCTCGCAACTTTCCTGCGCCCATGAAATGCGTCGAGGCGGTGGCGGCTGCGGTCAGCAAGCCTTTTGATGAGGCCATGCGCTTCGAGCGCGCGCTCTTTCTTGAGTTGGTGCAAACGCCTGAATCGAAGGCGCTTCGCCATGCCTTTTTTGGTGAGCGGGCAGCGGGCAAGATCCCCGATGTTCCCGATGACACGCCGCGCCGCGAGATTCGTTCCGCTGCGGTGATTGGGGCCGGCACCATGGGGGGTGGCATCGCCATGAATTTCGCCAATGCTGGCATTCCGGTCACGGTGCTCGAGGCGAAACCCGAGGCACTCGATAAGGGAATGGCCACCATTCGCGCCAACTACGAGAACTCGGCGAAGAAGGGGCGGATGACATCAGACGAAGTCGTTGCGCGACTGGGCCTCATCAACCAGACCCTCAGTTACACCGACATTGCCTCGGCCGACATCGTGATTGAGGCTGTATTTGAAGACATGGCGGTCAAGGAGCAGGTGTTCCGTAAGCTTGATCAGGTGATGAAGCCCGGGGCGATTCTGGCCACCAACACATCCACCCTCGATGTCGACCAGATTGCTGCGTTCACGGGCCGACCGCAGGATGTCATTGGCACGCATTTCTTCAGCCCGGCCAACGTCATGAAGCTCCTCGAGGTGGTGCGTGGCGCCAGGACGGGCAAGGATGTGCTGGCAACCACCATGCAACTCGCCAAGCGCCTGCGAAAAACCGGAGTTGTCTCGGGCGTTTGCGATGGGTTTATTGGCAACCGCATGGTTGAGCAGTACGTTCGCCAGGCCGGCTTCATGCTGGAAGAGGGCGCCCTGCCGCAACAGGTTGACCGCGCCATTGAAAAATTCGGGTTTGCAATGGGGCCGTTCCGCATGAGCGACCTCGCTGGAAACGACGTGGGCTGGTATATCCGCAAGCGCCGATATCAGGAAAAGCCCGACATGAAGTACCCACGAATTGCCGATCGCATTTGTGAGCTGGGTCGATTCGGCCAGAAGACCGGGGCGGGGTTTTATCGTTATGAGGCAGGACGGCGAGACGCCATTCCCGACCCGGTGGTTGAGCAGTTGATCGTCGATCATCGCGCTTCGCTGGGGCTCAAGCCGCGCAAGCTCTCAGATGACGAGATCGTTCACCGCCTGGTTTTTTCGCTGGTGAATGAGGGAGCGCGAATCCTTGAAGAGGGTATTGCGCTTCGCGCGTCGGACATCGACATGGTCTACCTGACGGGCTACGGTTTTCCAGTGCATCGCGGTGGGCCCATGCTCTACGCCGACCTCTACGGTCTCTACAACGTGGCCGTTCGCATGAGCGAGTTCGCGCGCAATCCGCATGGTGACCCCGATTTCTGGACGCCTGCGCCCCTGCTCACCCAACTGATCGAAGCGGGCAAGGGCTTTAACGGCTGAGTGCACTCAGCCCCCTCAGACAATTGTTCAGGAGAGATCCATGCGCGAGGCAGTGATCGTTTCTACAGCACGGACTGGGCTGGCCAAGAGCTGGCGCGGCGCGCTCAATATGACCCATGGCGCAACCATGGGCGGTCATGTGGTGCGAGCCGCCATCGAGCGGGCCGGCATCGAAGCAGGCGAGGTTGAAGACGTCCTGATGGGGTGTGCCAACCCCGAGGGCGCAACCGGCGCCAATATCGCGCGACAGATCGCGCTTGCTGCGGGGTGTCCGGTTACCGTGTCCGGCGTCACCGTGAATCGCTTCTGCTCATCCGGGCTACAGACCATTGCGATGGCTGCGCAGCGAATCATCGCGGGTGAGGCCGATGTGTTCGTGGCAGGGGGAGTTGAGTCGATTTCCTGTGTCCAGAACGAAATGAATACCCACATGCTGGTGGATCGTCGGCTTGAACGGAAGAAGCCCGAGATCTACTGGAACATGTTGCAAACAGCCGAGCAGGTGGCACGCCGGTACAACATCTCGCGAGAACGCCAGGACGAGTACGGTGCGCAGAGCCAGAATCGCGCCTGCGAAGCCGCCGAAGCGGGACGGTTCAAGGAAGAGATCGTGCCGATTGCCGTCACCATGGCCACTGCCGACCGGAACACCGGGCAGCTCGCCACGCGCGAGGTGATGCTGGTTGACGACGAAGGCCGTCGGGCTGGCACCACGCTTGAGGCAGTGGCTCAGATCAAGCCCGCCATTCCGGGGGGCGTCATTGCTGCAGGCAATGCCAGTCAGTTCTCGGATGGCGCTGGCGCATGCGTGGTGATGGACGCAGCCCTCGCAGAGCGTCGGGGGCTCAAACCGCTCGGGTATTTCCGCGGGTTTGCCATCGCCGGTTGCGAGCCCGACGAAATGGGTATCGGGCCGGTCTTCGCCATCCCCAAGCTCCTGGCCCGTGCGGGGCTCAAGGTCGAAGATATCGACCTGTGGGAATTGAACGAAGCGTTCGCCGTGCAGGTCCTGTATTGCCGGGATCGGCTGGGAATTCCCGCCGAGCGCCTCAACGTCGATGGCGGGGCGATCGCAATCGGTCATCCCTATGGTGTGAGCGGCCAGCGTCTGACCGGTCACGCGCTCATCGAAGGCCGTCGCCGGAAAGCGCGCTGGGCGGTGGTCACCATGTGCGTCGGTGGCGGCATGGGCGCGGCAGGCCTCTTCGAAATCATTCACTGAGTTGGGATCGCCATCCCCAATCGCTTAAAGGCGGAACATGTCAGTCAGGAAATTGTTCGATCTTGCCGGACGCAAGGCCATTATCACGGGTGGATCCCGTGGCCTTGGCCTGCAAATCGCCGAGGCTCTCGGTGAAATGGGGGCGGAGGTTCTGGTCGCTGCGCGCAAGCAGGCCGAACTCGATCAGGCGGTTTCGCATCTTCAATCTCGTGGCATTACCGCGTCGGCCCTCGCCTGCGACATGACCCAGGCCGACGCAGTACGACAATTTGCGGAAGCGGCGCTCGCCCGTCTTGGGCATTGCGACATTCTCGTCAACAACGCTGGAACAGCCTGGGTGGCACCGGCCGAAGATCACCCGCTTGAGGCCTGGCAAAAGCTCGTCAATCTGAACCTCACGGGCGTGTTCGTTCTCACTCAGGAGATCGGCCGCCGATCAATGATCCCCCGCCGCTACGGTCGAATACTCAATATTGCGTCCACCGCGGGCCTGCGCGGCAACCCGCCGAACTCCAACGAAGGGATCGCCTACAACACCACCAAGGGCGGACTGGTGAATTTCACCCGAGCACTTGCGGGCGAATGGGGGGAGTTCGGAATCACCGTCAACGCCCTTGCGCCTGGCTTCTTTCCGTCCCGCCTGACTCAGGTCGCGCTGGAACAGTTCGGTCAGGCCATCGTTGACGCGACCCCGCTGCACCGTCTGGGCGATGCTGAGGATATGAAGGGTGCGGCCGTGCTGTTCTGCTCCGAGGCGGGGCGTCATATCAGCGGTCAGATCCTCGCGATCGACGGCGGCCTGACGGCAGTCTGACGACATGCTGGTTTCCGACCGTCCTTCGGGTTTCGACGTTGCCATACCGTTCGTCGAATACAGCGGCATCAAACTGCTGGAGACCACGGTTGAGAAAGTGGTCGCCGAACTGCAACTCACCGACCATCACCTGAATTCAGCCGGCTATGCGCACGGTGGCGCAGTGATGACGCTGCTTGATGTCACCATGGCCATTGCAGGCAGGATGGTGGCGCGTGACCCCGGTCCGCCTGATACGGTCATGGCCACCATTGAAATGAAGACCAGCTTCATGCAGGGAGGTCGGGGCCGATTGACGTGCGTAGGGTCCTGCGTTCATCAGACGCGTACGCTTGCCTTCTGCGAGGCCGAGATCCGCGATGAGGCGGGTGAGTTGGTCGCTAGAGCGTCAGGCACCTTTCGATTCATGACGCGCAAAAGGAGTCCTTCGAATGGTTGAGATGAACCGCCAGTGGCGCCTTGCCCGCCGGCCTGGTCGTGAGGTCACGCCCGATTGCTTTCAGTGGGTGGAGTGTGCGCTTGAGCCACTGGAGGAGGGGCAGGTACGGGTGCGCAATTACTGGCTGTCGCTCGACCCCTATATGCGCGGGCGGATGGACGACGCGCGCTCTTACGCGCCGCCGCAGGTTTTGGGCGAGGTGATGCAGGGCGGCACTGTCGGTGAGGTGGTTGAAAGCCGGCATGCAGATTTCAAGGCAGGCGATGAAGTTGTGGGGCGTCTCGGGTGGCAGGTCTTCGCCAGCGTGCCAGCGCGCGAACTGCGCAGGATCGATACACGACGCGTACCCATGCAGGCGTGGCTGGGCGCGGTCGGCATGCCCGGGGTGACCGCGTGGTACGGGGTCAATGACATCCTGGCGCCGCAGCCTGGACAAACGCTCGTGGTGAGCGCGGCCAGTGGCGCGGTGGGCTCAGTCGTCGGGCAGCTTGCCAAGGCCAAGGGGGCCAGGGTAGTGGGGATTGCGGGCGGCCCTGAAAAATGCCGGATTGTGGTGAACGAATTTGGCTTTGACGCCTGCGTTGACTACAAGGCGGGCAATCTGCCCGCTGACCTCGATCGCGCGCTGGATGGCGCGCGCATAGACCGCCTGTTTGAGAACGTGGGTGGCGTGTGCCTGGACGGGTGTCTGGCGCGTATGAACACCTTCGGTCGTATCGCGGTCTGCGGACTGATATCGGGATACAACGGCGAGCCGATCGCGCTCGACAATGTGCGTTCAATTCTCGTTAACCGACTCCACGTCCAGGGGTTCATCATCTCCGATCATATGGAGCGCTGGGCGCCTGCCCTGGCGGAACTTTCGGAGCTGGCTGCAAGCGGGCGCCTGCGCTGGCGAGAATCCATTGCCGAGGGTCTTGAGCATGCTCCTGAGGCGTTCATCGGGCTGCTGAAGGGCCGTAATCTGGGCAAGCAACTGGTTCGGATCTGAGTCCGTATGGACCGTTTTGCGAATCGGGTGGCGGTGATCACTGGCGCGGCGAGCGGCTTCGGCCTTGCGTTCGCCCAGCGGGGAGCGTCGCTTGGTATGAAGCTGGTGCTGGCCGATGTAGAGGCCGCGCCACTGGAGGCAGCCGCTGAAATGCTCCGTGCATCGGGGGCCACGGTGCTTGCATGCCAAACCGATGTGGCGGATGCGGCGCAGGTGGCACTGCTGGCCGATCAGGCTTTTTCCGAGTTCGGCGCGGTGCATCTTCTGTTCAACAACGCAGGCGTCGCGCCGGTGGGTCTGGTCTGGGAGCACAGCGCCGCAGACTGGCAATGGGTGCTGGGCGTCAATGTGCTGGGGGTTGCCAACGGTCTGCGCAGCTTCGTGCCGCGGATGCTTCGCCAAGGCGACGACTGTCATATTGTGAATACCGCTTCGGTGGCGGGCTTCATCTCACCCACCACCATGGGGCTCTACAGCGCCAGCAAGCACGCTGTGGTCACCCTCAGTGAAACGCTGCACCATGATCTGCGCTCGGTGGGCTCCTCAATCGGTGTGACGGTGCTCTGTCCAGCCTTTGTTCCAACAGGTATTGCACAGTCGGAGCGCAATCGGCCCGCGGCGCTCGCAGATGATCAGGCCCTTACCGAAGCCAGCGTGCGAGC
>Ga0172373_10009164_pt1 | contig 12357 bp, 7 predicted proteins | sample Lak10m_2_FD_114546 | JGI IMG/M metagenome (GOLD analysis project Ga0172373, IMG submission 114546) | Freshwater microbial communities from Kabuno Bay, South-Kivu, Congo - kab_092012_10m | ecosystem: Environmental > Aquatic > Freshwater > Lake | place: Democratic Republic of the Congo: South-Kivu... | reverse complement strand
GTCTGAGACTGCAAGCGCCGTGCAATCCGCTCCATGGCCTCGTCGATGCGCTCGTTGGGAGTCACCGTCTCGCAAAATCCCCCGGTTTGTTTCGCCAATAGCTGCAAATCACCATCCGACGGCGCATGACCGATGACCACGGGGAAGACCCGGTGCCCAGATGCTTTGGCCGCCGTAGCAACTTCGCGGATGCCCCAGGCTTCGCCGTCGGTCAGCACCACGATGTCACAGGGCTGATTGTGCGTGGGCATCGCAAGGACGTACTGGATAGCACGTGCAATCTCGGTGCCACCGAGGTCAGCTTCAATCGTCTTGGCCCAGTTGTTCATCTGCTTGCGTACGGGCGCCCCCACCTTCATCAGACCCGGGGTGACATCGACCACGTTGTTGCCGAAGCGTGTCACCGCAATCGAGTCACCATCGCGCAACATGCCGAGCACGCGCATTACGGCTTGGCGTGCCTGTGCAATCGATGTGCCATCCATTGAGCCGGAACAGTCAATCAACAGCTTGATTTGCATAGGCGGTGCGACCGGAGCATCGTCCTTGTGGGGAATGGTCAGGTAGGTGCCGTGCCAGTGTTGGTCTTGGTGGTAGGCGGTCATGTTGACACAATACGCTTCGTACCCCCGTACCTGCACTACTACGTCACGATCCATGCTGACATTCTCGATGGCTACTGCCACGCCGTTGTCAAGCGGTGCGATGTGGGCCACATGGCTGGGCACGCTGACCTGGCTAAGCGCACACTCGTGGATATGCAAGGCGTAGCTAAAAGGATACGTGACCGTCAGACTCGTGACGGGAACTTGGTCGGGGCTAAGCTCGGCCGGCGGTGTCCCGTAGCGTGGTGCAATCGTGGTCGGCAAACTGATGCGTACTACGTCGTCGTTGGGCGTCAACCACTCACCGTAGCGGATGTGAATAATGACATCTTCGCCGGCAGGAACGTTGCCGAGACGCATCGTATAAAAATCTGCATCGTGAGTAATCAAAATCGCTGTATCACCGGTTTCGATGGAAGCATCGTAGCGGGCGCGTGCACTCGGGGTCTCACTCACCTGTGATTGAAATACCTGGTCGCGGATGTGGATTTCAGCCGCCAAAAGCACCGCAGCCTGTGGCAGTGGAAAGGAATAGGTAACTTCGAGCGGATGATCGGTCGGATTGTGGAAGTGCTGGCGTATTGACATGCGCAAAAATACCCCCGCCAGATCTCCGGTTGCCGTTACTCTCTGCAATGGGATAATCTCGCCTGATTTGCTTTCAATGCGTGCTTCGCTCACCGGAGTGCTCCTTTGTATGTGTTCATGATGAGGGGAAATTTTACTCTATCTTCAATAAAATTTAGTATAACGTGTTTGTGATATTTGTCAAGAATGAATATGGGTTGATTGCTACATCAACATAATTACACAACCAATACCGATTACTTGTTATGCGTAACAGTGCTTTCTAATCACGCATAGTGGTAAGAATCAGTAGTGCAACGAAGGACGCTATTTTTGCTACAGCCATATCTTTTTTTGCTACATAAAAATATATGCAATAATTACGTGATAGTGATATTATATATCATGTACATTCTGTGTGTACATGATATATGACCGCAAATGAAGGAGCGAGCGCGATGACTACTCTACTTCCTAGCACTTGGAGCCACGCCGATGTACAAGCGTTACGGATTCGCTATGACACCAACGACGGCCATGTGTTGTACTACCATGACACACCGGTGACCACGCCGGATGGTCATCGTATCGGGCATAGACGGCGTGCCATTGTGCATGCAGTGTTGTGTGAGGCGTGGCTCAACGGTGGTCTTGACGTCACCAGCGGCCAGTATTTTTCGTTGTTTGCCACGCAACATGATCTACTTGCAGACGGGTTTGCACATTTTGTAGCGCAAATGCCTCATCTGTTGGTGGCGCACGAAGTGACGACACAAATGTCACCTGGCCCCGAGCAAGTCGACCAGCGCTGGGCGTGGCGCTCGGTAGAAGCGTGGCTCAACGAGCATGGGCTCACCCTACTCACAGTCGGGTTGCGCGTTGATGAGCGCGTCGTTGCGTTGGTATCCGAAACGTTGTTGGCGTTGCATCCAGCCCAACAAAGTGCCGTGATGACGCTCTACTTTCGCCACCGCATGAGCGTGCTCTTGGGGTTGATGGTGGTGTGGGGGCGGTGTACGGCGGACGAATACGTGCTAGGTGCCTTGGTGAATACCACCGCATACCCACCCAACGGTTTGGATGACGATGCCATTGCGGTGTATGCGGACACAGCTCTGCAGTGGGCCCGCGAGGTGCAAGTGGCCTGTGATTATTGCACCATCATGATGCGCACGGAATAACAACACGAGACGCACGAGGAGCGCCGCACGACCATGCGACGCTCCCACCAACACAAAGACCCTCCCATAAAAAACAATCCCGCCGTGGCGGCTGCCACGGCGGTCTGATTGGCTCCCCGACCTGGATTCGAACCAGGAACCTACTGATTAACAGTCAGCCGCTCTACCGTTGAGCTATCGAGGATCATCTACACAACGCTCAGTAGTATAGCATGTGTGATAGCATGCGTCAAATCGAATTTTGCGATCGTGGTCTGGGGCTGTGCAGGCAAAGCCATTCGATTATAATGAACGGGAGAGCAGTGCATGGTGGCATCCATGTCGGGGAGAAATGTATGGCAGATGTAGCCCAACAAATAGCGGAACTCCGCGAACGCATCCGCGCGTATTCGTATGCCTACTACGTGCTCGGCGAGCCCACCATCAGCGACCCCGAGTTTGATGCACTCATGCTTCAGCTCGTTGCGCTCGAGCAGGCACACCCAGAGTTATACGCCCCCGATTCTCCTACGCAACGTATCATCGACGGGTTCGACAATCAGTTCTCTAAAATCCGACATACCAAACCCATGCTCTCGCTCGCGAACGCTTTCGACGAAGCCGGGGTCCGCGCCTGGCGCGATCGTGTCAACAAAGATCTCGACGGTGCACCGGTCATGTGGACGGCTGAGCCCAAAATCGACGGGTTGGCGATTTCGTTGCTCTACGAAAACGGCGTCCTGCGTCGAGCGGCGACACGAGGTGACGGCGAAGTCGGTGAAGACGTGACTGCCAATATTCGTACCATCAAGACCGTCCCGCACCGCCTCGCACTTGCCGGGCTTCCCGCCATGCCGTCTACTCTCGAGGTACGTGGCGAAGTCTACATGCGTTCCGACGAATTCGCGCTCCTCAACCAAGAGCTCATAGCACGCGGTGAAAAGCCAGCCGCCAACCCGCGCAATGCGGCGGCTGGTTCGCTCCGACAAAAAGACGCCCGTGTGACCGCACAACGCCCGTTGCGTTTTTTTGCGTATGCGGCAGGTCTCGTAGAGGGACCGTGGGTTGCGAGTCAGTGGCAGGTGTTGACCACGCTCCGCGCCATGGGCTTTGCGACGAACGACGACGCGCGTTGTTTCGACGACTTCGAGGGGCTCCTCGCCTATGCTCGTGAGTGGATGGAGAAACGCGATCAACTGCCCTATGAAGTCGACGGCATCGTCTTCAAGGTCGATAGCCTGCAACAACAGCACACGTTGGGCGTTGCTGGCCGTGATCCACGTTGGGCGATTGCCTACAAGTTCCCGCCCCGTGAGACGACCAGCATCCTGCGGGCGATTACCGTGGAGGTCGGTCGCACCGGTGTGGTGACTCCCCGTGCCGAAATCGAGCCGGTGCAACTCAGTGGCGTGGTGGTGCGGAACGCCAGCCTGCACAACGCCGATCAAGTGGCCAAACTCGACGTGCGCATTGGCGACCGCGTCATCCTCAAACGCGCTGGTGACGTCATCCCCTACATCATTGGGCCGGTGGTGGCGGCGCGCACCGGCACCGAGGTGCCGTGGCAGATGCCCGGCCAATGCCCCGCCTGTGGCACGCCCCTCGAGCGCAGTGAGGGGGAAGTGGCGTGGCGGTGCCCGAATTTCGGCATCTGCCCAGCGCAGCTGGCGCGCCGCATCGAATACGCGGTGTCGCGTGAGGCCCTCGATATTGCGGGTCTCGGCGAAAAGCAGGTGTTGCTCTTCATTGAGCGCGGTTTAATCCGCGACATTGCCGATATTTTCGACCTAAAACCTGACGACTTCTCGGGCATGGAAGGCTTTGGAGAGAAGAAAATCGCAAATCTGATGGATTCAATCGCACAAGCCAAAAATCAACCGGTTACCCGGGTGCTGATGAGTCTGGGTATCCGGTTTGTGGGGCCTGCGGTGTCGCAGTTGTTGATGGCACGCTTCGGCAGTCTAGATGCACTTGCGCACGCCAGTGAAGCCGAGATGAGCGTTATTGAGGGGATTGGCCCGGCCAAGGCTCAAAGCGTGGTCGCGTTTTTTGCCTTCCCTGAGCATCGTGCGCTCATCGAGAAACTGGCAGCCCGTGGGGTACGGGTGGTCGGCGAGTCAACGGCGCAGGTGACCGGCAGTGCGCTGGCTGGGCAGAGTTATGTGGTGACGGGCAGCATTGCGGGTCTGAGTCGCGAAGATGCTGAAAATTTCATCAAGCAGCACGGCGGCAAAGTGGTGGGCAGCGTCTCCAAAAAGACGACGGCGGTGGTCATGGGGAGCGACCCCGGCGCCAATAAGACGAGCAAGGCGACCGAGCTGGGCATCCCGATGATCGGTTGGGATGACTTGGTGGCACGGGTGAGTACGGTTGGTGCGCCAACGGCGCAGGTGCCTGCTCGTGGACCGCTGGCTGGGCAGCGTTATGTGGTGACGGGCAGCATTGCGGGTCTGAGTCGCGAAGCTGTCGAACAGTTCGTCGAGCAGCACGGCGGCAAAGTGGTAGAAACCGTCTCAACGGAGACGACGGCTGTGGTCATGGGGAGCGACCCCGATGCCAACCAAACGAGGGAGGCGACCGAGCTGGGCATCCCGGTGATTGATTGGGTCACCTTGGTGGCGCAGGTGAGTGCGGTACCGGAGCGTGTCGTGCCAGCGGTGACAACGGTGATTCCGCCGCATGATGAACAAACATCCATGTGGTAGGCATTGGAGTGCCTACAGCGTATAATGAAGACAGAGCGAGCTGGGAGGGAGTAGGAGCATGACAGAGATTCATTCGTCGATTTTTCGCGCCTACGACATCCGTGGCGTAGTCGGGCGTGAGCTCAGTGAAGCGGTCTATGCGGTGCTTGGCCAGGCCGCCGGGACGTTGTTTCGCCAGCGTGGTAGTCAGCGCATTGTGGTTGGTCACGATGCCCGCTTGACTTCGCCGGTCTTTGCAGCAGCGCTGATGCGTGGGTTGCAGGCGAGCGGGTGTGACGTGGTAGACATCGGCATGGTGCCCACGCCCGTGATGTACTTTGCGGTCGATTATCTCAAAGCAGACGGGGGTGCGGTAGTCACCGCCAGTCATAATCCGCCCGAATTTAACGGCCTCAAAATGCGCCACTACGAGCCACAATTCGGCGGCGTGCCTTTTTCGAGCGCTGAGGTGCAAGAAGTCGGTCAGATTGCCATGAGTGGGGCAATGCTCCAGGGTGCTGGTAGCTATACGCAGGTGGATGTGGCCGACGCCTATGTCGAGCATATTGCTGCGTTGATTCGTTTGCCGCGGGCGTTGAAAGTGGTAGTCGATGGTGGCAACGGGGTAGCTGGACCCCTTGGTGTGCGCGTCTTTGAGCGCCTCGGTTGTGAGGTGGTGCCGTTGTTCATTGAGCCAGATGGCACATTCCCCAATCATCATCCCGACCCACTCAAAGAAAAAAACATGCGTGACTTGATGCGTGTGGTCAAAGAAAGTGGCGCGGAGCTGGGCATTGGTCTCGACGGTGACGGTGATCGCTTGGGCGTGGTCGATGACACCGGGCGCATGGTGTTTGCGGATCGCTACATGATTGTGCTGGCGCAACACGCACTCAAGCAGGGGCCAGCCCCCATCGTGTTTGATGTGAAATGTAGCACCGTGCTAGCCGATGCAATTACGCAGTTCGGTGGTACACCGGTGATGTGGAAAACGGGGTACACCAATCAATCGGCCAAAATGCGTGAACTCGGTGCGCCAGTCGCTGGTGAACTCAGCGGGCACGTCTTCAACAACCGCCCCGGCCATAGTTTCGACGATGGCACGTTTGCGGGGGCCTGCTTGCTGGAGGCCTTGGGGCACGCCAATCAGACTTTGTCGCAGGCCCTCGCTCCTTTCCCGATATTGGCAGAAGTGCCCGAAGAGCGGATTGAGCTCGACGATGTACGCAAATTTGCGGCGGTCGAGCACGTGCGTGCCACCTTTGCGGGCAAGTATACGATCATCGAAACCGACGGTTTGCGCATCGATTTTGGGGATGGCTGGGGGTTATTGCGGGCCTCCAACACTGAGCCTGTGATTACCACGCGCTTTGAAGCGGTGACGACCGAGCGCGCCGCCTTCATCCGTGATACGATTTTGGCAGCACTACAGACCTATCTTGACGACACCCATTGATTGACGGGTGGTGTGATGGCCCGTTACAGGCAAAGGAAATCTGCCCATGTTTGGTATCCGGCGACGTCTCGCCACCCTTGAACATCTGGTGCGCCCCTTGGCACTCGCCTTCCTCGGATGTGCGATTTTGGCCTTGGGGCTAGGCTATTTGTTGACCTATCTCTACCGCACGCTCACCTTGCCGCCGATTTTTTACTATCTGACGTTGCAATTCGTGCCACAGATGTGGCGTGGCGTGCTCTTTTTGCTGGTCGGAGTGGGCACGTTGAGTGCGGGCATCTGGTCATTGAGCAACAAAGTGGTCATCCCCATTGATGCGGATTCGCACAGCAACGAGGTTCTCCTCGATTACCGGCGCATCGACCGCCCACCGCGTTTGGCGGTTTTTTCGGGGGGGCCGGGCATGTTGGTGCTTGCAAGTCTCGGGCGCTCGGTGGAGTCGATGACCTGTATAACGCCCGTACAAGACCCAGTGGAGTATTACTACCGCGCCTCGAGCCTGTTTCAGTTCGAAAAGGTGGTTTTCGTGGTGCCGACGCCGCAACCGGTGCAGGTGTCGTTTTTGCTTGACAACGGCCAGCGTGTTGCCCCCAGCGACCGGGTCACCCAGGACGAGCGCTTCGCCGATCGTTACGTGGTCGATGTCAGCCTTGATGCGGACACGGCCCTTGCTGATCTGAAAATCACGCGCATGACGCTGGAATCGATTACGAACGCGGATGCGATTGTGCTCGGACCGGGCAGTTTGTTCGAGAGTATCATCCCCAACCTGTTAATCCCGGAGGTGCAGCAGGCATTGCGGGCGAGTCGCGCCAAAAAAATCTACATCTGTAGCATCATGACGGAGCCCGGGCTGACGAGTGGCTTCACGGTGGCCGACCATATTCGGCAAATCGTGCGCTACGGTGGCTTTGCGCCCGATTATGTGCTAGTGAATGCGCAACGCATTGATGCAGACGTGCAACGCATTTATGCGGCCGCACACCAGACCCCGGTCTACTTGGCGCCCGAAGAGTACGAGGAGACGGTAGTCCATGCGCTCGACCGCAGTGCGGGTAGCGAAGTGATGGTCGAAGGATCGGTGGTGGTCGAGGCCGATTTGGCGACCGCCGTCGTACAATTGACTGCATCGCTCGAGGATCCCGGCAAAAGCCGCACTGTGCGAGTGCTCCGACATGATCCCGACAAAGTGGCGACGGCCATTCGTGCCATACTCAGTCGAGGGCGGTAGCACATGGACGACACCATCGTACTTTTCGAAGACGAGGGCTACCGCACGCTGTTGCCGTTGACCTACACGCGCACAGCGGCCGATATTCGGTGCGGTATTTTTACCCTGCGTGAGCGCCTCCAAGCCCGGTACGGTCAACCAGTGACGGCCATGACACGTGCGTACTTGGCCGACGTGTTTGGCGCGGGCGCATGGCCGCTCCGACTGCTGAGCCGCAACATTCCCATGTTGCTCGTCAATAGTCGACTGGTTGACATTGCCTGCCTCGCTGAGCTCCACACGTTGCCCATTGGCAGCCTCATCGTGAGTGACGACGCCAATACCACGGCTGGTGGCGCCACGTTGGTGGCAGCGCGGGTATCGCCGGCGCTTGCGAGTGCCGTGTTTGCCTATCTGCTCGAACAACAGGGCAACGTGGTGCTCCAAGAGCTCCAGCGCTTTGGGCCGGTGGTGCGGCACCGGCCGGCCATGCTCAACTTCCCGTGGGACATTGTGGACCTGAACGGGCGCATGATTGCAACCGACATGGCACTGCTCGATCCGACGCACTACATTCCGGCCGTGGCGCATCCAGATGCGGCCTCGTGGTCGATGCAAGCGCCCGAGCATATCATGGTGCACCCCCAGGCGAGCATTGAGTCACCCGTCGCACTTGATGCGCGTGACGGGCCCATTGTGATTGGTCGCGCCCGCATTGAGCCGTTCAGCCTCATCCAAGGGCCGGTGGCGATTCACGACGGCGCGTTGATTTCGGGAGCGCGCGTGCGTGGTGGCACCACCATTGGGCCGGTGTGTCGCATTGGTGGTGAAATCGAAGCCAGCGTGGTGCAGGGATATGCCAACAAGCACCACGACGGATTTTTCGGGCATTCGTACCTCGGTGAGTGGGTCAACGTGGGTGCGATGACGACCACGAGCGACCTCAAAAACACCTACGGCAACATCAAAGTCACCCTTGAGGGCTACGGGCAAGTTGACAGTGGGCGGATTAAACTGGGGTGCTTTTTGGCCGACCATGTGAAATTGGGCATCGGGGTGCACCTCAACGGTGGCTCCATGGTGGCCACCGGGTCAAACATCTTCGGGGTGCACTTTGCGCCTAAGACGATTCCCGCGTTTACGTGGGGCGGCGAACGCTTCCGCGCCTACCGCATCGATCGCATGGTTGAGGTGGCGCGCAAAGTGATGGCACGGCGCAAAGTCGATTTGACCGCCGCCCAAGAAACCGTGTTGCATCACGTGTTTGCGCTCACGAGCAGTGCGCGCGATCGCGAGCAGATGGAGTTGTTTGATGGCCCAGCAGCGGTGTATGCCGAGTAAGCGGTCAGTGAAAGGGGGTGCGCCATGCACGTAGTCGTGATTGGTGCGGGACGTGGGCTCATACAAACGTTGAAAGCGGTGCGACCGGTGGCAACTCAGCTGACCGTGGTCACCCCGAGTTGTGCTCATTCCACTCCTGATGCGCTCATTCGGCGCCTCGGTGGCTTTGCAGCGGCCACGCAAGCCTTCCAAGTGCTCCATCAGTTTGGCGGGGATGCGCAGATGCACCGGTTGTGGGGGCAACGCTTTGCGTCGTTGGGCACGCCCTACGACGGCGTGCCGTTCGGCGTGTTGCACCTGTTGGCCCATGCACAACAACTCGGCTCTATGCAAGAGGCACTTGCGTTGCTCCAGCAACAGATTCGTTGCACCATTGATGTGTTTTTGGTGAGTGAAACGGTGCATGACGTGTTGTTGCACCAGAGCAACGGCGATGTGGTGCGTCATCAGCCCGGTCAGAGCGTGGCTAGTGCCACCCAAGCCGAATTAGCCCCCGAGGTACCGGTGAATCCGGCCGTGATACGGGCGTTGCGGGTGGCGCAGTTGGTGGTCATCGCCCCGGGGAGCCTCTACACCACCGTGTTGCCCGCATTATTGCCCATTGGTATGGCCGAAACGCTCCGGAGTATGACGGCGCAAGTGGTCTGTGTGGCGCCCTTGACCACGGTGGCCGGTCAGACCGATGCGTTCCGGTGTGTCGACTATGTGGCCCGAGTCGCCCGTGCCATCGGTCGCGGCGGGCTAGATACGGCCCTAGTGAACAATGCACCCTATAGCGTGGCCCAACGTGCGGTGCTGGCCAAGCACGGCATGGCGCCGTTGTTGACCACGGCCGGCGATGGCGACATCGTGCAGGCACTCGGGGTGCGGCTGGTGACCCGTGATTTCCTCATGCTTGATGCGGAACCCGAGGCTACACTGAGTCGCCTCACTACCCACTATGAAACCGAACTACGCATGGGATGCGTACAAGCGAGTAGACCAGCGCACGCCTAGGCGTGGCGCTCACCCCAGAATGACAAGGAGAACTATCCCCCATGTACGATCAACGCATCGACCGTCTTGCTGATGTGCTGGTGAACTATTCGTTGGCGGCTGAGCCCGGCCAACTCTTCCGGATTGTGGCCCCCAATGCGGCAGCGCCGCTGGTCAAAGCCGTGTATCGCGCAGCGGTGCAGGCTGGCACCAATCCGTTGCTCCGCTTGACCATGGACGGGCTTGATGAGATTTTTTTCACGCATGCCAACGACGACCAGCTGACCTACGTGCCACAGTTGGCCCGTGACGAAATCGAGACCGTCGATTTGCATCTCTCCATCATGGCCGACGAAAACACGCGTGCCCTGAGTGGTGTGGATGCAGCCCGAGTCGCCAAGCGCCGGGCCGCCATGAGCCCCATCTCCAAGCGCATGATGGAGCGGAGCGCCGAGGGCTCGTTCCGTTGGTGCTTGACGCTCTTCCCTACGGCGGCTCAGGCCCAAGAAGCAGACATGTCGCTCCGCGATTATGCGGATTTCGTCTTTGCGGCGGGCAAACTCGATCAACCCGACCCGGTGGCAGCGTGGCAACGCCAACGCGACGAGCAAGCCCGCATCATCGACCGCCTGCAAGTCGCCAACCACATCCGCATTGTGGGACCTGGCACCGACCTCAACTACTACGTGGGCGGACGTACCTGGGTCAACTGCGCTGGTGACCGCAATTTCCCCGACGGCGAAGTCTTCACGGGGCCCGACGAACAACGCACATCCGGTGTCATCACCTACTCCTTCCCCGCCATCTACATGGGGCGCGAGGTGTCAGGTATTCGCCTCGAATTTGCTGAGGGGCGCGTGGTCAAAGCGACGGCCGACAAGGGCGAAGAGTTGCTCCACTCGTTGATCGACATGGACGAAGGGGCACGGCGGCTCGGTGAAGTGGCCTTCGGCACCAACTACGGCATTCAGCGATTCAGCCGTAACATTTTGTTCGATGAAAAAATCGGCGGGACCGTGCATCTGGCACTCGGCGCCGCCTACCCAGAAACTGGCTGTACCAACCAATCGGCGCTCCACTGGGACATGATTTGTGATTTGCGGGGCGGCGGCGAAGTCTTTGCAGACGGCCAGCTCATCCACAAAGACGGTCAATTCGTCATCTAAAACTGGCCATACTCTGAGCCCCCTGCGGTCATTGGCGGGGGGCTCATCAAAAGAAATCGGTGCCGTTATGCCCATCGACGCCTCCCAATACCCGCTGACCACGGCTGCTTTTGCGGCCATGGGAGCAAGAGCTGAGCTTGAACGCCTGCTCCACATGGATGCCACGTGGCAAGGAATTCGCCAAACGGTCGCCACCGGCACCCACACGGTGCCCCAGGTCTGGCGGCTCAGCGACGATGCCACCATGGCCACCCAGGTCGCAACGGCCGACTGGCAGGGTGACCTCGTGTATGCGGGTGGCGGTTTGGGGCTGTTGCATGCCTTGGTCATGCAACAACGGGGCTGGCGTGTGCTGGTGTTTGACCGTTACGAGGTGGGGTGTGTGCACCGCGAATGGAACATTTCGCGCAGTGAATTGGTGGCGCTCGTGGCCACGGGGTGTTGGAGCTGGGCCGAAATTGAAGCGGTCATCATGAACGAATACCACGACGGCATTGTGCGCTTTCACACTCGTCACACGACCCCGGTGACACTCCACCTGCCCGAGGTCCTCAACGTGGCCATCGATGCCGGTGCCTTGTTGCGCATGGCCCGGAGCAAATTTGTGGCGGCTGGGGGCACCATTCGTGATACGGTGCGATTTACTGGGGTCGTGGTCAACACGACCGGCCCCACCCAGGTGGTGGTCAGTGGCGAGGCCAGCGATGGTACTGTGCACCACTACGTGGCTCGTCTGCTCCTCGACGGCATGGGCACCATTTCGCCCTTGTCGTTGCAACGCTTTGCGGGGCAGCCCTTTGCGGGGGTGTGTCCCACCGTTGGCACGGTCGCAAGTGGATTCGTGGCAGGGTCAGCGCCCGATGAGCACAACCGCCACCTTGGTGATATTTTGTTGACCGTCGCCGATGCCCAACGCACACAGCAGTACATGTGGGAGGGGTTCCCCGGGCGTGACGACGAACTCACCATCTACTTGTTTTACTACGACACGCTCCAACCGGGCATCCCCGTGGGTACCCGACCCACGCCCACGCTCCTCGAGTTGTTCGAAGATTACTTTGCACTCCTGTCCACCTACAAGCGCAGTGCGGGCCCCGTGCATCATCACAAACCGGTCTACGGGTATATTCCGGCACGGCATTCGCTGAAGCGCCTCGAGGCTCCGTTGCTCCGTGGCGTGCTCCCTATCGGCG